>Ga0265797_10007571_pt1 | contig 14795 bp, 14 predicted proteins | sample P2T30metagenome_FD_192433 | JGI IMG/M metagenome (GOLD analysis project Ga0265797, IMG submission 192433) | Plant litter microbial communities from East Loma Ridge, Irvine, California - P2 T30 | ecosystem: Environmental > Terrestrial > Plant litter > Unclassified | place: USA: California... | reverse complement strand
AAATCAAGGCAAAGCTCAAGAGAATGCTGAGCAAAGCACAACCCAACCAATCTCGAAGGATTCGTGTCTTCGAAAGCATACTGCCGTCAGTATTCGTTTCATCCTGCAAGCTCTGCTGTTTTGTCCTAGCCTGTTCGAAGAACTGGGGTCGGCCGAATGCGGTCAAATACTCATTGAAGATCCATCACATGGAAAACTTCTTCGGACCTACATCGAGCAAGAACGAGGTTGTGCTCAGCTTAGCCATCGGAGACGAGCATATGAAAGGGGCGCATCGCGGTTGGCTCGTCCCAGTGTCAGTGGACGATCCTAGCGACGATGGCACATGCACTGCTATGTAGCCATCCCAACCTGCCTCAAAAGAGCGCATACCAAGGATCCTAAGCGCTTCAAAACCTCCAATCAGACTTCCGTGTGTTCCCATCAGGTGGAACAGGAAGAACAGGGGCTGAAATTGACAAGCGGATACATAAGTATCTGTTCCGCCCCCTAACAAAAGAATCCGATGCCCTCGACGCATTCCTTGGTATCTTTCAAGCATTCAGAGAGCTCGAGAACCCTGTGATTGACTTCTGGGGACTTCCAATGAGCAGAGTCGGCGGTGGAGGACGTGGCGTTCAGAGCGCAAACAATTCCTCCGCGCTCGACGAAATGCGAGCGCCCTTCCTTTCCTCGCTGGCATTGTCTGATAAAACATGCAATCTCATCAGCCTTCATATAGCATTCCAGCGACCGGACTTCCCATCATGGTAGTGGGCAGCTTGGCGATCCCTCCGCACATTCTCGCGAAATTCGATACCCACGGACCCGCATTCTCATCGTGTAAGCTTCCGATCTCAGCAGAAATTCGCAGTGGGACTCGAGGACTACGAGCAGTTCCTCGGCCCCAATACCAGCATCACGCTGCCCCAACCGTACATCATTGCACACGGATGGGTCACCAGCGTCTGGTTCAAAGGGGAATTTCACGGAGAAGAACATGACCCTCTATTCACAGTCCAGTGGCCCATACCAACGCATCGCGTCTCTCGACCATGAATGCTGAAACCCTAGTACAGTTCCGGCGCCAATGTCTATGTGAGTCCTTCCAAGTCCTTCTTCTCGGCGGCGCGATGTGTCACGACGACGGCGGCATCCCCCACGGCTGGAAAGATGTGCATACCTTACCCCTGCATCGCCTGCGAAACGGGGAAGTACATGCGGCTGGGCGTAGTGACTTTAGTCTTCTCGGTCACCCATCTGTCGACGCAAAAAAACGGAACGATGAGAATGAAGGAGCTTTTCAAAGCTTGGCGAGTGGTTCCGCAATGCCAATGTGGATGTCTGATAGTGAAAGAATTGATTTCCGAGCAGTACTTGGGAGGACGATAATCACATCATAGAGTGGAAGAAGGCTGAGGTCCTGCTCCTCTGAGATCTTGACCGAGACTATCCTTGTCAGCATCTGCATTATTCGTATGTGATACTGTTAACACTGTTATTGTGTATGTCTGAAAATAGAAGGATGAGCGTAGTATAGCACCGAAGTGCTCTGTAGACACATACACCTTCTCCACCCCAAAAGTTAGAAGTTCCGAACTAGTTCTAGCTCTCGGAGCGTCTCTTCCGGTGTCGATATCGTAATATCTCCGTCAGGATCGGTCTAGTGGTGATAATGGTGGACTTGTCGGAGCTTGCGAACAATCTGGATGCAGAATGGTTTTGGGCCATGGAGAATTGCAACCGCAGATATCAGAGGTAATTTTTGTGTCTTTGTGCTGTTGAAGCTCTTGAGCAATGTAGCAGCGTCCCCTCGAAAATCTACTGGTATGGTTGCGGAACGAGATCCTGTCACTTTGCACCACGGTCCACCCCTCAAAGCTGAATGTTCAGGTGGAGAGATAAACGGTGCGGCGTGTCGCGATCACCCTTTCCTCTTCTGAGCATTCGGGTAGTAGTCATTATAAGATCATAGATGATTATTTAGACTAGATGATGAGCAGATGGAAATAGAACGTCTACTAGACTCAAGTACGTAGACCGGTGAATACAGCAAATCCAATAGATGTACATGATCTTGAACCCAAATTCCCGGAAACCAGAGGCTACCTTACACCCCAACGCATACGTTGGTTCTAGCCCACATGTTTCTGCAATCAGAGCCAACACCAGAGTTCCACTTGACAAAGTCAGCAAGAGTGATCTTCTGGTAGCTGATGATCTGGCCGCAGGTAACGTTGTCAGCTACATAATGGAATTTCTTGCAGTTGGTCACCATCCCAGGTTGTGTAGGTTGGGGAGTCTGAATCCCGTTGCCAGCTGATGTTGTTGTAGTTGCAGGCTTTGTTGTAGACGTTGCTCCAATGACACCAACACAGACGTTGACCAATGCTTGCATACCAGAGCAGTCGCTCTTTACGGTAGGGTTCCACTTGGCGAAATCAGCAAGTGTGATCTTTTGATAGCTGAGAATCTGCGAACAGGTGACGCCTGAAGCTACCCAATGGAACTTGTTACAGTTTGTGATCATTCCCGGCTGCGTGGGTTGTGGAGTCTGAATGCCGTTCCCAGCCGTGGTAGTAGGACTCGGCTTTATCGTGGTTGTAGTCGGCTTAGGGGTTGAAGTAGTTGTGCCTCCAATAACACCAACACAAACGTTCACTTCGGCCCACATGCCGGAGCAGTCATCGAGGACTGTGGGGTTCCATTTGGCGAAATCAGCTAGAGTGATCTTCGCATAGCTAATGACATCGCTGCACCCAACATTCTTTGCAATCCAGTGAAACTTATTACAGTTGGAAACCATGCCGGGCTGGGTAGGTAGCGGCGTTGCAATGCCATTTCCGGTGGGCGTAGGCTTGACCGTCGTGGGCACAACACTCGAAGGGGGAGGAGCAGAAGGTGTCCCAGGAATGCCAACACAGTAGTAGGTAGCAGCCCAGATACCCCCACAGTCTTCTCCAACAGCAGGGTTCCACGCGACGAACTCAGATAGAGTGAAGGTGCCGTACTTTTTGACAATGTTGGCGCAGTTGTCGTTCTTGACAGTGAAGTAGAAGTTTGTACAGCTTTCAATCAAGCCTTCTTGTGTTGGCGATGGTTTTGCAGGGGCAGTCGATGTGGGCTTCACAGATGTCGAGGTGGATGGTGCTGTTGGGGTTCCGGGGATGCCTACGCAGTAGTAGGTCTTGGCCCAGATGCCCGCACAGTCAGAACCAACTGCTGGGTTCCATTCGATGAACTGAGCTTCTGTAAAAGTACCATATTTCTTTGCAATCTTTTGACAGTTGTCGTTTGCGACGGCAAAATAAAAGTCGGTGCACGAATCGATAAGGCCTTCCTGGGTTGGTGACGGTTTAGACGGCTTGGTGGGAGACGGAGAGGCCGATGTGGATGTCGGAGTGGAACTCGTTGGCTCTGGCTTACGAGTGACCTCTACACAGTATGAATTGCCAACTTTGATTCCGCTGCAATCATCCTTGACCGACGGATTCTAATTGTTGTTAGCAGGGCAACGTTGGCAGAGTGGTGTTTGTACCCAAGCAACAAAGGTGGCATGGTCGATTCCCCAGTAATCCTCGAAATACTGGCAGTTGTCGGATTCACTGTAAGCAGTGTCGTGGTAACTGCAATCAGGATCTGTGTCTGGTTCGACAGGGCCGCTTTGGCGCTTGATAGCACCAGCGGTCGCAAGGGCCGCGAAGCTCAGAAGTGCGATAAAAGACCTCATTTCATCAGACTGCTTGAGATGATAGCAGAAACGCTCGACAACTGTGGCAGGCAAAGATGTTGATGCTAGCACTCAGCATGTTATATACATACGGGCTTGAGATTTTCCTTTCACGTCCACACTAATCTAACAGTAGCGGGAAATGAACACAGCCGCTTCAATAACTTCAATATACGAAAATGGAAAGGTCTGGCTTGATCCATCTTAGGCATCGTTCATCATGGTTCATGAGTGTTGAGACAAGTATCACTGTCCCATGTCTTCCAGTTCTTGTTAGACTCTCACTAGACCGCGGTTCCACCCGTGCCAAGGTATACCGTAATGAAGTAGTTTCATTAGAGATGTGGATAATACCCTAATAATTTGCCTTCCGTGCCGCACTACCAACAGGCTTCGCGTAGCTTAGTGGCGGCAAAATGCAGCTGCAGCCCGCCTGTTTGGACCGTGGCGGCAAAATGCAGCTGCGGCCTGCCTGTTTGGACCGTGGCGGCAGAATGCAGCTGCGGCCTGCCTGTTTGGATCGTGGCGGAACAAGGCAGCGGGACAGCGCATGGGCTCTCGCTCATAGGATTGGTTCGCTACATAGCGTCTGCTTGGCTCTTGGCGAGTCTCCAGTATTTACATATCTTCTTATGGTTGGCCTTACATCTCTTATATTGCGTGAGATACAATATCCGGGCTGCAGTAAGCAGAGATATCGACCATGGAGCCTGTTCACGAGCATGAATCAACACTGCTCAACCCGGGAGCCGAGTATGGCAATTTGCCATTCGACCAGTTTGTCCTAGTCAGTGTAATTACTTTATTTCTGTCTGCCATCTGCTAACGCGATGTGCAAAGACTAATTGGGATTTCGATAAAGCGGAAGAGAACGATCAGGAGCAGTGGAACGACCTTGCTTCCAGATGGCTGTCGATGAGCCACATTGATCGCAGTGTGGGTGCCCTGTTCGCGACGAATTGCATAAAGTACTGCAAAATGTGCTAAACTAAGATTTGCATTAGCCGTACTGGAGAATATGCAGTCCCGCGGATAGTCCCCATCCTGATGCGCCATATCTGCCACCGCAATCACAGATTCAGCGTATATTGGCTCCGCACCAGACGATCACCGAGCGCAATGTAACTCAGAAATTCCTGAGCCATATCCCTCACCCAATCTGGATCCGTACTTGTTATGCGGTTGAACTCGACACTGCTTACCAGGAAATGTTCGAGGGCGGTCAAACAGACTTTGGGCCGGAAATTGTTCTTGACGACGAAAGTCTGTATGGTCAATATGGGCACGACTGGACAAAGGTTTTCCTGCGTCTGCCTCAACTCATAGACAGTGTCGTCTATTACAACGATGGGCACCCGGAGGATGACGAAAGCCGGCTTGCAATCTCACCACCTAACGATGAGGCGAGACTGCCGTTGTACAACGCAGTCATGAAGTCGAAATCTATTTACTACCTTTTCGACGAGGAAGCAGTACAAGAAAAATTGGTCAAGGTGCATTTTCTCGACATTCATGGACAGTCGGTGTGGTACAATAAAATCAGGCCAGATCACATCCAAGATTTTGAAGCAGGTCCTAGCGGAGGCCATCTGTCAGGGCACCTCGAAAACTGTGGGGATGATCCCTCTTTATTGGATCCAGGAACGTTACTGTATGCTGAAGAATGAAACATCGTTCCGATAAATTGTATACAGAGAACAACCCTATCAACTTGCGCTATCTTGATATCCTACGCTCTTCCCGCCGTTCCTCTGTAACTCAGTCAGCATTAGTAGGGTACGGTGGAAAGCAAGTGCTTGGGAAGGTTGTGCTAGGTAGTGGATCTCCAGTCGTCTCAGGCTCGCAATACCTCTCGAGTAGCACGGAGCACACGTTGCTGAGCAAACCCCAATCAAAACCGGCATCCCAATGTTGCTCCGTGATTGGGCAGTTCTTATAGTAAGCTGCAAGTGTTGGGTCCACGCTTGCTGTCCACTTCGCTGTCGTTGTCGGTACGTCCCAGGTGGTCGGTTGATTGGTTAAGGGAGTACCCTGTGTAGGTCCTGGTACCCAACTGCCGGCCGGCCAAGTCCACGTATCATTCCAGGACGCTGTCGCGGTGAAGTCATATCTATCTGTACCAGGAGGCCTGGTAGACTAGCATCAGCTTGGTCGTAACATCGATTCCAAGGAAAACATACGTGACACAGATCGAACGGCCAGCCAATGCGGTCATATTGCTGCAGCCAGTTTGTAAGGTTGGGTTCCATTGCACGAGCTCAAGCTTTGTAAATCCGTAGGTATCGATGATATCCTTGCAGGATTCTTGTGGCTTTATCTACATCACAGTAGTCAGTAGGACTCATGACATCAAAGCGTAGCCACCTACGGTGTGGAGTTTGCAAGCGTCCCTTATGCACACCGGTCTGCCAATGCCAAACGCATTGCAATGGAAGTCGATCCCGTTCAAGGACAGGAATCTATCGATCGCCAGACCATTTGCTGCTGCCACGGACTCACAAGTGTCACCCTGCTTGACAGTGTATCTCTCGCCTCCCCAGCAAGAATTACCGGCTTCGCTGGTACTTCTAGTCATTTGTCAGTATATTGCTGAATGTATAGCCATGATTACTTACGTCGGTTGTGCAGTGCTTGGCTGAGCTGTCTTGGTGACTGGAAACTTTGTTGATGACACTTGACACGATGACAGAATCGAGGTAAAGCCTTCGGTGTCAATTTTGCCAACGTCGCTGTCTGAGTTCAACAAGCCAGCAAGGTACTTCAAAGTACAATCGTCGCAGAAACCGACTTCTCGATTGACGATCTTAGGGTAGCAGAAGTCGTTCGCGGAAGTTCCAGTACTACATGCGACATCGCGTGCCCACTTGATAGGCGCGACCAAAGACCCTGCAGATTCTTGAATTCCAGTTCCAAAATCGTAAATGGTAGATCCACACTGCGTGTTGACATTTGCGATGTAGGTGTTGAGCGATGAGGAACATGAGGAACTGCAATATTTACTGAGGAATGTCTCGTTGAACGGCACATCTTTCCCAATATCAGCTGGCCTAACGAATCGTGGGCTACAAGCTATGTCAGCAGCCATGACAGCTTTACACGTCGCAGGTACCGCTGCAGGCAGCATTACGGGCGCCGTCCAGAGCTTGATACAATTACCAGCCTCTGACAAAATGCCGATAAGGACAAGCAGGACAAACATCCTGAGACGAAGAAATGATATTTTCGAAAGCGTTACAGAGATTGACTGCAATTGTGGGAAAATAAGTAAACGAAGCTGTGGGATAGTGAGCGAAGGAGTGTATTGTTGCCCGACTTCTGCAGAAAATTAGAAGGAAACGAAACAAGTGTGCCGCGGTCTGGTTGTATCAGCCTTATTCTCACCCGTTGTTGGAAAAAATATCCATTATTCAGGCCACCCGCAGTTCGACGTATACTCATTTCGCTTAACCCGAAATTGGCACACCTGCACGGTAATACAAGGTTTGCAATCCAGCATGGCGAGCTGCAGATAAAGCTTTCTCTGCCGTACCCTCCACTACGTTTCTTCCGTGAGAAAAGCCGATTTTGCGGCTAGTCTCTGCTATCGTCGATGCATACTCATATCGCTTAACCCGAAATTAGCACACCTGCACAGTGATACAAGGTTTGCAATCCAGCGTGGCGAGCATGCAGATGAAGCTTTCTCTGCCGTACCCTCCACTACGATTCTTCCGTGAGAAAAGCCGATTTTGCGGCTAGTCCCTGCTATCGTCTTCGGGTGAGATTGTGGACGGGATACAGTGCTGACGCAGGGGGATCTCCGAACGCGGCTAGCACCGTCCACAACGGCCCGCAGACCAAGTTGGGTAAGGCCATAGCAGCGGCTGACATTAGGGTCTTTGGTACATCTCTATACTCAGCTACATACATCTGAAGGTTTTCTTTCTCGTTCTGATCTTTTTCAAGTCATTCCTTATCGAGGCCTTTGTGCCTTCTCACACTCGTTGTACCCTTACCTTCAATATGGGTAAGCCTCGAGGCCGTTGGGCCTACACAGTACTTCCTATGTTCTTTGCCCTCTTCTTGTCTATTATCGTAAATTTCTCAGCCGCTCAACAAGGGGCAACTTGTGGTTTAGCCGAGCCTTGCAAAGTTGGCTGCTGCAGTTCTTCAGGTACTGTTTAGATCCTGGCTATGATTCATAGAATGCTAACATTTTCAAGGTCGTTGCGGCTTTGGAGACGAGTTCTGCGGCAAAGGGTAAACTACTCACTTATCGACGTAGAGGATTGAAGGTCTGACACATGCCCAGGTGCCAAGGTTCCTGCAGTGCGACTGCAGAGTGTGGACAGTATGCCACTAAAGATAACTTTGAGTGTCCTTTGAATGTTTGCTGCAGGTAAGACTAGTACATGAGACATTCGTAGGAGGGGCTGACGTCGTGGATCTAGTAAGCACGGTTTTTGCGGATTCAATTCAGAATACTGCAATAACGAATGTCAGAACAAAGACAAGAGCGAATGTGGGCCAGTCAGGCATGTAACCGTCGAAATCAACGCATTGCATTTATCTAACATTGATCCTACAGTCAGCCTAGCCAATGCAGCGAGAGCACAGACGCAATGGCAGCCGAAGTTCGCATAGGCTACTATGGGGCTTGGAGCGCCGAGCGTTCCTGTGATCAGATGCAACCAGAGAACATACCCGCTGGTGTATTGACTCACATAAACGTAGCCTTCGAGTTCATCTCAGCAGACCATGAAATCACTGATGAAGTTGGTCATATCACCGGCCGAGTCTCTCGTCTGAAGAACATCTATCCTGGCTTGCGAGTAAACATTGCGATAGGTGGGTGCACACTTGGTCATACATGGTACTCATTTTCGGCTGACTGTATCCACCAGGTGGTTGGGTGTTCAATGATCCACCTACAGAGACACGTTTTTCGGATATGGCCTCCACTGTACCGAACCGCCAAAAGTTTGTGAAATCTCTTATCCAGTATATGCAAAAGTATTCTCTGGATGGTGTAGATCTAGGTGAGTCTTCAGTGTCCCTATCTACTTCGGGCAGCAGTCATTGATGCGGAACAGACTGGGAATATCCTGTAGCGCCCGACAGAGGCGGACTCCCTCGAGACTACTCGAATCTTGTTCTGCTATGCGCCGAGATCAGAGAAGCATTCGACTCATACGACCCTGGATGGCAGTTGACGTTGACGCTCCCTGCCAGTCTCTGGTATCTGAAACACTTTGACATTGTACGCCTTGAAAAATATGTGGACTGGTTCAACGTCATGACATATGACATCCACGGCATCTGGGATCAGCACAACATTTGGACCGGTCCTTACCTGAAAGGTCATACAAACCTTACTGAGATTGAGGATGGGCTGGATTTATTGTGGAGGAATGGTATCAGCTCGAACAAAGTTGTCATGGGCTTCGGCTTCTACGGTAGGGGCTTTACCATGCAGAGCCCGGGTTGCTCAACACCTCCAACATGTCAATTCTCCGGGCCAGCCTTCGCCGGCGACTGTACAAATGAGCCGGGTATTCTTTCATATAATGGTAAGGCCTCACATCCTAGAGTACAATGGTCTGATTCTTGCTAATGCACTGATCTACAGAGGTGCTGTCACACCAAGGTGATCTAAGCACTAGCGTCAAATACGACAAAGCTTCTTCCGTCAAGTGGATGACCTACGGATCCAACCAATGGGTATCGTTCGATGATGCCGAATCCTTCCAGGCAAAGGTGAAGTACATGTACTCGCGCTGTCTTAAAGGTCTGATGATTTGGGACCTCGGCCTCGACTCAGCTAATTATGATGCGCTGATTGGGTTGTTTGGTCAAGAAGCCGTCTCTCAAGGCCTACAAGACAGCTCGCTCAACCCTGATGAGGAGAAGAGATTGGTGGACGATCTTGCCGTGTACACAGGTCAGAACTGTTACAACACATACGCCTGTACAGATGACAAGACTGGTAGTAAATCGTGTAATCCAGGGTTCTCCTCATTGGAAATTGGCCACGAAATGCACGCCAATCTAGGCGATGGATCCTCGAGCATCCTTTGTCCTAAAGGCAAATTCCAACACGTATGCTGCCCTACCAAAGCTATGCCGAAGAATTGCGAATGGATCGGTGCTCCAGAACGGAGCGTTTTCGGTTGCAGTGGTGAATGCGGCAAATCGCAATTCGAACTGAACCAGGACACCTATATCGACCCACTCGGAAAAGCATCGTGTGTATCTGGCACTCGTAAGCTTTGTTGCGACTCTACCCCAATCGTACAGAAATGCCACTGGACTGGATGCGATTGGACTGCGGACGAAAACGGGCATTGCTCATCTGATGAGGTCAGTGTCGCGACACGGTATGATCAAGATGATGGAGACATCTGCAAGACTCAAACAGGCATGGGTAACGGCGGTCAAGGTGGTACCACGACGCATCAGCATTTCAGATCCTTCTGTTGCCCGAAAGACGACCCCTTCGAGAACTGCCAATGGTCCAATGACCCTGATTACTTCATGGGAAAATACCAATCTCCAGTCTCTCGGTGTGCAAATTCTAAGGAAGACTTTTGCAAAGAGATTGGCATTTGCCGCAGCAAGCATTGCTTCGACGGGCGACTGATGGTCACAAGAGCTCAAACCACGCCACCAAACCTTGGACTCGACAACAGGACGTCCGTCTGTTGGTTAGGCGATGGGATCTCTCTGGATAACGCGCTTTGTTGCTCGCCTCCATCACGATTGACGAAGGATTGGCCAGTGAACCCAGCCTACCTTTGGAGCGATGCGTACGATGACAAGAACGACGATGTCACCTGGCAATGGTCCAATAACTTTGGTAACAATCACAAAGACACGACCCCGGACAATCTGGAAGTCGACCATGGTGACGACCCGTACGGATTTGTCATGCTAGACGGGCCCCCTGGGTCGATTGCCAAACAGTTCGGCAAGCAATTCACCTTTTTGACCGACGAGGAGCCGAAGAAGATAGTCTCCCGGTCATTTGTTACGACAAACCAGTCAGTCATTGATGCCACCTTCGATCACGTTGAGGAAAGTCATCTAGTATTTTGTAATCACCCGCACGACTCACACTACTGCAAAGAAATCTTTCATAAGGGCGCTGCCGATACGATTATTAAGCTTCCACATCACATTGGAGAGGGTCCATATGCTAGAGTCGTGTCCATGACGCCTGAGTCTTCGCCACCAAGCCTGCCAGCATGGGCTATACGCAAACGAGACACAAGTGGAATCCCGAAGAATGGCATCTACAGGTTGAAGATCGATTACAATTTCGCTGCTATCAAGAGAGCGGATGATGAGAAAGTTCTCATGCGCGTGGACTATACCAACCTAAGAGATTACTGGGACACTGTTACCGATGAGCCCACGAAAAGGAAGAAACGCTCAGTTTCTGACCATATGGACTACACCAGCTGGAGAGATCGGGTTGACAAGGCCAAAAATGCTTCCTATACTAATGGACATGATGAGTTTCACGTTGCGACGCAGGGCAAAGCCGACTTTAGTCCTGAAGGTCTGCCGTCAACGGGCACACGGTCCGTTGACTCTGCCGAATCCAATCATGTTGAACGTCGGTGGTGGGGTACCTTCACCAACTGGCTTAAGAAACTGAACACGCTCACGAAGGAGGATGCTGGGTTCCTTCCAATGAGCCTTTCAAAGATGTTCAATATATACTCAGGTCGTCTGCAATGCGCGAACGACGCCGGAGTCACGATCACAGCTGGTCTTGACATAACAGCGGAAGTCCGAATGGAGATGGGCGCGAGATACGCGTACTATTTCTCGGGCACGATTGTGCCACCGAACGTCATCGACACATACGTCTTCTTGGGGGCGCAGCCCAGCATTTATGCTGGTGTCGATATCCGCGGCAACGCTGAGCTTGGCTACGAAAGCGAAAGGAAGAAATTGATTTCGACGATCACATACCCCGGTCTATCAATCAAGGGTATTGCAACTGTGGGGCCATCGCTCGACTTGTGGGGCCAGCTTGCGGGCAGCATCACTGTCTCTGGAAACATGAAGGTTGGCGCCAAATATACCATGGATCCTATCGAGATGTATATGCCAAATGACGACAATACACGACAAAAGGCCAGCAGTAAGATGGAAAAGTTTGACAAAGATCAGAAAGGCCTTTCTCCCGTCTTCCAAGCGGGCGTCAAAGCGGCCGTGGGCGTTGAGTTGCGCATCACACCAGAGATAAACTGCGGCATCAAAGTCGGCGGCGAGATTGGGCCGCTCAAAGAGCCTCTTGTTCAAGCGCAGGTCGCTGTATATACGAACACGACCATCTACTTTGAAGCACACGCCACTGCTGACACTGACGGCAAAACCAGCAACTGGGAGTACGGGTACAAGGTCGAGCTGCACTGGCGTGTTGGCATGAACGCTGTTGCAGCAATCTATCTCTACGGCTCCTGGAAGTCAGGTGAATTCGAAGCTGTAGCCTGGCAAAATATCCCCATCTATGGTCCCATCGTAGTCAAGTCTGGACCGTCCATCAGTGCTCGAGACACAAACTCGACGAGCCCATGGGAGTTATCCGAGGATCCTCTGCCCAACGCCCTATTCGGAGTCAAAGATCTCACCTCCTTGTACGAGCTTTCTTCTGCAGAGGACTCGATCATGGTCTCCGCGAATCTGTATAATCATACAGATCTAGACCTGCCTCCCTTCTCCAACCTTAGTGTACGGACACTTGAAGGGCTAGGGCACGCCGTGCACTCACTTCATTCACGCGCTGATGGTAGTGAGAAAGAGTTCATGCTTGGTGATTTCAAGTGCACTACCGGCAACTCACCATGCTCAGCAAGCCTTCCCAACACATTCAAGTTCCGGCCCCGCGGCCACAGACATCACTCCTCAATTAACCACGGCCATGGTCTCGCCGTGCGATCTATTCCCGAGCTTCATAAACGTGCTACAACCGATTGCCCAGGGCGGCTGCCACGATTGTACTACAACTGCGCACCTATAGCGTTCGCAAATGTCAATCTCCAAGGCCCGTCCGGTAACGCCGCAATCCCAGGTATCTGTAGCAGCGTAAGAAGATACCTCACGGCACATGGCATCAACACAGACCAGTACCCGTTGCATTGGGATCCCAGCTATACCTCCGAACGCCGCGCCGAGACATGCAGTGAGTCACGAAGCCCTTGCAGTGGTACCAGCGGCGAGAACGCGGTTTACAAAGCTGCAACCGGTATCAGTAATGCGCTTGTCAGTTGTGATGAGTTTCCATTCGCTTCCACCGAGGAAGGAGGATGGGGTTGGCAGTATGCCCTCAGAGACAACGCACTAAACCCGACGAACCCACTGGGGACCACGAGAACCTGTGTCCCAGTCTGGCAGCAAAACTTGCAGGGCAATTGCAACAGTACGTTACCTTGTTTCCCTCCGCTTCATGTTTTCTACGCATCCTACCTGTTACTATTAGCTAATACACAACGCAGGAATCCTAAGCAATGTGATGACAAACGTAGAATACTTCAACGATCACCAAGCACCCACTGAGGACAACCCATCATGGGTCTCCTGGGACGCAACAGGATGGAACCGAGACAAAGAATTCAAGGAACACGGAGATCCAGGCCGCCAGCGCCTAACGCAATATCCAGATACTCGGCCATACCTTCGACACGGCGAGAACAGGGCAGACAACCACAGGGACTGGTATCACAAGAGGAACTTTACACTGTTCCTCGTCGACGCAACCGCAAACAATGTCAACTTCCCCGGTAGCAACTTCGCCTCTGGCTCTATCCCCAATCCTAAAGCCCCTAGGCCGGTGACTACAGTCATCTCAGGCTCGGCATGGATCATGTGCGCTGTCTCTTTGCGCGGACAACAGCGGTTCAAGTTCAAGGGTAACATTAACGGTTACTGCTGGGATGGCCAATCTACAAAACCAGCAGTCAGCGGCCATTTTACGCGGCAGCTATATTTCGGGTGCAGGATTGATTTTGTCGGCGCAGCGTTTGTGAACAGGAAGAGAGCTGAGCCGATTGGTTATTTCCACGATGAAGCTGTATATGGGATTGAGCGGGTGGATGATGCGGAAACAATTGTTGTGGACGTGCCGGTTGCTGACGCTATGCTGCCAGATAGCAAGTTTAGTTTCCCTCTTTCCTGATCGTTATTCATCGTTGTACACAATATTCATTGATAAATTGCGAATTCATCCTGAAATTCAGTCATATAAGACTGTTCTAGTAGCCTATAACTGTCAAGCCTCAGCTATAGCCACTGCAAAAAGGTATGCTAAAGAGTAGGTAGCTAGGGAGAGCATGCTGGCTATGCCTATCCTCGCTCAAGTTAGTGGCCGAGTACCCGAATCGGGTCTCCAGAAGTGTTGGGTTCGCACATACTAAGAGTTATTGTATTCACGAACCGGTTACATATTTGTTACAGATAGTAACATTGTTCGTATCGTGACTGGAGAGCTCGGTGAGTAGTACAACGCCTATCGGGTCTTAGATTAGATACACAAAGATCAACCTATTTACTTAATTAACTTTTAGTAATGTACTTATTTTGTAACAGTATTTGCGTTAATCAATAGCGTTCTAAAGAAGACAAAAAGGGAGAGAAAGTACGATCCGGGGCGATAATGTACCCCTAACAGTCTAGTCTAAATCGAGCTTAGTTGCTCACTCGACCCAGTATTCTCTCCACACCTCCACCACGCTGCATCAAGTTCACGTGAATGCTAAGTTTTATAACACGTCTTCATTCGTAACATCTTCCTTTTTCCATCATCGCATCCCATATATTCTGAAGATCCAGAAAATCAGCATGCCGCCCGCAGCCCCACCTTCCTATCCCCGTCCCGACTTCCTTCGCGAAGACCTAACATGGACACCCCTCAATGGCCCATGGTCATTCCTCTTTGACGACAACGATGTTGGCTTGACCCAAGGATGGCATTTGACCTCTCTCCCGGACAAGATCACCGTGAACCCCACCAACACCAATAGCGCCGAGAACACCGAAGCGCACAGCATCACAGCCAAGATAGCCGCCGGAACCCAAGAGCTGCTACAGGGTAATGCGT
>Ga0265797_10007570_pt1 | contig 14798 bp, 13 predicted proteins | sample P2T30metagenome_FD_192433 | JGI IMG/M metagenome (GOLD analysis project Ga0265797, IMG submission 192433) | Plant litter microbial communities from East Loma Ridge, Irvine, California - P2 T30 | ecosystem: Environmental > Terrestrial > Plant litter > Unclassified | place: USA: California... | reverse complement strand
CGGCCAGCAGGCAGATGAGCGACACGCTGAAAAAATCCATCCGGTACTGCACCATCAGCACGGCGGCCAGGGCGCCGATCACACCCACCACCGAGCCCACCGACAGGTCGATGTGCCCACACACGACCACCATCAACATGCCCAGCGCCATCACCACGATGTAGCTGTTTTGCAGCAGCAGGTTGGTGAGGTTCAGCGGCTGCATCAAGGCCCCGCCGGTGGCCACCTGGAAGAACACCATGATCACGATCAGCGAGGCCAGCAGGCCATATTCACGCGCGCCACGCTTGAACGAGGTAAGCGCCGTGGGTTTGGTGGAAAGCGGCAGCGTGGCTTCGCTCATGGGGTCACCTCATTATTCATGATCGCTTGCATGATCTTTTCCTGGGAGGCTTCGGCTATCGGGAACTCGCCCACGAAGCGCCCTTCGTTCATCACATAAATGCGGTCGCAGGTACCCAGCAGTTCCGGCATTTCAGAGGAAATCATCACCACCCCCCTGCCCTCGCTCACCACCTGATTGACCACCCCGTAGATCTCATACTTGGCGCCCACGTCGATGCCCCGCGTGGGTTCATCGAGGATCAGCACCTTGGGATTGGAGAACAGCCATTTGCCCAGCACCACTTTTTGCTGGTTACCGCCGGACAGTTTTTCCACGGGCTGATCCACCCCCGGGCAGCGGATGTGCAAACGCGTGCGGTAGTCCTCGGCAACGTCGGTTTCAGCGGCTCCGTCCATTACCCAGCGCCGGGACACCGCCGCCAGGTTGGCCAGGGTGGTGTTGCGCGTAATACTGTCGCCCAGCACCAGCCCCGCGCCCTTGCGGTCTTCGGTGGCGTAGGCAAGCCCCAGGTCGATGGCCTTGCGCACGGTGCTCACGTCCACCTCGCGGCCTTCCAGGCGGGCCTTGCCGCGGATGCGGGTGCCGTAGGAGCGGCCGAATACGCTCATGGCCAGTTCCGTGCGGCCGGCGCCCATCAGCCCGGCAATGCCGACCACCTCGCCGCGGCGCACGTTGAAAGTGATGTCGCGAATCCGGTCCCGCCCAGCATGCTCGGGGTCGCCTACCGACCAGCCCTCAACCTCGAACAGCACTTCGCCGATGCTGGGTTCTCGCCTGGGGTAACGGTCGGACAGCTCCCGGCCGACCATCGAGCGGATAACCCGGGCGTCATCGATGGGCGCGCTTCGGCAGTCGATGACATCCACGGTGCTGCCGTCGCGAATCACCGTGATTTCGTCCGCCACCCGGCCGATCTCGTTGAGCTTGTGGGAAATGATGATTGACGTGATCCCGCGCCCCTTGAGCTCCAGCATGAGCTTGAGCAAGGTGTCGCTGTCCTTTTCATTCAGGCTGGCCGTGGGCTCGTCGAGGATCAGCAAGCGCACGTCCTTGGCCAAGGCCTTGGCGATCTCCACCATCTGTTGCTGGCCGATGCCCAGGTTGGCGACAAGCGTCTGCGGCCGTACGTCCAGGCCTACGCGATCGAGCAGCCCCCGGGCGAGCCGGTGCGCCTTGTCCCAGTCGATCACGCCCCGGCTGGAAATTTCGTTACCCAGGAACAGGTTTTCGGTGATCGATAGCATCGGTACCAGAGCCAGTTCCTGGTGGATGATGCAAATGCCCAGGGCCTCGCTGTCGCGCAGGTTGTGAAAGCTCCTCGGCTGGCCGTCGAAAATGATCTGCCCCTCGAAGCTGCCATGGGGGTACACGCCGCTGAGTATTTTCATCAGCGTGGATTTGCCCGCGCCGTTTTCGCCGCAGATGGCGTGGATTTCACCTTCGCCCACCGAAAGGCTTACCCGGGTCAACGCCTTGACTGGCCCGAAGCTTTTCTGGATGTCCCGCATGTCAAGAATGGTTTTGCTCATGTGCTCTCTCCTGCCCGTGGGCAAGCCGATGGCGTTGACGTGTGCGGTGCCTAGCGCAGTTGTTCGGCGGTGTAGAACTTGGTGTCGTCCACGAGGATCTTCTGCCAGTTGCTGCGATCCACCAGCTGGGGCGTGAGCAACTGGGTGGGCACCACCATCGAGCCGTTGTCGTAGGACTTGGTGTCGTTGACGCTCACGGTCTGGCCGGTCAAGGCCGCGTCGGTCATCTGCGCCGCGGCACCGGCCAGGGCACGGGTGTCCTTGAACACCGTGGAAGACTGGTTACCGGCGATGATCGACTTCACGCTGGAGATTTCAGCATCCTGGCCCGTCACGATGGGCATCGCGCTCTTGCCGCTCCCATACCCTACCCCGCGCAGCGAGGACACCACCCCATTGGCGATCTGGTCGTTCATGGCCAGTACCGCATCCAGGTGTGCGGTGCCGTAGAAGGCGCTCAACAGGTTGTCCATACGCGCCTGGGCCAGGGCGCCGTCCCAGTTCGGGGTGGCGGTCTTGTCGATGTCTACCTGGCCGCTGCGCACCACCAGCTTGCCGCTGTCGATGTAGGGCTTGAGCTGGGACATCACCCCGGCGTACACCACGTGCGCGTTGTTATCGTCGGTGGAGCCGGCAAAGATCTCCAGGTTGAACGGGCCCTTGCCTTGCTTGAGCGCCAGCGCATCTACGATGGACTGGCCCTGCAGTACCCCAGTGCGGAAGTTATCGAAGGTAACGTAGTAGTCGAAGTCCTTGGAATTGCGGATCAGGCGGTCGTAGGAAATGACCTTGATGCCTTTCTCCTTCGCCTGCTTGAGCACATCGGCCATGGTGGTGCCGTCGATGGGCGCGACGATCAACGCCTTCACGCCTTTGACCATCATGTTCTCGATCTGCGAGAGCTGCGTGGGCGCTTCGTACTGGGCATATTGCAGGTCAGTGTCGTAGCCCAGTTTTTTCAACGAGTCGACAATGCTGCTGCCGTCCGACACCCAGCGCGCCTCGGTCTTGGACGGCAGGGCGATCCCTACCGTGCCCTTGGTATTGGCGTCTTGTTTGGAGCACGCCGCAACGGCCAGCCCCAGCGCCACAGTTGCAACCAGTTTGATGATCTTGTGCATGATGCCCTCAGCTTTTGTTGTTGTTGTGAACTCTCGAGGGTGCAAGCGCCCGACCGGCCTCGAAATCGAGGCCAGTGAAGCAGGCGTTACGTACTCGGACGGCTATCGGGTTACCAGGCCAGCGAAACTTCCTGGCCGTTGGCATCAGCGGACTCGAACAGCGCTTCGAGGATCACGTTGATGTTGTGTGCCTGTGTGGCCGGCACGGTGGAGGGGCTGCCTGTGCGCAACGACTTCACGAACGCAGCGGCCTCACGATCGAAGTACACCGGGTTGCCGATCTCGGCGATTTCCGGCGAGTACACGGTTTTGCGCACCGCCCAGATTTCCGGGAAGCTGTTCTCGTTCCAGTGCGTCCAGCCCTGCTGATGGCCGTTCTTGCCGTCGTGGTACAGCTTGTACGAGGCTGGCATGGGGGTGGAATGCATCACCCCATGAGTGCCATAGGCGGTGATGTCCCAGCTCTCGGTCCAGGGCATCGGGTCCCATGACATGAAGTCGATGGTAATCAGCTTGTCCTCATAGTTGAGCACCGCGCCTACTGCGTCTTCCCGGGCGGATTCGCTCATCTGCCCGGCGAACTTGGTGATGCGGGCGTTGACCGAGCGAGGCTTGCCGAAGTGCAGCAGGATCCGGTCGATGGTGTGGCAGCCGATCACATAAAAGGCGCCGCCGCGGTCCCCGGGCTGCTTCATGTGGTTGGTGTCTGCCTCGTCGTGGGAGCAGCCGGCATGGGCGCGCACTTGCAGCACCTTGCCGATCTCACCGCTTTCGAGCACTTGCTGCATCTTTTCAACCGACGGCGCGTAGCGCCAGCAGTAGCCCACCTGGAACAGCCCATTGGTGCGCTCCACTGCCTCGACGATTCTGCTGGTGTCCTGGCTACCGCGGCCTGCCGGTTTTTCACACAGCACCGCCTTGCCGGCGTTCAGGGCCTCGATAGCCCAGTCGGCCATCAGATAGCTTTTGGGATGCACCAGCACCACGTGCACGTTGGGGTCGGCAAGGATCTCCTCCTTGCTGCGCGCCTGCAGGCCCAACGCGTCACAGAACGGTTCAAGCAAGGGGCTGTCGTCGAAGGCACCGAGGAACTGCACATCTGCCATACGCTGGAATGCTTTCACCCGGCCCGAGGTATGTGGGTGAGTGATGCCCAGGCAGGCCACGCCGATGGTCGTACCGCTCTGAAGTTGATAGGACATGAGGTTCTCCTGATGATGCTGTCCAGAATTGGGCGCGAACCGCTTACAGGCGCACTGCACGGCCGGTGGCAACCGATTCCACTGCGGCGTCGGCCAGGCGCAAGGCCTGCAAGCCATCCTGCACGGTGGTCGGCATTGGTTTGTTGTACGCAAGGGCGTCGATGTAAGCCTCCAGCTCTGCCTTGTAGGCCTGCTGGTAACGCTCGAGGAAGAAGTTCAGCAGCGGCTCGCGCGCATCCGTCACGTCCTGGCTCCAGCGGCGGATGGTGGTGGGCCGCAGGTTGTCCATTTGCAACATGCCTTTGGAGCCGAACACTTCGATGCGCTGGTCGTACCCGTACACGGCCTGGCGGCAGTTGTTGATGTGGCACTGTTTGCCGGACGCTGTTTGCATGTGCACCATCGCGGTGTCGTAGTCGTCGTATTTTTCCATTAGTGACGAGTTCACCAGGCGGCTGCCGATCGCGCTCAATTCCACGGGTTCCTCGCCCAGCAACCAGCGACCGATGTCCAGGTCGTGGATGGTCATGTCGCGGAAGATCCCGCCGGAATGCTCGATGTAGTCCTCGGGTGCCAGGCCAGGGTCACGGCTGCTGATGATGACCTGGCGCACGTCGCCGATGTCACCGGCGTCAATGGCGGCGCGCATCTGCGCGAAGGTGGTCTCGAAGCGGCGGTTGAAGGCCAGCATTACCCGGCCATTGAGCCGCTCCACTTCCTCCACCGCCGCCAGGCTCTTGGCCATGTCCAGGTCGATCGGCTTCTCGCACAGCACCGCCTTGCCCTGGCGCACCGCGCGCAGCATCAGGTTGATATGGGTGTGCGTCGGGGTGCCGATCACGATGGCGTCTACGTCGGGGCGGTCGATGGCGGCTTCGCAATCGGTCATGGCTTGCGTGCCAAGCTCATCCGCCAGGCTGGCGGCCGCGTCCGCGAAGGGGTCTGCCACCGCCACCAGTGTCGCCAGCTTGCTGGCGGCCACGTTAGCGGCGTGGATCTTGCCGATGCGCCCAGCGCCCAAAACCGCGATACCTACCATGGTACTTCTCCAGATCTGCTTATTGATTGTTGTAAGAGGACGCCTGCGGCTTGTTTCTAGGCCGGAAAACGGATGTTCTCGAACTGGGCGATGGTGGTATCGAAGGCTCGCTTGGCCGCCACGTCCAATGGCAGCTTGCGGCATTCGGCGCTGATCAATTCCACACCCCACGGCCCGCGGTAGCCCAGGTTCACCACCTGTTGAATGAACGCCGGAACGTCCAGCTCTCCGTCGCCGCAGAACTTGCGATGGTGAGTGGAATCGTTGAACAGGGATTCGATGATCTTGTGGTTGGCGTCATCGAGCTCGATGGACTTCACCAATTCGAGCGGCAACTTGGCAATTTCATCGAATTGCATGCCGCCGCGAGCCACGTGCCAGGTATCGACCAGCAGGCCACCGTTGGGGCGCACGCCTTCTGTCACGGCAATGGCGCGGTCGATCGTGTTAACGCTGGAGAACGGCAGGAACTCGATCACCACGTTCACGCCGAAGGGCTGCGCGCGGTCACAGAGGATGGCGAAGCTGTCACGCATCAGCGAAACATCAGGCGGGCCCTCCTCGAACAAGCCACCGGCCACTTTCATGTTGTGCGCGCCCAGCTCGCCGGCGAGCTCCAGCAGTTCATCGCGTATCTTGTCCGAAGCCTCCCGGGGCGCGCCCTGCAGGTGCCAGTCGGTGAGAAACTCGAATTCGAGGAACTTGATGCCATTGTCCTTGAAGATGTTGCGCATGGTGGGCAGGCCCAACTTTTCCAGGTTATGCAACAGGTCTGCATGCAGCAGCCCCATGCCACGCCAGCCGGCCTTGGCTGCGGCTTCGGCCCTCGCCTGGAGGGAATGCGTGGCAATTTCGCTCGGTGCGCCCGGGTAGGTGTCGCCCGCGAGGGTCCAATAAGCAGCCAGCAGTTCTACATTGTTATTGGGCATGGTGGTCACTTGGGTCAAAGTTGATGAGCAATCGTTGAAAGGTCAGGCCGGGGTAAGCACAAAGTCCCAGTTCACGGCCAGGAAAGGCGTTTGCAAATCGTATCGTTGGGCTATGCCGGGGTCGGTCTCGGTGGTAAACCGTGCCACCAGCTCCTTTTTGACGCCGAACACCGTGTCTTCATGCAGATACGGGCAATCGGGCGTGAAGATGTGCGTGATCACCTGGTCGTAGCCGGGCGCGGTCACGATAAAGTGCAAGTGCGCGGCGCGGTTGGGGTGCCGGCCCAGGTCCCTTAACAGCTTGCCCACCGGGCCATCCGCCGGGATCGGGTAGTGCCGCGGCTTCACCGTGCGAAAGGCGTAGAACCCGTTTTCATCGCTGGTGAACAGGCCGCGCAGGTTGTAGTCCGGCTGTACGCCTTTTTGCTGCACATCGTAAAAGCCGTCATCGTTGGTTTGCCAAACGTCCAGGGTGGCCCCGGCGATAGGCTTGCCCTGGGTGTCCAGTACCCGGCCGCTGACCAGCGTAGGTTCGCCCTTGCCGTCCAGGCAGATGTTGGCGCCGTTTTCGTAGCGCGGCGCGTCGGCCACATAGAATGGGCCCAGGATGGTGTTGGGCGTGGCGCCACTGGGCCGCCGGTGATTGATCGCATCCACCAGCATGGTTGCGCCCAGCACGTCGGACAGTAGGATGTACTCCTGGCGCCAGTCGGTGCACATCTGGCCGGTGCGGGTCAGGAACTCGATGGCCTTGAACCATTCCTCATGGGTGGGCTCGATTTCCTTGATCGCGGCATGCAGGTGCCGCGTGAGCACCGCCATCACTTCACTCAACCGGGCTTCGGCGCCCTTGCTGATACGAGCGTTGACGATGTCAGCCGAGCGTTCCTCTTCGAACATCCCGCCAATGGGCGATTCAGCATCCAGTTGCGCATTCATGGTGTTCACCTTTTGCACGTATTCGTGAAGGCCGGCTTGCCCGAAGGCGCAAGGGCCGGCATTTGCCATGTAGGTTCAGCAGGCCCGGGCCGCGTCGGGGATGCGTTTGCCGCCGCTGAGGCGCTGTTCCATCAGTGTCTCGATTTCTTCCAGGCTCAGGCCTTTGGTCTCGGGCAGCCAGAGGCTGCAGAACACAATGGAGCCAATGTTGATGACCGCGAAGAGGAAGAACGTCATGCCACCGAACTGGCTGAGCAGGATCGGGAACACGAAGGCCACGATCGCGTTGAACACCCAGAAAATGCCTACCGCAATGCCGTTCATCAAACCACGGGCATGGGTGGGGAATATTTCCGACATCAGCAGCCAGTACACCGGGCCGATGCACATCTGCATGAAGAACAGGAAGACCAGCACGCCAGACAGCGCCAGGTAGCTCTGCATCAGCGAGTGCGGCAAGAAGTTGACCACCACGCCGAGGAAGATCTGCGCCAGTACCACTACCGTCAGCCCCAGCAACAGCATGCTGCGGCGACCCATGCGGTTGATCACCCACATACCAATCAGCGTAGCCACTACCGAGACCACCCCGTTGCCAATGGTGGCGACCAGCGCGGCGTGGGTGCCCATGCCGGTTTCCTTGAGGATCATCGGCGTGTAGTACATAAAGGCGTTGACGCCGGTGAACTGGATAACGAAGCCCAGCCCGATCCCGATGGCCAGCAACTTTAGCATCCACGGTGCCTTGAGGCCGCTCCAGGCACTGCCGTGGCGCCGTTCCAGCCTGTGCTGGGTAACGATTTCCTTCATTTCCAGGTCGGCTTCGCGCTGGGTATCGCGGATGCCCGAAAGTGTGGCTTTCGCCTCGGCGATGCGCCCCTTGCTGACCAGCCAGCGGGGCGACGCGGGCACAAAGTGCATGCCGATATAAAGCAGCGCCGCCGGCACCAAAGCGATGGCGAGCATGTACCGCCAGATGATCGGGCTGTCGAACAGGTGGGCCAGGCCGGCGCTGGCCACATAGGCCAGGCATTGCCCGGAGACAATCATCAACTCACTCTGGCACACCAGGCGGCCACGATGCCGGGGGGCTGCCAGCTCCGCGATCAGCACCGGCACCGCGGAAGACGCACCGCCCACCGCGATGCCGAGAATGAAGCGGGTGAGGATCATGGTGGTCAAATCGGGGGAGCAGGCAGTGCCCAGTGCGCCGATGGCAAACAACAGCGCCAGGCCCTTGAGCACGCCCAGGCGGCCATAACGGTCGGACAACTGCCCCGCGAACAACGCGCCCAGTGCCCCGCCAAAAATCAGCGCCGATGCTACAAGCCCTTCGGATACCGGGGTCAATCCGAGGCCGCCCTGGGCGGTGTCAAGCGACATAAAGGGCAGCGCACCGGAAATAACGCCGGTGTCGTAGCCGAACCCCAACGAGCCCATGGTGGTAATGGCCGCGATACGCCAGAGGATCTTCGACGACGCGCTACGTACTGCTGGGTAGTCGGACATGAGGTCAACCTTTATTGAAATTGTGTGTACGCTCAGTGAGGTCGAGATTACTGCCAATGAAACGGAAAACAAACGCGCATCCGGCAAATGTGTTTTCCGCCTGGTGGAAAACTGATAGCCCAGCAGAGACTCAAAGGTCCGGATGACTTGAGTGGCGCGCGAGGTGTGAACCGCTCGTAGCCGGGAATGATCTGAACCGCTCAACGGGTCCAGTGGCGCTCGTACTGGTGGGTGTTGAAGTCAGCCAGCAGGAAGTCGATGAATACTCGCAGCTTGGTGGGCATGTAGCGGCGGCTTTGAAAGGCCATATTGATGATCAGCCGCGGCAGGTCCCAGTCGTCCAGCACGGGTATGAGGCGCCCGGCCACCAGGTCGGCATTGATGATGTATTTAGGCTGCACCAGGATGCCCCCACCCGCCAGCGCCGCGGCCCGCACGATCTGCCCGTCGTTGGTTTCCAGGATAGGGTCCACCTTGTAGGCCACTTCCTCGCTGCCCCGGGTGAACCGCATCACCCGCGGCTGGTTGGCGTGGCTGTAGATCAGCAAATCGTGGTTGGCCAGGTCTTCTACGGTTTGCGGTATGCCCTTGCGTTGAAGATAACCGGGGGCCGCCGCCAGCACGCGGCGTGTTTCAGCCAGCCGGCGAATGGTGATGTTGGAATCCGGCTCGTACTCGCGGGTTCTGATGGCGAGGTCGATCTCACTGTCGATGATGTCGAAATAGCGGTTCTCACCCAGTACCTTCACATTGATGTGCGGGTACAGCTTGCGAAACGCCGGAATCAGCGGCGCGATATGCAGCATGCAGAAAGAAATGGAAGACGTGATAGTCAATGTGCCCACCGGCTGCACCAAGGACTCGGTCAACGACGCTTCGGCCTCCTTGAGCTCGCCTATCAGGCTTTTGCAGCTTGTATAAAATTGGTGCCCTGAGTGAGTAAGCGCCAGCCGTCGCGTATTGCGGTCGATCAGCCGCACGTTCAACCGCTGCTCCAGGGCCACCAGGTGCCGGCTGGCGGCGGCGTTGGACAGCCCCAGAATCTCCGCCGCCTTGCTCAAGGTGCCTACTTCGGCCGTGAGTACGAACAGTTCCAGCTCAGTGAGACGGTCCATCGGCGTGCCCTTCTAGTTTTTCATGTGTGAAATAAACAATTCCATAACCGGCCTTTTTTAACGGCTCGTGGAACTATAACGTTCAGCGCATCAGGCTAGAAGAGCAGTCACCATGCGCAACCTGGACGAAACCACGATCACACAGGCAGTACTGGCCACACATCGCAATGCGCCGAATGCGCGATTGAACGAGGTGATGACCAGCCTTGTGCAGCACCTCCATGCCTTTGCACGGGATATTCGCCTGAGCGAGCACGAATGGCGGCAAGGCGTTGCGTTTCTTGAACAGGCCGGCCAGGCGGGTTCGGCCAGCCACTGCGAGCTGGCGCTGCTGTCCCATGTGCTGGGCTTGTCCACTTTGGTGCTGGCCCAACACTCGGCCAAGCCGGGCGGCTGCACGGAGCCCGTCGCATTGGAACAGCGGCCTGCCCCCTCAGCCGCGCTTCATGACCTTGATGCGGATATCAGCGCCAGCGTACCCGGCCCTCGGGGCTGGGTGCACGGCACCGTTCGCGATCCCCTGGGCAAGCCGATACCCCACGCCAGGCTGCGCCTTACGACGTCGGGTAACCCATCGGCGCCAGCAGCCTTGTTGCAAGCCGATGGTGGCGGCAACTTCCGGTTCGCATGTGCGATGCCACAGCCGCAGCGAGTGCAAGCCCAAGGGCCAGTCAAGGATTTGCTCGAAGCCCTTGAACGCCCAGCGTGGCGGCCGGCGCACATGACCTTTGACATCGACGCGGCAGGCTATCGACCGCTCACCACGTCCGTATTCCAGGAAGGCGACCCTTATCTGGCCTGTGATGCCCTGTTTGGCGTGCGCGCTGGGCTGATTGCCGAGTGGAAACAGCATCCGCCCGGGCCACAGCCCAATGGCGTGGTCAGCCAGGCGCCCTTCCATACGCTCGAATTCGATTTTGTCCTAGCACCTGCCTGAACACCCCGTGCAGTTCCCGGATTCAGGCGCCCCCACCCCGGTACAGGAGAGTACTTCCATGGCTACACCGGACTTCGTTTATAACGGCCAACCGTCGCGGGTGATTTTCGGCAAAGGCTCGCTCGCCCAGCTCGAGGCCGAAATAGACCGCCTCGGGGCCCGCCGCGCCCTGGTGCTGTGTACGCCTGAACAACGCGCCCAGGCCGAGCAAGTGGCCGCCTTGCTGGGCGACCGTGCCGCGGATATCTTCGACAAGGCGGTGATGCACGTGCCGATCGAGACGGCGCGCAAGGCCCGCGAGGTGGCGCGTGAACTGGGCGCGGACTGCGCCGTTGCCATCGGTGGCGGTTCTACCACGGGCCTTGGCAAGGCCATTGCCATGGATTCGAGCTTGCCCATCCTGGCGATTCCCACCACCTACGCGGGCTCGGAAATGACCCCGGTCTACGGCTTGACCGAAAACGGCCTCAAACGCACCGGCAAGGACCCGCGGGTACTGCCCCGAACAGTCATCTATGACCCTTCGCTGACAGTGAGCCTGCCGCTTGAGATGTCCATCACCAGCGGCATGAACGCCATCGCCCACGCGGCGGAAGGCCTGTATGCGCAAGATGGCAACCCGGTGATGTCGTTGATGGCCGAAGAAGGCATTCGGGCGTTGGCCCAGGGTATGAAGCGTATCTATCAGGCGCCTGAGGACCTCGACGCGCGCGGTGACTGCCTTTACGGGGCGTGGCTGTGCGGCACGGTGTTGGGCAATGTAGGCATGGCCTTGCACCACAAGTTGTGTCACACACTGGGCGGCAGCTTCAACCTTCCCCACGCCCAGACCCACACCATCGTGCTGCCCCACGCGATCGCCTACAACCAGGGCGCGGCACCGGCGTTGTCGCGCATCAACCGGGCCCTGGATGATCACGACTGCAGCCCGGCCGCTGCGCTCTTCAAACTGTCCAGTTCCCTGGGCGCACCTACCAGCTTGAAAGCGCGGGGGCTGACCGAGGCCGACCTGGACCGCGCCACCGACATTGCCCTGTCCAACCCCTACTGGAACCCCCGCCCTATCGAAGCGGCCGGAATACGTCAGCTGCTGCAGGACGCTTATGAGGGTGCCTCGCCAGCCTGAGGTGAACCCGGCGGGCTTTGTTTCTCGCGGCAATGCCGGTGCTGTACCATAGCCGGCCATTGACAGGGAATCGCATTCAATGACCAAGCCGGGCCAATTGGTGCTGGTCGCACTGCGCAAGATGATTGCTTCTGGCGAGCTGGCCGCCGGTGAGCGGCTGATGGAAATTCCTACCGCCGAGCGCTTCGGCGTATCGCGAATGCCGGTCCGTATTGCCTTCCGCACTTTGGAGCAAGAGGGGCTGCTGGTACGCCACGGTGGCCGCGGCTTTCAAGTGCGGGCGCTGAGCGCGGACGATATCGCCAACGCTGTGGAGGTACGCGGGGTACTGGAGGGCCTGGCCGCGCGGCAGAGTGCCGAACGCGGGCTGTCCGAGCAGGCACACGCGGCGTTGCTCGAATGCCTGGAACAAGGGGATGCCCTGTTTGCCAAGGGGTATGTCACCGAACAGGACCTTGAGGTGTACCACGACCTCAACATGCGCTTTCATCAGGTGATCGTCGCCAGCAGTGGCAACGCGGCAATTGCCGAAGCGCTTGCCCGCAATGACCACCGCCCCTTCGCCTCGGTCTCGGCGCTGGCGATCGACCGCCAGGCCATGACGCGGGAGTACCGCCGCTTCAACTTCGCCCACATGCAGCACCACGCCGTCTTCGACGCCCTGAGCAGCCGCCAGGGCGCGCGCGCCGAGGCCATCATGCGCGAGCACGCCAATGCCACACTGCGTTACGCCAAGGTCTTCGGCGAAGCGAATGGCAGCCCGCAGATCACGGTGATATCGCGCGGCGAGTAAGGCCGTAGCTGGTCAGAGGTCGAGCACCAGCAGCGGCGACTTCGCCCTCGAACAACAGGGGGTGAACTGGTCGTTCGCCGCCTGTTCCGCCTCTGTCAGGAACAGGTCGCGGTGGTCTACTACCCCTTCCAACACCCCCGTCAGGCAGGTACCGCACACGCCCTGTTCGCAGGAAATGGGGATGTCCACGCCGTGGCGTTCCAGTACCTGAACCACGGTTTCGTCCGGGCCGATGTCGAACACGTCCCCACTGCTGGCCAATTTGACGCAAAAGTGCCCTTGCGCCTGGGGCTCGACCGGCGCGGCCGCGAAGTACTCTCGATGCAATTGCCCCGGCGCCCAGCCCTGCGCAGTGGCGGTGTCGAGTATGTGCTGCATGAAACCGCCCGGCCCGCAGACGTACAGGTGCGCGCCCGGCTCGGGAGCGGCGAGCACACGGGCGGCATCCAGGCGGGTAGCAGCCATGTCATCGAAATGCACCGTCACCTTGCGCTCAAACGCTGGTGCGGCAAGGCGTTCGAGGAAGGCTGCGTGGCGGGCGGAGCGAGCGCAGTAGTGAAGTTCGAAATCCTCGCCGTTGTCGGCCAAACGTTGCGCCATGCACAGCAGGGGCGTGATACCGATGCCGCCGGCAAACAGCAGGCTTCGGCGGGCTTCGGCCACCAGCGGAAAATGATTACGTGGCTCGCTGATCCGCAAACGTTCGCCCACATGGATCTGCTCGTGCATGCATTGGGAGCCGCCGCGAGAGCCAGGATCCTTCAACACACCGATCTGATAACGGTCCCGCTCCCCGGGCGGGTTGCACAGTGAATACTGGCGGATCAGGCCGCCGGGCAGGTGAACGTCGATGTGCGCCCCGGCCGTGAACGCGGGCAAACTACCGCCATCGACGGCGCTTAATACATAGCTGCAGATATCCAGCGCTTCGTTGGTACGTGCGGTTACGACGACGTCGAGCATGGTGGCCACCTTATTGTGCCGTACTGGCGAGGTCGGTTTCGGGCAACCGCTCCCGGGCGATGATCCGGTCCAACACCCGTCGCGCCTGCACGCCGCCGGCATCGATATTGAGCTTGAGCAGGTTGCGGTCCGGGTTGGCCAAAAGGTTTTGCTGCTGTTGTTCGAGCATCTCCAGGTCTTCGCTGAAGATGGTGCGCTGCCCTTCACGGATGCTCGCCGTAAGCGCTTCGTCGCCAGGATTGAAGTTGCGCGCCATGCCCCAGAAATACCAGATCGAGGTGTCGGTTTCCGGGGTGATGAAATCCACCACGATACTTGCCGCCTTGTGCTGCGGCTGCGCGTGGTAGCCGCCCTTGCCCGCGTGCGCTACGCCCACTTCGATCAGCACGTGGCTGGGCGGGCTGAAACGGCAGATCTGCCAACGGTCTACCGGTACGTCGTCGGCCAGGTTGTTGCCGCGAAGCGCCATGCGCCAGAACGGCGGGGGCATGATGTTTTCCATGTGCCGCGCGGTCACCACGTGGTCACCCTCGACCGTGGTCACCGGCGCCGCTTCGTCGATTTCCTTTTGCCCGATGCTCGAGGCGTGTACATAGGTTTCATGGGTGAGGTCCATCAGGTTGTCGATCATCAACCGATAATCACACCCGATGTGGAACAGCCCGCCGCCGTAAGCCCAATCGTCGCTCTGGGCCCATTCCAGGTGGGGAATGAGCTGGGGGTCGGCCTTGTTTTGGTCGCCCGGCCAAACCCACACAAACCCATGCCGCTCGACCGCCGCATAGGCTTTGTTGCAAGGGAAACCGCGCACACGCTGGCCTGGCATCTCGACAGCCTTGCCGTCGCACCCCATCACCAACCCGTGGTAGCCGCAAACGAGCTGACCGTTCTTCACATAGCCCAGCGACAAGGGCGCGCCGCGGTGTGGGCAGAAGTCTTCGACCGCCGCTACCTGGCCTTGCGCGCCTCGGTAAAACACGATCCTTTCTCCGCAAATCTGCCGCCCGAGGGGTTTGGGCGTCAGCTCATCAGGCGTACAGGCGACGTACCACGTGTTCTTGGGATACATGAGGCTCTCCGGTTTATTGTCGTTGTATGGATCCATGGAAAGCTAAAACACACGGCAAGGTCAAGCCAAATGATGAGTTGTGCGTGATCGGTGGATCCACCGAAGACTGGCTCGTCCGTGGGCGCCCTGACCGTTTGCGGGCTGTTTACTCGTGGGGTATCGAATTTGGCCATACGTCTCA
>Ga0265797_10007569_pt1 | contig 14798 bp, 20 predicted proteins | sample P2T30metagenome_FD_192433 | JGI IMG/M metagenome (GOLD analysis project Ga0265797, IMG submission 192433) | Plant litter microbial communities from East Loma Ridge, Irvine, California - P2 T30 | ecosystem: Environmental > Terrestrial > Plant litter > Unclassified | place: USA: California... | reverse complement strand
ACACCCAGCGTTTATTCCACACGAACGACCGCTCACGGACACGATATTTCACACCACACAAAAGCGTTTTCTCTCTATGAACGACATCACGACCCAAGCATATACCCCCGTACGCGAGCCTTAGTGCGGAGGATTCCAGAGACAACGGAGGACTTGCGAGGGCTTACCCCTGCTTGTAGAAGTCAGGCCCTCGAGTCGCGGGAGGGAGATTGAGAAAAGATTGCAACGAATGGGGCAGATGAGGTGGTGGAAAAGGAGCGGATGTTTCCATCACGGCAAAGGAGAAAGCGAGGCAAGACGTAGAGCTATGTCGATGAGGATGACGAAACGAAGCTTGTACATCCAACCCTATGTCCCTTTTTTTTTTACGTTCTGGCGGTAGTGCATATTCACGGAAGCGAAGCTGATGCGAGATGAGAAGCGTAGTAGATTGTGACATGATGCGATTATTTGACCCCCTACTGGCAAGGCATTTTCTAGACGCTCTCAATTATATGGATCGGGCTTCTCTATATTGATGGCGCATTGCGATAACAGGTCTGGCCTAGCAGAGGTGCTGGCTTGCCAAGAGGTGAAGTCCAGGTTCGCACCTTCCTCCCGGTCGGTCCTTCCATCTCTCGAGCACGCTGATATAGAATATCTGCAGGCTGCTTTCTTCATCTCCTCTGTCCTCACATCACCTTCATCAGAACACTCATCGGTCGCTCATCAATCAAGTCAACATCATCACCACATTCATCAGATACTTCACTCGAGAAGCCATGCCTCCATCAGTGGTCAGCAGCGATGACGACGAGGTGAGATACAGATCCGCTCAACACTTGCGTACTGTTGGTGCTGACTTACGTCTAGCCCGAGAGCCTCATTGTCGACATCGATCAGCTCCAGTCTCATGGTAAGCTTCCATCATTGTCTGATGAAGTGCTTCTGCTCACCTTCTTGCCGGCATCAACGCTGCAGACATCACCAAGCTCAAAACTTCCGGCTTCTACACCGTCGCGGTAAAGCTCCTTCTTCCCCGTGTCCCTCACTCGATGGGCGATGGCTGACTGTTATGCTTCAGGCTGTACACGCACAGCACAGCAAGCACTTGCTCAAGATTCGCGGCTTCTCCGAAATCAAGGTCGAGAAAGTCAAGGAGGCTGTCAAGAAGTGTCTGGTATGTGCATCGGTCACTCTTGTTATCATCGTGATACTGACGTCCATCTAGCCCAATGGAGCCGGCTTCATGACCAGTGCCGACCTTGCGCAACTGAGAAAGCGATGCTTCCGCATTTCTACTAGAAGTAGACAGTGGGATTCCATCCTCAATGAAGGTTTCCAATCAGCCAGCATCAACGAAGTGTACGGAGAGTTTCGTAAGTGTACCGACCTTTCCGCCCAGTGCTTGACTGACTGTCGATAGGATGCGGCAAGACCCAGCTTTCCCACACCATGGCCGTCATCGCTCAGCTGCCGAAAGAGAAGGGTGGCGCGGAAGGTCGGGTTGCTGTCATTGACACGGAAGGAACTTGGCGTCCTGATCGTATCAAGCAGATCTCTGAGCGTTTTGGCAGTGAGTATCCATTCTGCCCAGCTGACCGTGCCGCATGCTGACAGCGCGCAGTTGACCACGAGGCCGCCAATGAGAACATCCTCTACGTCCGTGCGGAGAATAGCGAAGACCAACACGACCAGCTCTGTGGTCTGGCCGAGCCATTCTCGTCCGGGCAATACCGTCTTCTCATCATCGACAGCATCATGACACACTTCCGCAACGACTACCATGGCCGTGGAGAGCTGAATGAACGTCAAGGCAAGCTGGGCCAGCACCTCCGCAAGCTCAGTCAGATGGCAGAGGAGTTCAACATCACTGTCTTGATCATCAACCAGGTTCAGTCCGATCCGGGTGCCAGCGCTCTGTTCGCGAGTGCCGACGGACGCAAACCCATCGGCGGCCACGTGCTTGCTCATGCCTCGACCACTCGCATCTTGCTCCGCAAAGGCCGAGGCGAGGAACGAGTCGCAAAGGTCATCGACTCGCCAGGTAAGCAACAGAAGCAGAGACACACAAGCTGGAACTGACCATTTGTGCCAGACTGTGCTGAGAAGGAAGCTACTTACATCATCACTGCCGGCGGGATCAACGATCCTGACAAAGCCTGAGTGCCGACACCCTTTCGAGGCCACTTCTTGCCAGCTGCAGGAATTTTTGCTAAAATATGGAGGATGGAGATGTCGTTGGAGGTGGAACGAGGTGGTTTCATAATTTGCTAAGGACGCAAGAAAGTATGGGTTATCAAACTAGCAAAAAGTCATGTCTATTTACTCAATGCAACAATGCAAGGTTTTCGCTTAACAAGCTCTGGCAGGCAGCATCACTGAAGATAGTACACAGTGCCCTCGAATAGGCGCCGTGCTGTTCGGAAGACCGTTACATCCTCCGCTTGGTTGTTGCCGTCGAGAAGAACATCGACATCCATGTCGCCACCAGGGTGTCGAATGTTGACACGGTTCAACCCAAGCGCCGACGCAGAGTCCACACGGGCAATCTGGCTGCCTTTCCTCGCCTCTGCTCGTACTCTGTTGCGGATCTGGTGAGCCACTGTGCCTTCAGTGCACGCTGCTGTCGCAAGACAGACAGCACCAGTCAATTGCAGGCTACCGTGGATTTTTCCCATCGAATATGCAATCACCTGTACGTCAGGTGAGGGTGAGCCGTCTCCGATATCCTTGGGCTGTGATAGGACGGCAATCTTGGGTGTGCCTCTGGTGAGCGCTGCTTCCTCGACGGTCTTGGCCAGGCCCATCAGGATTGCCGCCTCACGTCGAATGTTCTCGATCAGGATAAACGATGCCGGAGCACCAGGACCCTGCTCATGGAACGCGTCCGGTAATGTGGTTGCATCGACAAAGCAGAACGGATTCGCCGCATCCACCAAGCTAACTTCAACGGGCGTCGGAGGTGTGTCGATGGTCGTTTGCGCCAAGATGATATCTGTTGAGTGCCCGCTGGGAAGAAGTTTGCCAGTCATTGCGCCGGATGGTTTCGAGAATGTCATCTGTACGCGACTACCTGTGGATGATAGACCAGGCAACACGCAGTCGCCATCTTCGAGGAAGTGTCCCTCATCATCAACTTGGACAGTTTCTACCATGACCGACTTGGTGTTTGTGTTGTACACTCGGACTTGGACCTACAGCCACAATGATTAGCGGAGAGTCACTAAATGCATGTTATGAAAACTTACTTGTGTCTGTCCCGGCTTGACGTCCACCATGCCTTCGTCAACAGCGAACGGACCGACTCCAGATGCGATGTTTCCACAGTTGCCGGTCATATCTAGCTTTGGGCTTCCGATCGGTACTTGGATGAATGTGTAATCCACGTCGGCTCCTTGGCGTTTCGATGGCGAGACAACGGCGACCTTTGATGTCGTCGACGTTGCTCCACCGATTCCGTTCAATTGTCTTGGATCAGAATCGTAGGACCCCATCACTCGGGTGATCACTGATGCCCAATCATCTTGGTTGGCAGGCAAATCCTTTCGATGAAGGTAAAGTCCCTTCGATGTGCCAGCTCTCATCCATACAGCGGGAAGTGCTCTGCGCTTTCTGGGAAGAGTAGGAGGTTTAGCGACTGAAGTGACGAATCCTGGCATGATGGCCATGATTGGAGGTTGTTGGAATGAAATGTGAGGGATTACAATTGCTTCGATGTGTCGTGAGGCAGTCTTAAACATTGTGCGCGATACATCGCGGTTTTACTATGTGTTTGGGACCCGCCATCTTATGATTTCAGCGAAGTCACGCCGTCTATAGTGTTGCCACTCCATCGTAATCTAGCGATGAAGATGCCGAATATCCTAAGCACGCTGTACAGGCCGCGGATCACCTTCACGTAGATAGAGTGCACCCACGGAACATAATGAGCCGCGGAACTGCTCAACCAATGACCCCGGATCGTCACCTCCACATGGCCTCCACATGTCACCCCGGATCAGTCGGTCGAGCCGGATCAACATGTTCCAGTTGGTCTAGGTGGTAGCGGCAGTTCAACCTGAACTCAGATTGCCACAATATCAGCAGTTTCGTGCGGCACGAGCGGGGCCCCATCCAAGCTCATCACAATGGCGAACCATGTCGTACGCCGAAGCAGACTCTGATAAATGCTTGACTGCCTGCGGCTTCCTTGGCCTCTTGGAACCTCGCCATATTCGACACTCGAGACCAATCGGCCGTCATGCCTTCCCGCCATGCCGCCACCTTCGTGATGAGCACACCTGCTCCCAAGGAGATCTACAACAAGAATGTGTACCTGACGGCCGTTGTGGCGTCGATGGGAGCTTTTATCTTCGGCTACGACTTGGCGTTCATTGGCACAACTATTACTCTGAAGCCGTTTGAAGAAGACTTCGGTCTCTTGCATGCGTCGCAATCCACATCAGACGCGTTCTCAGCGAATATTGTCTCCCTCTTGCAAGCAGGTTGCTTTTTAGGCTCGCTCGCAGTCGCACCAATTGGAGATCGATACGGTCGAAGAATCGCCCTCATCATTGCTGGCGTGCTATTCTGTATTGGTTCTCTGATGCAGACTGTTAGCTTCGGCAATGTCGCTGCAATGTTCATTGGACGAGCTATTGGAGGCTTGGTGAGCCGCATAAAGATGTTTCGTCATCTGGGACCACGCTGATTAGCCTCAGGGAGTCGGTCTTGCAAGCGGACTCGTCCCTTTGTATGCAGCAGAGCTTTCGCCACCCGCTATTCGAGGTAGAATGGTAGGCATCTACGAGATCAGCGTGCAAACCGGAACTTGCACTGGGTTCTGGATCTGCTACGGCGTCAAATTACACATGAAGGCGAATTCCACACAATGGATCACCCCATTCGCCGTCCAGCTCATCCCTGGTGTACTTCTCATACTCGGTATGATGTTTGTGCCAGAGTCGCCAAGGTACGTCACCTCTCAGCAAGCTAGACACCTTCTACCTGGTCGCTAACGCTTACGTCGCAGATGGCTCGCTCAACACAGGTCTCGTAGCGCCGCATCAGAGGCACTGGTCAAACTCAGATGCCTTCCTGTGGGACATCCATACCTCCAAGAAGAGCTCTCTTGTATCATGGATGCCGTCAAAGACAGCAGGGACCGCTTCGGTGAGAACGGTATGCTATCACAATGTAAAGCACTCCGCACTCCAAGCAACCGCAAACGCATCTTCCTCGGAGTCGCTGTGTTCATCTTCATGCAGCTTGCGGGATCGAACGCTATCAACTACTACTCGCCTCGCATCTTCAAATCGGTGGGCCTTACTGGATCATCTACAAGCTTGTATGCTACCGGCATCTACGGGATTGTTCGCCTGGTCTGCGTTATCATCGCTATGCATTTCGTTGTTGATCGCTTTGGGCGAAAGAACATGCTTATGGGAGGCGCAGTGATCATGCTGATCGCCATGGTGAGTGCTAACGAATGACATCTCATGATCTCGTCAACACATTGCTAACTTCACTTCTTGTAGTGGTACATCGGCGCATACATCAAGATTGCGAACCCAAGCGAAGGCAGCAGCATTTCTTCAGGTGGATACTCTGCAGTCGCCTTCATCTACGTGTTCGCTGTAGGCTTCTGCTTCAGCTATGCGGGTAAGAGATTAACTCAAATTGATATGTGAGACACTGTACTGACCTATATCCTTCGCGCTACAGGAGTTCCATGGATCTACTGTTCGGAGATCTTCCCATTACACATTCGCGGATTAGGTTTAGCGATTTGTACAGCCACCCATTGGCTGTTCAACTTCGTTATTGCAAGAGGCGTGCCATACATGATCACCAATATCGGGTAAGCGAACAACGGTACTGTCACGCGGAATACATGTGCAATGACGCTAATTTTTTCATAGATACGGAACGTACTTTGTCTTTGCATCGTGCATTACGCTCTCCATACCTTTCGTTTACTTCTGCCTGCCAGAGACCAAAGGTCTCTCACTTGAGGAGATCGACGTCTTGTTTGATGGACCGTCCCGCGATGTCACAGATATCACGATTGAGGAGGGCAAGGGCATTGATGAGGGTGGATCTCAACACGTCGAGCACACAGATGCGGCGGCTAGATGAATATAGTACATCTATTTACGGAAGAGGAAAGAATAGCCGCCAATGAACGATTAATGAAACTACCACGAACATTCTAAGTTTCTTGTTCATCACGCTGATGTGGTTTTGCATTGATGCAATCAGCTCAGTGTAAATGTAGTACAATGCTACTATCGATGGTACGTGCATGATTCTACACAGAGAGGTCGGTGGAAGTCAGAATCTAGGTTCATCTTCGTGCTGTATCAATACACTATCGTGACAGACTACTGGTTCATGGCGTTCGGCTGATACCAGTCATACCCAGAAGCATTGAAGCCAAACAAGGTATCATCAAACATGCCCAAGCCTCTGCTATTCATAGACCCTTGCGTGGTTCCCAGATCACCGTCGTTGTGTCCCATCTGATGGGTATTTGCGGTGTTCATCATGGGCATAAATGATGTATCCTGTTGAGTGAACTGCTGTTCTTGCATAAAGCTGTGAATTATCGTATCCACGTCAAGCCCAGGCACGAACTGGCCTGCCACCATTGTTGGTTCGGGGTTATTGTAGTCGCCTGCGCTTTGTTGGTAGGGTGAGAGGTCCATAGAGCCTCGGTAGGTTGTGACGCCCTCGCGTGAATCCGGTGCATTCTCTGAACTTGAAGCAGCCTGGTAGTTGCTGGAATCATCTGATGGCCCCGATCGAGTAGTATCTGGAGAAGTGACGGAAACGTTCATGCGCTTCATGAGTGCTTCGATTACGATCGATGCTTTGCGGACGGCATAATTTGTCGCAGAGTTCTGGTCGAACACTCGCAGACATGTGCGGAGGTGATCATGTGCTTCTGAAGAAGAAGCTCGTGTCGCAGCTATGCGCACATGTATCGTTGCTGCAACGTAAGTCGCTAATGTTTGGTCAGTGTTTGATCTTCCATACAAAGAGAGCCCGAGAGGCAGCGCACATACCGTATGACATGAGGTAAGGAGCTCTACCCATAGAGAAGGATCGGTCGTAAAGCCTCACGAGCTTCACAATGTTCATAGCAGCTTCTGTACAAGCTGCAAAAGACGATTTTGAGGTTGACGGCAACGTCATGTGCAATTGGCCATCAGCAACGAGAGGGCGGTGAAGCAGCACTCTGAGAGCATTCCACATCGCTCTGTTGACGGTACTGTCAGCTTTTGGTTTTATAAGCGTAGTAGATTCATACTTACTGTAGAGAGAAGACATGCGGAGGTGGAAGGTTGGTCCTGCTGCCTCCTTCTCGAAGATCGATTGTCAAGTGTTTTGGTAGCTCGGTCATCCATGTTTGTAGGCGCGCTTCAAGCGATTCGAGATCATGTACAAGCTCGTCTGTTCCTCTCTTCTCTTTCCCTTCACAGTACATCCTATCAAGGACATCGTGGAGAATGATGCAGAGTCTGCAGAATTCTTTGAAGGTAGAGACACTATAGCTGGGTGATCCAGGATAACTCGTTCCATTTGTGTAGGCGAAAGGATGCCAGTCTTCCAGCTCTTCGTATGTGTCCATGAAAGTGATTGGTACCTGGCCTTCCAGAGCTCTCAAACTAGCCCGGCGACCTTGGTATAGTGATTGCATTTTGTCAACGACGAATGCTGACCAATAGACTACAATGAGAACAACATTAGCATTGTACATGCCAAAGCTGGAGCTGAGGGGTGTGCAAGACCTTACCTCGACGACGTATCTCAAGGTCTTCTTCCGATAGACGATGCATGTTGGGCATAAGAGTCGCATCTACATGTAAGCCTAGGTCGACAAGCATTCGAAAGGCGGTGCCTGCATATACCCAAGCCGCACTCTGTTCGTCACCAAGCGCGAACAGCGAGTTCGACATCTGTAATAGGGCTTGTATGGTGGTGATCTCACTATGATCAAGCGCCTGCCCTAGAAGATCGCGCACTCGGTTTCGAAATTGCCAACCAGCCGTCCTCACATCGCTAGGATCTTTCCGCAACTCTAGCCTCGGGCTGAATTTCGAGGCGCCGTAGTAGATGGCATTGAGAAGAATCTTAGAGAAGTAAGGCCCACCACAGGCCATGTCTCGCATAAATGCAGGTCGATAGGTCACTAGGAAAGAATGGTGCTGGCGGTTCCAGTGCAAGTTAAGCAAGTGTAGACCCAGTTCCGCCTCTACACCGTCGAAGTCCAGCTTGCCTGCACGAGCGTTTATGCCTTCATACTGTCGTTGTTCGGCGGCTGCAGCTACAAGAAGTTTCGGCATCCACGCCTCCCGTTCTTTTGACAACCAAGACCTGGACTGGTGATCCGTTCGTACGGCATCATCAAATAGAGTACTTGTTGGTCCATGGTAAGTTGAAGCACCACCAGTAGACCGAGGAGTGTCGATTGGTGTTGTTGGATCGCGATAGACATCTACATTTGGAGGCGCCATGCAAGATGAAGGTGTACTACCGACTACTGATTGCTGCTGTGCAGCATCTTCAGGAGTATGATGCTCTTGAACATCGACACTGGTACTGTGTGAGCCGCCTGTTGTGGCTTGTTCGCGTAAACGCCGGTTCTCTTCCATCAATGAATTGATGGCGGCATTGGTGGGACGTGCTCTGCGTGCAGAGCCAGCAAAGACGCATTCTTGATCATAGACCTCACAATTCTTGCAGCGTGGCCGTTCTCCCGTGCACCGCATCTACTCCCTGATCAGCACGCCTCTTGCGTATCGCAGACGTTCAAACGTGGGACGGAGTACGGACCTTTCGCTGCCGGCAGTAGGTGCAGGCTCGCTGAGCACGAACCTGACGTCTCTCTGGGGCCATGCTGTCAATCAAAATCTGCCGCGGATGGTATCTGGCCTTCCACGAGATGGAGACGATGGGTTGGGACGCAAAGAGGTCGAAACTGCCCGCACCGTGGACGTAACGCCACCCTGATTGCCACGGCAAATGATCGCCCGCGGACTTTCGGCAAGCTCCGAATGTAAGATATCCGGTTGAAATCTAGTCGGCTACTGCATCTCTACTTTCACTACCTTGTGATGACAATCCGACTGTACTGATTCGTGAGTATGCGCAAGATCTTACATACTTTTGGGGCAATAGGAAGCAAGTAGTAATAGCAAGAAGAAAACGTCTTCGGTACGTGGATTTAGGCAACACAAAGAAGAAGTCCGAGAAATTCGGAAATGGTTTCGGAAGTCGGTTCAGCCTCCAACTGCCGGTCGATCTAGAATCTGCCCATGTTAATTCACATAGGACCTGGTCGTACTGTAGACTGATGACAGCGGCCGTTGGGAATATAGTGCATACATGAGGTGCATGTCCGGTCAGTCAGTCCTAAAAGGCCAAGGCGTATGGTATCCGCAAGCGAACTCTCCGCGGATGATATTTTGGGTGTTGAAGTGCCGTACAATTTACAATCGATCTGCGAGTCATGAGTTGATCGATCCGAAATGCCCGAAGCTTGTGGAGGAGCGTCATTGTTCTTCACTCTGTTCGTGACGTTGGTTTCCGCAAACTCGCGTTGGAAAACGATGTATGTGCAATTTTATGGGTATTCTGCAGAACTAAAAGAAACCAAGGACCTTCTCATATATCGAGAACACAATGCCACCTGAGAGCACCAGTCTGCCTAGCCGCATGGTACTTCCTCTCCAGAACGTACGCAGACCTCCATCCTGCCATGTGCCCCGGACGGCCACCAGCAGAGTCTCTCCCTGACTGCTCTGTGCGCGAGTCTTCACTGTGTCGAAGGGTTGAGTCGCGTACACAGTAATGCAGCCTGCAACCGCGCCCATCGCGAAGGTCTCAAGAGTGCTCTTGGGCGCGTGGCCCATATGGGTCGTGTACTGTGTCCGGAGTGCATTGTAGGAACCCATTCTCACTGCCGATGTCGCTGATTGTTTCAGCGTCGTGCTGATGAGGCCCCGGTACAGCCCAGCGATACCTTGCTCGCTTATCAGAATCTTGATGGCGTGAGGGCCAGAGCGGAACCTTTTGGCACCCTTCGCATCGTCGATCAAGGCTGTCTTGATGCGCTCAGTCGGTGTTACAGCGAGAAGGCTCTCCACTGCTCCAGCTGCCATGCCTGACAGGATGCCCCTCGAAAATGATAGCTTGCCATCCTTATCCACGAGTTGCTTCTTGATCGAGTCGAAAGCAAGGAATCGCACGCCGGCCTTCAAAGCAGTGCCGGCTACTAACGTAGTGCATCCGGTATAGATGCCCGAAATGCCCTCCGCACTGACTGTGTTTCGTAGCATTTGGAAGACATTTCCTTGTGTGCCTGGAGCAGAGCGCAATTGAGCGCGTGTCTTTGCATATTCGAAAGGGTATGTGACTGTTGCCTCGACACCTCCAGCGACGCTGCCGGCAAAAAGCGATACGAGTGGATGCACGTTCGCATTTTTGATCTTCTGTTTAGGAACGTTCGCTTGGGGTACTGCCACTATGGGAGTGGTGGCGGCTTGCATGTTGTCGATCTTGTTAATATGCTTCGACTCGTACTTGGTTGTTCTTGTGATGGAAAGGTTGGACCTTTGCGAGACTCGTCAAAATTATAGCATACACAACGCTACAACTACTCATAGATCTAAAGTCGATCCTCACTATGCTGAGTGTACACCCGCTGCACTTCTGCAACAACTACCGTGTCACCACGGCCAGTCGTACCCACGGGTTGCGCAGTATGCAGTGGTGATACAATGTCGGGAGGTCTCGGAGTTTCGACATCAAAAAGCCACGGCAAGTCATCATCCGTGGCTTCTACCGCATGCTGAGCACTCGCTTGCCGGCTCGAAGAATCGCCAAGCACATATTATGTGGGCAGAACGTGCGCCAAGTAACCTTCATCGAACTTGTTCAACCTAGACCAGAGATCTTTTACTGCCCACGCGAGCGGGGTGTGCCCCATGGGGGACTCTGGGGAGGCCATGTGGCTGCACCAACGACCTTGGCGATGGGAACATGGGCGTATGTACTGCGGATGGTGCCAATCCGCAAGAGAATACTAAAAGCACATTGAATCGCCTCGAGAATGCACACTATCATCCAGCACATCACATCAGCACTCCTCTCGAGGCGATTGAAACCACCAGCAAAATCTCGCTCAGCAGTCAGCACTGAGAACCGCGGCCATGGCCACCGAAAAGAACGACACTGTCTCTTCCGAGAAGAATGAGTTCGCCATCGCGACAGTCTCGGACACTGTCTCGGCGGCAGACATCCAAGCCAGATTCGCCACTCTTGAGAATCTTGATGAGACTCAGATGGAGGCTTTGAACAAGAAGCTTCTGCGACGCATCGATTGGCGCCTTATGCCAATGATCACGGTTAGTAGCGAATGAAAATTGATCACAACTGGAGACATTACTAACCTTGACTAGGTCATGTTCCTCATGAACTACCTGGACCGGATCAATGTCTCGAACGCCAGACTCGCGGGTCTCCAGGAAGACCTTGGTATGTCGGACACGATCTGGAGCGCCGGCATAAGTACATTTTACGTCGGCTACCTCGTAGGTCAGCTTCCGGGCAACTTATGGCTAGCCAAAGTACGCCCCAGTCTGCTTCTTCCCGGAATGATGATCGGCTGGTCCATCTGCACAATCTGCATGCCCGCGTGCACATCTGGAGCCGGCTTCTGTGTCATTCGATTCATGACCGGTCTCTGCGAGGCTCCCTTCTTCCCAGGAATTACTCTCATGACCTCGTCTTGGTACACCAAAGCAGAGAACCCGATGCGCATGGCGATCTGGCACGCTGGCAACACCATCTCGAACATCATCTCTGGTTTCCTGGCTGCGGGTATTCTCGAGCACATGGGCGGTCTTGCGGGCCTTTACAGCTGGCAATGGTTCTTCATTATTGAAGGCGGAGTGTCTATCCTCATTGGACTTATCGCCTTCTTCGTCTTGCCAGACTGGCCTGAGAACACCAGATGGTTGACTGAAGAGGAGAGGGAGATGGCGCAATACCGCGTCTTGCTCTCCAACGGAGGTAAAGAAGAGCAGCTTGGAGGCACCTGGGATGGCCTGAAGTCAGCGATCGCCGACCCCTTCACCTGGATGTTCTGCGGCATGCACTTCTCTCTCATCAACGCTCAGTCCTTCAAGGACTTCTTCCCCTCAGTAAGACCACACTTCATCGATAGCATAAGCACAGGGATTTAGCTAACTTGACCACAGATCATCAAAACCTTCGGGTTCTCCACCTTGAACACATACCTAGTCCAAGCCCCACCCTACGCTTTCGCCTACGCCTGCGCCTGCGCGTTCGCCTGGAGCTCCGGCAAATTCAGGGAATCATGCTACCACATCGTCCTACCAATCGTCGCCTCCGCCGTCGGAATCTCCGTCATGATCTCCACCCCCAACGTCGGCGCTCGCTACTTCGGCGCATGCCTGCTGATCGCGGGCACGTACAACGGTCTCAACTTGCAGCTCTCCTGGGAGACCACTTTGGTCCCAGCGCCGCGCAGCAAGAAAGCAGCTCTGATCGCCATTGCAAACTGCGTCAGCCAGTGCTCGCACTGGTTCTCGCCTTACTTCTTCCCGACCAGCCAGGAGCCGTTTTACAGACTTGGAGGTGGACTCATTCTGTTTGGCTGCCTTTGCACGGTCCTGCTTTGCTTCGCTGTTAAGTGGTGGGCCAAGAGACTTAACAAGAAGCTTGATGAGGCGGAGGGTTACAGTGAGCACAGTGGCAATGAGAGGGGATGGCGTTTCGTGTACTAGAGGTGGGGATTCTGGGAAACGGAAAATGTATTGCTCTACGATAGAGCGGTGAATTATCTCACGATTGGGATACTTTTATGATGATTATACGGCTTTCGCTCTGGCTTTTCTTGCAACGAATATGATAAATGCAGACATTGAGACTTCAACTCGCACTTTTGTCGGTATCAAGAGACCTGACCGCCAAATGTCTTGATGATACAATAATTACTTCGCCTCTCTCGCTTCTGTCAAATGGCACAGCACGATCTGACCTAGTCCTTGCCATTGAGATACTTCTCAGCACAAGTGTCTATTTAGGTGGCTGAGGTGCAAATATCAGCATCTGCAAACACCGATACCACCAAGAGTGGCACTGAGAGACTACCGAGGGTGACCACACGTCTAAGTACTTAGGATGCTAATACCATCACAGAAAGGCCTTCAAGCGGTTACAACCGCTGTCGAGTCAACGATAAGCACGACTAGCGATCCCAGGAAATGGAATGCTAGTGCCATCATGCATCGACATCGAAATCGCTAGCCTCGCCATTGAGATACCGCTAAAGCCTACCACGCATCCTGTTGGCTACAGCGCTAAAACCACCTACCATCACCATCGAACTCAACATGCTTACACTTGAGATATCTAAGTCATCCCCAGACTGAAAGCATGCGACTCTTGTCAAACACGGTTGCACGGATTCACGAATGCTGTAATTTCACTGGCATCGTTTTACGACGAGAACTCGATGAACTTGAAGCATGGAGAAGTAAAGATCGCATGGAATTGTACTCGATTCATAAAAGCTAGACATTCAGGATCCGCTGATGATCCCTACTCGCATTCGCATCATTCGCATAAAACTCCTTCAATGGACCCCAGAAGAGCAATGCAGATGCTTCCCTGCATCGCAATTTGTCTCCGTTTACTCGTTATCGCGCACATCGATGACGGTCTTCTTAAACTGCCTAGCCGGGATCCTGCGGTTGAACAGGATGTCAAGCTCGCGGTAAGAGCGGTGCTTGAACTCGGGCAGGAAGAAGTACGCCATGACCCAGCAGACGAGAGCAGTGCCGCCCCAGACGTAGCCGCACTTGCCAGCCATATTCCACCCGGTGGTGTTGAGCATTTGGGAGGCGAGGTAGATCATGGGAATCTCGGCAACCAGCGAGGAGGTCAGCTTTCGTTCATGTTCTCTCGAATGGATAGGATAACTTACATAGTATGCACCACGACCGACACCAGTGCTGAGAGCACGAAGGCGGACCGAGGAGGCTTCGGCGATGATGGAGTATGAAATTGGGCCCATAGCGCCAGCGAAGACGAAGGAGATCAAGATTCCCAAGATGGCTTGGGCGTAGTTGGTCGCACTGTTCTGGGTAATAGACGCGCAGATGCCGAGCAACACGAGAAGGGTGATATTGACAGCTGTGCCCCACAGGTAGATGGTGCGACGACCGAACCAGGCGGTAAGGAACCAGGAACCGGCGTTGGCGATGAAGCCCAGACAACTGTTGATCAGACCGAGTTGGAAGGAGAAGTCGTGGCTCATGCCGGCCTCTGTTTGAAAAGTTAACTGTGGTTCTCGTTGTTTTGGTGCAGGATACTTACGCTCGAAGAAGAATGTGGCCTGGTTGGCGATGAGGTTACCAGCGAAGTTCTGCGAGGCGTACATCAAACAAGTGATGGTTGTGCGCCTAAGATCTGTGCCCTTGAACAAGTCAAGCAGGGTCGGAGTGCCGCCCAGCTTAGCCTCGATCTCGACTGTGCGCTCAATCATGGCGAGCTTCTCTCCGTGGTTCTCTGAGGAGTTTCCAAGGCGCTTCAGGGAGTGGAGTGCCTCAGCGGTGCGACCCTTGCGGGTCAACCACCATGGGCTCTCAGGGGCGAGGAAGATGAGCACCATGAGTGGGGTCTTTGTGGGTTAGCTTTATACTGACTGAGGTTGCGCAGACGAAAGGCAGAGAACTTACTGGGAAAATCCATTGCAGGGCAAGAGGCATACGCCACGCCCACTCATCCTGGCGCTGGTTGTAGGC
>Ga0265797_10007568_pt1 | contig 14799 bp, 13 predicted proteins | sample P2T30metagenome_FD_192433 | JGI IMG/M metagenome (GOLD analysis project Ga0265797, IMG submission 192433) | Plant litter microbial communities from East Loma Ridge, Irvine, California - P2 T30 | ecosystem: Environmental > Terrestrial > Plant litter > Unclassified | place: USA: California... | reverse complement strand
GATTCGAGGCACGGATCCTGATAGTGACAGTGTGCACGGCACATGTTGCTATCGGTTCCAATTGGATAGGCAGCATAACGACGAGGGACTGTCAGAGGCCGCTTGTGAAGTGAAGTGAAGTGAAGTGCCGTTTTCCCTTCACTTCCTTCACCGGCGACTTTACGCAATACAGCGGCATGAGTGCTGCCAGACTACTACGAAGCATCGGATGGAACGGTCAAGCGTCGGGAATATTTGCGAAATCGTCCAAGAGTTTGCTATCCGAAGTCTGGAAGGTCGGTTAGCTGCAGTTCTGTGTTTTCTGGTATGATGCCGAGCCGAGCGACCTGAAAGGACTGGAAAGAGGCCGAGTCTCTGCAATTCCATAGTACAAACGATCCCCGCGAGTCTACCCACCTTAGATGAGACACCTACTAATGCCATGCTCTCAGTTTTGTTAAGAAAAGTAGTGTGATGGATAGTGGGATGGTGCTGTGAAGAGAGACAGAAAGGACTCAGAAGAGGAGGGAGGGGAACCTTGGAAGCAAGCCAAGATCGCAAGTCCCGAACTTTTAACACACGCGCAGGTCAAGTCAACTCCGAGCGCGTTCATCACAGACCGCGGTAAGAACGTGTTCAGATCCGCCATGTTTTCCAGACATGTGTTGTTCTCCATGCCGTGACTTGTGCATATAAGCTCTCGAACTGTAGCCTTACCGGACTAGAGGAAAGGTACTTCCCACGATACAAAGCTCATCATTGGAGCTTGATGGCGTTATTCGCTTTCGTGCTCACGGCATCTGTCGCCATCTCATGGTGCCATAGGGATCGACATACCGCGAGCTTATAGGGAAGTGCATAAATGATCATCTCAATGCCCGCGGATCAGGGTATCAAATCTTTGAATATCATCCTTCTCTGCCACAACACACTTAGTTTTAAGATGTCTTCAAAAGGAACCCGCGAGTACACTAATCCCGCAGTCTACGATGCCCACCACAAGAAGTTCCAAGAACAAGGCCTACCCTCTGGTCAAGCCGAGTGGGTCGAGAGAGCACGACAAGTGGCCGTGATTCTCAGCCAAGATGCACCGCAAAGAGACATCGCCAACAAAGCGCCAGCTGCGGAGATCTCACTGTTGAAGTCCTCTGGCCTCCTCAAAGTCCTGGGACCCAAAGCCTACGGAGGAGGAGGTGAACCTTGGGACACAGCATACAAGACCATCCGCGAGGTAGCGAAGGCTGATGGATCGATTGGCATGCTGCTGGGCTATCATTTGCTGTGGTCGACCACTGCGAACGTAGTGGGTACTGAAGATCAGGCGAAGAGTGTCCAGAAAGTACTCATTGAGCAGAACTTGGTGAGATCGACCTTGTAAGACTTGACGAGATATCGTCTAATCGTTCCATTCTAGTTCGTCGGAGGCGCCGTCAACCCACGGGACAGCGATCTCAAGATCACATCGGATGGCGATGAGATCGTCTTCAACGGCTCCAAGAATTTCAACACTGGTGGAGTTGTGTCTGACCTCACAGTCTTAGAAGGCGTCCTCGAAGGCACCGACGACCACATCTTCACCTTCGTCAACACCAGACAAGACGGCATGCAGTAAGTCACCTCTGCTACAACCACCCCCCAACACTCTCTGACTCTCATCACCAGGTTCGCCCACAACTGGGACAACATCGGCCTCCGCCTCACGGAATCCGGCGGCGTCAGCATCACCAACATCCGCGTCCCCTGGACCGACGCCCTAGGCTGGGACGCCGCCACAAAACGACCCATCCCCTCCGTCCTAGGCCTCCCCTTCGCCACCTTGCTGCTCCCCACAATCCAATTAGTCTTCAGCAACTTCTACCTAGGAATAGCTCAAGGAGCCCTCGACACCGCCGCCGCTTACACTTCGAAAAGCACTCGCGCGTGGCCCTTCGGCGGCGACAACAAAGACCGTGCCACCGAGGAGTTCTACATCTTGGAGCGGTACGGCGGCTGGCACTCACATTTGCTTGCAGCAGAAGCCCTGCTCGATCGTGTAGGGTCTGAGCTCACTGCTGTGTACCGCGAGGGCGGGCAGCATGGTTCAACGTTCCTTGAGGATGTCATGAACGGCAATACTCCAGCTTCGGCTACGAGGAGTACTGTTACTGCTGCTCGACGTGGCGAGTTGGCGGCTCTGGTCGCGAGCGGCAAAGTCGTCAGCACGGATGTTGGGCTTGAGGTCACGAGCGGGGTGTTTGAGGTTCTGGGCTCGAGGGCCACGGGGAAGAAGTATGGGTTTGATAGATATTGGAGGGATGTGAGGACGCATACTCTGCATGATCCGGTGGCTTATAAGCGCAGGGAGGTTGGGTCTTGGAAGCTGTTGGGCGAGAGGCCGGAGCCGACCTGGTACACTTAGGTGGAGTTTAGGTGAAGTAACGAATCATGTTGGAATTCTGTCTTGGGTATGACTTTAGAGTCGACACCAGCGTTTTGTAATAATCTCGAAGAGCAGATCTTCAAGAGCAGTGCTCAGTTCAATATCGATACATCCGACTTTTCAAAGTGCCTTGTCTATACTAGATTTCTACCATGCAATGCATACTAACATTCCCCAACGCCATGCTGAAAAGAGAAAGCGAGACCACCACCACGAACAACAACCTTTCAGACAATCCCGAGGCCGCCATTCCACTACATTCCTCTGAATGTGTTGTTACTGGCGCTTCGTCTATCCTTGTTGGACTTGCCCCTTGCGGAATCTCTGCCATTTCCGCCTTCCGAGTTAGATGGACGCTTCTTCTCCACCTTGGTCGGTGCGAATGTGACCTCCTTGGCGCCGACTGCGTCACCTCTGCCTCCGCCGCTCTGCCTACCACTCGAAGCCGGCGTACGCGAGGCCAGATCGCCGAAAGATCTGCCTGCACGCTCCTTTTGCCGACGAGCGTCTTTGCCCGAAGACGAGACTTGCATCTGCGGCTCGCGGTTCTTGTGGCCCGCCTTCTTGTAGTTGGAAGAGCCCATGCGCCTCTTGTCATCGGCTTTGTCGCCTTCGCGGCCGCCGCGTCCGCCACGCTGGCGTGCACGGAGTGCTTCGGCTTCTGCCTGTGCATCCTCGTCGTCCTCGTCGTCGTCCTCGTCCGAGCTGCCCTTGATGTCCATGAGGTCTTCCTCTTCGACAGCTGTGAGACCGCGAGGCTTCCTCTCGCTGGTGGCAGCACCACCGTTCGGGACGGAGGAGGGGTTGTGCATGGCGAATTCTCGGCTGGTCTCGTCGATCTGGAAATCCTCGTCTTCGAATAGTTTGCCGAAACGGCTGTCGTCCATGAGACGTTGAGTTTTGGGCTTCGCAACAGCTTCCTCGCCATCCTCGGCGTCGGCCTCGCCTTCGGCCTTCGATGCAGGCTCGTCGCCACCCTGGCGCAGCACGCGGAGAGCCTTGCGCTTCTCGTTCGCCTCTTCTCTTGCGGCAAGAGTTTCGGCAAGTCTGCGGTTGACCTTGACGGCAGTTTTCTTCGTGCCTCTGATGCGACTCTCGCGCTCTTTGTCGATACGTTCCTGAATGCTCTTTTGTCTCTGTTGTTCGAATAGGTCCGGGTTGCTGATCATGCGAGCCTGCTCGTAAAGCTTCTGTGCAACGAAGTAACCGTGCATGTACGGGCGCAGCAAGCTAGTCTGGCCAACCAGGTGATCCAAGTTGAGTTCGCGAAGCTGAGGAATGGACAAGAATTTGTAGTTGTCGTAAACGTCTCCTTTGGTGCCATTGACGTCTGCGTTGTATGCGTTCGGGTCGTTGGCGTCTTCGGCCATTTCCTCGACCACGTTGTCGAGGAATGCACACCATTTGGGCGCAGGGCCGAGTTGAGGGATGAAGAAGGAGTGTTGTTGGCGTCCCTCGTTGGCAGTGAGGAACATACCCGAGTCCGGTACATATTCGACGTGGTTGAGATCCACTGTGGGTTCGACAGATGTCCAGGGGTCTCCAGTTCCAGCGTCCCAGAGCTTGATAATGCGCTTGTCGGCGGACATGATCTTCTCTGATTCTGAGCTTGGCGGTGTGATGTATTGGAGGTTCTTGATCGCGAAATCGTATCCTTGGTCTTTCCTGAGAAGAGGTACCGGGGAGCGGAGATCGTAAGTGTGGACAATGCCATTAGAAGAGCCTGTTGCGAGTTGGAGACCGGAGCGGTTGAAAGCCAATGCCGAAATCTCAGGTCTCGAGTCGCGGTCCTCGTTGAAGGGTGTCGCAGGAGGGCCCAGAATGCTGACGCGGTTTCTCGATCTGCTGTCGAAGAACTCGACAGTGCCGAGACTCGTGCCAAAGGCCAAGAGACCATGGGACTCTTCGGCGATAGCTGCAGTGTTAACAGAGCCTGTCCTGATGCCACCCTGCAATGCACCACCTCCCATTGATTCGAAATCATCTCCTCCCACGTCAACCTCATAGCTCTTCATGAATCTTCCAATCTCCAAATTCAAACGGTATACCTCGCCCATGCCGTCCACATTTACACCAACTGCAGGCACGAGGGCCTCTGCATTACGAGTGTTGTACTTCAAGTCTCTGCCATATCTCGGTATTCTTGCGGTGTGATGCAGTCCTCCAGGCGTGTGGAATTCCAAGAAGCGGTCGGTCTGAAGATGCAGACTCTTGCTGTAGTCCTCGCTGAGCAGGATGAAGGTTTCATTCAGCGCGTTCGTGTGTCGTGCGTAGCTGAGCGAGAGATGTGGCAGGTAGTGTGTGTGGATTTGCGGCTTGTAAGTGCCCGTACTCATGACCCAGTTGCCATCAGGCGAGACACGGACACAAGAAGACGCCTCCTCGAACTCGAAATCCTGAAGCAGCTCGATGCGGTTTGCGTACTCGGTATCCTTCTTCAGACTGCGCTTGCGTTTGCGCGCGAGCCATTCCGGCAAAGGTCGGGCGCTGGAGGCACCCGCGATGGTGTACACCGGCACGGAAGCCTGGGTGGAGAGCTTCATGGTGGTGATGTAGCGGTGGTGGTAGGGTAGATAGTGGACGAGTCGCAAGAAAAAGCCGAAGGCGACTTGACCAAACCGCGGCAACTTTTCTGAAGACCCGATCGTTTGGATTTTGTGGAGGCGGGAGAGTGCCGAACCTTCAAGTTGCGGTCTCCACTCTTACGGCAGGCTTGCTCCGGCTTCACACGGACCGGTGAATGTAACTTAGGCTCTCGAGATAACGCGTTGGTCATGCCTTCTGTTTTATAACCATCACGACTCGTTGGAAGTTCTAACCCATCGCCCTCCTCACTCACTCTGCAAAGCGCAGCCCATGACGCGGCGACACAGCATCTCTTCAAGTTGCCGGCAACGACCGACACATCATCACCGCTACGTCCCTTAATACTGGCCTGAGAGACATTGTCTGAGGAAAATATACTACAATGGATACCCTCAAGGGATGCGCGTCCAACGTGCATATCGTAAAAGATATCGATACAACGCGACTCCGAATATTCATATGCGAAGAGCTGCAACAAATCCCCAGCGCGGTGAAAGAGCTCCGCAGCAATGGAGCACTGTGCTCAACAGCCAGTGACAGGCTCTGCATCTTTTCTGGCGCCGAAGAAGAGGCTAGTGATAACCTGGAGGCATGCTTTCGTCTGGAGCTGGAAGGCACAATAGCAGAGCACGATCAAACGACGTTGCCGAACGGACAATCCATCGTCTCTGCATTTCTAGATGCCTTGGAAGGGTCCATAACATTTGCCCTACAACGTGCGCGCAATGCTATCAAACTGGGTACCTGGACCTGGCTTTTGTCGGACGCTGGGCGATGCCAATCTGGAATGCTTGTTTTCATGCAACCTCAACTCTCCGAGGACAACAAGAAGCTTTACATTTCTACCACCGTGCGACAATCAAATCTGGGCCTTGTAACTGAGGATGCTTCCTTGGAATCACGAAATATCATCACCGCTCCCAGTGGCGCATCCGCAACTTTGGTCTCGACCAGCGCCATCTCCGTCGGTCGTGATAAGGCATCAAACGGCATATCTGCATCTCGAAATGGTCGTTGGAAGACTTCAGTGCTGTCGGCTCTTGCTCAAGAAGGCGTGACCTTACCAAAAGATGTGGCTTGGATAAGAATTAGACCTTGTGGTACGCAGCAAGAGGTTCTTTGGCCAGTTTCGCTTTGCTTTTTCTGGTTCGACGATATCACTTCCGGAGCTGACTCTTCTCTCGATGCGTGGTCCTGCTGGTTTCATTGCCCGGACGGTACCCAGTACGAAGATCCTCTGTCTTTTGCTGCAAGTTGGTTCACAACGTATGCGGACCGAGAGCTAGCGGCGCAGACAGGAGAGGATATGGCATACGAGGACATGGCATTGGATGATTTGCCAGTTGTACAGGCTCGGAACGAAACCGCAACTTTCGACGTCTCCTCGCCACCTCTGACACATCGACCTGACTTGCAAGCGCTTCATGGCATATATCCCACTCCACCTGATGGCCTTGCAGTGCACACAACTCAGCAGCTGCAAGTGCAGTCCGATGTTGTGGCTCCCTCGAACGCCGACATGCCACAGTTGACAAACTTTACACCATCTGACCCAGTGCCAGAGAGCAATGTACCTCTATTCGAGGACGGCCACGACGTGGAGGTTGGTCCAATGCAACGAAATCACAGCATCGCCTCGTCTGTTGGTCCCCATCCACAAGATTGGAACCGAGGCTCGACGGATGATCTGTTCGGAGATATGGACGATCTTGGGTACGGAAGGGAAGAGGTCGGAGATGCCGACTTCAACTTCTTCGACGAACCTGATGCCGATCCACCAAAGATCGATGTTGGAAGGCGACCTCCCAGTGCCCCAGGGCCGGTGACTGAATCAGAGACCGGACTGCTGGTCAGTTCTTTCCAGCCAGACGTCAAGTCAGAAACAGAGGATGCGCCAAATTTGGAAGAACCACAACCACACGAGAAGCCAGTGTTGCCTCAGAACGAGAACCAGGAACGCATGGAAGGGGTGGTACCTGCAAGCACTGCATCGCTTACTGGGTGTGATGTTAATATACCTTCGACTCCTGCTCTGAAGAACGAGCTGTCATCACCCGTCTTGCAAGCCCCCAAAGTCCATGAAGCAGACGAGATCAAGCCACTCTCTCCTTTTGGTATAAGGGAAGCTCTCCTTCCTCCTCCCATTCCAGCGAGTGCTTCTCACAGTCAGTCTGGTGCTATACAAGAGAGGCGCAGAAGCAGTTTTGGCCCTCTAGTTTTCAATGCTGGTGGTACCTTCGCCCCAAAGTCTTCCACGTACGATTACTCGGAATTCAAACCAGAAGTTAGAAAGTCGAGCTATGATTTGGGCCCCACAAAGGTTCCGCTTACAACTATTAGTGAATCTTCTGGCTCGGTTGGTACACCCAGCTCCTCCGACGATGAACAGTCGGATGCTGAGATAGAAAGCGATAGTGAGGATGACTCGCTATCCACATCTTCGGACGAAGAGCCCATCGCAACAGCTATATGCGAAGAGAGGATGAATGTTGGTACGAAGAAACGCAAGCGGACATTCGATGCTTCTGCGTTGTCTGGACCAGGTCCAGCCTATGAATCACAGGGAGACCAGACCCAGCGTGCCGCCAAGCACGACAACCCCGATGGAGGTCTTCAAAGTCAGCAAAAGGTGCTGCTTGCGACACTGATCGGCAAAAGCGGTTCCCGCAGCACGACAGCACGCGGAAACAATCGCACGGGCACGCCCAGTCCTGGTGGGTCTGCAGATGATGGACCGATGGACCTGATTGAATCAACTCGTGATGGCTTCTCAGTGCTCGACGAGCCACAGCTGAACGGCGACGCGAAGGCGACCAAGTCTTTGTATCCCGACCTAACGCAGGCCTTTCCAGATTTGGACGCAACCGATCTTGTTGTTCTAGGTCAGGTAGTCGCTGAACAGTCTGTCACCGTCACAAGGGCTATCTCGCTTGAACTTGCTTCTTGGAAGCTTGTTCTGGATGACCCAGTTGGGACAGAGCTTTCGATGCTTCAGGAAGTTGATGCGACATTCAAAGAAATGTCCATGGCCGTCAATTCTTGCGACATGACTTCACTGGCGCTTGTTCGCGAGCCACTACCAATACAACGACCTCAGCCCCTTCCAGCCAACACAAGCCAGACATCACAAGCTCGTCACCCTCCACGACCACCACCTCGTGTTGAGCAAAATGCTCCCGGACTGGAGATTGTCCCATTGACGGCGTCTTTCATCCGCGCTAACCGTGGTGATTGCTTATGGGAGATGGCACCAACGGCTCTCGACTTCTGGGAAACGCTCGGTCTGGGGCCAGTGAGTGGAGCCAAGGATATCAGGCAAGTTTGTTTAGTGCCCGACAACGCCGCACTTGGGCTCCCAATCGCAGGTTTCTTTCAGAATCTGAAGGCTGCATATGAGGGCTGTAAGTTTGGTTCGATGATTCTCGGGACAGAACCTGGTGGTGATAGCAATGTGGGTGACGATACTCTCTCTCGTTCTGTCACGTTCGACCATCAGAATGAAGTGCCCCTGGTGGCGGCGTTGCAAGCTTACTGGCATGCCTGTGCCGCCATGGGCATTGAGCTCTCTACCATCGGATCTAACGACCCTGGTCGCACCATTGTGGTGTCTATGATCAGTCCGTTCCCATCTGCGACCGACGAAGAGACAGCCTTTACGAACCAATTCCTGAGTGCATGCTTCTTGAACTTACACAAAGCATACCGGGCTGCTGCTGCTCGACAAGCCAAGGGCGACAAGAAATCCAAGTTGCCGAGGGCCTTGAGTGACATTGACTTCAAGATCCTGCCCATTGACTTCGTGGCGTCATCTTCGGGTCTTGTAGTCTTGACTGCGCAGCAGATGAGTCTCCTTGCTCGTGAAGTCTACGACCGGTGCCCTCCTTCCTCAGAGGTCACGAGCGAGTCGTCTCCGCTAGCCAATGCTGCAGCGCCGAGTGTCGAACTCGTAGCGCCGTTGCCGAAGAGAATCAGCTTTCAGCTGACGCCCGATCCTCCTGCAGATCTACTGCACGAAGCAAGCGTCTTGCACGTCGCATATGTTACGAGCGTGGATGGCAAATGGGTCAACGTCGTCTGGCACGACAACACCGGCCGCTATACCAACAGCAGCGCTTTCTGCCTGCGAGGCCGCAATTTCGCGGAGATTGCCCTCGAAGTCTGGGAGTTGACTGTAGAGCTGATCAAGGCAAGGGAGGTGATATGGCGCATCTTCATTGTCACCACCGGCTCAAATGGTGTCGAGAAGAGCAGGGCCAATTGCTGGAAGGACATCATCGCGCAGCACACCGAGCGCAAACAAGTCCTGAGCGTCACGCTGCTTCACTTCCAGCCTGACCTGGCTCTCAGCATCATACCCCCTTTCGACACCCAATTTGGACAAGGAACGGGATCAGGCGCACCGACGCCTGCCGCAACACCGCTTCCAGGCGTATCGACCACATCGCCGGATACGATCGGCACAGGCAATACGACAATCACAGCACCACCCACTCCCGCGCCTAGCGAAGCAGCTTCGGGCATCATAGAAGCCGACCCAGAAGCACACCTCATCGAGACCGAAGACGAGACCTGGGGCATGCTAATAGATCGAGACGTAGCGGCCACTCTGCGACCAATGCCTACACCCTGGACGCAGCCAACCCTCGCAAGCCAGCAAAGTAACGTCGAAGCCCTCGCCCACGGTGTCCTGATCAAACGCGGCGCGACCAACAGCAGCGGCAACACCAACGTCAACTCAAGTAAAGCCCGCCCATATCCATGCGCAGGCGCAAGCCTCGCCTGGACCCTTCGCGTGAGACCTAAGAGCGAGCGCCAGGGCACAGGCGAGCGACCGAACGTGGATGAGGGTAGTGCGAGGCACGCCGAGGTCATGCTTAGGGAGGTGATGGGGATCTACAGGAATCTGGGAATCTTGAGCAGAGTCAAGGGGTTGGATGCTACGGGTTTGACGCCGGTGCACATTGTTTCTGCGGCTAGGGGAGCGGAGGGGTTGAATGGGTTGTTGGGCCGGTAGGGCTAGGTGGTACATGTAGGCTTTGGGATGTTCTGAGAGGCGGAGGAAGGAAAAAAAGAAGTAGGGGTTGTATTCGGTTTTGGTCATCTCTCTTATGCTGTCCGTCTACGTGTCGAATGAATTATTTCTCTGCAACCAACTTCCTCTCATGCAATTGTTGAGAACAGGTAGGGAGAGCTGGGAGGATGTGTTCATTGGCCTCCATCAGCAGAAAGGTTGTTGTCGTTTTGCGAAGATTGGTTTTACTGGCCCTCACATGGTTTTCCCTCAACTCGACTACGTTAAGCCGAATGCTTGCACTCGCCGAACACAGCAACTTGTCACGACTTACACTCAGCATTAGCCGCGTGCGGCAAGACACCCTACTACGTGCCATGTGTTTACATATCGGATAAACAGAATCATGTCTCCGTCCCTTGTCCGAAAAGTCAAATTCGAGACCTACTACTACCGTTGCTAGAACAACTATCTACTAATGTGAGACAATTTTTTCCCTTTTCCAAATCAACCCGAGTTGGGAAAAAAGAAAGAAAGAGAGAGGTAAGCATGTCAAAAAAAAACCGGTATGAGGGAAAGCCGTTTCCCACCGTTTGCTCTACGTTCTCTGTCAACTAGTCAGTTGGGTAGTCATCATCAGCCGGTAGAATCGGACAGCTGGAAAGAACGCTTCTTTAGCGACGAAGAACAACTGTTCTTCGCCGATAAGTGATCTTCGTCGACCCAAGAACAATGCTTCCAGTCGCTCTTTCTTGCTCTTTCTCTCACGCTTTTTCGATAACAGCAACAATTGCCGCCCATACCATCGGACCGCACTCCGATGACAAAAAGAGTCGTGAGAGTTTCGGCGCAGCGAAGAGATGAGGCTAGGGCGATAGAGTTCGGAACCGTCGCGAGAGTTCCACAGGGAAAATGTTCTGGACGCCATTTCGTTCTCTGAAGCCGCAGAAAAAAAACTGGATCGAAGAGAGGGGAATGTGGGTTCCGGCTTGACCATGGGATTTTGATGGGATGGGAGTTGAGCTTTTGTAGAGTTTGGGATGTTTTGAATTTCGTTTTGTGAGGGGGAGGCTTGGGAGTGACGGGAAGTTTGTGAGTAAACAATGGCACGCGGATAAAAGTTCAAGTAAACATTGCTGCTGCTGATACTCCAGGGTTTTAAACATTGTATTGACATGATTTTTCATCGAGAGATGTGATAGAACCATACATTAGCTGTTTCGCCCGAGACTTCTACACAGTCACAGTCGGCAAAACACCTTCTTGCAACATGTTCCTCGGTCGTCCATTCGTAAACACGCCAAGATGATTAGTATGGTGGAGAACCGGACATGTTCGCAATCATAGCCTAGGTGTTCAACCGTTCTCGTGGCCATCCTTCGCCTGCCCGGACGGACAGACATGCGCCGAGCACGCGATCACAGAATGCAACATCCCCATCCGCGAACACCCACCCACCCACCCGCCTGTCGTCTAAAGCGGGTAGCGGACAAAAGAACTGATTGCAGCCAAGAAGGCAGATTGGAAGGAACAAATAAATTGATGAGTACATGATATTATGGGGCTTCGAGGCAGAGTCCGAGGCGCGGCAGTTCGCATGTCGGTTGCAATGATGGAGAACCTCTGCCGCCGAAGTTCTTTTGAGTGTTTTTTGTTCTTCCATGTTAACGGTCTACCTATCATTATTTTCCGTGGCTTGCGAATTGGGTGCGAGGTGCATGCGATGGGTTTTGGATTTTGGATTATCTTGCCATGCCGACCGCTCGTTTCTTACGTGTTGTTGCTGATTGCGTCGGTGGCGGCCGATTTGCGACGCTTGCCCGCTGCCTTGCCGGTATAAGTGAAACGGAGGCCAGGTCGTTGGGCGCTCTGGCCGTTGCAAAGCCGTTGGATGGATGCGGCTGGCTTGGAGTGATGATGAATAGTAATGTTTGAAGTGTTACCTATTTACGGGCTATATGATCGTGTGTGGTATTGTTACATAGACATGGAGTGAGAGCCCTATGCCGAGAGCAACAACTCGGCACGAACATGTTTGCAGGTTGACTTACAGGATGCCGGTATCAAAAAAATTGCTGGTCCAGACAGGAACATGGACATGAACACGGAGCATGGACTTTCAACCTCCAAGCAAAGATGATGTGTCTTTTCGACATGGATGTCTCTGTGAGAGACACGGGGGAAGACCGGCGGTTGCAGTCGCAAGTGGGGCGGACCGTTTTGCTTGCAGGGAGCAAGGGCATGGGTAGCGTGCTGGTTGCAGTGAGGCACTCAGACCAGTGATTAGTCTGCAGTAGCGAGAAAGGTAGCGAGAGTGATGTCTTCGATCCGATTCACCACGGGAGGGCTGATGAGGCAGCACATAGAGTGAGAGCTAATAAATGTACCACCGGAGCTGGCGAACCTGGCAGCTCTGTGAGAGGTGAGTCGTCGGGTATGGTTGTTGCTGTCGCCAGCCGGGTTTGTTGAACACTACACGCGTGAAACCCGCGCGCGATACGTGTGAGCTGGTGAGAGTGGTACTGGTACCTGTAGATACGGTGACTTTTAGTAGTAGTGGTAGAGGTAGCAGAAGCAGTGGTAGGGTAAGGTAGCAGTAGTACCTATCTTCATTTGTTGTCCATGCTGAATCTGACTGTCTGACTGTCTATCTCTCTGCGTCTATCCATCTCGCTCTCCCTCAGAGTCTCTCTGGTACAGGTATCCGCCTATCTGTGCTACAGTACAGTGCTGGCCCTTATTTCACTTACATTAGTCCAGCCTTGCCTCGTCTCGTCCCTCTCACGGCCGGCCTCCCTCCCTTTGCTTGCCCTTCTTCCCTTGTGTTGCATCGCCGGCTCCATACTCCCTTAGTCGCACACTGATTGGCCACGATAGCTGGCTACAGTAATGTCCAGGCCGCCTCCTGCGCGCGAGTCTCCCTCGACTACTGCAAGCCTTCGCTCGTCGTTTATCGCCTGGAGACTCTCCCAGTCGCACCACCACCAAGCCAACACTCTTACTACCACCAACAACCCTACCACTATTACTCCCACTCCCTCCGACTCCGACGACCAAGCCGAGTCTGCGCACTGGACGCGCCGGTTGCTTAAGCGAGGCATGTCCATGAGCGCTGACGTCTCCAGCTCCCGGAAACTGCTTCGCAAGTCCCCGCCAACTTCCCTTGCCAACTCCAACTCCCAACACTCGCGTCGCCAGTCCGAGCAGGTCGACTCCGTGCACACCGCCGCCTCTGCCTCCATTTACTCCCCAGTCCTGCCCAACACCACCACCACCCGCTCTGGCTCCGACCCTGCTGCTGCTACCATTTCTTCCACCTCTACTGCATACTCGCCCGTCGCTGTCTCTGGCCCGCCATACACCAATACAACCTCCAACCACCCCGCGCCGTCCAATCATCAGCCAGAACAATCCGTTTCAAACCCTCGCTACTCCGTTTCGGATCACACACCTACCGACCTTCTCGGCCAGCGCTTCGACTCTCTGTCAGTCATCAACAGCTTCGACGCCATCGCATACGGCAGCCAGCACACGTACGACGCTCAGCCGCGCTCCAACTCAGAGTCCCACTCACTGCCACAATCGCAACCCCACACCACCCCGGTACTTGCATCTGCATTCAACGACCAGTCACCGCAACGCCCGCCTCAGCCCACCCACTCCAGCTCGACATTTTCAGGCTCAAAGAGCAACCGCGCACGAGCGGCATCACGGCTCGAACAAAGTCTAGTAGCAGCAGGTCGGCGGATGGAGGACCTCAGCGCGCGCGCCAGCGATGCGGGCGCCAGAAGCCCTCGCCAGCGCTACAGCGATGAGGCCCGCGAGACAAACAAGCTTAAAAAGAAGAGCGGCTTCTCCAGTTTCATGAACAACTTGGTCGGTACGCCCAGGAAGCCGACCATTTCTGCGCCCGAGAACCCAGTTCACGTCACCCACGTTGGATATGACCAGAACACTGGAGAATTCACTGTACGTCTACTCCGCGTTTGGCAAACGAGGCTACACGATGATCACTCTTCCAACTCAGCGTCTCGTCTCGTCTCATGCCAAATTATAGTAATTTTAAGCTTCTGTATGCTGACCTATCGTAGGGCCTTCCCAGGGAATGGCAAAAAACACTCAAAGCAAACGGCATCACCGAGCAAGAGCAGAAGAAAAACCCACAAGCTATCATTGATGTGGTCACATTCTACAACGAGCAAAATGAAAAGCGCAGCGATGAGTCGCTCTATCACAAATTCGACAATGCCAGACTCAACGACAGCCCGCAACAGCAATCATCAGTGGGAGGCAGCATGTCTCCCGCGATGACTCCCAGTGGCTACGGCTCGGTTGGAAGCCCACCATCAAGCCCGCGATTCCCTAAGAACGAGCCCGAAAGCTTTGAAAATCCTAGAGCTGCACCCACACCATCAGGAAAGGCACCTCAAGGCCTTGGGCTAAGCACTCCTTCCAGCCCTCGGTCAAACAATGACGAATGGATGCCTCTCCGGCCTGCGCCAAAACCGCCAGGAAACTCAACAAACGTAGTACCTCAGAGGTCCGCCCCGTCTGTACCAGAGCAATCGCCACAAGATAGCCTTCCGCCACTTAGATACGCACCAACTGAGCCCTCACCGAACCGAAGCAGGGCAAACACTGGACCGTCCGCTGGCCAATATAGCAACGCATCTCCTGTCTCTTCGCCACATCAATATCAGCAACAGCAAGAGCAGGCAATGCGCGCTGCCCAACAGGCTCTCAAGCAACAAGCACTTGAGCGATCACAGTCAACAAGACAACCCGGCTACTCACAGCAGCAGCA
>Ga0265797_10007567_pt1 | contig 14799 bp, 11 predicted proteins | sample P2T30metagenome_FD_192433 | JGI IMG/M metagenome (GOLD analysis project Ga0265797, IMG submission 192433) | Plant litter microbial communities from East Loma Ridge, Irvine, California - P2 T30 | ecosystem: Environmental > Terrestrial > Plant litter > Unclassified | place: USA: California... | reverse complement strand
CAGCCTTCTTTTCGATCTTGACTTCTTCAACCTCCTCCTCTTCCAGCTTCCGCTTCTTACTTACGAGCCGTCTATGCGCCCGACTTCGTGCATGCGCCTCCCATTGCTTCTCTGTCACGCATGTCACCCCACATAAGTCACACTGCCGTCTGATCCAGCTCTGTGGCGTCTTTGAAGCGTCCTGGTCTTGCTTGACAGACAACTGCTCAGCTGCGGCTGCCGACAAGCCGACCGGGTCTGGCATTGGAGAATCGGAGAGGAAAGCTTGTGTGATGTCCTCAGCGGGCGTGAAGACGTTCTTTTGAAAATCGGGAACAGAGGTCCCATCGAGAAGATAGAGCTTCCCGCCTGTCTCTGACGATTCTTCCTGTAATGTTGGGGTTTGCGATTGTAGCGCGTGCAAAAGTTTGAGCCGGATCCAACGGGTCTGTCGTTTGGCATATTGGCGTGTTGCGATCTTCGTCCGTTCTATTGCCTCATCCTTGAGAACTTGGAGGTCTGCTTCACCTGCCGCGCCGCTTTGTAGTGCTGTGATGTATGCCTTGAATTCTTTGAAGCCAATGCTGACCCAGATCCCTCGACTCTCGTCGACTGACTGGCCGGACTCGGACTGCTCGGTGGCATACTTGTGCAATTGGCGAACCTCATCCAGTAATCCTTGGTCGAGCATCTTATCCACGCGATTATCCAAGCGTGTCCTCAAAGTCTCCGTCCCCGCATGAATCCAAAAGAGCAAGGTTGGGAAGCGCAAATCTGACTCCTCACTCGACGAGTCTGCGCCCGACGCGGATGCTAGTCGCTGCTCAGCATATATGTCCGAAGCTTTCCGGCCTGTTTGTAGGTAGATTTCTATACTCCGTTGGATCTTGCGCCGATCGTTGGGATGCCAGCGTGCCGCCATGACAGGGTCAATCTCTTGTAGCTTTTCCAATAGCTTCTCTGTAGGCTCTTTCAAGATCGGGTATGTGTCCTCAAGATTGTCCAAAGGTCCTTGCTCTTCGTCCTTCTTCTCCTCGCCGTCCTTCCCATCCTCCCCGGTTTCTGCCAGTCGGTCGCGGAAGAGCAAGCTCTGTGTGTAGTAGTGTGTACCTCCTACCAAGATTGGCAGCTTTCCTCGACTTCTGATCTCCTCGATGACACGCAAGGCGCGCTTTACAAAGGTTCCAACCACCCACGTTGGCTCACCGAAGTCGATACATCCTAGAAGGTGATGAGGCACACCTTTGCGCTCCTCCACAGTGATCTTGTTGGTGATGATGGGCAGGCCCGAGTATAGTTGCATGGCATCGCCATTTATGACTTCACCATTATAGCGAAGGGCTAGGGACACCGCTAGCTGGCTGCGGTGGTCAGTCTGGGAGGTGTAGTCATAGGTATGAATGAGAGATGTACATCTGACTTGCCGGTGCCCGTCGAGCCGACAATGGCGATTATGGGCTGCTTAGGCGGCATACTGCTGAAGTATCTCAACTTGTGCCAGGCGCGCAACATGGAGTGCCCATGGATCGTTGTAGCCGACGCAAAGTCGAGAAATTATTTGGAGGATGCGATGACATGTGATAGCGAGGAGACGAATTCGGGTGCATCCCCACAATTCGCGTCTCGTTCGGGCAGGTCTGGTTGACGACATTCCGCACAGTCATCGACGCCATTGCACTTTGTTGAGCAGGGCACATCGCATTTTTTTAAGAGTATAAGAACGCCGTGTCCATATTCTCACACTGATATCCTCATCCACACAAATACTCACCGCCAACATGGTCGCTCCCACCATCGCCACCAAAGACCTCACCTTCGCCTTCCCGGATGGCACTTCAGGCCTCGAGCATGTCACTCTTGACCTTCCCGCCGGTTCTCGCAACCTTTTGATTGGAGGTAAGAAGATGGAACCCTTGCCTTCACTTTACACCCATGCTAAATCCCCAGAGCGAACGGTGCGGGCAAAACAACCCTCCTCCGCCTCCTGAGCGGCAAGCGCATGGCACCACCCGGCACAGTTGATGTCGGTGGCCGCGATCCTTTCACTACTGGCCTCGAAGGTGTCACTTACCTTGGACTGGAATGGGTGCTCAACCCGATTGTTCGTTCCGACATTGCCGTACCGGAACTGTTGAAGTCAGTGGGTGGCGACCACTACCCGGAGCGCCGCGACGAGCTGGTCAGAATTCTCGACGTCGACTTGAGCTGGCACTTGCACGCCGTCAGTGATGGCGAGAGGAGACGTGTGCAGCTCTGCATGGGCCTGCTTCGCCCTTGGACCGTCCTCCTACTGGACGAAATCACCGTCGATCTGGACCTGCTGTCTCGCCACAACTTCCTTTCTTTCTTGAAGAAAGAGACCGAGACGCGCGAGTGCACAGTCGTGTATGCGACGCACATCCTCGACAACCTGGCCCAATGGCCAACCCACCTTGTACACATGGCGCTTGGCAAAGTGAAGAAGTGGGGTCCGATGGACAGCTTCGAGGTCCCCAAGAACGATGGTGGCATTGAGGGCAACAGCCGTTTGGGACAGTTGGTGCTGGCCTGGCTGAGAGAGGATCTGGCGGAGAGAGGTCCTAGGAAGGGCCAGAGTGCGGAAGGCAAGACTTACCCTAACCTCGAGGGCAAGGGTGGCTACGGGCTGGAGCAGAAGAAGAAGTAGGTGTCGAGATGACACTGTGGGAGTTTTAACATACGGCAAGGTTCAGCTGGTGGCGGCGTATGCGTGGTGGCATTTCATTGTTACAGCCACGGGGATTTTCAACATGATCTACAATAGCGCACTATTTTTGCAAGGCGTTCAACAGGTAGATTGCAGGTGCTGGCTAGAGTTCTTTACACATACAGTTTGTCGAGATGATCATTGGCATGCACATCGCGAAACCTTAGGATACATTTATCCCTCGTTCTTTTCTCAGTGTGGCTGAAAAGCATCTTGGAAAGCCTAGTTTGGCCAATCGCATGAAATAAAAGCCGCTGGCTGAATTTGTCTCGTGGCTTTTTGTGGATATATTGACTGTAACACATGAAATGAACACCAAGACGATTCGGTCGCTTATCCATGCGACCAAGTGACTTGAGATGGTCTAACTCCACCCCTATCCACTCAGGCGAACAGTTGACCATCCACAAAATGTCACCTTACCAGAAAGTATTGATCGTCCCTCACCCAGATACTACCGAGAAGTTCTGTCGGCAGTGAACTTTCATGCTTTTCCATTGGTGCTCGCGGAGTCGGCTTGCTGTAGCTTCTGCGCCAGCCACTCGTCGGCGTTCTTGAAGGTCGTCTTTGTGTCATTGTTGACGATGGCGCTGTCTGCGGCTTGGATGCCAGCATTGATCTGGGCAATGTTAGTCCTGTCCTATGTCATACATAAAAGTTGCTGCAAACTTACCGCTCCCCACATGTTCCATGCCTTCTCGAGATCTCCAGAGATGTCGTAAGCATGGTTGAACCACCTTGAAATGTCCGAGCGTTTGCCAGCTTCGTTCGACAGTTCGTCCAAGAAGCTCTTGACGACAAGGCTGAGGCCGAGGTCGGGTTCCTCGACAAATGGCAGTTCGGCACCCAAGGTTGTGTAATCTGTCGGGCTCAACTGGCGGGACACAACACCAGAAGCTGCCATGCTCAAAGCGTGCACCTCCACGAGATCGCGCAGACTACCGCGCACCACAGATGTCATTTGATGGTAGCCGAGCAAGTGTCTCGATAGAGGGCCAGTGAAACCGATCTCCTTGTGATGGAAAGTGCCAAGGCACGCGACCCTGCTAACCAGCAGCGTGTAAGCCTTGTCGGTCTCTGTGCCACGCATCGGCGCGCCCAGGTACTTGTCCGACGGGAACATCTGGCTTGTGCTGAGGACATCGAGTTTGTGTAGCTCGAATGCCATGAAGATGGCCTCCTCGACTTCCTTGGCTCCTGCCTTTGCGATGTATCCACTCTTTTGAGCGTGGTCAAACGCCGCCTTCAGTGCCTTGCCCCACGCAGAGAGGGTGTGATCGTTGTTGATGTAGCCGCGATCCTCCAAGAAGCGTAGAACAGTATTGCCAATGAGCTCCTGTGGCTCGCGCAATTCTTGGGTAGCGACGTCGTTCTTCTTTTCAGTGATGGTCTCCTTAGCACTCGATACCTCAGACAGCAAACTGACCGCGAAAAGTAGAGGGCTCTTCCTGACACTGGAACCAAGCTCAGACGCCTTGTCAAAGGTTGAGCTCTTGACACGCCAGCGGTTGGCAGCATCTGTCGGGGCGGAAGCGTCAGGTACGTTGAGAGACTGCTTGTTGTTCTCGTTGAACCACGAAACCAGTTCGACGTCCTTCTTCTGGTAGTAGCGATGAAGCATGGTGTTGATGAGCGCCATGGTCCTTGTACGGAGGAGTGCCAGCTTCTGCGTCACAAGCTGCTGGTATGCCGATGACGATCCACCGTCGAGTGGAGGGATCTCGAAGACTTCGGCGCGGGTTCTCCAGTTCAGTACTCGTGGGCCTACCAAGCCTCTGGACATGTAATAGTAGATCTCATCCGGAAGGCGCTGTCCGATCACATCATGCATGTCGGAGGCTGCAGAATCGTTCTTGGTGAGAGTGATCTCACCACTACCAGTTAAGATCACATTGTGCTTGACCACAGTTCTTGCTTTCTTGAAAAGCTCCCTGAACTCCTTGCTGAGCGAATCGTAGGCAGCGAAGCCAATGGTTCCCGAGCGTCCGACAATCTCTCTGGCGCCTTGGATGTAGTTGGGTGCAGATTCAAGCTCAGCTGGAGGAGCAAGGATCGTCAAGCCAGAGATGAGTGAGAAATCGATGAACTGATCTTCGTTCATGCCGAGCTTGGCGAAGCATTTCGCCCTGTCGACCCAAGTGAAGCTCTGGCTCTCCCAGTCAAACGAGACAACCACGACGCTGGCGCCAAACAGCACGCATGACATAGAGCCGACGATAGCATCGCCAAAATTCTGCTGATCGAGGGACACAACTTGAGCTGCAGCAGTGTATGGGGCGGTCTGTACTCGCACACCCTGACGGGCCAGGTATGACTGCAACCATCTGAGAATGTGGTAAATGCGATAAGTACCTGCTTTCGTTAGCCGCGTGAAGCCCACATATGCTTCGAAACACGTACAAGATTTGCCGAACTCCGCCACCGCCTCGTCCGCTCTACTCTGACTGTAAAGACTCCAGGCCTCGTCTAGGCTACGCGCGGCAAGTCTACTGTCGCGTGCGATAGTTGCCCGGTCTTTGCAAGCAAGATCAAGTCCGTTGAATACGAAAGTCGGGGTGATGTTGGCCTCCTTGAAATTGGAGATGTAAGTGTCAACATGTTTCCTGAGCGCAAAAGGAAGGCCACCAAGTGCGGGTAGCAGAGGTTCGCGAGAGACTTGTGAGGTGAGGACGGTCTCAAGAAAATCCTCCGCATCGATGGTGAGGCGCTTGTCCTTGAGTTGGTCAATGGATCCGCTAGTGGTCAGGCTCTCGCTGGCAGCCCAGTCCCTGAAAGCCTGAGCGCGTGAGGCCATTACGCTGGCTGATGAGTGAGTGACGGTGAAAACGCGCAAACAATGCTGAGTCGTGATGTCCTGTCGCGCCTTTTTCAATTTAGATTGGACGTGGCAGAAAGCCGTGTGTTGGTAAAGATGTCGAGCTCGTGAAGTGGCTCGAGTGGAAGCCATGCTGGCGCGGACCCTGAATCGTGCAGTAAGCTTCCACTAGCGCCCTCTGATCAACACGCCTCAGGCATTCATCACTGAAAAAGTCACGTGCCAACCGCTACTCTTAACCTGGAAGGTATGGATCTTCTCGAGGTCCCCCAAGAAGGAGGCGCTCGTGCTATTGATTGTGTCCAAAGTACTATCGTCTTAGGTCACGTGTGCCTAAATCTTTCGATCTCTTGCAGGACGGTGGATAACGACGCACAATCCCTCATTAAAAAAGTTATTTGTAGTCTACATACTTCCCAAGGATATCGCATGCACTGGGTATTCTATCTGAAGTCGCTCGCACATTTGGGCGACAAGGAAGGGTCCACCAAATCCCAAGCATCTGCCTCCGCCCTCCTGCCTCCGATCCGTCCACTTGGTAGACTGCAAACGCCAACAGCTACTCGATCATATTACTCCTGCCATCTTCCTTCTCGAGTCTGCTCCATCTGCTTTCGACCACCCTTCCGTCCTTGATGACCGCGAGCAAATGCTTCTCAGGCTTACACAGCACCTCAATATCTTCCAGCGGATTTGCGTTCAAGATAAGCAGATCAGCAAAGTATCCATCCTTGATCCTGCCCATTTGCTCTTCGTGGCGCAGCATCTTTGCTGCATTTATGGTAGCAGATTGCAAGATCTTCAACGGAGACTGCCCAGCTTGTTGAAGCAGTCTAAATCCGTCATTCTGCTTGACCTGGAGAGGTCCGAGGAGATCTGTGCCGTAGCACATGGTGACGCCTGCCTCGTCGGCGACCTTGATACTTTGCAGGCCGGCCTCGAGTACTTGCAGATTCTTCGCAGCGATAGATGGTGGCAAGAAAGAGCCAAAGTCCTTTGAGGCCATTGCTTCGTATGTGACAAGTGTAGGCGTAAGATATGCACCCTTCACAGCCATGAGTTTTGCTGTAGCTTCGTCGATCAGGTTGCCGTGCTCAATTCCCAGCACACCGTTGGTGACAGCGTTGCGGATAGCTGCCGGGGTATATGCGTGTGCGCTGACATATGTACCTGCGTCTTTTGCGACAGCGCAAAAAGCTTGGATCTCTGCGGGTGTGTATTGTACATTTGCAAGACGATCCGTCGGTGACACAACGCCGCCCGAAGCCATGATCTTGATGAAGTCTGCTCCTTGTCGGAGTTCTTCGCGGGCAGCATGCAGACATTGCTCCACACCATCTGCAATGCGACCCAGTCCACGCACGTTGCCGCCGCAGCATTGATACTCAGCGCCCTTCGAGCTGCGAGTATCTCCATGGCCACCAGTCTGACTGATACCGTGGCCAGCTGTAATGAGCCTAGGTCCAGGAACAAGACCCTCGGCGAGAGCTTCTTTGATTGCCAGTCCGGCACCGCCACAGTCTCGCACCGTCGTGAAACCCCTTCGTAGCATTTGGAGTGCCAGATACGGTTGTCGTAACATTGAGGTGTCCGGGTCTTGGCTCATGGTGTCCCTGAGACCATCCTCACCGGGAGGAGTCGCGAGATGTACGTGGCAATCGATCAGACCGGGCATGACGAATTTACCCTTCAGGTTGATTGTCAGCTCTTCACCTTGAGTCCATTTCATGGTTTCATCCCCTGGAGGAGGCCCTTGAGAAAGCTTTGAGAGTCGGTGGATGCGGCCATTTAGCAGATCAATCGTGCAGTGCTGATACACTTGTCCGTCCTTCACGTCAATGATGGTAGCATCAACCAGGCGATATCTTTTTCTGGGCGCTGTAGTCCAAGGCTTCATCGCCTGGGCCTCCGCCATTTTGGTTGCGATTGTTTTTGTGGCCGATCCTGATGTTTTTGTGGTGGATGGTGGAGCATTCGGCAAACAGCTGCACCGAACTTTTGAATTCGTCAACGCAAACGCAAACCCCAGGCTTCAAGCAGGCTCCAGTCACTCACTCGCAATGCACTATGCACAACACTCGCATCTTATCTCAAATATTCGTCCAAGAATAAGATTTCAAGCACATCTGGTCGCAATCTACTGAAAATACTGGAGCCTTTTCCAATCGTCATACTCTAATTAAAAACTGGCCTACGGTCATTCAGCACCAGGGTATGCGGAGAAAGTCCTTCACGATACATACGTAGTCGGTATCTCTATGTGCGCCACCTCATTCCTCACTTTCCAAGCTCAAGCTCTGGATACTGTACATCCTTCTCTTTTGCCAAGGCCACGTCCCGCACAAAAGAGTTGCTCGCCCAGAAACTGCCCTCAAAGCTCATGTCGTACCAGTAATTTACTGCACACGCGAATCCTTCCTTCCCACTACTCTGTTTGACCTTATGGTACCACATAGCAGGCAGATATAGCATGTCGCCCGCCTCCAGAGTGACTGTCACCGGCTTTGACAAGTGGGAATATTCCGAGCGCCGTAGCTCAGGCTCCTCAGGGTCCCATACTGCCACAGGCACAGCATCTTGCCCTTCTTGTGGCTCAAGCATGAGAGCGCCACCGATTTTGTTAGAGGTCGAGGGCGCATATCGGAATTGTGGTAGCTTCTGTTCGTTGACACATGGCATCTCGATCGGAGGCAGGAGGACGAAATGCTTCTGTCCGATGATCTGCACATATACATTCTCGTAATTGTCTCTGTGCATGGCGGTAACGGAACGCTCATTGCCTAGCCAGAAATTGATGGCGTCGGCAGACTGCTCTAGCGCAATACGTGCCCATGAAATATTTGGTGGGACATCTGAGAAGAGAGTGTGGTATTCTTCGCGCAGATTGTCGTTTTCTGCGCCGCCATCAGTATTTGTAAGCCATTGCAGCAGGTATAGGGCTTACGTGTTTGTGCGTATTTCACATTTCGCACCTCTGGAGGTGCTGGGACAGGCAATGCACAATCTTGTTGCACGTAGCGCATGAAATCAACAAAATTCTCCTGTGTTTGATGCGGTTCGACGAACAATAGAGAGCCGTTATCTTGCTCGACAATTCCATCTGCGTTCCTTGTATTGCATAAGCAAGTGTCTAGATGGTATTCCAGCCTACTGATAGTTTCTAACCTACCCGTATGGAGTCACAGCGACCTGGACATCTGCGTCTTTCATGACATCTGCCAGGTACGCGGCGTCCCACTTATTGAACGCTTCCCAGGATCTCGCGCCACCACGGACGACGAAAGGTCGATTCTTGGCCACATGGCGCATGAACTCCAAGGCCGAGGGTTCTTCGTGAAGCTCATCGACTATAGTAGCGTTGAGCTCATGATAAGTGGTGATGAGGTCTGCAAGAGGGTCCTGGTCCAGCATGCTGCACTGGCTTGTAGGAAAGTTGGTACTGTTGGCCGCCGAACAAATAATGCAGCTCCTCTCAAAACAACTGAGATACTGAAGAACAAAAACTGTACAGAATAAGAAATGGCAACGGGTAACAGGAAGGAACAAGGAAAGCGAGCGGAAATTGTGTGAAGCGGAGAATTGAATCTCTCACGCTTCACCTTGCGCAGCGCAACTTTTGTCTCTTGCAGTATGACAATCTCGTCCGAGAATCGCGGTATTGCGTGAGGGTTTATCGTGCAGTCAGGCCAGGAATCTGTATATTTATGAAAGGCCATGCAGCTCTCCTTCAAGACGGAAGAATTATGTGCCGATCTCTGATGTGCCGCCGAAGACGTCAACAGTGGCGAAGTCGCCTTGGTGTTCTTTGCCGAGCACAGGTTTCGGCATACTCAGAAGCGCCACGAGCGCATGGCTAATATTCACATCATGTTCGAATTAGTGGTTCTGTTTCCCTGGTAGATCAAGAGCGGCACACGGCGTCGACAATTGAAAAGTGATATTCTGCTAAAGCACAGCGCCGTCGTGCTCCCTCCGGAAAATGTTTAGATTGACTTTGTCGACAATCTGGTTTCTCCTTGGTCTTTGCGCATCTACAGCACACGCCGATACTATACGAGGTGTCAATCTCGGAGGCTGGCTTCTGGTAGAAGAATGGTATGTGGCGAGATCCCGACGATCCAACTTCACGCCCATGCTGATGACACAGGATCACTCCTTCGCTGTTCCACAACACGAATGCTGAAGATGAATGGAATCTATGCAACGATTTGGGTAAAGATCAATGTTTGAAGAGGCTAGATAGGCATTGGAGGTGAGCATCTTCTGCGAACAACAATCTACAAATGTGCCACTCACACTACTCGTAGTTCTTTCATCAACCGCGATGACTTCGAGGACATGAAGGCGGCAGGCCTCAACGCTATACGTATCCCAGTAGGCTACTGGGCAGTTGACCTCCGCGAAGACGAGCCTTATGTCGCTGGACAGTATCCCTACCTCATACGATCCGTGCAGTGGGCTCGAGAAGTAGGCTTACAAGTTATGATCGACCTTCATGGTGCGCCTGGATCTCAGAACGGACAAGACAATAGTGGCCTTATTGGCCCAGTGCTTTTTGCCAGTAACACTTCCAACACAGACCGAAGCCTGGATGTCCTTCGCAACCTGACCGAGGAGTTCTCGCAAAGCATGTATGGAGGTGCTGTTACTTCCATCGAGCTCTTAAATGAGCCCAGGCTAGATGGTGAAGACTTCACCATGTCACGCCTTAAGGACTTCTACGCCGATAGCGCAGAAGTAATCACTCTTGCGGAACCCAACAGCATCAACGTAGCGATTCACGGCAAGTCTTTCTCCTTCTCTGCCATCGAAAGAACCCACTGACACCCGAAAGACGCCTTCTGGGGCCCCTCCTACTGGTCCACCTACGATCCCTTCCCCAACACCTCCAACCCATCCGCAGAATCCGCGACCCTCATCCTCGACACCCATCAATACTACGCCTTCCCACCCTTCGCCAACCTCTCCCGCCCCGCCATCCTCGCCCACATCTGCGAAATCTCCCAACTGGTCAAAAACTCCTCCATCCAACACCCCATCATCGTCGGCGAATTCAGCCTCGAAACAAACTCCTCCCCAGACTCCGAAGACGACGAGGGCGGTGAGCGGCGAGCTCACGCCGGACCGTCGCAAGCACAGAGGACGTGGTACCGGCTGTTGTTCGAGGCGCAGGCGGTGGCGTATTCTCCGAGTTTGTCCGCCACTGCGTCCGAGGAGCCGATTCAAGGCTGGTATTACTGGACGTGGAAGACGGAATGGGAGATTGATACTTGGAGTTACCGGAGAGGGTGGCGGGATGGGTGGATTCCGAAGGATGTTGGGAATCGGTCGACGTTTGCCTTTCCGGTGCGCGAGGATGGGTGTGCGGACGAGGAGTTTGGATGGGAGGCGCCGGCGAAGGTGGGCGCTGCGGTATATAGTAGGGCATTTGAGGGATGGTGGCCTTTTGCAGTGCTTTGTGTCAGTGTAGCGGTAGGACTTGGACTTGTGTAGGCGTTGTCGCTAGACAGTTGCATGATTTGACGATACATGATAGACGAGGGAATAACATGAATTATACCTGATTTACTCAACAAGGCTGACTTGTGCAAACACGCCAAAGATTCTCGGTTACGTACAGTTAGAGAACTAAACATCGTCATTCGTAATAGCCAATATGCATTTACGTGTAGGGTATCTTTCGCTGCGCTGTGCTAATAACAAAAAGGAAAACTAAAAGAGACGATGAAATGTGAGCTCGACCTCCGAAAGTCACAGGAAAGAAGAAGCCAAAAGCACCGCCGCATCATCCTCGGAACTTCTTGATCTTGATTCCCTGCAGGCCTCTGACACTGGTCCAAACTGTTTCACTGACTTTGACAGGCAATTTACGGCCTTTGAGTCTTTGGTCAATGAGCCACAAGCCTACCACAAACTCGTCTCTATTGAGTGATGTCTTGTGTATCGCGGACTGCTCCGGCTCGCCAGCAGTGACAAGATTCCATATGGTTTCGAGCTCGCTTAGAGGCAGGCGAGAGCGCAACCACAGATCACGAACAACGACGTTGGAGATTTGATCTGGCATGTCTGGTGGAAGTAATAGGCCGCGGTTAGAGGCGAAGAGGCCTTCGTAACGTTTGCGTTCACGTTCGGTCACGGCATCGCGCCAGCGTTTGCGATCACCTGAATCGGGGTCAGCTAATGTTCGAACCAAATGATGTGTTACAACAACACGATCGCGACATACCCTCATGGTGTTTGTTGGGATGCTTGGGTCGCAAGTGGCGCTTCTTCTTGTGTTTGCCGTAAGGATGCTGCTCAGTCTCGCTATCAGAAGATGACGACTCCGGGTCGCGGAGTGTATGGCGCATGCCCTTTGCCTTCTTGGTAGACTTTGTAGGACTGGGAGTGCGAGACCCGAAATGAGAAAGGTGGTTGTGTCGTCGCGGAGTGGTTGATGGAGGTGCCAACTTGCTTGGTGAGCTTGCTCGAGAAGTTGCAAGGCTTGAGGCGACCATGGCGTTGGCAAGGTCTTCCCCGAGAGTAAGATTTGTTGTACGCCGGGGGTAGAGTTGGTGATAAGCTGCATTGAGACTAGGATTCGACTGCGGCGACACCGATCGTGCCAAGGAGATAGAAGCTCTAGGTGCTGGGCTGATTTCGATCGGTTGTGAGGGGTTGTTCAGATTCCTTCGGGTACCAGGTGGTGGCAGACGAGATCTTGCAGGTGGAGGCTGAGGTGGCTGTTTGGTCGCAGCTGTTGTCCCTGCTCTTTGTGCGACAGTCGGACTTCGCGCGGTGTCCTCCGAAGCAGAGACATATTCATCGTCCTCAGAAGAACTCAGAGCTTGGGAACGGGCACGGTCTTGTGCCTCTGCGAGCCTCGCTTCGACCTGGGCACGTGTGCGCTCTTGGACCCGACGGTCGGCGCTTGAGGTTGGACGAGAATTATTGGAGAAGACTTCGACCTTCTGACGCTGCGCTGGGTCTTTTTGACGCCTGTCAAAGCCTTCAATTTGAGTTGTTGCAGCTTCAGCTTGAGCGCGTACTTCCATGTCGACGGAGGATACTTCATTTGGTTGGTGTTGCTGTTTGAGCGTAGGTCGTCGTAGTGTATTTTTCTCAAGGATGCCAACGAATGATGTTGCTGGTGAGATCGGCCGTGGCTTGTAATGATGTTCGGAGAGTCGTCGAGGTTTGGGGGGAGGAGTCGGTCGTTGAGTCTTGATATCGTCGTGATTGTCATCTCGAGTGGCAGAGGCAGTGGCATTGGGTCTCATGGGAGGAAGAGCAGCAGGTGACACTCGGGCCGTGGCAGGAGCTGTCGCTGGCTGGCGGTAGGAAGGCGAGGGCGACAATGCCGGCGGCCTTCCTCGCATGCTGGTCGCAGGTGTAGCTGGACTGTTCCCCCTACTGCGCAAGATATCCCCATTGCTCTTTGAAGCTCCTCCAAATGCCATCAGGGCGCCGAGCAGTGCAGCATTGTTGTTGGCCATGGTGTCGTTGTTGCTAGCGGTAGAGGGCGCCCGCGAAGGCGTCCTCTGCGAGCGTGACATGCCGCAGAGAGCCGCTCGAAGAAGTGGTGAGGAGTCGTGTTGGCATCGTGTCCAGTGCAGGACGACAGGAGTGCAGTGCTGCCCCCCGTTACAGGGCACATATAATAAGGCCTTGGGCGGTTTCGTGCGGGTAGAAAGCGACAGGGATCATCGTCTTCCCTTGTTCTACGTTGCCGGGGCGTTGCGGCGCTTGTGACAAGGCTGACGCCGGACAAAGCTGACGCAACACAGCTGGGCGGCCTGATATCAACCTTGCACGTCCCTTGGTCCCTTTGGTCGAGGCTTTACTACATATATTTAGTTCAAGCGTTCACGTGTGATTAAACATCTGAACTGAGCCGTCCTTTACTCGCGCACCCAAGCTAAGGTAGTGAGCATAGCCAAACGGCATCACATGTCTCCATTATTCACTGACTCAGGCCACCCGTGACCCCTCAGACAGCAGCAGCAGCAGCAGTAGTGCGCGCGGTGTTGTGTAGGTGTCTGCTTGAAGAGACCGCTGAACTTCTTCATTCTTCCTACCTCAGAACCGTGCAACCTGCTTAAAACCAGTGTAGTCATCCAATCGGCACACAACTTGGATTTCTTCACGTCCAACGGTCTTACACTCGCCCCCATCCATCTTTCCCAACATGAATTGCTCAACCCTGCTGTCTCTTCCAAAAGACATCCTGATCCTCCTCCCAGACTACGTTCACAACATCGAGGATTACACAAACCTTTCCTCGACATGCACAGCTCTACGAGACTGCATGAACACTGCCTCGCCTGGCACCATCCTCCGCCTTGCAGCAGCACAGTCAACTACCTTCTTCCGTCCATCACCACACTTTCTCGTCACAGCTACAGCGAGGGAGCTTGGAGATTGGGCAAGAGAGTCGGCCACCAATGAAGCCGAGCTAGCATCACGGCTTGGAGATGGCATAGATGGCCTTCTTGACCTTTCGTTGGAGCACTGCGGTCTCACAATGGAACGCATACGCCAGCTTCACCTCCAACGATTCTCCATCATCAATCCAGTCACCGACCTGATCGACAAATGCGTTGGATCTCAGTGGTACGCAACGCCCGATTTCTGGCACGGAGGCGCGGACGATGCGTACACCATCGATGCCGACCCACCGGCCACACTCTTCCACCTCGCACTCTACGGCGAACTATTCGGCCCCGATTTCGAAGCTTTCCTCGATCCTGCCGGTCAATCAGCAAGGCGGCTGAGCGTTGAAACACGCCTCGAATTCATCAAGTATTGTGTACCGGACTACGCCACTTTCGACTGCCAGAAAGGCGCCCGTGGCGTGCGCATGCCTGATGGGCAAATTGACCCCAGGCGCGCTGTGAAGCCGACAGGTCCCTACGCCGAAGGAGTAGAACCATGTCGCGAACAGAACAACATTGCGCTCGTATGGGTCATACAGAGCAGCCGCTGGAAACCGAACTGGCGAGCTATGCGAGCTAGAGCTGGCGTCACCGACTTCCAATCCGACTTCGCAGACGATTGGTGGTATGATCCTGACGGTGAGCAGGACTGGAGGCAACGTATGTTGGAAGCTATCATGATATGCCAAGGGCTCGACGGGCTCGGTATGATCAGACCTGGCCTCCAAGATGGTTGGGTCGAGAAGATCAGAGCGTGGAAGGAGAAGATTGCGAGCCTCGAAAAGGAGCCTCAATGGACCAAGGTCGGGCGTCAAGCTACGCTTGAGTACCCATTCTTGTTAGGCGACCTGAGGATCTGTGGTACT
>Ga0265797_10007566_pt1 | contig 14800 bp, 15 predicted proteins | sample P2T30metagenome_FD_192433 | JGI IMG/M metagenome (GOLD analysis project Ga0265797, IMG submission 192433) | Plant litter microbial communities from East Loma Ridge, Irvine, California - P2 T30 | ecosystem: Environmental > Terrestrial > Plant litter > Unclassified | place: USA: California... | reverse complement strand
TCGGCGCCGTCCAGGCCCTCAGCGACATCGACTTCGACGTCTACCCGGGCGAGGTGGTCGCCATCGTCGGCGACAACGGCGCCGGCAAGTCGACGTTCGTGAAGATCCTCGCCGGGGTCTACACGCCCGACGGCGGCACGATCACCTTCGGCGGCGACGAGGTCAGCGTCCCGAACCCCGCGGCGGCCCAGACCCTCGGCATCGCCACGGTGTTCCAGGACCTCGCCCTCGCCGACAACCTCGACGTGGTCTCGAACCTGTTCCTCGGTCGCGAGATCGCCCACCCCTTCCTCGACGAAGAGGAGATGGAGCGCCGCTCGTGGGAGCTCCTGCAGCAGCTCGCCGCGCGGATCCCGTCGGTGCGGATCCCGATCGCGTCGCTGTCCGGTGGGCAGCGGCAGACCGTGGCGATCGCCCGCTCGCTGATCGGCGACCCGCAGGTGGTCGTCCTCGACGAGCCCACCGCCGCGCTCGGCGTCGCGCAGACCGCCGAGGTCCTGAACCTCGTCGAACGCCTGCGCGAGCGCGGCCTCGGCGTCGTGCTCATCAGCCACAACCTCGCAGACGTGCAGGCCGTCGCCGACCGGGTCGCGGTCCTGCGACTCGGCCGCAACAACGGCACGTTCCGCATCGACGACGTCTCCTACGAGGAGATCATCGCGGCCATCACCGGCGCCACCGACAACGCCGTCACCCGTCGCGCCGCCGCCCGCACCGAGCAGGAGACCAGCGCATGAGCAAGACCGACGAGACCCTCACCGCAGCGACCCCGACGCCCTCGGCGGCCGACCTGCAGGACGAGCGGCTCCTGCGCGACCAGGGGATCGGCGGCGCCGCGAAGGCGTTCGTCCGACGGGTCCGCGGCGGTGACATCGGCTCGCTGCCGGTGGTCGTCGGGCTCATCGTCATCTGGGCGGTGTTCCAGGCGCTCTCCCCCGACTTCCTGTCCCCGGGGAACCTGGTCAACCTCGCCCTGCAGTGCGCCGCGGTCGGCACCATCGCGATCGGCATCGTCCTCGTGCTGCTGCTCGGCGAGATCGACCTGTCCGTCGGCAGCGTCAGCGGGCTCTCCGCCGCGATCCTCGGCCAGGGCCTCACGACGCTCGGCTGGCCGCTGTGGCTCGTGCTCACCGTCGCCCTGGCCGTCGGTGCCGCCGCCGGTCTGCTCTACGGCCTGCTGTTCACCCGCTTCGGGGTGCCGAGCTTCGTCATCACGCTCGCCGGTCTGCTCGGGTTCCTCGGGCTGCAGCTGCTCATCCTCGGCCCGAACGGCTCGATCAACCTGCCGTACGACTCCCCGATCGTGCAGTTCGCCTCGGCCTCGTACCTGCCGCCGTGGCTCGCGTACCTGCTCGCCGTCCTGGCCGCCGGAGGACTCTTCTTCACCGAGGTCCGTCGCGCTGCCCGTCGCCGTCGTGCCGGACTGTCGACCGGAGCGATGTCCCTGACCGTCGTGAAGGCCGTCGCCCTGTTCCTCGGCCTCGCGCTGATGGTCTGGTACCTGTCGCGCGACTTCGGCACCGGCACCTCGTTCGTGTTCTTCATCGTGCTGGTCGTGCTGATGAACTTCGTGCTGAAGCGCACCCGCTGGGGCCGTTCGGTCTTCGCGGTCGGTGGCAACGTCGAGGCCGCACGGCGCTCCGGCATCCGGGTGAACCGCATCTACATCTCGGTGTTCATGCTGACCTCGCTCTTCGCGACCGTCGGCGGCATCCTCGCCGCCGCCCGCCTGAACTCGGCGAGCCTGTCGTCCGGCGCCGGGGACACGAACCTCAACGCGATCGCCGCAGCCGTCATCGGCGGGACCAGCCTGTTCGGTGGCCGTGGCAGCGCCTGGTCGGCACTGCTCGGCATCATCGTGATCCAGTCGATCTCGAACGGGCTCACCCTGCTGAGCCTCGACTCGTCGATCCGCTACATGATCACCGGCGCGGTCCTGCTGCTGGCCGTCATCATCGACTCGCTCTCGCGGCGCAGCCGCGCCAGTCACGGCGCGGCCTGAGCGGGGCCCTGGACCCCGCCACGCGGACTGATTGGAGGCACGGCGCCAGCTGGCACCGTGCCTCCCGTCCGTCTCGGCGCGCGTCTCGGATCCGGAAGACGCGGTCGTGTTCCCGCGACGCCGCCTCGTGCGCGAGACGCCTCCGAAAACGGAGGCGTCTCGGCGACGGGGCGGCGTCTCGGCGCGCTACTTGCTCTTCGAACCCGAGGTCCCCGGCAGGCTGAGGATGTTGTCGGTGCCCTGCGGCACGACGATCAGGGAGCCGTTGTCGCCGGCGCTCTTGAGCGCCTCGATCTCACGCTGCTTGAGCGCCGCGTCGGAGAGCGGGTGCTCGTTCAGGACCTCGTTCGCGTCGGCCTGACCCTGCGCCTCGGCGACCTGCTGCTGCGCCTGCACCTTCTTGGCATCCAGGAGCGCGCGCTCCTTCGTGACCTGGATCTGCGCCTGCTGCGCGGTGGCGTACGCGTCGATGACCGACTTCGGCGGCGTGATCTCCTGCAGGGCGAAGTTGTCGACGTGCACACCCGAGCCCTTCCACCGCGTCTCGAGCGCCTGGATCATCGCCTTCTCGACGGTGCCGCGCTTGGTGATGAGCTCGATGGTGGTGAAGTCGTTCGGCACCTGGCGGACGACGCTGCGCACCGAGTTGCCGATGAACTGCGTCTTGAAGTTCTCCTCGGTCTTGTACGACCGGTAGATGTCGGTGACCGACTTCGCGTCGATGCTGTACTGCAGGTTCAGGCTGACGTTCGACGAGACGCCGTCCTGGTCCTGCACCGTGACGTACGGGCCGGAGCGGACGTTGCCGTTGTTGTCCGAGTCGGAGCCGTTCACCGCGTTGATGTAGGTGACGGTCTGGTTCCGGATGTTGAACGTGTGGAGCGTGGCCCACGGTGCCTTGAAGTGGAACCCGGAGTCCGTGGTCTGCCCGACGATGTTGCCGGAGATGTCCACCTGGACCTTCGACTCGCCCGTGTCCTGCGCGTACAGGGTGCTGCCGAGCGTGAGCCCGACGAACAGGACGCCGGCGGCGGCCGCGGTCCACGTCGCGATGAGGTTCGGGCGGCGGGTCGGGACGGCGGGACGTGCCTCGCGACCGGGTGTGGCCGGTCGTGCGGGGGTGGAGTAGGTGCGTGTTCGGAAGAAGAGCGCGACGAGCGCGATGACGAGGAAGACGATGGCGGCGACGAACATGACGATCACTCCTGGATGCTTGTCCGTTGAGTCTGCCGTACCGGGAGGGGTGCGGGTGACGCGGGTGCGCGTGGTGGCGGGCGATGCGCGCCGTCCGTGTCGCCCCGGTCGCCTGGCGCCGGTTCCGTCTGGTGCGAGGTTGCACACGTGGTGCGACCCCGGATGCCTCGCACCACGTGTACAACCTCGCACCGCGCGGACGCGCTCGGGTCGGGGCCGCGTGGGCTAAGCCGGTCCGACGATCTCCTCGATGCGCTCGAGTCCGCTGCGGCAGCGTCCGAGGTACTCGTCGTACAGGTCCGGTCGCCGGTCACGCGCCCACCGTGTGACGTCGAGCAGGTGCAGCGCAGTCATCGACGCGAGCCGCCGGAGGTCGTCGTCCGACGTGAGTCCGGCAGCCGTCATGAACTCGTCGTGGTCCGCGCGGGTGACGGACCCGTCGATGAACGTCCACGTGAACACCCGGCGGGCATCGGTCCACGGTGCCGGCCCGGTCTCCGCGGCGCCCCAGTCGATGAGCACCGGCCGCTGGCCCGGACCGCGGGAGATCAGGTTGCGAGGTGCGAGATCGCCGTGGGCCAGCCCGAACTCGAACTGCGCCTCCGACAGAGGAGCGAGACGATCACGCAACCGGTCCGGCGACGCGTAGGCACCGTCACGGAGCAGCGGATCGTCGTCGCCGAGCGCATCGAGGTTGTAGTCGAGGTGCGCCGTCCAGGCGAGCCGGAGGTCGTCGCCGAACCTCGTGAACAACGACCGAGGCGCATCGACGAGCGGGATCATGGCGACGGCTCGCGCGGCGCTACCGAGCCACCGCCACGGGCGGTCGATCGGTCGTGGGTCAGGTGCGACGTACTCCGACACCGAGAAGGGGACACCGCCCTCCGACCCGTGGGCGAGCGGTTCGGGGACCGGGATGCCGACCCGGCTCGCGCTTCGTGCGGCCCACGACTCGACGGGGTACTCGTCCTGTCGAAGCGGGTCAACCGGGAAACGCAGTACGACCGGAGCAGCACCCGCACGGTCCACCCGATAGGTGTGGTTCACCGCTCCGCCGTGCAGCCGTTCGATCCGGTCGACCGATCCGCCGACGGAGCGCAGGACGACTCGGAACCACTCCTGCTCGACCACCTCGTCCGACATGGGACCAGCATGGCCGCTCCGATCAACCGTCGCGCGGAACGCTGTCCGCAGCGCGGGATGCCGAAACCGCACCGACGACGAGCGCCGCCAGCGTGGTCGCCAAGAACAGCCCGAGCAGCACCACGTAGAGCGCCGGGATGAGCTGGGCCGGAACGGACACGATCGCCACGACCGCGGCACCGATGAGCAACGGCCGCATGACCCGGCGGGCGGCGACGTGCCCAGCGCGCCAGGCCGCGTCGCTCCGCATGAGTGACGGCAGCCGGATGCCCGCCGCACGGTTCCGCCCCATGCCGTCCGCAGCGACCGACACGATGCCCCAGATCGCCGCGTCGACGATGAGCAGGAGCACGGCACAGCCGATCGCCGCCCACCAACCTGGACTGTCCACCACGACCTCCCCGCACCACGCTAACGCGGTGGAAGCAACGCGCACGAGGTCAGGAGACGGGCGCGCCCGCCCGATCGATCTCGGCCAGGACTCGGCGGCTTCGACGCACGCCGATCACCGTCGCGACCGTGACGAACACGACGACGACGGCGATGAACACCAGGAACGCCCAACCCCAACCGAACGTCGTGGCCGCGGCGCCGCCGAGTCCCAACAGGCTCAGCCCGGTGCCGACCAGGGTCGGGGCCGAGGTCCGGGTGGACCGACGCTGCCACGCGAGCATCGCCCGTACGAGCGGCACGGCCTCCGGCGGCACCGGTGCCTGACCGCTGACCTGTCGTCTCACGGACTTGCGGTCCGCCGGGGTGAGCGCGCCGAGCGGCTGTTGCGGCGTCTCGACGAGGTAGGGCAACAGCCTGCGGTGGCGTCGAGCACGGCCCCATGCGGTCACGTTCACGACCGCTCCGGCCAGGGCGAACAGGAACCAGATCACCGATTCGGTGCGGAGCACGGAGGGAACGCTGGTGAACGCCCACAGGATCGACAGGCCGGCGAACCCCGCCTGCTGCGACATGGCGACCACCGTCGGCCCGTGCTCGACCAGGTACTCGGCACGACGCGTCGCCTCGGCGAGGTCGCTCGGGTTCACCACCCGGGAACCTCGATCCGGACCGAGCTGATCCGACCGGCGCGCGTCGTCGCCGTCACGGCCGGGTCGTAGCTGTCGGCGGTCGCCAGGTAGAGGGTGCGGCCGTCCTCGCCACCGAGCGCACAGTCGATCGCGCAGTCCCCGGGTGCGTCGATGCGGTCCGTCACCTCGCCACCCTCGACGACCCGCAGGAACTCCCCCGTGTCGACCGAGCAGACCCAGATCGCGCCGTCACGGTCGACGGTGCTGCCGTCCGGGGTCACGCCACCGGGCAGGGCTGCCCACTCGCGCCGCCCGGTCAGCGAACCGTCGTCCTCGATGTCGAACGCGGTGAGCCGGCCACCCCACGTCTCGCTCACCACCAGCGTCCGGGTGCCGGGCAGGATGTTGGCGCTGTTCGGGAACACCAGGCCCTCGGCGGCCAGGCGGACGGAGCCGTCGGGGTCGATCACGTAGAGGGGGCCGGGGCGCAGTTCCTCGCCCGCGTACAGGTCGTAGCCGAAGGCACCGATGTAGGTCCGGCCGGTCTGGGCGTCGACGACCAGGTCGTTCACGAGCGACGACTCGATCGTGGACAGGTCGGCGAACACCGAGGTCCTGCCGTCCGGCTCGACCGCGACGACCGTGCGGGACTCCATCGAGCTGATGATGAGCCGTCCGTCGGCCAGCCACCCGAGTCCCGACGACTGCCCGTCGACGGTGGCCTCGAGCCGGGGGCCGTCGGTCGAGGACGGGTCGACCGAGAAGACCTGGCCCGTGTGCATGTCCGAGTACCAGAGCCGTCCGTCGTGCCAGCGGTTGCCCTCCGGGAAGCGGATGCCGGAGATGACGATGTCGGTCGCTGAGTCCAGGGTGATGTGCACGGATCCAGCCTGCCAGCGGGACCGGGAAGCTGCCCGGACGGATGCCGTGACGGCGGCCTAGGGTCGTCCCATGCCGGGTCGTCACCTCATCCACCACCTGGGCGTCTTCGCCAGCGACTTCGCCGCGAGCGACGCGTTCTACACCGCCGCCCTCGCGCCCCTCGGCATCGGAGCGGGCTACCGCACGGACGCCGTCGCCGAGTTCTGGCAGCACGGGGACGACACCCCGAGCGTCTCGCTCGAGACCGCCCGGACCCCCGAGGCGACGACGCGCGGACTCCACCTGGCGTTCGAGGCCGGGTCACGGAGCGAGGTCGACGCCTTCCACCGCGAAGCCGTCGCCGCCGGCGGGGTGTCCCGGCACGAGCCGCGCTACTGGCCGGAGTACCACGCGTACACCGCGTTCGTGTCCGACCCGGACGGGAACAACGTCGAGGCGCTGATCAAGGAGACCCGGCCCTGACCCACAGGACCGAGGTCTGCGCGACGCACCGGGCACGACGGACCCGGCACCACGCATCTGGCACGATCGACCCATGCCCCTCGACGGAACTCCCCTGCACCGGCTCGGCTTCCTGACGATCGGGTCGTTCGACCCCGCCCGACCGTCCGAGGGCCACGAGGACACCCTGCGCGTGATCGAGCGCGCCGAGACCCTGGGCTTGGACAGCGCCTGGCTGCGCCACCGGCACCTGCAGCACGGCATCTCCTCCCCCGTCGCGGTGATGGCGGCCGCCTCGCAGCGCACCTCGCGCATCGACCTCGGCACCGCGGTCACCCCGATCGGCGCGGAGAACCCGTTCCGCCTCGCGGAGGACCTCAGCACGGTCGACGTCCTGCTCGGCGGCCGTCTGAACCCCGGGTTCTCGGTCGGCACGCCGATGAACTTCGACCTGTACCGCGACGCGATCTACCCCGACACCCTGGAGCACGAGGACCTCGGCAACGACCGGCTCCTGCGCTTCCGTGACCTCGTGCGCGGTGACCCGGTGACGGCCACCGCGACCGTCGAACGCCGCGGCATCGAGGAGTTCGCGAGCATCGTCCAGCCGCACAGCGCCGGTCTGGCCGAACGGATCTGGTACGGCACCGGCAGCACGAAGTCGGCCGTGTGGGCGGGCGAGAACGGCTTCCACCTGCTCACCTCGAGCGTCACCCGCAGCGAGGTCGGCACGGACTTCGCCACGAACCAGCGCGCCCAGATCGACGCCTACCTCGACGTCCACCCCGACCCCGCTGCCGCCCGCATCTCGCAGGGCCTGGTCGTCATCCCCACCGACACCGCGACCGCCGAGCAAGCGGCCCGCTACCGCGCCTACGTCGACAGCCGCTCGGGTCGCGTCGGCGTGCCGCAGGGCCCCGCCGGGATGCTCTTCGCCGCCGACCTGGTGGGCACGTCGGCCGAGATCGCGGACCGGCTCCGTGCCGACGTCGGCTACCAGGCGGTCACCGAGGTCGCCTTCGCGCTCCCGTTCTCGTTCGAGCCCGACGACTACGCGCAGATCATCACCGACATCGCTGAGCGTCTCGGTCCGGAACTCGGTTGGGCGCCGGGATCCGACGGGTGGGACCCGCAGCACGGATGACGAGTCGGCCGATTGCACCGGTGGTGGTCAAGGCACCCGATGTCGGGCAAGATCGACGGGAGGGTCATCAGCACCCGTCGACTCTGGGGGGTCACATGCACGACCAGCGTGCCGAAGAACCGGTCCGACAGCACTCGACCGACTTCCTCCCCGGGGTCAGCGGCAACCCGGTCGCCCCGTTCCAGCGAGACCATCAACCGGGTAGCGCGCCGATCCGGAACGACTGGATCTTCTTCGTTCCCATCGGCGGTGTCGTCGTCCTCGGGGTCGTCGCGTACGTCATCTGGGGCTCGTGATGCGGCTCCGGGTGGGGTTCGCAGAGTCAGAGCCCGGCAGCACGCCGACGATCGAACACGATGAACGGCTCGTCCGGACCTTCCGGCACACCGCGAGCCGACTGTTGTTCTGGGGGTGTGTGCTGTGTGCGCTCGGCGGTGCCTCGATCGGCTGGTCGGTAGTCGGTCCGATCCGATTTACGGGGCTGGCTCTGGCGGGCTTCTTCGTCCTCGTGGGCTCGGGCTTCCTCGTCTTGCGGAGCCGCGTGATCCGGCGGGCTCGGCCTGCCGTGGCAGCCGCGCAGGGGCGCATCGACCGTTTCCGATCGTGGCAACGCTCGCAGCCAGGGTGGGTCCCCCTCGACGGCTTGCGCCGGTCTGGTCGTTGACGGCTTCGTCGACGCCGTCACCCGGTCGAGCGAACCGGTCAGTCCTGCTGGTCCGCCTCCACCGCGTCCCGCAGCCGGTCGAGCACGTCCGGCACCGCTGAGCGCACCCGGCTCCAGCTCGGGATGAACGGCTTGTCGTTCGGCCGCGCCGTGAAGGCGCCGCCGGCGTCGAGGATCGCCTTGGTGAAGAGCTCCACCGCGGCTTCCTCGGCGTGCTGGTCGAACGCGAGCCCGCTCATCTCGGCTTCGTGCCGGTACACCTCGACGATGTCGAGCGCGTTCCGGTAGTACGTCGCCTTGAGCACGCGGAACGAGTCAGACGTGAGCGGGACGCCCATGGTCGCGAGCTTCCGGAGCAGCGACTGCACGATGTCGTTGCCCATCCGGGCGAGGCCGCCGGTGCCGTCAGCCTCGGCGAGGGGCTGGTGCTTGTGGTCGTACGCGTCGGCGATCTCCACCTGGCACACCTGCCGGGTCGCGTAGTCGCGGTAGACCTCGGAGAGCATGCCGATCTCGAGTCCCCAGTCGCCGGGGATCTTCAGGCCGTTCAGCACGTGGGCACGCATCGCGAACTCGCCGGACAGCGGGTACCGGAAGCTGCTCAGGTACTCCAGGTACTCGGACTCCCCGTAGACCTGGCGGAGCGAGCGGAGCAGGGGCCCGACGAGCAGCCGTGCGGCGCGACCGTTGATCCGACCGTCGGCGACGCGGGCGTAGTAGCCCTTCGAGAACTCGTAGTCGAACGCGGGGTTCGCGACCGGGTAGAACAGCCGCGCGAGCATGCCCCGCTCGTAGGTGGTGATGTCGCAGTCGTGCAGGGCGATGCAGTCCGCCCGCTCCGACGCAAGGGCGTAGCCGGTGCAGTACCAGACGTTCCGGCCCTTGCCGGGCTCCCCCGGTGCCAGCCCCGCGCGCTCCAGTTCGGCGTCGAGCTCGCGCAGCCGCGGCCCGTCGTTCCACAGGATCCGGTGCCGCTGCGGCAGCCGCGAGAAGAACTCGCGGGCGTGCTCGAACTGCGAGCGGTCAGCCCGGTCGAGCCCGATCACGATCTCGCTGAGCCAGTCGGCCTCGGCCAGCTCGTCGACGATCCGCGACAGCGCCGGGCGCTCGAGCTCGGAGTACAGCGCCGGCAGGATCAGGCTCATCGGACGCTTCTCGGCGAAGCCCCGCAGGTCCTCTTCGAGGCTCGCGGTGCTGCGGCGACCGAGGTCGTGGAACGTCGTGATGACGCCGTTCTGGTGGAAGTCGCTCATCGGTGGCTCCTGACGGACGGGGTGGTGAACCGGGTGAGGCCCTCGGTCCAGCCCTGCGGGCCGGGGGCGGTCGTGCGGTGGACCCGCTCGGGGCGGTCGTCGGCGAGCGGTCCGGGTGCCGGGCCGTGCCCGCGGATCACGACGGCGAAGTCGACCGCGTCGAGCATCGCCGTGTCGTTCGGTCCGTCACCGAGTCCGATCGTGCGCGGGACGGTGCCGGTCCGGCGCTCGTGGTCGGCGATCAGCATCCGGACAGCCGCACCCTTGTCGCGGCCCGCAGGCAGCACGTGCCAGAAGCGGCCGCCGCGCACCAGGTCGAGGCCGACCGCGGCGAGCGCCGCGCGGAACGCGTCCGCCCGGTCGTCGTCCTCGGCGTGCCAGAGCAACACCTCGGACGCCTCGCGCTGCTGTGCTCGTCCGGCCGCTTCGAGGTCGAGGCCGGTCCACGCGGCGACGACCGCGTCGGTCACGCCGCCGAAGGTCTCGAAGTGCAGCTCCAGTGCCCGACGGACGCGGTCGAGTTCTCCGTGCAGCCGCTCGAGGTCGCCGTCGACCGGTCCGACCAGCACCTCGCCCGCCGGTCCGACCACGACCGCGCCGTTCTCCGCCACGAACGCGTGCCCGTCGAGCCCCGTGCGCGCCTGCAGCGCCGTGATCTCGGCACGCGTCTTGCTGCTGCAGAACACCACGGGGACGTCGTCCGCCCGCAACTGTTCCAGCATCGGCAGGGCCGCGTCGAACGAGTAGTCGTGGTGGTCGAGGAACGTCCCGTCGAGGTCCGTGACGATCATGAGGTCGGGTGTTGGCATCGTGCTCCGCTGGCGGCTGGCTGGGCTGCGGGCGACGATGCCCCGGACCACCCTGCCACGCGCATGCGTCGGTTGGGTGAACAAGCGGGCGTCAGTGGACAGCGGGTAGCAGCGGCTTCGACTGCCGTTATACCGAAGGCCCTGTCGGGCTGCGCCGCACTCCCGACGTCATGACAGTCGCGCTGATGAGACCCACGCACTCCGGGGTACAGGCCGAGGCACCCCCTACTTAGGGGATTCACAGAATCGGGTGTCTCTGACATTTTGTCGGGATGACCAACGTGCCCGACAACTATCAGTACCCCAACAACGGACAGCCGAACCCGTACCAGCCGCCACACGGCCACATCCCCGACCAGCACCGGCGCGGCAATCCCTTCGGACTCGTCGCCCTCATCGTGGGGATCGTCGCGATCGTGGGCTGCGCGATCCCGATCATCAACAATGTCTCGATCGTTCTCGGAGTCATCGCGGTCATTTTCGCCATCGTCGGGCTGATCGTGAAGTACCGACGCCGCGGGCTCGCGATCACAGGACTCGTGCTCGGCGTCTTGTCCGTCGTGGTCGGCCTGTCGACCCAGGCCCTGTACTCGTCGATGCTCGACGGCGTAGGCGAAGCGTTCTCGTCGGCGTCCGCCGAATCGTTCGACAAGGAGCACACAGTGACCATCAAGATCGAAGGCGATTCCACCGACGCGAACCTCACTTACACGACCGATGGCGGTTCGGAAGAGGTAGCGAACCCCAAGCTGCCGTTCTCGAAAGAGTTCACCGTGACTGGCAGCACGTTCGGCTCTGCGACAGTGACGAACGGCCAATCGGGGACCACCGTCACTTGCACGGTGTCCATCGATGGCGAGCAGGTGTCGACCAACACTTCGAGTGGCGAATACGCGAGCGCCTCCTGCGACTACGACAAGTAATCCCCTTCAGAATGTAGGACCTTCGTTTGCGGGCCCAGGCGCCTCACCTTGAGGGGCTTCACGCGCTGACCAAACGTGGACCGGCGCTGCCACGCGCATGCGTCGGTTGGGTGAACAAGCCGGCGTCGGTCGCGCGACGTGACCAGCGGACGGACGGGAGGCGCGGTGCCAGCTGGCACCGCGCCTCCAGTCCGTCACGGCGTGGGGACCGCCGCGCGGTCACCAGGGCAAGGTGCCCTCGCGATCCGTGACGGTGCCGGTCGGCGTGTCCGCGCCGAGGGTCGCGACCCGCACGGCCGCGTCGGCGCCGTCCTCGACGCTGTGCCCGAGGTTCCCGGTGAACTCGGTCGCGGTCTGGCCGGGGTCGACCGCGTTGAAGCGGACGTCCGGCGTCGTCTTCGCGTACTGCATCGTCAGCATCGTGACCGCGGTCTTCGACGACCCGTACGCCGCGAGCGGGTACTGCGACTCCACGCGTTCGGGGTCGTGGATCATCGTGAACGACCCGAGGCCGCTCGTCACGTTGATCACCGAGGGCGCAGCGGACCGCCGGAGGACCGGCAGGAACGCGTTCGTCACACGGACGACGCCGAAGACGTTCGTCTCGTAGACGTCGCGGAGCTGGTCGACGGTCATGTCCTCGGGTGCGGTGACGTCCCCGAGGATGCCGGCGTTGTTGATCAGCACGTCGAGGTGCCCTGCCTGGTCACCGATCGTCGCGGCGGCCGCGGCGACGGAAGCGTCGTCCGTGACGTCGAGCTGCACGAACGAGGCGCCGAGTTCGTCAGCGGCTCGCCGACCGCGATCGGTGTCGCGGGCGCCGATCCACACGGTGTGCCCGGCGGCGATCAGCCGTCGCGCGGTCTCCCGGCCGATGCCCTTGTTGCCGCCGGTGATGAGGGTGTTTGTCATGGATCTCCTTGGAGCTCGTTGCTGGTGGTGAGGTGACCAGCGTGCGGCGCTGCCGGATCTCCAGCCACGGAAGGACAGTCCTACCCAGCGGCGGGTCCACACGCGGAGAATGGTCGGGTGTCCGCAGACCAGGTCGAAGCCCTCGGCGATCTCCTCCGATCGTGGCGGGGGCGGCTGACCCCCGAGGACGTCGGGATGGAGTCGTACGGTCGACGCAGGACGGCCGGGCTCCGCCGCGAGGAACTCGCGCAGCTCGCCGGTGTCAGCGCCGACTACGTGATGCGGCTCGAGCAGGGCCGCTCCCGCACCCCCTCGGCCCAGGTCGTCCAGGCACTCGCCCGTGCGCTCCAGCTCGACCGCGCCGAGACGGACCTGTTCCACCGTGCCGCCGGTCTGGCGTCTCCCCGGGCTGGTGTGGTGTCCCGCCACATCCCGCCCGGTGTCCAGCGGATGCTGGTCCGCCTGGGTGACCTGCCGCTCGCCGTGTTCGCCGCCGACTGGACACTGCTGCACTCCACGCCGCTCTGGCAGGCACTCTTCGACGCGCCGTCGGTGCGCGGGGACCCCGAACAGAACCTGATCGTGCAGACGTTCCTCGACAACCGCGTCGCCGAGATCGCGACGGCGCACGGTGGACCGGAACCGTTCGAGCGGGCGCTCGTCGCCGACCTCCGGCGCACCGCCGGCAGCCTCGGCGGTGACCCAGCGTTCCGCACGTTCATCGCCCGGCTCCGGACCGAGAGCGAACGCTTCGCCGGGTACTGGGACGAAGGACGAGCCGCGGCGCACCAGTCGCTCGTGAAGACGGTCCACAACCCGATCGTCGGTGACGTGGTCCTGGACTGCGACGTCGTCACCGTTCCCGACTCCGACATCAAGCTCGTCGTCTACTCCACGCCCGAGAGCGGCCCCGACGCCGACAAGCTCGACTTCCTGCGGGTGCGTGCCGTACGAGCGGCGGAGGTCGTCGAGCGATGACGATCCACGCGACGGCGGCCCCGGTCGCGACACGCCCGGTGGCGACCGATCTGTGAGGATGTCCCCTCCGTGCACACTGCGGAGTGAAGGGGGTGGACATGAACCGATCAGCCGAGCCGGACAGCGCGCTCGTGGCGGCAGCAGCGCGCGGCGACCGCGGTGCGGTCACCACGTTGTTCGACCGTCACGCCGAGACCATGACCCGCTACACGTGGGCACTGGTCACGCGGCGCATGGACGTCGAGGAGATCGTGCAGGACGCGTTCCTGACCCTCTGGCAGAAGGCCGACACCGTGGAGGTCCCCGGGGAGTCACTCCTGCCGTGGCTGCTCGTCGTGTGCCGGAACCACGCCGCGAACCTGCGGCGACAACAGCGACGACACGAGGGTGTCGACCTGCCCGACGAGCTCGCAGCGCCCGAGCAGGACGACGACGCCCGCGAGCGGCTGCGGTGGGTCCGCGCCGAGATCGACGCGCTCGCACCCCTCGATCGCCAGGTGTGCGAGCTCTGCCTCATCGAGGGCCGCTCCTACGCCGAGGCCGCCGACCTGCTCGGCATGAGCGTCGGCGCCGTCACCCAGCGCGTGTGGCGGTCCCGTGCACGGATCAAGAAGGCGGTGACGAACGATGAACGATGAACGACGAACCGACCACGGGTCCCCGATGAGCAACGAGCCGCCCGGAGGCGACGAGATGCAGCGGATGCTCGCCGGCATGCGGCAGCAGGTCGTCCGGGGCATGCACGACAAGCCACGCCCGGCCTCCGCACGCCGTCGCGTCGGCCTCATCGTGGCGTTGATCGGCGTGCTCGGCATCGGCACCGCGAGCGGTTCGGTGGCGCTCGGACTCGTTCCGACGCCCTTCGCCGCAGCACCGGCACCCGTGCCGTCCTCTGCACCGCCGACACCGGCACCGACCGGGTCACCGTCACCGTCCGCGGCCCGCATCACGCCGACCCCCGCGCCGGCCGACACCACGGCGACGATCCCCGGGGCGTGCACCGATGCTGTGCCGGCCGCCGACGCTCCCCGCTTGTTCGGTTCGCTGGTGCTCGACCAGCTCCGACCCGCGGTTCCCGGTGGGAAGACCGACTACTACGTCGACCCGGAGGAACCGTTCACCGCGGACGCCACGCTGGTCTGCCACTGGTCGCCGAGCGGCAGCACCGAGGACGTCGACAACCTCTTCCTCGGGATGGGCACCGTCGACCGAGGCGTCCTCCAGGCCCGGCTCCAGTCGCTCGCAGGCAAGGGCTGGACCTGCACCGACACGCTCGCTGGACGTTCGTGCCAGCAGACCGAGACGGCGATGTACTACTCGGACCGGGTGGAGACGACGCACACGTTCTTCGTGCGCGGCGACACCTGGATCTCGATCACGCAGTCGAACGTCCCGACCGACGGCCTCCTGAAAGCGCTCGTCCAGCAGACCTG
>Ga0265797_10007565_pt1 | contig 14800 bp, 14 predicted proteins | sample P2T30metagenome_FD_192433 | JGI IMG/M metagenome (GOLD analysis project Ga0265797, IMG submission 192433) | Plant litter microbial communities from East Loma Ridge, Irvine, California - P2 T30 | ecosystem: Environmental > Terrestrial > Plant litter > Unclassified | place: USA: California... | reverse complement strand
TGCCGGCCATGCTGGAGCGGGGCGTCGGCGCCATCGTGCACATCACCTCGATCCAGCGCCGCCTGCCGCTGTATGAATCGACCACCGCGTATGCTGCGGCCAAGGCTGCCCTGGCCAGCTACAGCAAGTCGCTGGCCAACGAATTCGGTCCACGCGGCATCCGCGTCAACGCGGTCGCACCCGGCTTCATCGAAACCACTGCCGCCCACGCACTACTCGAACGCATGGCAGAACACAGCGGCGGCGGGATCGACGCGGCGCGCGAACGGCTGATGGCGTCACTTGGCGGGATCCCGATAGGACGTCCCGGCAAGCCGCAAGAAGTCGCCGAACTGGTCACCTTTTTATTGTCGCCGCTTGCGGCCTCGGTCCATGGCGCCGAGTTTGTCATCGACGGCGGCACCATCCCAACCGTGTGATGCGCTTCACGTCAACACGTTAGCAGGCGGCCCGTAGGCCGTCTGCAAACCCTTGGAACGACGGATCATGACCAGGCCACTATCACTCTCTCGCATCGCGCCCTCCTTGCGCGGCGCGGACCTGCCACTGCTGCTCTCGCTCAATGTGTTGCTCGAGGAGCGCAATGTGACGCGCGCCGCCGCGCGCCTGTACCTCAGCCAGCCGGCCCTGTCGGCCCAGCTGTCGCGCCTGCGCCATCTGTTCAACGACCCATTGCTGGCGCCGGCCGGGAGCGGACGCGGCCTGGCGCCGTCGCCGTTCGCGCTCAAGCTGCACCGCCGGCTACAGCCCGCGCTGGCCGGACTGAACGCGGCGATGCGCTTCGACACCGACGATTTCTCTCCTGCGACTGCGGTGCGCACCTTCACGATCGCGGCCAACAATACCGGCGCTGCAGTGATCCTGCCCGGCCTGGCGGGCCGCATGCAGGCGTTCGGCAACAGGGGTTTGCGCCTGACGCTGGCCGAACCAGTCGACGTGGACCTGACCAGCAAGCTCGAGAAAGGCGATGTCGACCTGTGCCTGGGCACGGCCTGCCTGCTGCCGTCCGGGCTGCTCAGTCGCGAGCTGGCGACGACGCCGTATGTGATGGCGCAGCGCAAGGGCCATCCGCGCGGCAAGCATGCGGTGCCCTTGGGCGAATACTGCAAGCTCGACCATGTGAACGTCGCACGCGACGGCACGCTGCATGGCTTCATGGACGAACAATTGTACCGGCTAGGCCATTCGCGCCGCACGATGATGGCGGTGCGCGACTTCAGCGCCGTGCCGTCGATCGTCGCCGAGAGCGACCTGGTATGCACCGTGCCAGCCTTCATCGCGCCCGACTTGCATGCCGGCGTCGAGATCGTCGAGCTCGCGTTCCCCTTTCTGACCTACACGCTGTGCATGGCGTGGCATCCGAGCAGCGACGGCGATCTTGGACTGCTATGGCTGCGCACCCAGATGCAGGAAGTCATGGCTGGCCGCCAGCGTGGGTGAGCCGGGGAGCCGGGCTGATCGATCTTGCGGCGATGCCGCTTCTGGAAGCGGTCAGCGCTGGCGTGTGGGCATGCGCCGCACGATTTCAGCCGACGCCTGCCCAGCCAGTCGCGTCAGGATCTTCACCTGGGCCGGGTCAAGCTTGCGCGGCTGCGTATCGATCACGCACAGAGAGCCGAGCGCGTAGCCCTGGTCGTCGACGATCGGCGCGCCCGCGTAATAGCGAAAATGCGGCGCGCCTGCCACCGCGGGGTTGTCGGCGAAACGCGGATCGCGATCCAGGTCGGACAGTTCGCACACACCAGCACCCATCAGCGTGTAGTTGCAGAATGCCCAGCTGCGCGGCGTTTCGCCCATGTCGAGGCCGACGCGCGCCTTGAACCACTGGCGGTCTTCGCTCAGCACCGTGATCAGGGCCATCGGCGCGGCCAGGCTCAGGGCGGCCAATTGCACGATAGCGTCCATTGCCGCTTCGGGCGCGCTGTCCAGGATGGCGGCGCGGTGGACCGCGGCCAGCCGCCGGTCTTCGTCCTGGCGAACCGGGAAGGGGGCGTCGAGCAATTCCGGCGGCAAGGGTTGCAGGTCGAGGCGGGCGAGCGCAGTCTGCTCCGCCAGCGCGCGCGTGAGCTGGCCTGGCGCGCCATCGAACAGCAGATGCTGGTAGCGCAGCGCCGGGCCGACGATCGAGGCGACGGTAGCGGCCGACAAGCGCGTGGCGATCACGATCTGCAGCCGGTTCAGTACCGGCATCGCGTGCAGGGTGGCGAGAAATCCCGGCGCCAGGTCGGCGGGTTGGTCGACCTGGATGGCGAACACGTCGGGCAGGTCCGCCCCCAGCGCGACGGCGGCGGCCACCGGATTGTCGGTGCAGCGCGCTTGCGCCACGTCCAGCGCCGCCAGGGCGCGCTCCCAGCCGGCATGGTCGCGCGCGGGGGCCAGTACCAGCACCCGGCGGCTGACCGGTGTGGTCGCGTCCTCCGCCGCGAGCGCTGCGAGCACGTCGGACTCGAACATGCGGCGGTGGCCCCCGGGCGTCTTCCAGGAGGGGATCACGCCGCTCTCGATCCAGAGCTGCGCCGTACGCGACGACACGCCGAGGATTTTCGCTGCCTGCGGCGTGGTGAGGATGGCGCTTTTGGTCTGACTGTTCATCCCCGTCACTATATCGGATGCAGTGACGGCGCGTGGGGCGCGACCCGATTCGGCATCGCTACGCGCCATCAGGATGCGTCGTCACGTTCCGCCTCCGCGAGCAGCTGGTCGACCTGCGGCATGCGCGCCTGGACTGCCGGGAAGCGCGCGGGCTCATAGCGCTGGAGCACTGCGCCAGCGGCATCGCGCACGCTGATCGCCAGCGTGGCGCCATAGCGCTCGGACACCATATGCCAGGCCACCAGCTCCGCCAGGTCTTCCGCCGGCGAGGCGGTGGCGTAGAAGCTGACGAAGGGCGTCTGCGCGAGCGCATCATAGTAATAGCGCGCCCGGCTGGCCGGTATGCGGGCCGCGTCACGAAAGCCCGATGCCGCGGCCGGAGAGGTGGCCAGAGGCGCAGCCAGCGGCACGCGCCCTTGATCCCTGGGCGCTTCCCAGATGCCGTTGCCGAAGGCATTGCCTGGCTGGCTGGTGAGATGGTTCGTCATGTCGAGGATATGGGTCGCCTCGTGCAGCAGAACATAGGTGAGCGCATCTGCACCCTCCGCCTCGATGGTGATCGTGTGGCCCGAGGCGTCGGCCTCGAACAGGCGGCGCTCCTTGGTGGTCAGGAAATCGGTCAGCGATTCGTGCAGCAGACTGGCGCGCAGCGTGATGTCGAACAGCAGCTTCTCGCCGACCTTCGAGGTCAGGCCGGAACCCAGTCCCGGGATGCCGTCGACGAAGCTCAAGTGGCGCAGGTTGGTCTGCAGTATGCGCCGATGCAGCGCTGGCATCCTTGCGAGCGCTTTTTCGACCAGCGCCAGTTCCGCCGGCGTCAGCGCATAGGGGCGTACGGAGCGCATGCCGGCGGCTTCGAAATGGCCGATCACATCCGGTCCCGCCGTGGCGATCCGGCTGGTCAGCGCGGTGGCTTGTTGGGCGCCGTGCGCGGCGGGGACCGTGCCGGCAGCCATGGCCAGGGCGGCGCCGATGGTCCGCGCCAGCATCAGGATACGCATGTTTGTCTCACTCATCTTCCGGTTCGCTTTAGTGGCTATATACCCCTACCTACGCCGGGCGCTGGCTGCCGGATGCCGACCCGGCCATCAGGAAAATCGATGGTCAGCCATCATGGATTTGAATCGATATATTCGTCAGAATCGATATAATCGGAAACCGGAATCGGACTCAAACGATGCCTGCCAGCGCGCCGTCAATGCCGAACCGGGCCAGGCGCCCCTCTCATTCAGATGAACTTCACCATGAACACGACACCTACCAATCAAGACGTCAATGACTACGCCTTCGCCGATGCGGTCCGGCGCAACCAGCTCGCCCAGCGCGAGGCCCTCAAGAGCAGCTACGATTTCATCGTCTGCGGCGCTGGTTCTTCCGGCTCGGTGGTGGCGGCGCGCCTGGCCGACAACCCCGGGGTGCGGGTGCTGCTGCTCGAGGCCGGCGGCAGTGACGACGTCGCCAGCGTGATGAATCCAGCGCTGTGGCCGCTCAACCTGGGCTCGGAGCGCGACTGGGGCTTCATGGCCGAACCGAACCCTTACCTGAACGGACGCTCGATCCCGATGAACATGGGCAAGGTGCTGGGCGGCGGTTCGAGCATCAATGTGTCGGTGTGGTCGCGGGGCCACCGCGCCGATTGGAATCACTACGCCGCTGAAGCGGGCGACGATGGCTGGAACTATGCATCGGTACTGGCCATCTATCGCCGCATCGAAGACTGGCATGGCCCGGCCGACCCGACCCGCCGCGGCCAGGGCGGCCCCGTGTATGTGGCCCCGGCGCACGATCCCAAGCCCACCGCGACCCTGATGCTGGAAGCGGCCCGCTCGATCGGCGTGCCGACCTTCGACAGCCCGAACGGCGCGATGATGGAGGGCGACGGCGGCGCCGCGATCAACGACCTGCGCATCCGCGACGGCAGGCGGCTGTCGGTGTTCCGCTCGTACACCTATCCGCGCATGGCGCAGCCGAATCTGACAGTGCTCACGGGCGCGCACGTTGCCAGGCTGCTGTTCGAAGAAGACCGGGTGGTCGGCGTCGATGTGGTCCTGGACGGCCAGCCGCGCCAGTTCCGGGCCGAGCGCGAAGTGGTGCTGTCGCTGGGCGCGGTCAACACGCCCAAGGTGCTGATGCAGTCGGGGATCGGGCCGGCCAGCGAGCTGGCGCGCCATGGCATCGCGGTGCGCCAGCACCTGCCGGGTGTCGGCCAGAACCACCAGGATCACGTGTCGTTCGGCTGCATCTGGGAATACCGCGCGCCGCAGGAGATCGGCAATGGCGGCTCGGAAGCGACGCTGTACTGGAAGAGCGATGCCGCGCTGGACGCGCCGGACATGCTGCATTGCCAGGTCGAGTTCCCGGTGCCGAGCGCCGAGAACGCCGCGCGCGGCGTGCCCGAACACGGCTGGACGATGTTCGCCGGCCTGGCCCAGCCAAAGAGCCGCGGCCAGTTGCTCCTGTCTGGCCCCAATGTCAACGATGCGATGATCATCCGCGCCAATACGCTGTCGGATCCGGACGACCTGGAAGCGGCAAAGGCCAGCGTGCGCATGTGCCGCGAACTGGGCAACGCGGAGGCGTTCAGACGTATCGTCAAGCGCGAGGCCATGCCCGGCACCCTGGGCAACGACGCGCTGGAGCGCTACCTGCGCAATGGCGCGGTCACCTACTGGCACCAGTCGTGCACCGCCAAGATGGGGCGTGACGACATGTCGGTGGTGAACGGCCAGCTCGAAGTGTATGGCGTGCCGAACCTGCGCATCGCCGATGCGTCGATCATGCCGCGCATTACCACCGGGAATACGATGGCGCCGTGTGTAGTGATCGGCGAGCGGGCGGCGGAGATGATCAAGGCCAAGTACCGGATCGGATGGCATGCCCCGACGATCCCCGCTTGCCGATGATATTCTGGGAGCCTGCCGGGCGGCAGCTGGGCCGCCGCCGGCAGCCGGGTAACCCGACCAGCCGGTCGATCAGTTCACAATGGAGGTAGCCATGCAGTACACCGTCTTTGGCAACACCGGCCTGCGCGTGTCGCAGATCGCTCTCGGCACAGGAAATTTCGGGACCGGTTGGGGCCATGGCGCGGAGCCCGACACTGCGCGGGCCATGTTCAACGCCTATGCAGAGGCCGGCGGCAACTTCATCGACACGGCCGACAACTATCAGTTCGGCCAATCGGAAACATTGCTCGGCGCCCTGTTGCAAGGCAGGCGCGAGGATTTCGTGCTGGCTACCAAGTTCAGCAATGGCGCCGCGCCCAATGCCAACCGGCTGGTCACGGGTAACAGCCGCAAGGCACTCGTCGCGTCGGTGGAGGCGAGCCTGCGGCGTCTGAAGACCGACCGGATCGACATCTACTGGGCGCACCATCCCGATGGCGTTACGCCGCTGGAAGAAATCGTGCGCGGTTTCGACGATCTGGCACGTGCCGGCAAGATCCTGTATGCCGGTTTGTCGAACTTTCCCGCCTGGCGCCTGGCGCGTGCAGTGACCCTGGCGGAGCTGACCCGTACCGTGCCGATCGCGGCCGCCCAGTTCGAGCACAGCCTGGTGCACCGTGCGCCCGAGTCCGACCTGTTCGAGGCGGCGCGCGCCCTGAACCTCGGCGTGGTGACCTGGTCGCCGCTGGGCGGGGGCATGTTGACCGGCAAATACCGGCAGGGCGAACAAGGGCGGGCCGAGGGCTTGGGCGGCAAGGTGTTCCGGGCCGAGACCTCGGCGCAGCGCAGTGCCATCCTCGACACCGTGCTGGCCATCGCGAGCGAGGCGGGCGTCACAGCGGGCCAGGTCGCGATCGCGTGGGCGGGAACGCATGGCGCCGTCCCGATGATCGGGCCGCGCTCGGTCAATCAATTGAGCGACAATCTCGGCGCCTTGAAGGTCGAGCTGTCGGCCGGCCAGTTGCAACGCCTCGACGCCGTCAGCAGCGGCGTGTCGCCGGCAGCGGCAAGGTCGCCTGTCCCCTGGGCAGGAGGGGCTGCGCGTCCCGTATGACATCGCGCGGGCGGTGCGCGCCTGGCCGTTTGATTTATTCGCACCGGCACGTTATGCTCGCGCGTCCTGCCTCATTGATGCCGACCTCGACTGCCAATGGACCTGATCAGCACGATGCGTTCCTTCGTTCGTGTTTATGAAACACGCTCGTTCAGCGCCGCCGCCAAGGATGTGAACACGAGCCAGCCTTCGGTGTCGAAGGCGGTGGCGCAGCTCGAGCGCGAGCTGGGCGTTCAGCTCTTTCTACGGTCAACCCGTGGCTTGACGCCGACCGACGCCGGGCAGAAGTTCTACGAGCATGCCCTTCGTACGCTGGACGAGGCCGACCTCGCGGTGAAGTCGGTGAAGGATGCGAATGCGCCGCTGACGGGCAGGCTGCGCGTGAGTGGCACCATCACCTTCATGCGCCAGCACGTCATCCCCACACTGCCGCTCTTCATGGAACGGCATCCGCACCTGTCGATCGACCTGCTGCTCGATGATGGCAATATCGGCCTGGTGGAGGAGGGCGCCGAAGTCGCCCTGCGCATGGGCAGGCTGGCCAGTTCGGGCCTCACGGCGCGCAAGATCGGCCAATGCCGCCGCATCGTTGTCGCCACACCCGGCTACCTGGAAAAGTACGGCACGCCGGTGCAACCTGACGACCTGACCGAGCACGCCGCCATCGTCCTGTCGCGCGGCGAGGGCGGCGAGCACATGACCTTTGCCAGGGGCGACGTGTCGGCCGAGGTAGCGCTGCAGCCGAAGCTGCGCATCAGCGCGTTGGAAGGGATTCGTGCTGCCGTGCTGGCCGGCCTGGGCGTGGCGGTCGCCACCGAATGGATTTTCGAGGAAGAGCTGGACCGCGGCCAGGTCGTGGAAGTCCTGGCCGACTGGACGATGCCAACGCTCGACCTGTGGGCCGTGCTGCCGGGCGGGGCGCGCCACGCCAGCGCGCAAGCCCGCGCCTTCATCGCGTTTGTCGAGGAGCAGCTGGCGTCGACAAGGTATGCGGTGCGCTAGGATAAGGCCGCGGGCCCGGTTCCGCTCTGCGTCCAGGTCCGGTCACCCGGATACCAGTGCTGGCGGCGTAACCCCGCGCGGCAACACCATCCCCTGCTCGTGAAGATAGATCGCGAGGTCGAGCGTGTTGTCGGCAACCTCGAAGTGCGTCACCAGGCCATCCTTCAGTCGCAGGCTGAAGCTTTCGACCGAGGTGCCACTGGCGCCGGTCGGCGCGATGCCGAAGAACGGGGCGCCATCATGCTTCCAGTGCAGATTGATGGTCACGAGCGCCCGGTCACCCGCGACATAATGGTCGATCAGGTCGACACGCGGATGAAAGGCCGCAATGAACGCCTGGACCCAGGCCTTCAACGCTTCGCGTCCGACGATATCGCGTCCGGCCGGGCTGTTGATCAGGACATCGGGGTGGAAAATGGCATCCCAGCGCTCAAGCCGGCCGAGGGCGAATCCTTCATAGATATCGAGGGTGAGGCTGGTTTCGGTCTTGGCAGTCGACATGCGGTGCTCCTTGTATGTTGTGTGGTTGCGAGAACATCAGAAGCGCACGCCGACGGATTCCAGGAACGCGTCCATGCGGCCGTCCAGGTCGCGCTTCGATTGCGCCCATGCCGGCACCGTCTCCAGAAGCCGCTGCTGCCACGCCCACAGGTTCGGAAACTCGGCAAACGGCGCCTTGGTCCGGAACACCTGCGAAAACGGCGCGGCGATATCGATGTCGGCCAGCGTCAGCGCATCGCCGACGATGAATTCGCGGGTGGCGAGATGCGCGTCGAGCGCCGAGGCCGCCGTGCGCATATTGGTCAGGAGCAGATCGACGATCGGGGCATTCTCGGGTTTTCCCATCGCGCGGCCGGCCACGCGCTCGTTGAACAGCAGCGTCGCGAATACGCGCCACTGCTCGCCCGACCAGAACATCCACTGCAGGACTTCGTAGCGCTCTTTTGCACGCTTGCCCAATAGTGGAGAGTCGCCTTTCTCGGCCAGGTAGATATTGATCGCGGACGCTTCCCAGATAATCGTGTCGCCTTCCTGCAGGACCGGCGTCAGCCCGTGGGGATTGAGCTTCAGGAATTCGGGCGTATGGCTTTCGCCCTTGAACAGGTCGACGTTCACATGTTCGAGCGCGATGCCCATGATGTTGGCGGCCGTGGCGACGCGGCGATAGCTTCCTGAACCCAGGTCGCCGTAGATGTTGATGGTCATGGAATCTCTTGCTTTTCAAAGTTGGATGATGAAGACAACCCTCGAGCGTGCGCTCGAGAATTCAGTCAGAGCATGTACGTGCCCCAGGACGAAAGATAGGCGCTGGTGTACAGCCATGGAAGAACCCCGCCAGGCATGACACTTATTCGAAAAGCGAATGCCCATTTCCGATTACTTGCGCGGCGGGCACACCTACGGCAAGATGGCATCTTTCATTGATGAGCGGCCAGGCGCGGAAAGACACTGTGGATGTTCTCGGCATCGATTTCACGAGCACGCCATCGCGGCGCAAGCCGCTCGTCGTCGCCCATTGCCAGCTCACAGGGGCGGCACTGCGGTTGACGAGGCTGGAGCCACTTTACACGTTCGCTGAATTCGAGCACCTACTCCAGCGCCCGGGGCCCTGGATCGCTGCAATGGATTTTCCCTTCGGTCAGGCGAGGCGCTTTGTCGAAGGTGTCGGGTGGCCTGCTGCATGGGCCGATTACGTCGCCACCACGGCGCGCCTGGACCGGCCCGGCTTCCGGCAACTGCTCGAGCACTACAAGGCGGCACGCCCTGCCGGCGACAAGGAGCACCGGCGCGCAACGGACGTGAAAGCCGGTTCGATCAGCCCCCAGAAACTGTACGGCGTGCCGGTGGCGCTCATGTTCTTCGAGGGCGCGCCGCGCTTGCTGGCGGCGAACGTGACCGTCCCTGGACTGCATTCGGGCGATGCCCAGCGTATCGTGGTCGAAGGTTACCCGGGCATCGCCGCACGCTGCCTGATTGGACGGCGCAGCTACAAGAGCGACGACCGCGCGCGTCAGGGCGCCGCGCAACTGCTGGCGCGGTGCGACATCCTCAGTGCCTTGATCGAGCAGGCGCCAACGCGCTATGGCTTCACGGTGGAGGCGCCGGAATCCATCTGCGACGATCCCGGCGCGGACCGGCTGGACGCCTTGCTGTGTGCGGTTCAGGCCGCCTGGGCATGGCGGCAACGGCACCAGAATTTCGGTGCCCCGGCCGATCTTGACGCGCTCGAAGGATGGATCGCCGATCCGTGCATCGGCGAGCCTGCAGCCGTTTTGATCGACCGCAAGGCCTGTGCGTAACGTAGCGGCTTGTAAGCACACCTCATATCGATCCTCGGAAGTATTCGTAGCGCTGGCGCCCCCAAGGCATCAGGGTTGCTCGACCATGTGCGCCAAGCTCTCCTCTTCGGAATACCTCGACCCCGCCCAACAGCAACAGATCCGCCACGAACGGACACGCCTGCTGTGGTGGGCCGAATGGCCGACCTGGCTATTGATCGGCCTCATCTACGGCGGCTGGCTGGGCACGCTGCTGGTCTGGGACGTCCTGGGCAGCCCCCTCGCCACCTGCCTGATGGTCTGGTGGTGCGCCTGGTATATGTCGCTCCAACACGAGCTGATCCACGGGCACCCGAGCCCGAGCCGCGCCGTCAATCGCCTGTTCGGCACCTTGCCGCTGGCCGTCTGGTATCCCTACACGCTGTACCGCGATAGCCATCTGCGCCACCACGTGGATGCCGACCTGACGGTGCCGGCGCTGGACACGGAAAGCAGCTACGTCTCGGCCGCTGCCTGGGAAGGGATGAACCGTCCGCTGCGCGCGCTGCTGTGGTTCAACAAGACCTTCTGGGGGCGCCTGCTGGTCGGACCCGCGCTGGCCATTGGCGCCACCTGGTACGAGGCGTTGCGCCAGATCCTGCGCGGCGACTGGTGCCAGGCGCCCATGTGGTCGGGCCACCTGGCGATGCTGGGCGCCATGCTGTGGTGGATCGAGGCGCACTGCGGCGTGCCGGCCTGGTACTACCTGCTGGCGATCTCCTACCCGGCGCAGTCGCTGGCGATGATCCGCTCGTACTACGAGCACCGGCCGGCGCCGGACCACAAGCAGCGCATCGTGCTCAATGAAGCGGGCCCCGTATTCCGCCTGCTGTTCCTGAACAATAACTACCACCTGGTGCACCACGATTTTCCGTCGCTGCCCTGGTATCTGCTGCCGCGCGTCTTCCGGGCACGGCGTGAAGGCTATATCGCGCGCAGCGGCGGCTTCCATGTGCGCGGCTATGGCCAGTTGATGCGACAATTCGGCTTCAAGCCGGTCGACGCGCCGGTCCATCCGCATGGACAAGATTGATCGATGAGCTGGAAAGTCGTTTTCCCGATGTACAACGTGTCGCAGCGGATCGAGGCAGGCTACGAAGCCTGGTTCGAGGCGTTGCTGGCCGAACTGCGCGCGGGCGGCTTCACGCAGGACGTCGAACCCGTGCGCGATGCGCCGCTGCCCGATGTGTTCCTGCGACCCGACCTGTTGCTGGGCCAGACCTGCGGCTATCCGTATATGACCCGTTTGCGCGGCCACGTGCGGCTGGTGGCCACGCCCGCCTATGATTTCCCCGGTTGCGAGGGCAGCGATTACGCCAGCGCCTTCGTGGTGCGCGCCGATGCAGGCATCGACACGCTGGAGGATGCGCGCAGCCGCATCGCCGCCGTCAACGACCTCGATTCCAACAGCGGCATGAATGCGCTGCGCCACGCGGTTGCGCCGCTGGCGTGGGCCGGCCGCTTCTTCGGCGCGGTGTGCCAATCGGGCAGCCACCGCGCGAGCCTTGCGCTGTTACGACAGGGTGAAGCCGACCTGGCGGCAATCGATTGCGTTACCTGGGGCTACCTCGCGCGCGAGCAGCCGCACGAACTGGATGGCCTGACTGTGCTGGCTTACTCGGCGCCGTCGCCCGGGCTGCCCCTGATCGCGGGACGAGCGGTGCCGGACGACCTGTTCGGTCAGCTGCAAGCGGCGCTGCTGGCGCCTGGCGCCGCGAGCCGCGCCAGGATGGCGGACCTCGCCATCGATCGTTTCGAAGCGCTGGGCGACGCTGCCTATGCCCGCATCCTCACGCTCGAGACGCAGGCGTGCGCCCACGCTTACCCGCAGCTCGGATAATCGGCCTCATGACGGAATCCCTGCAAGGAGAAACAATGACGCAACAGATGAAAGCCGCGGTGTATGACACCAACGGCGGCCCTGAGGTGCTGCGCTATACCGACGTCGACCTGCCCGCGTGCGGGCCGGACGAAGTGCTCATCAAGGTGCGCGCGATCTCGATCGAAGGCGGCGACCTGCTGCACCGGGCCCAGATGGCGCCGGAGACGTCCGGCCACATCGTCGGCTATGCCGCCGCGGGCGAGATCGTCGAGGTCGGCGCCGCGGTCGCCGACCGGCAGGTAGGGCAGCGGGTCACGGCGGGCATGCTGGAGGGCTCGCACGCCGAGTTCTGCGCCGTGCCGGCCGGTCATGCCTGGATTGTCCCGGATGGCGTCGACGATGATGCCGCCGCTGCGGTGCCGATCGCCTTCGGCACCGCCTGGCATTGCGTGCACGAGCGCCTGCGCCTGGCCGCGGGCGAAACCTTGCTGGTGCAGGGCGGGGCCGGTACGGTAGGCATCGCGGCCATCCAGTTCGCGCATCGCCTCGGCGCGCGCGTGATCGCGACGGTGTCGGGCGAAGAACGGATCGAGCGCCTGCGCGCCCTCGGCCTGGACGAGGCGATCGATCACCGGCGCCAGGACGTCGCGGCGGTGCTGGACGCGTTGACGGACGGGCGCGGTGTCGATGCGGTGCTCGATCCGGTTGGCGCCACCCTGGCGCAGTCCTTCGCCGCCCTGCGCCAGCGTGGGCGGCTGCTGTTCGTCGGTAACGCCGGCAAGGAGCCGATGACGCCCGACCTGTTCCCGGCAATGGGGCGCAACCTTACCCTGCACGGCGTCTATTTTGGCGCGCTGTGGGACGAGCCGGAAGTCGCCGCCAGCATCGATGCGATCCTCGCCGATGTCGCGGCAGGCCGGATCGAGGTCGTCATCGATCGTCGCTTTCCGCTGTCCGCGGCGGCCGAAGCGCACCGCCATGCCGAGCAGGGCAAGGGCCTTGGGCGCACAATCATGATCCCTTGATCGCCTGCGCCGTGGCGTCGGCGCTCACAGGCACGGCGTCCCCTCCGGCATCGATCCGAACGATTCGGTCGGCCGCAGGGTCACCGCCTTCGGCACGGCGAGCGGCAGCGACACGAACGGCACGAAGGTCCGGAACGGCGCCGGGCTGCATCCGGCGTCATCGCCATCGGCGCAGATCCGGGCGCGCACGAAGCGGATGCAGTTGGCGGCGTGCGGGTCGGTCATGCAGATTTCACGGTTATTGCGCGGGCAGGTTGGTAGCGCGGCCGGTGCAATCGGCTGCAGCACCAGGCTGCCGCTGGCGTCTCGCACCAGGGCCAGGTAGTCGATCTTCACATTGCTGTCGCTGATCGGTCCGCCCAGCAGCAGCTCGCCGGCGCTGGTGCGAAAGATCGCCTGCTGCCGGATGCGGTCCAGGCCGGCCGTATCGCGATGGTTGATCATCGACGCTGCATTGGCGGTGTAGCGCGTCGCCTCGTGCACGGTATTGAACACGTAGAGCATGCGCGCCAGCTCGATCGCACCGAACACCAGCGTGAAGAACACCACCGCCCCGAGTGCGAATTCGACCGCGGCGACGCCCTTTTGGCGGCGCCGCGCTGGGGCCCCATGAAGGTATGCGCGCTTACTGGCCGACATAGCGCATCTCCGAACGGGCCTGCAGGTGCAGGCCGTAGCGGCCCAGGTCCATGCCGAGCAGGTGGTCGCGCATGTGCATCGTGACCATCACGCTGACGGTCTCCGGCAGCGGGCCGCTCATCACGCCCTGGCACCCGGCGCCGCCGCACTGGATGTCGACCTGGGGCCGCAGGCCGCCGGTTTCCAGCTCGGCAGTCTCGATGCGGACGATCTCGCCGGCCAGGCTGGCCGCGGCCAGCGCCAGCGCCGGTTCGCGCATCTCCTGGGCCGACACCGACGATAAATAGCGCGCCGCATCCTGCGCCGCCTTCTGCGCGGCGGTGTAATGCCAGAAGTAGCGGCCCAGGAACAGGGGGAATGCCAGCAGCAGTACGAACAGCGGCAGGATGAGCGCCAGCTCGACGGCGCTGGCGCCGTGCTGGCGGCGGTGAGGGAGAGGTCGCGTGGTCATGGGTAGAGGATGACCTGTCCGGTCAGTTGGTCTTCGGGGATGATGCCGGCGAACTCGGCGTGCAGGCTGGTGGGGGTCGCCGGGACGGTCATGAAGAACTTGCCGACCCCAAGCGCGCTCGCGCCGACATTGGCGCCGGCCGCCACCGGGCATTGCAGCAGCGGGACGTGCAGCACCCGGCGGCCGATCACGGAGATCGGCATGTTGGGCGCCGACGGCGCGCCATAGTACGCGCCGGTGCTGGCCTGATAGGGCTGGCTGCCCCCCGGATAGCCCGACGCGCCGGTCGCCGGTAGCGAGGGATACAGGCTTGGCCAGTCGGACGGACCGAACGTCGCATAGCCGTTTCGCGGCTCGGCCTGGCCCGGCACGTAGGACGAAAACCTGGCGGCCCTGGCGTAGGACCACAGCGGCCCGTAGGCGCCGGCAGCCGTGCCGGCGGGCGGCGCAGGCAGGTCGGCGATCGTCTGCAAACGGCCGGCGCTGCCGGCCGGCGTTGCGCTTGGCACAGTGGCGCGCGGGTTCATCCAGGGCGCGGCGCCGGCGGCGCCATCGGTGTAGGCGCGCACATTGAAGTCGGGCGGCGCGCCGTTCGGTTTGCAGCGGCTGCCGGCGTACTGGTCGAAGCGAGCATTGAGCTCACGGTACAGCGCGCCGATGGGGAAAGGCGAGCCGACCCGAATCATGCCGCCGGTGACACGCGCGGTCCACAGATTGCCGCTGCAGATGAAGGGCGCAACCGCGCTGGCGCCGGTGTTCGACGCCGAGCCCAGTCCGCCCGGCGGGGCCAGCGGATCGATGACGAAGCTGATCGGACTGGCCGCGGCGGGATTGAGCTGCATGAGGTCGTAGCCGACGCCGCGCCGGAAGCCATATTCGACCAGCTCCACGGTCTGCGGCGGCCCGGGATTGGTGCGCGCCGCGGCGCGGTCGCCCGACATCGCACAGATGGCCA
>Ga0265797_10007564_pt1 | contig 14801 bp, 6 predicted proteins | sample P2T30metagenome_FD_192433 | JGI IMG/M metagenome (GOLD analysis project Ga0265797, IMG submission 192433) | Plant litter microbial communities from East Loma Ridge, Irvine, California - P2 T30 | ecosystem: Environmental > Terrestrial > Plant litter > Unclassified | place: USA: California... | reverse complement strand
AGATCCAGTTGCTGGCCTGAACCTCCAGAGCCTGCATCCAGGAGTGGTAGAGCGTGATAACCTCTTGAGCCGATTCCAAGGTTTTGCGGGTTAAAAGCTCGCAGAACAGGTACAGGAACCAGCTTTGCCCACTCTAGTGGCTCTTGACCATGAAATTGTACAACGTCTAGGCTGAGCAATCGCTGCTGCTCGAGCACATATTCCAGTGATTGGTTTCGGAAAACTCCTACAAGAAGCGCACGACTGTCGTTTGATACCAACCGCGATGCGCCGTGCTCAAAGAAATCAGACGCAGCCTTTGAATCAGCAAGCAGCCCCGACTTTGAGACAATCGGCTTTTTAGTCTTGTGTACCATTTCCGAGATGGCAAGTGCTGTCTCCGCTGTCACTGTTCGCTTGGTTCCTGGCGCCAGTATCATGCCGATGAGATCAGCTCCTGCCTCGACTGCAGCCTTTGCGGCCTCTGCACTCCGAGTTCCGCAGATCTTTACCATCGGGCTTGAGGCTGTTTGCGCCTTCTTTGTAGATGAGCCACCCAAGAGCTCAGCAATGAACTGAGCAGTGTCAGATGCGCGCATCAACGCTTCACCCACCAAGACTGCACCGACTCCGCTCTTGATGTATGGTTCGACATCTTTGGGTCCAGCGATACCGCTGAGCGCACACAAAATTGTCTCTTTTGGAACCATGTTGATTAGTCGATTAGTGGTCTCCATGTCGACCTCGAAATTGACAAGATTGCGATTGTTCACACCGATGACTTGCGCGCCCAGCTTGACGGCGATCTCCGTTTCTTCTGCGTTTTGGACCTCGACTAGGGGCTCCATTCCAAGTGATCTGGAGTAGTCGTAGAGCTTCTTCAGCACTGCCTCGTCAAGCATCTTGACGATGAGCAATACAGTATCGGCACCTGCGAGTCTAGCTTCCAAGATCTGATACTCCTCGAAGATGAATTCCTTGCGCAGGACAGCAGGACGGTTTGGCATGCCTTCCAAACTTTGACGAACTGCTTTGAGGTCGTCGATGCTTCCCTTGAACCACTCCGGCTCCGTGAGGACGGAGATGGTGCTTGCGCCGGCCTTTGCGTAAAGCCTTGCTTGGGCAGGAGCGCACGCAGACAAGGAGATTATGCCTTTGGAGGGCGATGCGCGCTTGATCTCAGCCATGAGCGATAGTCGGAACGGAGATTGCCTGAGACGCTCTGGGAAGTTGATCTGAGGAGGTGCTAGGTTAAGGTCGTACGAAGCTTGTAGGTCGCTAGGCCGTTGGGATGGGATCTTCTTCTGTTCCGCGACAGAGGCCCTACGGTGGTCGTAGATCTTCTCCAGTATGGATGTCTGCTTGTCCTTCTTTGCGCCATTTGTACCGTTAGCAGCAGCTCCGACTGCCTGAGCATGTGCCTCCTTCTGTAACCGCTCGTTCTCGGCCCAGGTACCTCCTTGCATCTTGAGGAAGTTCCTCACCATGAGGCGACCATCTTCGGTCAAGATACTCTCTGGGTGAAACTGCACACCCTCCATAACGTATTCCTTGTGTCGCACACCCATAATGACTTCCTTCACTTCGGCGTCTTCGTTCGCGGGTATCGTAGCGGTGACCTCGAGGCAGTCAGGGAGCGTTCCGTGGGTGCCAGCGAGCGAATGATAGCGTGTGACGGGGACATTCTGCGAGACGCCTGCAAAGACGCCTTTGCCGTCGTGTTTGAGAGGCGATGTTTTTCCGTGCAAGACCTGGCCTGTCACGTCTACCGTACCGCCGTAGCTATAGAAGATGCACTGTCTGCGCCGCGTTAGCACTGCCCCGCCTATTGTGCGCTCATACACCTTCAATTCCTCTTCCCGCCCTACAAAGAGAGCTGCAACAATGCTTGCGGTGATATGCCGTATGACACAAACAATCAGGACGACTCACTCTCCCATGCACACGCCGAAGATTGGAATCTTGCCGCTATAGTGCTTGATAGCCGCATTGCTAATGCCTGCATCGCGCTCTGGATGTCCCGGTCCGGGACTGATTACCAGCTGGGTAGGATTCTTTGCGATCAACTCTTCGACAGTGATCTCATCGTTTCGGTATACAGTCACGGTCGCGCCTTCGAAGACGAGGTATTGATACACGTTCCAGGTGAAGGAGTCGTAGTTGTCAATGAGTATAACGTTGGAAGCGGTCGGTATTGGTGGAGAGGGGGTGGGGTTGTTGGGCGAATGGTCAATCAATGCGAGGGCAGGCATGGTGGGTGGTTTCTTGCGCGAATGGCGCCTTTGGAGTCCGGTGGCTGCTATATAGCTTCGTCTGGGTAACTTTGCGGCGGTAAAATGACAGGAAGATTGCCGGTCCTTTGACGGCGAGGCAGTCGTGAGTATATTAGATGCCGATGAACGGAGCCCGCGCCGAGAAACGTGTGTGGACTTGGTGACAGGAACGTAGAAAAGGAACGAATGTCTAGGTACCAGGGTAGCGGGGTGACTCAATGATGCACTATTCAGATATTGAGGATGCGGAGTTAACACGGAGGTGGCATGGATCGAGGCTTAGTGCGACAGACGGTACATGGACGTGGACGCATCAATATGGGCGACCGGGCAATACTTTGCATACGAAAAGACATGCTCATGCTCTTGGTATTCAGGAAGAGTCGTTTTCTCTACATATCCAGCTGCTAGTAGGATATTGGGACTGCACTTGGCTGGGGCGAGTACTGCAACCTCAGGTGCAAGACCACGAGATGCAAATCTCACAAGACGGAGATGCAACAGCGATGGAATGGGTCTTGCACAGATGTGTCTTGTAGCGAGAAGCATGCGATGTCGTGTTCTGAAGTGTCCGCAAAGAAAGAGCCCTTGTGATGATCCCTGCACGTACTAGCTCGACTTTCGCGTGAGCTTTGGCTTTCGCGACTTTCGTAGACATTCACGCCAAACATTCGGCAACACCACCCCACGCCCATCCAGCACCTTCATGGCCTTTGGTTAGCTGACACTCTACTCGCGCACCGCAGCGCAACCATGGCCCCCATCCAATCCCCCGAGTTCGACCTGGGCAAGTGCCTCAAAGGCGAGCAGCAGCTTGTGTATGTTTACCTGCATTCAACGCAAGAAACTGGCTGACAGTACTAGAACCTGGGATATCGCATATCGCGCCCTCTGCGACCCCGAAACCGCGTCTAAAAGCGAAGCCCTACGCGCCTTCCTCACCTCCACCGATAACAAAGATATCCTCAGCCACCCATGGAAGCCCTTCGCCGACCCGTCGTCGCAAGAGAAGAGCAAGTTCGAGACCAACACAGCGCCCATCAAGATCACACCGCCCCAGAGCGAGCACTACAATGTAGAAGAAATAAAGGAAGACAGTCTGTGGCTGGCCAAAGAGGCGCAAATATCAGAATATGCAGCGCTGCAATTGGTTGTCCAAGAGTGGCAGGGCAGGCCGACTGCACAACTGTTGAGTGGACTCACCGAAGAGGAGGCCCTCAGCGTGCAGGAAGCCGCTGGAATGGGAAACCTAGGAGCCTCGACTTTCGTCCCGAACTCATCCATCCTAGCCTCACCGCTCGCCTCCAAGACGGCGCATCTCGACGCAAAGGACCAGCGTCGCCTCCACATTCTCGACGTCTACCATTCTACATGCGCTTCCATCATCCGAATAAGCCAGCTTCTCGTTTCATGGGGTTGCGCATCAAACTTGCGTAGCCAGACCATCTACGGTAACGACTACCTTAGCATTGGTGCCGGTTGGATTGAAGAGCTTGGGCAGGCCATTGCAGCGGCACAAGATGGACCTACAGGTGGAAAGGCGCTAGACGAGTGCCTGAAAGCATTCTCCAAGAGGTGTGACTCCCTGGACACCGGTTATGGCTGGAACGTCGACGATTCTATACTGGAAGCTGCCTCGGAGAAATGGGTCGTTGCGCAAACCACAGAGATGCTGCACATCCTGCATCTCGCCCTGGTGCACGCAGATTTGGTTGCCAAGGACTTCCTTCCTGCGGCTACTATCGAAGACTGGCTCAAGGCCTTCAGCTTCCGCGGCTTTTTCCGCGAGTTTCCTGCAGTCACAGCTCGCCAGGAACCTCTCATTCCAGTCATACAACTGCTGACTTCCCTTATGTCTTTGACTATCTTGAAGGTAGACAAAATCATGGACGATCTTGAGTCCGGCGACTGCAATACATGGGCCTCCTCATCCTACATTCTCAACACTGCTGTTGTAGAGAGCATCACTACCATATTCGGAGAAGCCAAGCTGCTGGGTGCTAGCCCAGCTACACCACCGACATTTGCCTGGGCAATCCTTACCTGGAAGCTCACAAGTCGTGCGAGTTACGAGGAACAAGAGCGTGATCGTCTGCTTGAATCGTCAAATAACACCGGAAACCCAGAACCTCAAACTTCCCCGCTTGAGGAGGCTGCTTTGGTCGTTGCCAGACTCGAAACCCATGAGCTCTTCGATGGCAAAATGCCTTACGAGGAGCTTGCTAACGTCAGCTCAGCAGTGGGTGTCTTGGCTATTGTCAACCAGTTGGTCCAAACCAGTTTGCCTGCATTCGGAACACCGATTGATCAGATATCACAAGACAGGATTCGTCTGCTATTTCTTCAGCTTATTCGCGCTGCTGTTGGTAGTGACATTGTCGCGTACAGCCCGGACTTGATAGTAACGACATACACAATTCTGACTGGCGACAACTCTTTCCGCAGATGGGAGAACGGCGACATATCTCGCCATGCTGACCCGATTGTTGCGTATTTCCTGGAAGATGAATATGTCCTTCGACCACTGCTGCTCAATGAAGCTCGGCTACGCTACCCCTACGAGATGACACCTTTCCTGAAGTTCTGTAGCGCATTGACCCGTGGCGACAAGACGATGCAGAACGGCTTGCCTACATTCATCGAAAAGCTTGGAAACCACAATCGACTTATGCAACAACTTCCAGATGGGTTTAGGGACTATGCGTTGACGCGCGAGGAGGAGAACGCCAACTGGGTCGAACTCACGGGCAACCTTCCGCTTTTCTCGTCTGGAGTATCTTCGAGCTTCCGTGGACAACGTCGATTGCTGACCTCTGGCACTTCGACACAGTCTGATGGACTATCTGGAATACCTGCCGGGACAGAAGGAATCATCGTTGATGACAATGCTTCCCCATACGTGGCGGTTTGGCATCATCAGCACTCTACGTTGTCATACTTAGTCGAACTTCTCTCCACATACCCTGTAGGGAGCACCAAGGTTGAGACTGCCACGCAGCAGCCTGCCTCTCGCGAAAGTGTCATCGAGATCATCGGACTCTTCGCTGATTTGATGCATTCTTCTCTACATGCTTCTGAGGGCGTTTGTTCGACTGAGCTCCTGGAGGCGATTGGCATCGGTGCTGAGGGCAGCCAGGATACCGTCAATCTCGTGCTCGCCATCTTCGAGGAGGAGCTCCTGCACCTCTGCCAGGAGCCAAGCAACGAGGCGTGTTTAGAGCTGTTGGTCAACTGCACTCACTTCTTAGAGGCTTTGATTATTGTTTCTCCACACAGAGTATGGCCCTGGCTCGCCAGGAGTAGATTGCTCGAAGGCGACGGAAATGGCAGCTTAGCGACTATCCTCATTGGCACTGAAATGGTTCTAGGACGATATGACTTCCTTATTGGCTGTATCCGACTCTACAAGGGTCTCGTTAAAGATGCAGTCGAGCGATCAGTCTCGCGCAAAGTCCCAACGAGAGCACTCAGCCGCTTCAATGCTGCTGCTCCTTCAGAAAGCGGAACCTCGGATAAGATCATGAGCACAATACTCTTTACATTCGGTCGAACCCTTGCTAGCATATACGAGAACTCGTTGAACTGGAAATATTCTCATCCCAACCATCGGCCCGAGATCAACATCGCCATCTGCGAAGTTTTCACGACGATATTAAACCTCGCGTACAGCGTAGACGACGAACCGAAACTATCCGCTAAGCTCGCCAAATCCATCGCGCCTATCGCCGAGTACATCACGCAGCTATACCTTACACAGGCTGGCGCAGATCTTCCGACAAACCCGCTGATGACCTCCCTGATCACTGGGGTCAGTCCCAGCGACACCACGTTGCTCACGACTTCGAGTGCATTGTGGATGCTACAGACGCAGACTACTCTGGCTTTCGCTGACATCCTTGTCCGGGTTGCCGTACTCTTGAACAAACCCTGGACACACTTGGAGCAACAACTCTTTAAAGCTACGCCATTACTGGCACGACTGTACGCAACCAGTGACAAATGGAAGTCGCAGGTCGTGCTGCTGTTGGAAGCTCTTGTTCGTGGTGCCGTCCGTGTCGCCGGACAAGATGACTCAACGATGACAGACGGAGACCTTAAGCAGTATGTACGGAAACAGATTGAGCAGCAAGAACCGCCCTCACTACTCGGTCATCTCGGACCACGGACTGCGAAGAACTTCTTGAGCGTACTCTCGCAGCTCGATGAGCCTTTACAAATAGTGGATATTCAGACCAACGTCTGGAACTTGCTTTCAGCCGTAGTAACATGCAAACAGCAGTGGTTCTCCTTATATCTGCTTACTGGTAGCACGCCTCGCGAGTCCATTCGTTCCAAGAAAGACGCGACTCACGATTCAAGGAACAAAGCCCTACTTACGCGAGCGCTCGACGCACTCTCAAGCATGGCTCTACCAGACCAAGAAGCGGGTGGCCTTTCATGGCCTTTATACACCGCTATGCTCGAGTTTGTCTCGTCAGCGCAAAACAATTGGTCATGGGCAATGGGTGACCTCCGACAACGCAAAGATCTGATCCAGAAACTGCTCGCCTTCATGAAGTGGATGGCAAAGCAGCCCAAGCAACCGAAGATGAGCAACAACAACGAGACCCTCGAACGCTCATTCCAAAACAGGTTCGCATCGTTAGCCTGCGAAGTCATCGCCATGTACCTGCACCACTCACGGCAAGTGGGCGATATCACCGTGCTCAAAGATGTTGTGCCAAGCCTGACGTACTTGGAAGACACTGCTTTGGATCTACCGTCCTACAGTACTTCCCTGCATGGTTATCTTAAGCAAAACCTGGAGAAACAATACCCTGGTGTCACGCTAGGCAACATCAAGCGAACCACACTGTACCCAGAGACCTTCGGGCGGGCATTCTTCTACGACATCGACCTTGCCCAGCGGCTTTTGGGATTCAATAGCAAGTGGACAGGTCCCAGAGAAGGCACTGGTTTCGCAGCTGAAGTTGAGAAAGCCAACTACAACCTCGGCCTGGTTGAATCTCAGGTTCTACTACTTCAAGGCTGGAAGCTGCTGGCTCTGGAGTTGAGCCAAGTCGTAGCCAAGGACGAGCGTATAGTCAAGGTACTCGTTGGCGTCATCCACAAGTGCATGGTCGCCAACGAACAATCGAATCTCCCGGAAGCATTGTTTGGCCAGCTCATGGTTCTGCGAGCAGATCTGGCCTTTGCACTGTTGAAGAAGCTGGTTGAGGCAAAGGTACGAACGAACGAGGCACGTCAATTACTCGCTCCAGTGTGGAACGCGATTCGTACCTCCACGCCTGACTTCGAGAACGTATTCTCGACCGACGCGGTGCACTACTACCGATCCTTGCTACGAATCCTCTACCTTGCCCTTCACTTCCATCTTATCGAAGATACAGATACTTCCGATGACGCATCCTTCCGCTCTTCCTTCCGGGGCACTATGCCTACAAGCCACAACAAATACGCCGAGCCCATCTCAACCCAGCTCCTTGAGATTCTTTCCGACACGGTTGCAAAGGGCTTCCGCAGCCTTGCCAACCAACTTCACGCTGAACCTACATCCGTCTCGCCATCGGACTTTGCCCTTCTCACTGCACTCCTCCAACGCATCATTGCGATACCAGAGATGTCAAAGTGGCAACAACAGGCAGCTCTCCTCTTCGCCAACAGCAACACCGTGCGCTACGCCACCAGCCTCTTCTCATGGGCTGACCGTCTAACGATATCCCACAATGGCATCGACGACCCCATCTACGGTGAACTCAGCGTACTGTTTCTGCTCTCCCTGTCAAGCATCCAGGCTTTGGCAGAAACCATGGCTGTAGAAGGCATACTCAGTCAACTCAACACCGCAAACATCATGAACTACTACCGTCGCGTCAACGGCATGGGTCCTTTCGACAATCCATCACGCATGTACAGTATCTGGACAAAAGGCATCCTACCGCTCTGCCTCAACCTTTTGCTTTCAGTCGGCCCGCCCATTGCAGCGGAAATCTCATCTTTCTTGAACCAGTTCCCAGAACAACTCGCCCGCTCGGCTCTAAGCATAAATTCAAATCCCTCGTCCCGCACCTCGGCTACCCAGAAGATTACGCTTGCCGTCGCTTCGGAAGTGCACTCTTTGTCGCTCATATCCAGTATTCTGGAAAACGTCCGCAAGCAAGGCCCTAAACTGGGTATTCAGGCAAACGACGTCGCACTCCTAGACTGGGATAAGGAGAACATCAAGGAAGATGTCGAGAGCTGGTTGAACCGTAAGAGCGCGCTGCGTGAACGCATTGTAGCGATCGATGAGCGGGAGTTGGAGATGCTGAGCAGCAGGAAGGGCCAGGGTGAGGATGCGTTAAGTGAGCTTGAGAAGAGAGTGTTTGGCGAACTGGAAGACGCGGGAAAATGCTTGGGTGTGGGTAACGGAAATGGAAATGGGAATGGGAAGAAATAGATGATGTGGTGGAACTGCTAGGATGACATTTGAAAAGCGCTGGAGTTTAGGAGCGTTTTTGGATTAGTTGCGAGGTGCTATGTGCTTGGACGTTAGATCTTGTGGGTGGTAGTGTATTTCTAATGTAACTCTTTTGACTCATGTTTGCTTGGTGGTATGGTTCATATTGTGCGGCTCCCCAGGTTCGTCAGACTAGCGTATCAGCAAAGTTCTGCTTCCGCCTTCCTTCCATGTCGTCTCACATCGAGAACCTTCCCAAACAGGTAATTGAAGAAAGGCCATAGATTGCAGCAACTTTCTACATCCCACATGCTGCCCCTCTACCCTGTGGGCATACCGATAGTCCCAATTAGGCAAGTTTCCATCAAAGGTGTAGATCACAGCAACTCTCACAAGATACCTATTAGCTACGCTGTAGTCTGAACTTGTTATGAAGTTTGTAGGCTGTTTACTATGTTCTCCCGAATACGCAGGTTTAAAACTCTGCATGGGTGTGGATTGTAGCAACTTTCAAGACCGCCCAGCCCCTGGTAAAGCAAAGAGTGATCTCTTCAAGCAACGCATTCACAGACGGGGATGGGAGAGCATACGGTCAATTATACGTATTGATCCGAGATTACTAGCAGACAACGAACGTGGTACACAAGCCATACTGCTGGCACGTAGGTGATAGTGTGCCCTTGTACATACACCATGCAGACACTGAGTATGTTTCCTGCTAACGTGCCTAATCGCGCCCGGATGTGTTTTAAATTGTATGCGATGATGGAATGTTCGTATGACATTCCAAACCACATGGCCGTAGTATTCCTACACATCCACCACAGACCAGCCGGATTCTGCGTCCGTAAGTTGGGGGGTAACGCCACCAGCCAGGTCGACGAAACCGCTGTCTTCAGTACCAGGCTCGGAGTCAGACTCAGTATCGATGTCACTACCATAATCAGACTCCACGTCATATTTCATGACTTGCAGCCTCGTCACCTCCTTCAGCTCTTCTTGGAGCATCTTTTCATGAGTCTTGAAATCCTCCGTAAGTGATGTGATGGGAGATACTGGACGACGGTGCGATTTGAAGGATTGATTCCTTCGATGGTGGTTAGATGAATCAGACTGCATTTCTGTCCCTGTAGGTCGACATTCAGTGATCTTGGGTTCGGGAGCCTCAGTGTTCATGACAGCCGCGGAAGAAAGCTCTGAACGATAATCCTCTCCGTCAGGTAGTTCGCAGCCTCGCGTGATCAGATAGAGCTCCTTGACCATTCTGCAGAATTGAAAGATGTCCGGAAGCCATGAGTTGGGTGCAATGAAGAACCGCAGAAGCATGCTGAAGCCCGAAAATAAAGAGAAGAGACCAAAAACAAGCACCGATACTTTGCATCCGAGGTGCTCTGAGTACTTGATGTATAGGCGATCAACCAAGGTCAGAGCAAGACCGAAGCCGATGGTCTTGATTGTGTACTTGTCTCTTGCATTTGTTAAGCCGAGGAATTGAGTGAGCTCAGTTGCGGCTTTCTTCCTAGCGACTTTCTTGGTAGCGGCCATGTACGAAGCCACACCGACCAGGGCCGCCATTTCGATCCCTAAGGGAGCTAAGCTCACGAAGGTCAGAACTTTCGCCAAGTACCGTGTAAACGATAGACAGTTTTCAAGATTGGCCTTCAAGGCTGCCAATTTCCTAAGCCGGCATTCAAGTTTCGCAATGGCCTTTGCGCGACCCGACAAAGCGAACGTTTCATCCGAGGATACGGGCAGGTAAACAAGGCGACATGGCTGGGAGGACTCGCAGTGCAGGGCGAATCCAAATGGCACTTTGGAAAGGGATCGGGTTGACGAGGACGTATCGCCAGTATCCGTACCGTTAGAAATATGTACAGTGGGGGTGGAGGTGGAGCCATTTATGAGGTAGATACCGCCGAAGAAGCGATTCCAGATCGAACGGGTCTTCAGTCTCACGACCTCTAGTGCTTCCCCGAGTATACGACGGGAGCGATATCGTACATTTGCCCAGGACCTGAGCACAGCTTGTTGTGGGGTTGCATCATGTATCACCACCTGTGGCGTGTACTGAAGTCTACCACAATTATCCATTGTCCAGTACATGATCCGTGCACGCATATGAGGGTCCTGAAAGCCAAGCCCGAAGGATTCATCGTTGACCTTCTTCAGACCGCGAATGAGACAGTCTTCGTGAGTCTCCATGAAGCCACGGCTCAGCTGGCTAGAGAGAAGTCTATCCAAGCGACCGTACAATATTTGCTCTTTGTGCATGGTGGCTGACTGCACATTGAATTCGTCTACCACTCGGTTAATTCGAGGTGTTATGAAGTTATCGATGCCGAAGAATCCGGTGGCGAGGGAGAGTATCGCGGAGCTGAGGTACATGAAGAACAACCCCAGCAGTAGCATGCGCGAGTTGGCGAGTAGAAGCCTGATTTTGTATGGAATCCTTGCCTTGGTTGGTTCCGATGTAGCGCGTTGACCGTCTTGTGAAAACTGGCTTCCAGCAGGCGTAATGCTCAGCTCTGCTTGAGGTGTCATGTCCATGGTGATCACTGTGGTGGAAGGCACCCTAGCGTTTGCTGAGCCTTGAGCTTCGTCGCGGGCGACTTCCATGTTGCAGGTGCTGCGATGTTGTGTTCACGTATTGGTAAGTGCCGAACTCTTGGGTTTTTAATTTGAGAAGCCTGTGATTAGGGGTCTGGTTAGGCTATTCATGGGTCCAAATAAGCGTGTGTGGAGAAGGTGCCACTGATGAGGCCGCAAGGCACCAGTGACTGCACGTGCTGGATCAGGCAGCACTTGAGTGAAACGCAGTCAATCGGACGTCGATCGTGACGCGAAAGTAGGACAGTGAGTAGTGATTTCAGATCAGTCTTGATGAGTACATGCAGGAGATGGCGATGGAAGCTCGGTGATATTCTGTTGTCTGGTGAAGACTGGAAGGCGCGATGCGGTCTGCATGACGGCAGGGTCCGCCTTCCGCTGTCGGAATACCAAGTTGACGCGATAAAACATGAGACTGTGTTCGAATATGCCTAGTCATATTTCTGATTTAACATGTTAGACGTTAGAGATCCAAGATTCAATGATGGTATATACAGTATTATGACTACTTACTACTTCTTCCTCTGTGCCCTTTTGCGTGGCGGTTGCCCAATATCCTCTATGTCTATCGCACCCTCCACATCTTCAGCTTTGATCTCACCAACATCAGCAACCACCGTCTCTTCCTTCACTGCTGCCTCTTCGTCGCCATTGGGTGCCTCGACTTTCACAACGGCTTCTTCCTTCTTCACTTTCGTCTTCTTAGCTACCACTGCTGAGGGACATAGGCCTCTATCTGCCAACTTGCAGTCACCACACTTTCTGCCCACAGGTAAGCATATAGTCTGTCCAAAGCCCACAAGCAGATTGTTTATATCATGCCATTTGTCTTTTGGCAGCCATGACTCCAGAGCGGCACGTGTTTGTTCTGGATTCTGAGTCTTATGCCAGCCCCATAAGTTGGTAATGCGGTGGACGTGGACGTCGACTCCAATACCTTCATGCCGGCCCCAAGCTGCACTCAAAGTGAGGTATCCCATCTTAGGCCCGACACCAGGTAGTGACACAAGTCCCTCGATTGTGTCTGGAATATCGCTATTCCACTTGTCCCGTAGAATCTCCGCAGTTTGCTTGATGTACTTGGTCTTGAGGTTGTGGAAACCCACTTTGTTGATGAAAGCGTTGAGCGCAGGCGGCTCTAGTGCGAGGACAGATTCAAGATTGAAACCCTGGTTATGTTAGCCGTGGAAAGCAGTCGCCTTTAGAATTAACCCACGCCAGGCATTTTCTCCTGCATGCCTCGCATGACGGGCGCTGTGACGGTGTCTTTCGTCTGACTACTCAACATCAAGGCTATAAGTGTCTGAAATCGTCGATCTCGAGGAGACCTGTTCTTCTCCGCCAGACTCTCGCACCCCATAGTGTCTACCGGCGCGACATTCTCATTCCGCATTTCTCTCGTCAGGGTGTATATCTCCTCCCAATTGGGTGGCGGCTCCATCTTCACAGACCCATCGTTGCCCTTAATCTTCTTCGCAGGCGCGCGTCGGGCTTTTTTGACCTTTTCGCTTTTCTTCGGCGATGCGATTCCAGCGATCGTTGTTTCCTCTACCTCCTGCTTCACGACGATAGGAGTATCTTGACCCCTTTTCCTCTTCATAGGCACTCGTCGCGCCTCTCCATCGGAGGCTGAGTCTGCTGGTACCGAGCTCAGCTCTGAACTTGCCCTAGCATTCTCGTCGCTACCTGTCTCTCGTTTGATAGGGGTCTGCGCATTGGTCGCGCTTCGGGTCTGGCGTAGCGCTCGTTGGGTGCGGCTTGCGGCGACGATACGGGACGTGTCGCGAGACACTCGTGAAGTCCGCATTGGAAGGTCAATCTAACGATAGAAAACTGTGTGAATGGCGAGAGGTCCTTGTGATAGACTCTGATACGGAGCTCCGCGAGCTGATGCGCAGCGCATAGTAATGACGATGACGAAGACGCGACTCAGCAAACAGCCAATGAGCGCCTATCGATTTCATGGGTCTAACGCGACTGCACGTGAAGCGTCACGCATTGATGACGTCAGCGAGGACTCGATCAGAATTTCGATTGGAAATACAGTTGCTGCAATCAACGCCATTACAATTTACCTATTTAGGAAGAACGTCATCTGAATACACGTGAGACAGCTGGTGGAAATGTCAACTCCACTTTCTCTGAGTCCTACACTACTTGATAAGTGGTGGCCGTTTCTTCTATCATGCTAGAACAGATGTATTACTCGCTTCGATGTACACTATGGGGCTCTTGCAGCCTCAGAATGTTTGATCATCAAGCTTCTATCCAGTGAAAATCCCGTTTGCCTATTAGCTAAGATTCACACGTGAAGGTTTACGCTGAACGGATGGCTCGTGCTGAATGCAAGCTAATTTGGTACGTGCGGAGACGTCACGACTTCATGGAGCTATACCAGCCGCGGCTCACACCTTCTGTCACCCATGGATTGATCTTTCACCCAATATAAGATTACACACAACAGGCTCTCTGAGTACGGCGCAAGGTCTGTGCTACCAATCACCCACACTGCACAACTGAAAATGCTACGCGAGCAAATGAAAGAGGTGGACCTTCTGATTCTGGGCGCTGGATGGACGTCCAATTTTTTGATACCTGAACTAGAGGACACCGACATAAGCTATGCCGCAACCACGACTACTGGAAGAGATAACACGATACCATTCAAGTTCGACCCCAGTTCCGGCGATGCGGAACCATATAAGCGCCTTCCCGCGGCGCAAACCGTGATCATCACGTTCCCGCTGGTGGGACATACGCAGTCGAAGACCATCGTCGGCCTTTACCGCTCCGTTCACGGCGCAAAAAACAACTGGGTGCAGCTAGGCTCTACAGGCATCTTCAATAAGTTACCCGATGACTGGAGCGATGATCATGCGCCGTATGACAAAGAAGACAAGCGAGCGATCGCGGAAGACGAATTACTCTCGCTTCACGGTTGTGTGCTAAACCTATGTGGCCTATACGGAGGCGAACGCGTGCCCGCTAGGTGGCTCCCTCGCATAGTTCAGTCGAAAGACGATGTGCGGAAGCGAGGAGCCGTGCATTTCATCCACGGTGAGGATGTTGCGCGCGCCATTATTGCAACTCATCGGAAGTTTACCCCGGGGAAGCGATGGATTGTTGCTGACCTGCGCGTCTACGACTGGTACGATCTCATCATGAGCTTCAGCGCTATGGTCGAATCGTCCATGACTAAAGAGGAGGCGGAGACACGTCAGGAATATGGCAAATGGGTGGGAGAACTCATGGAGGAAGAGGGAATTCGCGCTCTGCCACGTGATGTGCATACCTTGGGCAGGAAGTTGGACTCTAGGGGCTTCTGGCATTACCATGGGCTCTGGCCTCGTCACAAGCGGCTGGCATAGTGGATCCACTACTCGAGCAATCCAATGGAGTCACATTTCTGCGATGCTGACTAGGACGAGACTTTTCGATTCGATTGGTCTGACATTGCGGTCACGTTTTCTGGACAGCCATAAATCTGGTATAGGCGAAGAGTA
>Ga0265797_10007563_pt1 | contig 14803 bp, 7 predicted proteins | sample P2T30metagenome_FD_192433 | JGI IMG/M metagenome (GOLD analysis project Ga0265797, IMG submission 192433) | Plant litter microbial communities from East Loma Ridge, Irvine, California - P2 T30 | ecosystem: Environmental > Terrestrial > Plant litter > Unclassified | place: USA: California... | reverse complement strand
CCACCAGCCTCAGTTTCGCACGCATTCTCCCCTCACGAATATCACGAAGTATTATATACCCTGCGCTGGATCGCTGAAGCAATTCACGTCCGAACCACCCTCAGCTGTACACTCGAAATCATCTCTTGCCCTTGATTGGCCTCGCCCAACTCTCGCACTCTTCCCACCTGACACCCCACTCCACCCCAGATACACTGTTTGGTCTGACCACATCCTCTCCGCCGCATCGCAATGTCTTCGTCAGAGTCCCGCGAAGTCTCGCGCGACCGAGAACTTGTCCGCCACTCGCACTCCTTCTCTTCAGACCGGATGATTCCAATGTTTGTCCACCCCCCACTGCAGATACACGGCCATGTGCGACTGACACAGCAGCTCTAGGTGGGATAGTGCTGATCCCGACCGGGCGCCGCCGCCATTGCCCATCAACCCAGGCTCGCCAAACCTCACAACACGCCCCAACACATCTGCAGCCATCATGCAGGCGGCCAAGGCGCTCGAGGAGAAGGCGCGAGAGAGCTTACCTGCAAGCTCATACACCACTAACCCTATGCCACAGAAGTTGAATTCGCCTGAGCGGTCTCTGATCAAAGGCACAACCCACAAGCGCATGCAGTCACTACAGCCAGGCAGCGTTCGCGATCTACGCAGCTACCTCGACAACCGCTCGCCTGAGCGGCCTTTCCTGGACCGCTCGCCCGAGCGCTCACCAGACCGCGACCGACCGTCGAGTAGGGGAGGGCGACCCATCTCGCGCGACTTCGAGAGGGACTACTTTGGAAAGGACAGTACGCCTACACCGGCTCCGCGATTCGAGATCAAGGACACACCCGCCCTACGGCCCAGCAACAGGGCCCTCCTGGGCGAGAACACACCACCGTCTGCCACCATGATGGCCCTGCAGACAATGTCCATTCCCCAACATCTTCTCGACCCGCCATTGTCCAATGCCACCAATAATGCGGCACGCACACCACCACGGTCACCGCCGGTGCCCGCGCCAGCTCCTGGGCCAGTCCATGGGCCACCACCACCGCACTCCTTCGACAACATCTCCAGCCAGCTACTCAGCATCAACAACATCGTGTCCAGCCTGCAAAAGGACATGTCGCAGTTGAGCCGGCGGAGTAAGGACAATGCCACTGATCTGATCAGTCTGAAGGAAGCCACCAACACACGTGACGAGGACATTCGGAAGTCACTCAAGGATCTCCTATCCACCATGTCACAAAAGCAGCAAGCTGCCGCCAGTGCCGCCATCAACGCAGATGCCTCCCGCTCCAGCAGCCTCAATCTCCAGGATCCGCACATGACACCGACAAAGCAGTTTACCTTCCCAAGGATGACACCGACTAGTCCTTGGGCCGATGAGCGAATTGGCAGCCCGAACCCATACTCGGTCGAGGGCGCCGCTAGTGTTGCCATGTTGGAGAAGATCATCCGCGAGATGGTGACAAAGGATGGCCAGGAGCGTCTGGTCGCAAGTCTGCAGAAGCTCGTCGACAAGGCAACGGGCGAGACTGCTAAGAAGGTGGCTGAGCTGGCAGAGTTCGTCAAGCAGGGCTCAGTTGCCCACCCGCCTGGATCAGCATCGTTCCAACCATCCCCAGGATCTGGCGCGCTCACACGAACCCTCTCGGCTGACAACAGGGCGGCTTTTACCAGCCCCAAGGCTGCCGATTTTGTGAGCGAGGAGATGTTGAAATTCCTACGGAAGATCAAGGACAGTGTCGCCGAGTCCGGATGTGTAACCATGGCTACCAAGACGCTTGTTCAAGAACTGAGGGGCGAGGTTCTAGGCATGGGCCGTGAACTCGCCCGCAAGGTTGAGGAGGCCGAACAAGCTAGGGCAGCCGAAACTGAGTCTGGTCAGACCAACACAGACATCAACGCCATTGTCCAGGAGGGTCTCGAGAATCTAAAGGAGCACATGGACAAGGTTATGCGCGAGCGAAGACGACAGTCCATGTCCTCTGTGGTGACTCGCAACACTGTCGACAACAACGAGGTCTACGACGTCGTCAAGCAAGCACTTGCGGAGCGCGGCCTGGACCAACCATCTGCTCAAGCTGCACTGGACAAGGAGGCAATCATCAGTGCAGTACGTGAAGCTTATGACGGCGTTGAGTTGAACCCGAGTGTCGAAGTACAGCAGGTTGGCCTCGGTAGTGAGGAAATCTTGCAATGTCTCCGCGAAGGCCTCCAAGACTTCAACGGCTCGGGTGCTGTCACAAAAGAGGAAATTGAAACCATGCTGCACGAGTCACTGCAGCAGATTCAACTACCACCTCCAATCAACGAAGTTCACGAGATTCGCGAGGAGATCCTGATGGCTGTTCGAGATTCTTTGGAGGAGCTGAAGCCTGCTCTTACTGCTCAAAAACCTCAGGCCGATACTCTCTCCAAAGAACTGCTCGAGGAAGTCATTCGCCACGCGCTTTCTGAACACAGCTCTGCACCTGTGAATCTTGAGCTTCCGCCAGAGACTATCGAGGACGCTGTCCGAGCGGCGACTGAATCTCACAACGAAGCAGTCATGCAGCGTCTACAGTCGATACTGGATGGCATGCATTCTGAGTTCGAAGGCATCTCCTCCAACCACGGACAGGATACTGAGCAGGTTCTCACTGCACTTCGTGAAGGACTGGATAGTCTTCGAACTGAGCTTCAAGGATCGGTTAACCAACCCCGGGAGATCACGCAGGACGGTGAAATGATCGATCACATCAAAACTGAGCTTGACAAGCTACGCGAAGATGTTCAGGGCTATGTTGCCGAAGGTCCACGCGGTGACCAGGCCTGGAGTCGCGGCGACATGGTTTCTTACCTCAAGTCAGAGTTTGAAAACCTCCACGAAAAGTTGAGCACTCAGTTTTTGCCTTCCGCAAAGGGCAACGAAGAGATCCTGGCTGCTCTTACTGCCGGGTTTGAGGAGATGAAGTCCCAAGTTGCGCTCCGAGCCGAGGACGATACCGACTCGACCGACGACATCAGCGAAGCTATCAAGCACGAATTCGATCAGCTCAAGGAGGTTGTCCTCGGTGACACTTCTAGCAACAAGAATGACATCCTCGAGAAGCTCCAAGCCGGCTTTGACGGACTACATACTCTCATTGCTGAGAAGGAGTCTGCAAACACACCCAACGACGACATGTTGGCTTCGCTGAAGGAGGAATTCGAGAATCTCAAAGAGACCCTGAATGGCTCTCTTGTTCAGCCAAGTGCCGCACCCGACAAGGACGCCATTGTGGACGCTGTACGAGAGCTGCTCGATGGCTTGCACACCTCTCAGGAGACCACTTCCAAGGACAATCTTGCTCTGATCCGCACAGAGCTAGAGTCGTTGAGGGAATCATTCGGCAATGCTCTTGTCCCTGCCGGCGATAAGGACAAGACCGAGATGATCATGGTCATGAAGACTGCGCTTGATGAGATCAAGGCTAACCTCACATCCGCTGGTCTTAACGAAGAGGTCCTAGAGGCTTTGCGCGGAGAGCTTGAGCAATTGCGCCAGTCTGATGATCTGACCCGACAACACTCACGAGCCGATACGGAAGAAGTCTTGGAGGCTCTGAAACTTGGTCTTGATGACTTGCAATCACATCTTGACAAGAAGCTTGAGACCAATCCCGATCGACAAATGTCTGCTACTGGCGAAATCATCGATGCGATGAACGAAGGGATTGAGGGGCTACGAGCCGATGTATCCAAGATCGCCGAGAAGCCTGTCGATATGAGCGTGTCTTATGAGATTTTGGAGACTCTCAAAGAAGGTCTGAACGCCCTGCGTGAGGATATTGACATGCTCAAAGGCGCTAGGCAGGAGGCGTTTGTCGAGGAGGATGCTGCTCCAGCAGGCAATGAAGTTGCTCTGGCGGGTGTTCCTGATGGTGAAGAATCTACATCGCGGGAGATTGTTGAAGAAGCATCACAAGAGGAGCCGGCACCACCGCAACTAGCACAGTCTGCTGATCTGGTCAAGATGGAGCTTATCTTGACTCAAATCCAGGACAAGATGGACAAGATGGACGCCAACATGCAAATCCCTGCGGCTGCCGCGCCGTCAGAATCCGTCGCTGTCACAGGATCAGCGATGAAGGAAGACCTCGTTGCCATTGAAGAGCTTCTGAAGGATGTCCAAGCCGCCGTGCTACTTATGCAGGATCGCGAGACTTCACCGCCTGCTCTGGAGGGCTTTGCTAAGAAGGAGGATACTGACGCTATCGAGACACTCCTTGCGAACACAAAGGCCAAGATTGAGGAACTAGTTCTGCCAGATCCTGCAACTACCGTCACCAAGGAGAACCTAGAAGATGTAGAGCTCGTTGTACGGACAACGTCGGAGGCTCTGGAGGCACTTGCGAAAAAGTTCGAAGACGAAGGTGCGACCAAGGCCGACGTTACCGTTATCCAGGTGATTGCGGACGACATCAAGCTTGCTCTGGACGAGATGAAGGCTGCGAAACCTGAAGATGAGGCCAACCCGCAGGCGACCAAGGCAGACATCGATGCTGTGACTCTGCTGGTGGACGATCTCAAAGTCAAATTGGATGATATGAAGATCCCAGATCCCGAGGAGCTTGCTTCAAAGGCCGAAATCGAACAGCTCACTGGTTTGATTCACGACTTCCGTGATAGCCATGAGAAGATGAAGGACACCTACGAAGCAGACATCCTCAAAACGGCTGGCAACTTCGATGCACGCAAGGCGGAGGCTACCCAGATTGTGGAGGACATTACTGGTGTCAAGACGGCCTTGGATGAGATGAGAGACGAGATCAAGACTAACCTGATCGAGGGTGGGCCCATCGAGAATCTTCAAGCTTCGTTCAAGGCACTAGAGGAAGCCATCGGTGCAAACAACGTCACTGCCGATGTGAAGGAACTGATGGAGATACTCACAAGGGAGTTTGAGCGCGCCCATGGATCCATCGAAGGCATCCAGAACGAGCATGCAGAGAAGTCCGCATTATACCTCGAAAAGCATGATGAGGTCAAGGATGCAATCGTTGCGGACTTTACAGAACGCCTGGAAGACAAGTTCAACACCCTCATGGCCAAGTATGATGACGCTCAACTCTTGGCCGATGAGCTTGCCAAGGTGATGAAGGAGAAGTCCGAGGAGCAGGAAAAGATGCTTGAGGGCACCAAGACTACGGCCGACGAACTTCGCCTGACCATCGACACTCTTGGGGCTACGATAGCTGGTATGAATGATCGATTCGAGGGTGTCACCACTCAGTTCTCCACCGACTCCACTACCGTCATCGGCAAAGTCGACGAGACTCTTACCAAGTTTGAAGAGCAGAAGCTTGCAACGCTGGAAAAACTCGAGGAGCAAAAACTGGCAACGATGGAAAAACTCGAGGAGCAGAAGCTTGAGACCTTCGCCAAACTCGAGGAACAGAAACTCGAAACCATCGCCAAGTTTGAGGAGCAGAAGCTGGACGATAAAGGAGAGCACTCCCACACTCGTGACGAAATCAAAAATATCGAGACCATCTTCACCAGCCTCCAGGACAACGTCTCAGAGTATCACCCCAAGTTCATGGTTGCATTACACGAGATTGAAGCTCTCGTGAAGGCTCACTATGAACACGCCCAGAAGACCAAGGAAGAGGCTGATGAAAATGCTCGAGCATGGACCGAGGAGGCCAAAGCTCGTTCTGAGGAGCTGCAAGCCCACTTTGCCAATCTGCCCAAGCTTCTGCCCGCTCCCCCACCAGCGATCGAGCTGCCAGAGAAGTATGACGACGCGCCTGTCCAGGAGAAGCTCGACAAGCTGCTCGCAATCGAAGCACCGCCAAGCTACAATGACGAGGCTGTACAGGAGAAACTCGACAAGCTTCTTTCCATCGAACCATCGCCAAGCTATGATGATGGGGCTGTACAAGAGAAACTCGACAAGCTTCTTTCTATCGAACCGTCGCCAAGTTACGACGACGGTGCTGTTCACGAGAAGCTTGAAAAGCTTCTTGGCCATGCTGACGAGGCGGGTAAGGCACTTGGGAACCTCGAGAAGTTGGATGAGATTCACGCTCAAGTCAAGGTGACTGCAGCTGAGCTGAGTGATTTTGTCGCCAAACAGACACAGTTCATCACCGACGGTAACGACGCCAAGGAACGCGAGGCCGAGGAGCTTGCTCTGCTCATTGAGCGCAGGACCACTCAAAAAGAACAGCTCGAAGTCGATCTAGAGAGCCTCCGAGCAGAAAAGGCTACCCAGAAGGAACAGCTCTTTGCAGACCTTCAGGAAATGAAGGCTGAGAAGGACCGAGTTGTACAAGAGCTAAAGGAAGAGAAGGAACGTGTCATGGCTGAACTGCAAGAAGAGAAGGAGCGCACCATGCTCGAGCTCAAGGAAGAGAAAGATTCGCTTCTGGCCGCTGTCGCCAGCCTACAGGCGGAGCGCGAGAACCTTGCCAACCAAAAGGTTCGGCTCACAGGCGAGGTTTCCTCTCTCCATACCGCGCTTGACATCCGCCGAGAGGAGCTACATTTCATGGATACCAAAGCGGATGCACTAGAGCGTCGTATCCTGAATGGCATCATGGATCATTCTCGTGCTCTGATGATGACGAGGGGTGGATCGAAGAATGCTTCGAAGCTCAAGAAGCGTATGAATGCAGACGCTGCAGACGAGGATAGCAAGGCAATGCCACCTCCCAGCACCGCAGCGAATGGTTTATCTTTCGCACTTAAACCCCGTCCTGCTATTCGTCGCCCTGGTGCACCCGCCAACCCTGCACAACGCCGTATCCTATCGCTCAGTCAAATCAGCGGCAATGCGCCTACTGGAGCCCAAGCATATCCCACTACCCATACTACAACCAATGGCAATAATGGAATCAAGCGCAGCCATTCAGTGAAGACAAGCAATTACTCGCGAAAGGGCTCTTGGGGCACCCGACCTAATGCTGCTGCTGCCAACAAGGAGAATGATGTGCTCCCCGAAGAAGACGAACACGACACTTCGGCGCCACTCTCGCACTCCATCATTGAAGAAGATGTACAAAGCGAGTCGGGTACCGAGCGCCGCTATAGCATTGGCAGCCGCTACGACGAGAACTATCCCGAGGGCCAGACACCTGGTTACGACGGGCGTTCTAGCTTTGGTGGCACCGGCAGTGAATACACGTACGCTTCTGGCTCCTCATATATGACCGGCAGCGACATTGATCACGATCGCCGCACTTCGTATGGTGCCCACTCCACCCAATCCGGTGCCCGAGGTGAAGAGCCAATCGATGAAGGCTCCGAGTACTCCGAAGACGAGGAGGACAACGAACCTACAGCCGTCATCGAGCCATCTGACGTCAATGCCTCTGAAATTTCGACCGCTACTGGAGACAGCGAGGTTGACCTGCCAACAGAATCGGATATTGTTCGTGCGGTCGATGCGGTTAAGGAAGAGATGAAGGACAGCTATGCTCCACCTAGCGATTCAGGCCTTGGTATCGACCTGCCTACTGCCGACGTTGACAACAATTCCTTGGTTGACGCCGACTACTTCCGACGCGCGGCTGAGGAGGAGGCTAGCACTGTTGGTTAGGTGGGATTCGATTAGTGCTGATGTTGTGATTCAACGCTTGTGCTCTTTGTCTCGCTCCGAAACTGTCGGTTTGAAGCTTTGACTCGCCCCTTCTGGGGTTTAAGAGTTGGCATCGCCGATAGATACGTCGAGCTTGACAAGGGTAATAGTAAAGAATTCATGACGCACGACTGATGATTTGCATACACGACGGAGTTGGCTTGGCTTTGGCTTGCAATGACGATTGAATGGCATGGACGAGGATCTGTAATGATGTTGAAGATGGGCATGAATGGGTGGGTCTCATTATTGTCTTTAGCTATGGGCGTTTGGGCAGTGCATATCCGACGTGTATGTTTTCTTGTGTTTGTTTGGCGTTTGGGCCTGGGTCTCGGTTCGATAGGTCGATGGCGTAAAGTTGCTGCTTCGCATGTCCCTGTTTGTTACTACCGTTAGCCTGTACAGAGGACGCTCAACATATGAGTGTAATAAGAAACTTCTTTCGTTCATGGCCTTGACTTGCGTTTATTACCCTATGTATATTTTGTCCGTGACGTCTTGTTATTGTTTTTGTTGTCGTCGTCATTGTCGTATGTGCTAAGCAGTGTCCCCAATATGCTGTTCCGAGCAATAAGCGGGGTACCTATTGCGCTAGGACAAAGTCAAGTCCGGCAGTGCATGAAGAAAGAACCGTGCTTCGCCAGTGCCCATAGAGCGCCGATGCAATGGTGAGTAGTCTCAAGTACCCCAGATTTCTATGCTTGGCAGCCTGTTCATACGATCTAGAACGAATCCGGCGCATTCCATCCGATTGCCTGTGAGTCCTGTCGCAACAAGAAGTTAAAGGTTCGTAGGTATCGTGCCTCCAAGTCAGGAAACACCAGCTAAATAGCCACAGTGCGATCGTGAACTGCCAGTTTGCTCGCAGTGCGTATCTGCAGAAAACTCGTGTCGGTATCCGCCAACTAATAAAAGGTACGACGAGATTGACTTGACTAAAACGAAATTGATCATCTTGCTAGAGGCATCCCCTCGGGGTATATCTCGTTTATCGAACAGCGGCTACTTGAGACGGAGATGGTAGTGCTGGAGCTTCTTTCCGCGATTTACAACTCCCAGGTACCCATCGAAACGCAACGCCTTTCTGATACGGATCGCCGGGTATTAGCAGGGCACGTGCAGAAGCAAGCTAAGTCGAGCAGGATAGAAGAATGGAAGAGTCTTCCCCTCAACACAGGCCAGGAGCGTCTGTCTTGGTGGTTGAAAAGACAGGATCTTATAACCAAGGGCGCTGAAGCAAATACCGGCCATGCATCTCAGGCCAGCCCCGCCCAAACAGAGCCGTGGGGCATGGAGTCGAGTCCTGCAGTGATACAGTATGAGGATCTGCAGCTCTCAGCCGCTGAGAAGTCAAGCCTTCTATCCTCACTGCATCCTCAATTAGCACACGTTACTTGGCAGCCAGTTCCAGATGTACCTGGAGTGTTAAAACCAACTTCAGCCTTGCAAGACCAAGACCAGGACATGCTAAATGCTGCGCTGGTAGGGAATTTGCTGAGCAAAGGGTATCATGATGAAAGCTCAGAGCGTCCTGCACCTTCAGCATCGCACACGGCGCTGGAGGCGCGGCCTTCGACAACAGAACAATGGCGCAAGTATTTTTGATGTTGGATTCACGTTCTCAGCAATTCCATCTACTCTCGCAATGCAGAAACGTAGAAACGAGCACATGTGGCAAGTCAAGCATGCTTGGACGTGATATCGCAGTGACCCTAAACTGTGAGAGTTGAGGTATCGTATCCATTGTATTGTATATCCTGCTAACTAGGAATCGGGAGATTCCACTATATGTAGGTATGCCAAGGCATGTCATGTGACATAAACTGACTCGTGTGGCGCTAACGTCGTTTGGCTCCACATCTGGTTCAAGCTTCATGTTCATTGCGCCCGCCGAAGCCGAACTCACGCGCCTCTAACCTCTTCCACCTCCAGTTTTCCTTCGCGTTGGCTTTGCAAGTATCGCCACGGCACTGTTGACTATAGCACGGCTTCAGCACGCGTTCCAAGCTTGGTGTACTTTGGACTGTCCCACAAGTGATGGCTGAAACCACTGTAAGGTCCAACAAGCGACCTGCTCCTCGCGATGAGTCGGAATCCAACACAACGGCGCCCGATTTCGGTGCTGTGAGAAAACGTAGGGCATTCCTCCAGACAATGGGCCAGCAGCTTCGAGAGTTCGGAACTGAAGGAACAAGCCCTCAAGATCACCATCGTAACACGTTTGGCACTATCCCTGGCAATAATCTCAGGCCTCCATCCAGTGTAGGTAATAGCGCAGCAAACCAGTCAACCACTCGTCACGTCGATACGCCAGAGAGTGATGCTGCGCCTGGAGAAGATGACCAACTGCCCGCAGGCGCTGCAAAAAGTGCATCAAGATGGCTCTGGAAAATCGACGAAGTACGTCCGCTTGCACCTGAGAGCATTGCACCGGCATTTGCCTTTGAAGACCTCCTCGAATGGAGCCAGTCTTACTTTGATCACTGGCACCCTGCTTTCCCATTCCTCCACGCGCCCTCACTCTTAGATTATTTTCGTCAAATTGTGCAGACAGGCGTTCGCATCGCAGCTCAGTCCACACCAAGCAAACTTGAATACATCATCCTTCGCTCAATCATGTCAATATCTATCCATGATCGGCGACAAATGAGTCCCACAAACAAACTTGTGCCTGCAATCCTTGTCTTCCACTCGGTCAACGATGCCATTCGGAGCGTCCAGTTGGTGTTGACTGAAGAGAGCTCGATTCTCTCCTTGCAAGCTCTTATCAGCGTGCAGTTGTTCTTGATCACAATGCACAGGTATAACGCTGCATCTCGTCTTGAAGGGTTGGCTATTCGTATGGCCTTCCAGTTGAGTCTACATCGTTGCCCACTGCAACTGTCGATACCGAACAAAGAGGTAGAGCTGAGGAAACGACTTTTCTGGTCAGCAATCTGCATCGATAGACACATATGCATCCGGCTTGGCACTCCACTAGGTATACGGTCGGACGAGGTCAATGTGTGCTATCCGCACACAGAGCGACATCTTGAACGGGATCCTCGGCGAGATAGTATGCATACACAAGATTAGAATTAGAGCTATCTCAGGCTAACTCTTCTCTAGATGGGGAGCGCGATGAGCGGTTAGACTTGTTGGATTTCTTAGCTCGACATGCCGATATCCGTGGGTCTATCATGCAAACGCGACACCAATCTATGCTGCATGGTAGCGCCGATGACATCGACCAAGCCCTGGAAGTGGAAGCCGAGCACACAAAATGGTGGAACATGGTTGATGAGCACTTTTCTAATGATGAGCAAACACAGACCATATCCAAAACACATCAAGTCACTCTCATTGTCCTTCGCTTCGAATCAGTGCTTGCTCTACATCGCTCCGTATTAGCGACATCAAAGAAAAATGCCGCATATAACGCGGCGCTACAACGATGCATATCGGCCTCGCGCTCTGTCATCAACACGCTACGGAAAGCTCTCCGCGGATTTGGGGCATTTGACGGCTCACCTGGCCAGCATGGATATGAGAGAACTCCCCTGCTTTGGCCGTCGTTTACCTGGGCAGTATGGATGAGTGCATTCATCATTCTATCCGCCGCTGCAGAAGGACAAGTTACGAGCGATATCGCACTGCGGCTTTCTGATCGAAGTGTTCAGGTCCTCAAGCACTTAGCATTAAGGGGTACAAGTTGGCCAGACGCATGTATAGTCGCTATTCAGAACCTTGCTGCAAGACTGGATAAGTCGTCAAGTCGGAACTCCACAAATACATCTGGAGATGGTTCGCGAACAGTGCTTAATCCGGTTCGTAACTCCTCCCCAGGCGTTGATAATTGGCAAGCTCGGCGGCAAATATCCGAAGGTAACTTGGCAAACCATGCACCACCACGAAATAATCCAGCGACAGGCACAAATACACCAACTGGACAACCGCACATATTTTCCAATCAGCCCAATACAGCACCCTGCCCTACAAACTTTACAGGCCAAGCGACTGAGCCCAGCTTTTCAAACGTTAATCTGCATCATACCGATATGCAAGCCACCAATAGTCTTGCAAATTACTATCTTGCGGGCGTAGGGAACTTTCTTGGTATAGCGCAGCAATATTCGGATAACCCATTACCCAACGAAGAGATCATGCATCTTTTCAACGGCGAAGACATCAATTACTGGTTTGGGACACATTCTGGAATGGCTGGGAATATGCTTTATCACGAGCAAAACTTTCACTAAGCGCTGGAGGGAATAATAACAACGATACTCAAATTCAGTTAATACTACTTGGGCACCTCTACCTTGCCCAGCGAGGCCGACTTGAAAGCAGCGTGAATCTCCTGCTCTGCGCCATCCTGTAATGGCAGCAGTCCGCTCCGCACTGTCGCGTGCTCTAAGATACCTCTTGCCACCAAACCATGTTTCAGTGCGATGGTTCCCTCCATGTGCGAGCCTCTATGATAAACATTCCTAGTCACTGGGAGGAGCCTGTCATGGATAGCCCTGGCGCGAGGATAGTCTCGTGCCTTTCCAGCTTCAATCATCTCGAGCAGCGGCTCAGGAGCAATGTTTCCATATCCGACAAGCATACCGTCGACATCGAAGCACGTATGTAGCAAATATTCGTCGTGGCACGTGAGGATGGTAAGTTCGGGGTTTTGCTTCTTGATAATAGGAATCTCCACATCCCAGCGGCGCATGTTGCGCACTCCGTTCTTCATAGCGATGACACCGGGTTGTGCGGCGATCTCGAGTAGTGTCTCTAGGCTGTAGGTTGCCTTTGTGTTGTCGGGATACTGGAACAAGATGAGGGGAAGTCCGGAATTCTCGTAAACGGTCTTATATCTGTCTTGCGGAGCTCCTGGCTGATATCCGAAGCGAAGCCAGCCATGGCTGGGGTAAAGCAGACCCGCCTGTGCACCAGCAGCCTTTGCACGTTGGGCTTCGAGGGCAGCCACTTCAGTACCTTCGGTGGTGATGCCCGCAATGATGGGTATCTTGTTGTCGACAGACTTAACAAAAGCCTTGATAACATCTACTTGCTCTTCCTGAGTCAGGAAAGTGCCCTCGCCAGCGTGTCCCAGCACAACCAGACCCTTTACACCTGAAATGCTGCCGAGCCAGGAACCAAGGCGCTGAATAGCTGCGTAGTCGACCGAGCCATCCCTGTTGAATGGAGTAACCGGCGCAGGGACGAGGCCCGCGAGATCGATCTTGGGAGCTTGCTTGATCTCAGGCATTGAGCCCATTGCGGTGGTAGAAAGTATTGTAATTGAGGTATGAATTAAAACTCGATCGTTCCTGAGTATGAAGAATGATAAGGCTGAGATTTGAACTGAAAGTCTGAATTATATGTAATTTTCGATTCATCGCACGGGAATACCCAGCAGCGACCGTTTGACGATCTTACTCCAGTGTACGGCTTCATGCTCGATCTCGAATACGCACTTGGGAAGCGGACATGCAAAAGTCCGCTGAAGCCCCACGAAAAGTCACCCCGCTACACGCTGCGAAGTACTGGCTTGGAATCATGTGAGCAACAAGGCCTTGGGATGTTCCAACTTCGCGACTCGAGGAATGCACGGTATGCGGCCAAGGCCTCCCGGACATGTCTTTGTCCGAACTAGTGTCAAGCCACTCTCCACCCTAGTAAAGCCGACAGTTCTTACAGCCAGTTATCAACTTTCACATCTGAATCTTAGCAAACGTAGCGAGTGCTTTGATTGCACTCATCTTCCCCATGTTTTCTCCGCTTCGTGACCAAGAAGTTGGGGTCTGGGGAAAGTCCGGGGTCAAGCTTGCCTGTGGACTTCCTGGGGAACGTTCGTCCAGCTGGGGGTATATAGAATAGGCTTCTCTGGGAAGAGTCAATCTTTGCGCCTCTCTTCAGAATCACCAAGAATTCTGCACATGACCTAGCCGTCAATCTTACGCTTTTGACAACTGCCGAAAATGGCCAGCACCAACCGCAACTGTCACGAAGATACCGAGAAAAATGCACCACTGCAGATTGAAGATGTCGCACCATCGGAGAAAGACCTCAAGGCGGAAGCTACGCTCGATGGCGCCGACTATAGTGGTGCGATTGCGAAGACAGACCCAGCAGAAATTGCACTTGTACGCAAGCTGGACATGCGAGTGATGCCCGCACTCTTTTGCATGTACTTCCTGTATGTCACTAGAAATCCTCCAGGCATTATGGCTTCTCTCAATTTCAGATTGCTAACACTCGTATCACCAGCAACAAACTCGACCAGAATGCGATAGCCAACGCACGACTCAACGATCTCGAAAAAGACCTCGGCCTCGTCGGAAACCAATACAACACGTGTATATCCATCCTCTACGTCGGATACCTATTTGCTCAAATACCCAGCAACATGCTCATGTCGTCGAGGAAAGTGCGGCCTTCGCTTTACATGGCCATATGCTGTACGGTCTGGGGTTGTGTGGCAGCTCTCACGGCTCTTGTCAAGAACTATACGGGCTTGGTATTGGTGCGCTTCTTTCTCGGTTTTGTAGAAGCGCCGTTTTACCCGGGTGCTTTGTACGTTTTGAGCATGTTTTACACTCGCAAGGAGATTGCTACAAGAGTGTCCATCCTGTATGCTGGCAATATCTTCGCCGTGTCCTTTGCTGGGCTCATCGCCGCTGCCACTTTCGCGACGCTGGACGACAAGCACTCGATGCACGGCTGGCAGTGGTTGTTCATAATCGAGGGCATTGTCACCGTGGGCGTGTCTATCGTTTGTGTCTTCTTGCTGCCGGATGAGCCGCTGACGACGAAGTGGCTCACGCCCGAGCAACGACAACTAGCGCACGATCGCATACAAAGGGATACGGTTGGGCTTGAGCCAAGCAAGGGAGTCAAAGCCGGCTTCATGCAAGCTCTGCGAGATCCAAGACTCTACCTGCTGGTCTTTATGCAGAATATGCACTTGAGCGCCACGTCTTTCAACCAGGTATGTAGGATGAAAATGGTCCTGATTCTAGCCTCCTTTTTACACCTGCTAATCTAGCATAGTTCTTCCCCACCGTGGTCAGGTCGTTGGGATTCAGTACCACCATGACGTTGGTTCTGACTGCTCCGCCATCGCTCGTCGCCGGTGCCGTGGGCATCTGCATCGGTATCTCATCTGGCAAGTTCAACGATAGAACATGGCACATTACCGTCATGATGGGACTCGCAGTCGTTGGATTTGCCATTAGTGCTGCG
>Ga0265797_10007561_pt1 | contig 14808 bp, 13 predicted proteins | sample P2T30metagenome_FD_192433 | JGI IMG/M metagenome (GOLD analysis project Ga0265797, IMG submission 192433) | Plant litter microbial communities from East Loma Ridge, Irvine, California - P2 T30 | ecosystem: Environmental > Terrestrial > Plant litter > Unclassified | place: USA: California... | reverse complement strand
ACCATGCAGCCAGAACAGTATCCACAACGGCATCTGAGGTGAGGTCGCTGGGTATTAGTGCCCGAATCTCGTTGGCTTTCGAGCTGTGGCCGTTCGTATGCAGAACGTCATGGTCGCCATTCTGGGTCGCGGCCTGCTTGTGCGCCTTCGAGGCGCCATTGCTTTGCAACTTCTTCGCAACATGCTCCTCTGGAGCACCACTGAAGTTTGATACATGCTCGCCGTTGCGAAGATGCATCTTGTCGCCGCTCAAACTGCTATGTGGTCTCTTCATGGCGAGGTCGGTATATATTTTTGGAGAAGATGTGGAGCTGAGGAAGACGTGTATGTTTCCGAGTCCGATGAAGACCCCGGATACTTCTGTAGCAATAGCCAAGGAGTGTAAAGCCGCGAGTCCACCAAGTTCACCCACGATCTTCCGTCTCTCTCACAAACTAAACTCTCCACACATCGCGCCAGGATGAATCTCCGGCACGAGCACACCAGACCGCTTCAAGTGACCCATCATCCTCGGTCGGACAGCCGTCGGCGTCATAGTTTTCTCTTACGACGCAGAAACAGGGTCCACTATATCGCGCCATTGTGTCTTTCTCGATGCAGGCTGTATTGCGCATCGCCTAACGTAAACACGGAGGCGATGTCACCAATGTGGGATCAGGCGCAGTACCACGATTTAGCCGTAAAGAAAAGCCTCTCCGCCCCTGCACACCCATCCCCACACTTAGCGGATCAGATAATTCTAGCGTGAAAGGCGGCGTCATGAGGCTTCATCTGATAAATTTGATGATGTGGAATCGATGCAAGTGCGGAATTGCCCGATGGAGTAGGAGTCATGCAGGGTTACGTCTTTGGCGCTGCAGATCTTTTTCATCTGATAACGGCCGATGTTCGGAGAACTACTCGCGTCCAATTACAGCAGCAATGCCCGTTGCTTGCATCGATCGACAGCGTCCACCGGCTTTAAGTGTCGTGCATCATTCGTTAGGGATGTTGCTGGTTCAATGAGAAGGGCCGGCCTGCAGTATGCACGCTGTACATACGGGAATACGGCCATCCCACGCGTGAACGACACGGCAAATTCTCTTGTACGCGCTGATCGCGGCAAGAGGTGGATATGCGCATGGCCATGGTATTTCTCGGATTTGGCGCTCTAGGCGTCATCCGGTTGTACGACGGCACATCCCTCGCCGTGGCCGGGAAGTTTCGCTAAGGACGGATCAGATAACTTTAATCGGCACATGCGAGGGGGAGGCACAGGCAGAACGGCCGGTACGCCTCAATGGAGAAGGTCTGGTTATCGTCGGTGGCGTGAGGGTTTTTCGTGTCGTAATGTGGGTCTCGCATTCTAGTTTTGCGCCCTGTAATTTAGCGTTGCGAAGCATCTGGTAGTGCTTCAGTGACAGCCGAGGAATTGGCACAGCTATGGTGCCCGTCCTCTAACTGCTTGGTATCAAAGTATGTTGTATGCGTGACTGACGATCTCTGAACCGCAAGGCTGGGCATCGAGAGTGGATCGTTGAATCCGCGTGGTTAATGGGCGATAATGCTACCAAGTTCATGTCTTTGGGTCGAACAGTTCGCTGCAGCTGTCAAACGTTCCCAAAACCTTCTGTTTCTAAGTTTACATCTTGACTGGCAGACGGTCTAGATCCTTCCCCGCTGCTCGATCATCCAAACGACACTATACTAAGTTGACGAATCGTTCAATATGGGCTTCGTAGTCCTCCCCGCTCTGGTGCCAGACATTAGCGCGGTGTACGATGTGCACTTTGCGGCCTTCAAGGACAGCCCGATCACGCGCGCGCTGTTTCCTTCGGCTACCGAGAAAGATTTGACAGATTCAACTTCCGAGTTTCGGTAAGTGCCGGTCATTGTATCGCGTTGACTGTCGGACGTGTGGACTGACTAGGAGAAGACAGGCTCACACCGGCCATGTCTCGGAGTACTGGAAGACCAGTGCAACGCAATACACCCTGAAGTGTGTTGACACCGAGACTAACAAGATCGTTGGCATGGCGCTTTTCGACGTGTACATCGCGCCTAGTGATTGGAAGAGAGGCGAGATTGGATGGCTGAAGGGCAAGGAACGTGAACGGGCCGAGGCACTTGTGAAGCCGCTTTGGGACGCGAGAGAGAAGCTGTGGCTTAATGAGAGATACGTTTACTGCCACGTCATGGCCGTGCACCCAGACTACCAACGGAGGGGCATAGGCGAGTTGCTGTTCAAGTACGAGATGGACATTTGCCGGCAGACTGGGTTGCCCATGTACATAGAGAGCTCCAAGCAGGGCGTCAAGCTTTACGAAAAGATGGGAAGCAGAAGATTGAAAGAGACGCTGGTGCACAAGTCGGAAGACATTACTCCGGAGAAGACCAACGGCGCGAGGGAGGACCAAGAGCTTCCATTGTTCGTCTGGCTGCCGGAAGGCGCAGAAAAGAGACTACCGAAGTCTGTGGAGCTGGCGTGAAACTGCCATGGTGGAAAGTGATATAAAGATACATATTACGAACAAATCTATCCAAGCATCTGGTGAAGAGCATTGACTCGGTAGCTCTCACTGCGCTGAACCAATTCTTCGTGGCGTCCTTGGTCCACTACTTTACCTGCCTCAACCAAGAAGATCACATCAGCTCTAGCAATCGTCCTCAGTCGATGCGCGATCGCGATGACAGTCACACCGTGGCCCTTGACGGCCCGTTCGAGGCCTTGCTCCAGGGCCTTCTCACTCTCCGCATCCAATGCGCTCGTACTCTCGTCCAACAGCAGCAACTTGGGCTTACGCACAAGAGCTCGAGCAATAGACAAACGTTGACGCTGACCGCCAGATAGCTGGTTGCCCTTGGAGCCACACTCGGTGTCGTAGCCTTGAGGAAGATCGATGATGGTGTCGTGTATGTTCGCCAACTTGCAGGCTTCTTGAATCTCTTCGTCGGATGGTGTGTGCCCAGGTCTTGCTCCTAGTCCAATGTTGAACTTAATGCTTCCTTGGAAGAGAATGTTCTCTTGGGGTACATAGGCAATGTCATCGCGGAATGACGCGCCGTGATGCCGAGATATATCGAGGCCATTGATGGAGATGCTTCCAGAAGAGGGAGAGTAGAATCGTTCGAGAAGGGCCAGAACAGTGCTTTTACCTGCACCAGACGGTCCGACTAAAGCGCAGAATTGGCCGGGCTGGATGGTCAAGGAAAGAGATGTCAAAACCGGCACACCAGGACGTGCTGGATACGAAAAGCCCACGTCTCGGAAGACTACCCTAGCACCACCTTGCGTGGTAGCTGGAATTGGCGATTGAGCCAGTGCCTCGATATCGTCCTGGTTCTTTTCCGAGAGACTGGGGTCACTGCGGTGATCCGCATCAGGTGTATCCTTGCCCAATTCGATCAGTCCGCAAATGCGCGACATGGCACTCTTGGCCTTGGAGATCTCAGGTGCAAGCGTGAACAGCTGGCCCCAAAGCTGTGCGGAGACAAGCATGGCGATGAGGATGACGAAGAACTCAGTTTGGGTGTACCTGCCTTCGATGATGTTCTTAGTGCCCCACCAGTAGGCGAAAGCGTAAATGAATGTACCACAAGAGTTGGCGACGGCCAGCCAGACGTTGGTCTTGAAGCTCTGCTTCACCATCTCCTTGCGTGGCGCCTTCAGCGATCGCCGGTAAGTTGAAATAATCTCCTCTTCGATAGAAAGTGCATGTACAGTCTTAATGTTAGAGACAGCTTCGATGGTGACACCGATAGAAGAGCTGAAAGCTCCGGCGTGCTTTGCGGCGAATTTGCCAATAGCACGCAACTGCATGAAACCGGCGCCCAAGAGAAGTGGTACGACGACGAGGCAGACGATTGCGATTCTCCATGCGAGGATGTGGGAGAGGATGATGGCGGCTATGAAGTTGACAACGACGGAGAAGAGTGTGCCAATGATGGAGCCGCTGAAGCCCGCTAACGATTGGCCATCCTTGGTGATAAATTCGAGGAGCACAGTCGGGCTTCTTGATTCAGACTCGTGCCATTGTAGCGGCTGTTGGAGTAGCGTGTGTAGAGATAGGTTGCGGACCTTGTAGATCAATCGTTCCGACAAGAGACCAAATGACGCCCAACTGGTGAAATTGGCCAGGAAGGCGACACAGGCAAGCATGAACCACATCCCAGAGAGGAGTTCACCTCTAGAACGAACATACTCGGGCGTGTTGCATGGAGACATGGTGCCCATGATGTTACCGAACAGGAGACCCGATCCGCAGTACTGGCCACCTACTACCAGTGCTGCCAAGAAAGCCAGCATTACGAGAAGTAGGTACGGTCGCGTCAAAGGAAGCATTGTCTTCCTGATAGAGCCCGCAATGACGACACCCTTAGTGTGCTCGACAGCTTCCGCAGCATTGGCGTCGTTCGCTGGTACAGCATCGGGCTCCTGCGCACTTAGCGCCAACTTCTCATTGGTGATAGAATCGGCATCGCGGGAGTCCAGACTGGTTCTTGAGCTGGTCGCACCGTCGTCAGATTTGACGCTTTGGAGGTGAACCATGTCTGCGTATGACCCTTCCAAGTCCATGAGTTGATCGTGGGTTCCTTGTTCGATGATGTCACCCTTCTTCATGACGATGATCTTCGCTGCAGCTCGGATAGTGGACAATCGATGAGCGATCGAGATCACTGTCCGGCCGCGGGAAGCCCGTTCAATAGCAGCTTGGATGCGCTGCTCACTAGCTGAATCTAGAGCAGCGGTGGCTTCGTCGAGAATCAGAATACGAGGGTCGCGGACCAGAGCTCGGGCGAGAGCAATACGCTGCTTCTGTCCACCACTGACGAGACTGCCACTCGAGCCAACCGAGGTCGCGAACCCGAACTCCAGGCGATCGATAAAGATAGCAACATCGGCGAGGTCCGCAGCATCTTTCACAAGTTGAACGATCTCTACAACTTCAGGACCAGCTTTCTCGGCGACTTGAGCAAGATCCTGGCCGCCCCTGACGTCTTCCGCAACTTGAGCGAGGATTCCGCTCAGCAGCGTTTTCTCGAGATGGGCATGAGGCGGGCTGTTGACGAGACCGAGAGCAATGTTCTCCAAGATGGAGCGATCAAGAAGTGATGGTTCTTGCTGGACGAGACTGATGAAACCTCGGAGAGACTTGATGTTGATGTCTTTGACATTGCGGCCGTCCAGAAGTACATCGCCAGATTCGGGATCATAGAATCGGCTGATAAGACTAGCGACTGTGGACTTGCCGCTTCCGGAAAGACCCACGATAGCAGTCAGTTTACCTGAGTATGTTGGTCAGCATATGTATTCCATTTCGTTCCATGTAAGTGACGTACCAGCTTCGCATGTCAAGGAGATACCGTTCAGCACGGGATGATCAGGCCTCGAACTATACGTGAACGCGACGTTGCGGAACTCAACAGTCCCATCAACATGAGTAGGCTTCTCCGCGGACGACGAGGTGTTGTCGATGGTGGGTTGAGTCTCGATGTCTTTGCGCAAGCGTTCGAAAGCTGATATCGCTCCGCCGAACAATGGCAACATCGGCGCGATCTGACTGAGAACGATGGCACCTAGTATCGGAAGTTAGCATCGGGAGACTCAAACGATCGGTAAGGTACTGACCATCGAGCAGAATGAACGTGACGGTGTAGATCTCTCCGATAGTCGCACTGCCTTTGCCCTCGAGAGAGTCTGCGATCCTGCGACTACCCTGCCAGTAACCTAAGGCGCTGGCCGAGAAGGCGATGAAGTAGAGCAGACCAGCCTGGACCGCAGCGGTCGTGGCCTTCTTAACACCTGCCTCACGAGCATCGCTCAAATGGCCCTCGAACTTTGCTTCGAGCCTGGCATTTGCACCCAGCGCATGTACGAGGCCTACATGACTGAGAGCTTCAGACGCGATGGCGCTAGCGGACCCAAAGCAATCGCCGACCTTGGCAGCATATTTGCCAAAAAAGTGACCGCCAACCACAGCCATGAGCAAGAATGCAGGGATTAAAGAGACGAGCATGCCAGCGATCTCGGCATTCTTGATGAAGCCAACGATGTAGGCCGTGACGCAAAAGGAGAGGCAAGTCAGTGCCACGCCAACCTTTTCGCCAGTACCACTCTCGATCGACTGGATGTCGCCGTTGAGTCGAGATGACACTTCTCCGGCCTGTAGGTTGTCAAAGAAGGCCATATCCTGTCGCAGCAGGTTTCGGAGGTAACGGTCTCGGATGCGTTGAGCTAGGCGCTGTGATGCCAAGTTCCAGCATACAAGGTGCGTGTAGATGCAAGTGAAAGTGCCACAAGCAATGTAGACGAGCAGCAGGATCTTGGGCGTGATGTTGGCTTCTTCAGACCCGTTAGAGCTACCTTCGCGGTTGTTGCATGTCGCAACATTGATCTCATCGACCAATTGACCGAAGACGATTCCGATGAGTGGAAATGGCACGCCTGCTGCAATGGCAGCTATTGCGCCAACGAAGACCAGTATCTTGTCGAGCCATGTCGGGTCTGCGTAGAAGAGGAGGTGTAGGAAACCAAAGAAACGCTTAATAGAGGCCCCAGAGGGCTTACTGAACGGCATTGAGCCTACGAGACGTGGTTAGGAGCTCAAGAAGGAGTATCTCGCGCCGTATGCAGTGGTGAAGCTGCGCGAAGACGCCTGCATGAGGTTCACCCCCCGGGCGCTATGGCCGCGCCAGGAGGCGATGGCCAAGATCGACATGGTGCAGCAGCAGGGTCAACTGCTAGCAGAGCGTGAAGAGGCATAGCGTCACGTGAAGGAGGATGCGTGGTGGAAAGTAGTGTGGGCCGGTGTGGTTCGTGTGTGGAGGCTTCAGGACGTGTCACCGAGTCACTTGCATTGGGTCTGTGCTCAAGTTGCATCAGATTAGATAAAATTCTGCACCATCTAGCGCCTAAACCTTGGAACCCAGAACCCACAGCTGCGCACCATCATCCCGCTCTATATCCTAGCCTGGACCTGTAGTCCGGCGCCATCCCGTACTTCAGATGACCCTGTCGCTGCCTTGCGCACGATCTCGCCAGCCATCAAGGCAATGTCCTTGGCCAATGCACGTCCGCCCTCTGACTTTGAGGACACCAGCCACAGCCGGCAGCCCTCCGCGACGGCGCCACGCTTGAACTGCACTTCCTCCAGGCTCTCTCCCTTTGGCCGGCAGCCCAGGATGAGCGAATCAATGCCCTGGAACAATGCTGTGTTCAACAGCGGACTTGCTGCAGTATCCCTGATGATGAAGTCGGAATGTGAGCACGCGGCAGCAGCGTCCTTCCCAATGATGACGCGCAGTCTGAACTCGCCCTTGGACTGGACTAGCTTCTCGTACGCGCGCATGTAAATCGTCTGGACGAGCTCTGATGCTTCCGTGACGGAGGCTGGCTGCGCGCTAGTCGGTTTGGCCCAGATCGAGCAAAGTTGGGGTTGCGACGGCTTCGTGTCGTCGAGAACCGTCAAAGGGGCCAGCGATTCGTCCTCTGTCACGACGGTAATGTTTCCCAGACGCGAGCACGTCAGGAGATCGTCCAGCACCTCGGCAGTCTTTTCGCCTGAGCCAACAAGAGACACGTTGAGTCGTGGCTCATTGGCGCCTCGCAGTTCGTTGCGCCTACTGGGGTACTCGTCCATGGAGATAATCCGCTGCCCGGATAGGAAGTCAACAGTCGGTAATGGCTGCGCAGCCGGACTGCTCGCTCTTGATGGGGAGGGTGCGACAAGACTCCTCGCCCGCACCACGTATGTCTTGCCTGCGCTGTCCTTGACGGCCACCTTCCAGCTTTGCACAGCATCTGCCTCAACTTCGGGCGCTACACCAACGACTTCGCTGCCATAGCGAACTTCGTCTTTGAAGTGCTCGGCGGACCACCTCATGTAGTCTTCAAACTCTTCTCGTAAAGGGTTGAGACGATCCGAGTTTGAGAATTCGATGAGACGCTTACGAGCGAGCAGATAGTTGACATAGCTGAAAGCAGTCCTTGGGTTGCGCAGGGTCGCCAGGTCGTACATGAAGGGGCTCTCCATTCGCGTTCTGGAAATGTTGGAGGTCGATCCCCATGAGAAGGATTTCTTCTGCTCGACGAAAAGCATTTTGGACGGCGTCTTAGATTCGCGATTCGCGATGGCTGTGGCGAGTTGAGCTGCGCCAAAGCCGACACAGACAACGTCGTAGTATGGCGATGAATCCGCCATGGGTGCAGCAGTCGCTGCGTCGCTTGCTCTTCTCTCAGTCGAAGTCATTTTGGAAGTTTGGTCAATTTGGAGCAAGTATCGATTGTCGCTTTCTTGATTTGTACAGCAAGAAGGTGTTTCAACGCTAAGAGATATAGTACTACAGCGACATAACACGATTGCACAGCTCAAGCACAATTTGCAGACCCTGCGCACTGGCCATCATCAGGTATATCGATGCCCACGCTCGAAACAACGATGTCACCAATGGTTAGCGTCGCCGGTACCAAATGCGCGATGCATTTTCGTCCACTGACGCCGACCTGCATGGGTTTGTGGAAGCTAGACTGCGGCCCACATGGGGTGGATCAGCCACCAAATCGGAGCTTTCCTCACGCCACCTCTTGACTACAACCCTGTGACCTGTTTTTCTTGCCGGAGAATGGGTAACAAATCCACCTAAGCCTGCGTAATGCAGTGGCCTAAGCTATACCGGATATTGGGAACGACCTCGGTTAAACATTCACGCATCGTATTCCTGAGCATCTTGAGAGACTTCAAGCATTCGGGTTATAGCTTCTCGTCCATTGCTGTCGCATGCTCAACTGTATTTTCAGTCTCTTCTTCTTCATTATCAGTCATTGTTCATCGCCATGGCGCAGCAAGCTAAGCCGGATACCGCGCAGGAACCGCTCGTTCTCAAGCTTCCTCACCCATACCTTACGGCATATACTGTCGCGAACGTGGCACCTAAAGGCCAATCTGCCAGCTATCAAGTTCAGCTCTCGTCACAGAGCGATGCCGGCAAAGGGATCGCTCCACCCGCAACTCTACATAACGAGACTGTGACGTTCAGCGACGTTGCGACTTTGAGCCAAGATGCTGTACCGCCGATGGGAGATAACAGTTCTTGGGCACGCACTCGAAGATCTCCATATGTGACAGTTACGTGGACCCAAGATCGTCCATCTGTCCCGCAGCTCTGGCTCATCGCCTACGCGTTGGTCTCGCTGCATCCCCTAGTTGAGAACTTCCGCGTGCTATTGTCAGGGAAGGACTCTCAAGCACTAGCCCAAGAGCTATACGCCACTGGTCTCTTCCATTCGCATCCCAAGGCTTCCAACACATCGGCGCCTCATGATGGCCATCTCCTCTTCCGAGGAACATTCTGGCAGGGCGCGGCATCTCCATTCGGTGCTCGTCCAGTCTGGGCACCACACCTCGACGCCGCAGGGAAGCCGATCGATAGGCGATATCCTCCTTTTCCGTTTCAAAATGCGCCATCAACACAGTTCCCCGCTCTCCCCCGACACACGCAGCATCCAGTTCGTGAGCCAAAACCCGAGCCGGGCTCGATCATCTATAGCCGATGGGTACCACATCTGAAGGAGCACTTCACGATGGTGGCTCTCGACTACACCAATGACGAGCATCTCCGCCTTTTCAACAAGTGGCAAAACGACCCACGTGTCGCTGCGGGATGGAACGAAACCGGTACCCTGGATCAGCACCGTGAATACCTCCGAAAGCTGCATGAGGACCCCCACGTCCTCACCATGTTCGCTGCCTTCGACGACATACTATTCGCGTACTTTGAAGTTTATTGGGCGATGGTAAGTCAAGATCTCGTTCGATCCATTGTAGCATTGAACTAATACATGTCACAGGAGGATCACATGGGCGCCCACTACCAATCCTCGCCCTATGACCGCGGAAGGCACTCACTCGTCGGAGACGTCCGGTTCAGAGGACCGTATCGTGTCTCAGCGTGGTGGTCCGGTCTAATGCACTACATGTTCCTCGATGAGCCGCGCACCTGGAACCTGGTCGGCGAACCAGCAGCAACGAGTAGCACGGTGCTAGCATATGACTTTGCCCATGGTTTCCACGTTGAGAAGCTTATGGACCTTCCTCACAAGCGCAGTGCGCTGATGATGGTCAACCGGGAGAAGTTCTTCACGCTGAGTCCATTCACTTGGGACGGCGAGAAAAAGGTTCGCCCAAGCCTGGATGCAGGCGCGAGAGCGAAACTGTGATTTCGCATTATGCGCTCCTTTCTCGATACCATGTAGCTATACCAACTTCCATTAATGTAAATATCACATGTCCATCTTCCAACTCAAAGCGTGAGCCATTTCCCTTTCCGATCAACGTCGGAACTAGCTTCCGTCCCCAAATACCGCAACCCGGGTTTCGCCTGGAGACGGCTGCAACATTTGTGTTATGCATTAGACAGCTTCCGCAAACGCATTCACAAGCAAAATTACAAACACTACAATTCTCCCGGCTATTCGTATATCCCACGCTAACCCATGGCACGCACGTCACATATGACATGACCGCACCTGCGCTCCATCCAATGAACGTCGGTCTGCACCCCGGTCTCCTCGCTGCAGCATGCGGATCTGATAATTAGCCGCAATGTTTTTATCTGATCCGTCGGTGCATGGCGCTCAAGCCAGTGCGCACCGCGAGTGGACGGCGGCACAGGCATGGATGTCTTCGACCGCATTTTCACGCGCTCGCATGACGGTCACTACTATGTGGAGATGTGGTGTGGATGCAACACGTAACGGTACTGCAGCGACATGACAGGACAGGCCCCCGCGGGTTACAATCTCGAACTGGTAGATCGCTACGCCGATGGTGGATGTGGATGAAAAATTATCAGATGCACCGGCATGACACCTGGGCGCCTGATGGGGCAGGCCAGTAAATTATCTGATCCGCTGGAGGTTATTGCCCAGCCGGATACAAGGCGCTAGAGCATGCTTCCCTCTCTCCACATTGATGCAGCGCCTCAGGCCTCATGCCGGACGCCTTACTCGTACATTCCATCTGATAAAAATTTCTTTTTGATCTGATAAAAATTTGCTCTGCATCAATGCGCCTTTTACGAGGGCCCAAGGCCCACCGATGTCGCAGCCGCTGTACACCAGTAGATGGTCCGTTTGATCTTATCAGATCAAGATCGAGCGCCCGACCCCTGTCGGTCTACTACCCCGACAATGGTGGCTTCGCCGCTTGCTGTCATCGGTCCCAACATGCAATGGAAAACGAACTACACCCACGGGGGCGATGCGACTTGCGGCGTCGATCTTTGCCTGCTTGTGAGTAAGGAAAATTCTGCCCATCACTTGATGGTGCGCTGTTAGACTGGCCTGCGGCGTTGCGTCCGGAAGGAGCAGGGCTGAGCGAGAGGCCGGCGATGGCGTGGGTAGTCGATCGAAACGTGAGTGATGGCCCACAGACGCGTCGTTTCGAGGGCTCCGGGGACGGCGCGTTTGGAGGGCGAGATGGGGCGCCCTGGTTGTGCTCTTAGATCCGAGCCATCGGCGAAGCACCGTCATGGAGCTGTTGTTATCGCTGGGTGCTATGGCCGAAGTTGCTACCTCGAAGGTTCATCGTCGGGTGATTGATTGCCTTTGGGTGTTGTTGTATACTATTGCTTCTTTATCGTTCTCGTTCTACGCTTTCCATCAGCTTAGTCGCCAGCTTATACCCACCGCCGTTGCGAACTCTTAGTTTTGAGATAGCATTCGGATCGCTTTCCGCATTCGACCACTATATTTCAAGACGCTGCTTGCGAGGGAGCGGCATACACACATCGAAATGGGGGAAATATACGACCAATCGCGGAATGACGCTTTGCAGCGTCTGAACCAAACATTACTCCAAATCGACCCTTACATCCTACCTCCATATCCCAACCTCTCCATCGTCGCGGGACCATTGGACCCACCACTACTACAACTAACACTCTCGCAACTGCTCCAGCGGCAAGTCGAGTGCTATCCAGACAATGAAGCTGTTGTCATACCCTGGACGGGTGCGCGGTGGACGTACAAGAAGCTATGGGAGGAGTCAAGTCTGCTCGCAAGAGCTCTACTGAAGGAGGGAGTGCGACCGAGGGATAGAATAGGAATCATGAGCGGGAACTGCGAGAAATACATTGCGCTCTTCTTCGCGTGCGCGAGAGTAGGGGGGATTTGCGTTACCCTCAACAATACGTATACGGCGACGGAGATGGAGTATGCGCTGAAGCACACCAGTAAGTTGAGTTGGCGTATGACACGGAAGAAAGACTGACCATGGTAGAATGCAGGATACTGTTCACAACACCTACGATCGCGCGATTCGACAATGGCCCGTTGCTTGAGAAGCTCAGTCAAGCCGATATCAGCTCCACACTACCAGACCTCAAGACTGTGTGCCTGATACGCGGCCAACACGACAGCTTCATCTCTTACTCTTCCCTTATCGAAGAAGCCCAATACATTCCCGAGCACATCCTAGATATCTTCGACGGCATAATAAGTCCCTACGATGTCGCGAACCTACAGTTCACGAGCGGTAGTACTGGCAACCCGAAAGCTGCTATGTTGACACACCAGTAAGTCAATCCACTCCGTGAGATGATGCTCTTCTGACGTTATTTAGCAACCTGATCAACAACTCCCGCTTCATCGGCGACCGCATGGATCTCACACCGAACGACACCCTCTGCTGCCCACCACCTCTCTTCCACTGCTTCGGCCTCACCCTCGGCCTCCTCGCTTGCCTCACACACGGTGCGAAGATCGTCTTCCCAGCCGAACAATTCGACCCAGTTGCCTGTATGCAGGCTATCGACGCGGAACGCTGCACAGCCCTACACGGTGTACCGGCTATGATGGAATCTATAATGGACGTACCACGGCCGGAAGGGTGGACGAGCGACCTAAGAACAGGCATCGTGGCGGGGAGTCCGGTGCCAAAGTGGCTGATGGAGCGCATGGTCAATGAGCTCAACATGTCGGACTTCACGTCCTCGTATGGGTTGACGGAGGCCAGTCCAACGGTGTTCAACGCACACACAACCGACTCGCTGCATGCGCGGTTGACTACTGTCGGAACGGTACTGCCACACGCGCGCGTCAAGATCGTGGACCATCAAGATCGCGTCGTGCCCATCGGCGTCAGAGGCGAACTCTGCGTTGCTGGATACCAGGTCTGCCGCGGATACTGGGAGAATGCTGAGAAGACGGCGGAGCTCATTGTCCGCGATGAGTATGGCGAGCCATGGCTACATACTGGTGATGAGGCGGTTCTAGATGTGGATGGATACTGCACCATCACCGGACGGTTCAAGGATATCATCATCCGAGGTATGTATTTCCCTTTCGTCAGCGCAACCCTTGAGACCTGCGTACTAACAAAATCCCAGGCGGCGAAAACATCTACCCTCTCGAAATCGAAGAACGTCTCGTCGCACACCCATCCATCGCCCGCGCCATCGTCGTCGGCGTCTCGCACCCTCGCTACGTTGAAGTGCCCGCTGCCTTCCTCCTACACGAGCCCAACACGGATAAACCAGATCTGGCCGAGGTGCAGGGCTGGGTGCGGAAGGTGCTGGGCAGGCATAAGGCGCCTGTGCAAATCTTCTGGCTGGGAGAGGACTGCGATGTCGAGGTGCCGTTGACGGGTAGCGGTAAGATCAAGAAGTTCGTGCTGAAGGATGTTGCGGAGGGTTTGTTGAAGCCCGCGGAGGGGAGGTAAGCACTATGTCACGTGCTGACGTGCCGCGGATGAAATTTAGCGTGTCATGGTTTCGCGCAAACATCATTGTTCTTATCGCGACTTCATCGTTGTCTTCGCGCAATTGCTTCTTTTCAGCTGTATACACGTTAGCGACTTCCTGAATCATTTTATACCTCTTGCTCAGACTCTTTCCCCTGCTGGGTGTCGTCTCTGTCCTCCACAACTTGACGCTCCTCGGAGTCGCACAATAGACGTCATGGCATCGTCAAAGCTACACCATTGCCAATGCTTTGTTTTGGCTCACGCGATGCACGCGGCCAATGATGCGCAAGCTATTACATGAACCCGTCATGATAATTGACTGTTTAGGCATATACAACACCTTGTACCTCCACGTGTTCAGCACACGCGCTCCTTTCACCTGCCGTTAAGACATGTCGCTGTCTGCCCCTCGTCTCTTCCGTACCTCTCTCCTACGAAACACCGCGCGACTATCCTCCATACGTCTAGCTTCATATAGCAGACTCGCGCCTCGCCTACAGCAAGCACCAAAATACGCTTTCGCCGGACAACGAGCGAACATGGCGACCATGAGCGGCGACGCGTCAGTAGCCACGGCCAAAACCTCAAGCCCAGAGCACTTCATGTACACGAGCGGAGAGACGGACCCTGTCTGGATTCACCATTTGCCGTACAAGAGCATCCCCAAGTTCCCCAAGCTTGACAAGGACCTCCAGACAGATGTCTGCATTGTCGGCGCCGGCATCTCTGGTGTCTCAGTTGCCTATGAGCTCGTCACTCGTGGCTTGAACGTCGTCTTGATCGAAGGCCGAGAGGTACTTTCAGGTGAAACTGGACGTACCAGCGGCCATCTCGCCAACGACTTAGACGACGGCTACACTGCGATTGCGAAGAAGCACGGGGACAAGGGCGCAAAGGCGGCCGCCGAATCACACACCTGGGCGCTCAACCGCGTCGGCGAGATATCCAAGCAGCTGGGCATCGAGTGCGAGTACCGCCATCTTCCCGGCTACGACTTCTCGCAGTACCCCAAAGACTCCAAAGACCACGCGAGCGACATCAAGACTCTCATCGAGGACGGCGACAAGGCGAAGGCGCTCGGTATCCC
>Ga0265797_10007560_pt1 | contig 14809 bp, 9 predicted proteins | sample P2T30metagenome_FD_192433 | JGI IMG/M metagenome (GOLD analysis project Ga0265797, IMG submission 192433) | Plant litter microbial communities from East Loma Ridge, Irvine, California - P2 T30 | ecosystem: Environmental > Terrestrial > Plant litter > Unclassified | place: USA: California... | reverse complement strand
AGGGGAGAATCTCTGGCCTATCAATAACACACAAGACTCACATTATCGTTCTCGCAACTTTCCCCTCTCCCCCTTCTTGAGCAACTGCCTTCCTCTTCTCCACCCTATGTTCCAACAACCTTTCCATATCGCGGACTAGCTTTTGCCCATGTGTTTCGTGGCCTTCGACACATCGCATATATGTGGAAACGTCGTCAGCAATCCGTAGAGAGTGTTTGACGAGAGCTAGAACGCCGCGGCGTATGTCTCCCGGTGAAACATTTTCTTCGAAACTATCGGTATCGTACTCCTCATTGTGCGAACGGGACTTGGGATCGCCACGGTTCTTAGATGTTAGGTATTCTGAAGTATCTTTAGGAGCGTAACCTTTTCCTGCGCGAGATGATGCAGGTGTCTTCGCGGGGAATGCAAGCTTCATGGAGGGTTTCTTAGGTGGCATTTTGGCCTTGTCCTTATCTTTTGTTTCGACGGCACGTGAGGCTTTCTCCGATGGTGACTCATTTAAGTTCGAGGCTTTTCTTGTTCTCTTGCCGTCGATTATGTTCTGAAGGTTGGTAGGATCGCCGAATATCTCATTGGGCAGGACAAGAGGATGATCTATGTACACATAGCCCTTAATGGACTGCGTACCGCTCGATCTAGGGCCTGTCTTGTCTCTTGATGATGATTTTCCAGCGTTGGCTTGGCTGTAGTCATGAGTTGCAAAGGAGACTGTCTTGCTGCTGCTGGGCTTTGCCATGATAGCGCGGGGAGTCCCAAAATTGGGGCACTGGAAGATGGAAACGAAATTGAAGTTTCTTTGATGTAGTAGAGAAAGTAGGTGGTATATTCAACAGACTGCTGATAGGAAGCGTGAAAACCTGAACGTATGAGTCTTGTGAAGAATGTGGAGCAGCACGGACTTGTCGTGAGTCTTTCCATTGTGTAACACGACAACTCAGAATGAGAAGGACCTCGTTCCTAGCGAGTTGTACCCAGCACTCAAAATCTACCTTGAAGATATCAATATCTTGTGTCTTCTGCTATATTAGCAACAAACACAGCGTATACCTTGGAAGTGCGATATAGCTGGCCAGGATACAACGAGCTTTCCCCATGTCTTAACTGATACCATCGGAGCAAAAATGACAGCGTGACGGCAATGGCATGCGTTTGATCTTGGACCCTCCATAATATTTTCTACACAATTGTAGCATGTTGTACAATGTCGCTCAAGAATGCAATCCCCTTGACGTTCTAACCTGGACCCTTATTTCTTTGCAGCTGGCTTCTCAGGTGTAGATGCAGGCGCTTTGGCGGGTGGTGACTTGGTGGCATCGGTCGGTTTTCCTGGCGGCTTGCCTTGGCTGCTGATGAGATCTAGAAAATGGTCCTCCGTCTGCTTGCCCTGTAAAAGAGTCAGCAAAAAACTAGTCGAGATATAACTTGTTGCGCTCTTCCTCGTCCACCCACCTTTTCAGCATCAGTTTCAGCATCCCATGCTCGGCCAAACTTTGTTCTGAAAGAGGCCAATCTTCCAGCCTCGTCCTCCTCGACGTTCAGTAGTTTCTGTGAACTCGGATTCCATAGTGGCGAGTTCCGTATATCCTTTGCGCTCTTGTATACTGGCTGTGGATTCGTGGTTCGTAGGGTAAATGAGCTGCCGTCGGAGAGGGTTATAAGTTGGGTGAAGGTGTAGGGTCGCTTTGGCCGGCGGAGAAGCGTCGCATGTCGTACTTGGGTCGTCTGATGTACCTGAGGCTGTATCGATTGTCGGAGGACGCGCAGTGCGCTCATCGAGGGGACTGGAGACGCCATGGTTGTGTGTGCTGGGCGGGCGTTGAAGTTCGGCAGGAAAGTTGCGGAGAAGAGACGGAGGTTAGCCTTGGCCGATCTAACATTTCCACTACAATGCGCCCGCTCCGTCATTCCCAGCACATTGCTCTCCCACAGTCGTGTCTTGTCCAACGGCACTGTCCTATTCGTCTCTGGCCTATGTAACAAATGTGTAACTTCTTGCTGTGAACATGGCGCTTTCACAGCGCCCGGCTTCGCGCTTTTTCGCCGCCTTCTACAGATGGAATCAACATGCCCGTTAGTTTTCCACATGGCATTACTACATGCATGCTAATTGTCTTCTTAGAACGTTCAAGGCCATGCGCCTCTGCCTATCGATACACTCCCCACGACACACGTTCCCGCAACGCCATCTGTGCCCCACGATACTATAATGCGACTCGTCTGTTGCAACAAGACAACATAGCAGGCACGCAGAAAACTGCACAAGAACAGGATGCCCCGATTGACTTCTCCGAGTCGGAGTTGGAGCAAGAGCAACTTAAGAATTCGGTGCGTGGTTTGATGCGTGATGTTCCGAGCTCCGTCGCAGTTCTTACCGTTGCGAGTATCGATCCAAAGACCAAGAAACACGTCCCTATGGGTGTTGCTGTTTCTTCACTCAGCACTGTCAGCCTGGACCCGCCTACTATCTCCTTCAATATCAAACAGCCCTCCAAAACCTTGGATGCCATACGGGCGACTGACGGCCTCTTCCGCGTTCATTTCCCCGCTGCAAATAGAAGCGGCGCGAAGCTTGTGGATCTGTTCTCCCGAGGGAACCATCCAGATGCTTACGATCTGCGATCCAAGCAGCTCAAACTCCATCAACCCATAAAGAAAATACAACATAGTATTCCGTCGTCCCTCGCACCGCGGGTCCTGGCAGGGTATGTACGGGCTGCAATGGAGTGTGAAGTTACACACGAGTTTCCCGTCGCAGACCATGTTATCCTGGTCGCAAAGGTTAATGACCTAGAGCAGAAGACTGCGAAGGGTCCCGCAATCATGTACATTAACGGGGAATACCGGAGCCCAGAAGGCAAGAGTGTCTACGTCGCTGAAAACGCTCAACCTTCCGCAGCTAGCGCAGATATTGCGTCAGTGTGGGAATATCCATTGTTCCCAGGAGAGAAAGAAAGACGTCATTACATGGAACAAATCAAGGCCATCATCAGAAGCACTCCCGCTTACTACAAGGATCCATCTAGAGAGACCTCCAGGACCATCAACATTAACTTACCATACCCTCCTGCAGATTTCGGGATTGATCTAGAGCTTCTAATCGCAGAGTGCCGGCAAGAAATGGGTCTCGGAAGTCCACTGAGGCCTGGAGCTGAGGATAAGCAGGTCTTGAGTGAATTCTACGGGGTGCTAACGCCGTCAATGAGGGATCGAATCGTTGATCGGGCAAAGAAACTGGTAGCACTGGATGAGCGATACCTATCTCAACCTTATCGATCGTTCTTGTTCAACTTGGGCGTCAATCCCAACAGCAAAGACTTCCTACCAAGCGACATCATGAAGCCTTTACGAGCAGCAAACCTTGCACCGCGCTTCAAACAGGATCGAGAACAAGTGATTGGTGAAACAGAAGACATTATAAAAGCTGAACAGATTGAACACCGTCTGCGAGAGCACCTTCGATCAATGAAGTACGAGGACGCACGGAGGGAACCATTTGAAGTGGCTATGGAAGCTATTGGCGAACGAAAGGGGGCAGCCATGCATTTCAAGAAAGCACGGGCACGGTTACTTACCCAGAGCCACCCTACGCTTTTCGATGCTTCAGCCATAGACATTACTGGAGAAGTGACAGAAGAAGAACTTCGTGTGGTCTTGTGCCGCCTTATCAACTACCTAAACATCAAGTCTCAAATACACTTTCGACAAAACATCGAACGCGACCCGCGTGAGTTGTTGCGCCGAGTCCGCGTGGACCCTACTATTACGGGTATGGATATCGAGTTTCTGGTGGGCAAGATCAAGCATTTGTACCTTTCGACAAGAACATATCGAGACTTTCTTTTCGCGCTTGAGGAAACACTGCGACCTTGGTTTATTTGGAACGTGAGCTGGGACGATCTGGAAGAGCGAGTCAAGCATTTCGTCCAGAGCACTCCACTGAGGGCTATAGCTTGGTCAGCAAAGGGTAGGCTTGCTGCTATGGGTCTGCACTGGGACGCTACGGTTACGCTACCAAGCAACAATTCATCTAAGCAGGTGACTGAACAATCGCTTCTTAAAGGCGTTATTCTGGACACTCTCGTAGCAAAGGAGCTAAAGAATTACTATGGTAGTGGCACTGAGGAAGAGAATCAGGCTATCGCCAAGTATCTGAAGGAGACGTACAGCTTTGACGTCACACACAAACCGATGCAATACACATCCGCAGCCTCCGACTCTCAATCCTCAGCTGATGAGATGCAACAAGCTATGGCGACGACTCTAGAAACTTCTCAGGAAGAAGCTTGGTTTGACGACGGTGAACCAGGACAGCCGCCTGCGGCACAGGATGGCGCAACTCGTCGCAAGGCAGGTTGGACACGGAGAATCCGGAGGATAGAAGGAGACCGGAGTTTGAGAATCACGCGATTACCCGGCAAGAGTAAGCGCATCGAACACGGAGATAACAAGTAGCAAGGCAGGAAGCTTGGAGCACAGATTCCTTTCACTAGAGGAAGGGGTTCGTAATGTGATTCTAAGCTCCGATTGTATGGTCGATTTGTATACGATACCCAATGTACGCGATTTGCATGGAACCGGGAAACTATGGACAATGGGCAATAATGTACTATATCACTCTCTTCAGCCACAGCTTAGCACTATATTATCGAATTGACCTTGGAACAACACCCAAGTGAATTTCCGATCACGTGACTTCGGTCGCGGATTAACCTTAGCCCGTGCAGCCTGAAGCTCGATCGCAATTTCCTAGTCGGAGCTTCCCCGCGAGTATACATCGCGCCGCAGCAACGATACCGACTATAATTACCAATCGCAAGATACCGAGGCACACATTTCAAACTCCAATACTCCATAGTTCGGATAACAGCGACCATGAAGCTCGTCAGGTGAGCTAGTCGTCAACTTTTGTTAGACTAGCAGCTAACGCTTCACGCAGGTTTCTTATGAAGTGTCAGAATGAGACGGTCACAGTCGAGCTCAAGAATGGTAAGCAGCGTGTCTCTTTCTTGTCGCTCCTTGGCTTCGATCGCGTCGTTGTCTGGCCGAAGTCGCTTCTCTGGCGAGCGCGTCAATCCTTGAGTTGCGCAAGCACGCTTTCGCCTCGATTCGGTGTGCTATCACTTTACAGACGTGTGTTTTAACAGAACGACAGGCACTATTGTAAACGGCACCATCACCTCCGTCTCACCGCTCATGAACGTCGCGCTCCGAGCAGTCAAGTACACGCCCAAGTCTCGCGACACCGTAGCTCTCGACACAATGACCGTCCGCGGTTCCACAATTCGCTACATCATCCTTCCCGACTCATTACCGCTCGACACACTTCTCATCGACGATGCGCCAAAGCCTAAGAATAAGGCAAGGAAGGAGGTCGGTGGTGGTGACCGTGGTGGAAGGGGTGGTGGCCGCGGAGGCGGTCGCGGTCGTGGTGGAGGTGGTCGCGGAAGAGGCGGTGGTGGCAGGGGACGTGGACGAGGTTTCTAGGTGCGGAGAAAGACGACAGAGATTGAAGGCCAAGAAAACCACCTGCAGATGCGCATTACAACATCACAAAATGACTTGGAGTTGTGCCATGGATTCGGGGAAATTGAGATTATGGGTTGCCGCGCACCAAAGACACCAAATTTTGACGCGCAATAGGATCACTATCCGATCAGCTACACGAGCAGAGATAACCAGGATGCGCGGCGTCAGACACAAGGATTGGTGCGAAAGCTGCGCCTCGAGAGAAGAATGATACCACATTGAAACGCAATCATCCCGCGGGTTTTGCATACTTTCTGACTTGTTCTTTATGTACACATTCACTGGCTACTTACAAAGCTAGATACGTGCAAACCGTCTTCAACAAGCGACTACTCCGCATCGTAAGGCGCAACCGGCGGCGTGTCGTTGACCTGAATTCCACCCCTCTTCTTTTCCCTACTGTCGTGGAAGGGCAACTTCCATCCGCCCTCGCCCTCGGGTGTGCTCAGCCATAATCTCATCAAATGTCTCCTCGGTGCTGGCGGCGCATAGTCCTTGTACGCTGTCCTGGCATGGAACACATGGTTGTTGGAAAGGAACTGGATATCGCCTACATCAAGAATCATGTGCAACGCAAGCTTCTGGCATGTCTCTTCAAGGATAGTAATGGCGCGTTCTTGTGCTTCGGAAAGAGGCGGGATTTGACCCGCGTCCGAGAAACGGGTCAGAGAACGGACAAAGTAGGGATCGAATCTAGTTTTGCTTGTGTCAGCTTGCGGCTCTGAAGAGTTGGGAATTGTCTGGTTGCTTTGCTTACTTGCTGTAGACTCTTGGGTTGTCGCCCGTCTCGAGATAGTACACGGCGGTTTTGATCCATTCCTTCTGTCCTACACTTGTCTCGCCCTTGCGGTCGAAGTACCAGATGGGCTGGGTGAGTAGTTCGGCGACATCTGGGTGATTCTTTTGAAGCTCGTTCCATACTGAGTGGCTGCTAACCTGTGCAAGAGATTGTAGTTAGCAAAATGCGTACCAGACCAGTGACGGGTAATTTCAACTTACAAGATCAGACTCCCCTCCTTCCAACGCCTTGGCCACACACAACAAGCCCACGAGATCCGAATCATCGGCATGGAAATATTGCCTCGCGTTCGTCCGGTAAATCCTCACTTTATCAATTGCAGTCGCGTCCTCACCCAAATCCTTGACATGCCCAAGCACATGGCCCCGACTATTCTGGCTGACAAAGTAGCCCAAATATGTGCCCAGACCCATATATGCGACCGCGGATTTTTGATTCCCCCATTGCTCAACAGGCATACCTTTGAAGAGGATGAATCCCTTCCCGTCGATCAACTCCTTCCTTAGCGGCTCTAAGAACTTGGAAAAGTTGGGTAGTGGGAACAGGTCTTTTGTGATGCCTGTCAAAGGTGTTCCGGAGGCGATGAAGTTATCTGCTGCTTCGCTCATCTCGCGTACTTCGTCGGACGAGAAGATGTGCGTCCAGCGTTCGGGGTTGGACTCGTAGTCTGTTTTGTCCCATGCTGTTGAACCAGTGATTTCTTTAGGAAACTTGGAGTAAGGGTGTAGTAAAGAGTAGACTGGCTCATGTTGACCTGAGGTCTTGATGCCGTCTGGAAAGATGGCTTTGGGTGCCTTTGTGGTTGTGGTAGAGAGCGTGTGCGGCGCAGCGGGTGCGGGAGATGTAAGTGCCGGCGCCATTCTGGGGAAGTAAAATGGGTCAATTGAGTGGGAGAAGCTTGTTTCGGAAGGTTACAATACGATTGGAATGAAGCTGATTATGCGTATCTCCTTAGTTCTTCAGCTGAAGCGTTGTAGACACAATCATACGAAAGCCGTTGAGAAAATGCAAAAGCAATGACGATTTATCTATATATACGCATATCTACCGAATCCTTGTCCTCCGAGACCTTTTCTACCCCTCTGCCCCTCATCTCCTTATTCTGTTGCTATCGCATCATATCTCAATCCATGTTGTTGTTTGCGATATTTAGCCCGAAATGGCGTGCTCGCACGGCACCCAGGACCAAGTTGACGCAAGCCCCGCTCTTGCCTACCTTGTCCACGACGTAACCAAGTTCTTGGCTCTTGTGTCCAGATCGCTATCATCACTGTTAATCTTGACGGGCACGGGTAGGACTTTTGGGAACTGATAAGATTGTTACATGTATTTGGTCGGTACATGGACGTCGGGATAAACAAGACGCGAGGTGGACAAATGAACGACCTTCACCCCACTTAGTCGCTGCAGACGCCGCTAAATGCTACACGGCATAGAAAGCCCAGAAACTCAATATCAAAACCCACGCCCATCCGGAGAAAGACCGCAGACGCCGCGCGACCCAATTCCGCACTGATATGCAACACTAGAACGCCGTACAGATCGATCGCTGTCATACAGCAAGTGTACGTGCTCTTTGAACTTAAAAACTCTCCAAACACTCTTCAACAACAGCTTCCAGCATACCTAATGTGTAGAATCTTGCGACATTGCCATACACACTGATCTTCCTCTTCATATCCTGCTTGTTTTTCGTAGCTACCCATTCGCCTGCGCAAGCACAATGTTCCATAAACTCATTGCTGCGTAGCCGCTTGCACTTGCCGCATTTGAGATCCTGCGTACACCACTCGAGTACCATCTTTTGGACTTCGCCGACGAGTTGTTCTTCGATGCGCCGCTTGTCGTAGGTTGAGTCGCAGTTGTCGCATTTCCATTTGGGAAGGACTGGGGCAGCATCGCTGTCGGGTAGAATGACTGGGAGAAGAGAAGAGTCGCGGCAGAGATCCAGATCGCGTGAAGATGTACAGTCTTCACAAATGACGCCTCTGACGACAAGGGCAGCGCTGGGGTTGACGAATGTTGCCTCTGCGCTGAACTCGCGAATATCGAAGAGATTCAGCAACTCCTTTCGCAGTGCTCGCGCTTCCAGAGAAATGGCACGGTCTAGACTCAAAACTTGCATGATGCTCTTCACAAGTTGCAAGACCGGATTCGTAAGCTTGAGATGCGAGCCAGGAAGTTCAGGGAAGATATAATCGGACGCGAAAAGAGGGTCCAAAACTTCTGCGTGCTGCTTCTTAGCGAAGGCGTTCATCTGTTTAGAGAGAGGCCTGGTAAATTGCTTGGGGAGAATCTGCGTTTGTTCGTTTGGATCCACAGTAAGTGGCCGAAGCGGAATCTGCGTGACTCTAGGCGTCGAGCCGTCTTCCGTGATACCAGGGCGTTTTCGTGCGTGCATAAGCTCGATGAACTCGACGACCCAGTCGTTGAAGGTAGGCTGAAACTTCGGTGGCAAGAATTGTGCGAGCTGCCAACACATGATGTTTTCGACCGGCTGCGTCTCATCCTCACTCACCTCGCTGCAACCTTTACCGCCATAGTTGAATTCGTCATACCAAACCAGGTAGTCCCAGTATTCCTTGATCTCAAGCTCCATGAACTGGAACAAAGGCTTCGATTTGATGGTCTTGATGATGTACTGGCTGTATGCGTACGCATTCCCTACTTCGGCTTTGGTCGTCTGGAGGAGCAGGCGGTTTGGACTAGCGAATACAATGTGCGAACCGACGCGCTTGAAATCCGTCATGAGTTGCTGTAGTGTCTTCTTCGACATCATTTGTACGTAGTAGTGCAGAGAGCGGTCGTAGAGGAAAGATCCCGGACTACTGACCCAGCGGACGAGATGCTGAACCATGACATCGGCCATGCTAAAGCCGTGGCCAGCGTTCACAGCCTCGACCCACCATGCTTTCACCATTTCACGGAGTACCGTGATACCGGCACTGGCAAAAGCGTTATCTGAGTAGATGATGTTGGATCCATCATTCGTCGAGTCGTAAGACGGGGCCGCAGGGTTGAAGGAAACAGAGTCTGAACCCTCAAGTTCGTTGATCAATGAAGATGACAGGATAGTGTTGATAGCGAGATTGCGAAGATTGATGTCAATGCACACTGACGAGTACGTGCCTGGGTTGTTGATCGACGGCATGTCTACTGTCTCCAAAGGTGCGAGGATATCGTCCTTCTCATAGCCTGCATGATCAGGCTTCGCCTGACTGGACCACCAAAGAATGACTCGTTCCTTCTGCAAACGTCGCGCGTACGCAATGTCGATCAGGAAGCGTGGATCATTGCTCTCAAGGTTACAAAGCGGTATGTTTCCATAGCGGGCAAGCTCCAACAAATGGGCAATCCAGGATCCGAGATCGAGGTAATGTCCCACTAGTCGCCTGGCAATGAAAGCTTGCCAGCCGAGTGGTGGTAGTTGCTTATCAGACTCATCAGCGTGAAGTGGCAAGATTGGCAACTCCTTGAGAACAGGAATGTCGTGCGAAAGAAGAGCGTGATTTGGTGACTGTATGACCACGATGATAGGCCCGTTCTCGTCTGCCTTCATCTTTTTGATAGCATCCCCAATCTCAAGAAGAGCTTTTCGTTTTGTGGTCACCATCGTCGTCTTGAAATGTACGTCTTCCTGGTACTCGATCATGGTCTGCCATGGCTCACCATTGCTATCTTCCATTCGTCGTTGCAGGGCATCTCGGTAGATGCGGTCTACGTTAGGCATCTGATAATCTTTGGTTTTGTTTTGGATGACGATGTGCGCTTCGTTCTTCGATGTCGAGAAGATGGCATAGACGTTGCGGTCGCCACTCCTGACATGGTACAGATATAGATAGTTGAAAGGCGCTTCAGCCAGGTATGACTCTTTGGTCTTTACTTGTCGCAGCGACGATAAATCGAAACCTTGTTCCAGACCTTTTCCGAGAACACCCTTCTGCGACTCATCGAATGTACAGGTACTTCCTAGCTCGAGGATGGCGCGGATGTTGAGTGGTACTTGCTTCTCATATACGCCCTCGACACTGGCGTGGTTGAACAGTGCAGAGATGCTTTTCGCTTCCTGGACGTATGTCTCTTCCGACATTTGAAGCTTGAACAAATGGATCGACGGGTGGCCGTTGGGCAGACTGTGATTGACAACCTTTTCCACGGAGCAGCCACTGATTGAGACATCAGGAAGGTCTTCGCTCCTCAGGTTCAGATACAGGGTCCGAGGTACGATGATCTTGAGAGCGTGGATCTTCTTGTCGATCAGAACAAAAGCCCTGACCTCGCCTGGTGTTTCAGTTGGCCGTAATTGAACAAGCTGCCATGTGCTGATGTACAAAGACTGGGCCTGGTTTCTGAAGAAGCTGCCAATTGCATCAGAAGCGTCAACAGCCTTCTCTCCGAACAGCTGTCGTCGGCGCTTCCGTGCTTCTCGTTGAATCTTCCACTTCTGTTTCTGATACATCAGCCATCCGGAATAGTCGTGATCGATGCTCGGCATAACTTTGGGCAACGCGGCATATGGGTCGACGATAGGCACTGCAGGCTCAGGCTCCTTGCGCTTCGCCACCATCTTGGTGACTATTCCCTTCTTCATCTGGGACTGGTTCTGGGTCAGCTTTGCCGAGCCAAAATCTTCAAAGTCTCCAGACAGCTTGTTGTTCGCGACGTTGGCGTCGCCATTAGTCAACACCTTCTTACTGAACATGTCCGTCATCTTTGTCTGTTGAAACTTGTCCTCCTTCTGACGAATTCTGCGGTCAAGCCAGTCGGGATGCGGCACCCTGGGCACGGGGTTTCGAACTTTCTGGTACGCCGCAGGGATGGTAATCAGCTTCTGAATGACGGACGCCAAACGTTCGCGGTAGTAATCCCAATCAAGAATCGTTCGAATGTCCATCTCTCCAGGATCGTCTCGTAACCATTTCCTCAGGAAGTACCTCTTAACAGACTCTTCGGCCGAAAAGATTGCTAAAGGAACAGCGCGCTCAGTGACGGGAGCATTCCTAGGTGTCTTTGAGATGATGTACTTGCAGTTCAGACCTTTGTCCTTCACCATCTGTTCTCCCAAGAATTCAGCGAGACGCTTAGCAGTCGTGATAGCGGTTGATTTCTGCGCTCCGTACTCCTCCAATGTCTTTGTCATACTCTTGTTCTCAACAATCAGGTCGATAAGCTCCTCGTCTGCGAGTGTTGCTCCACGAGTATCCAGGATATCAAGCCATCGGTTGGCGACCTTTGCGACGGCTCCATACGTCTCCTCAAGCGTCGTGCCTTCCAAGAAGAACTTGAAAATCTGGGCCTGAAAATTCTTGATGAGCTTCAGTTCACCACGGCGCTTCACCTCGAAACCCTTCAATTCCGCCAGGCTGCCATCGTGATTGAAAACTGCATAACGCTTTTTCAAGTTCTTATCCTCCTCTTTGGAAGTTGGCAAGATCATGGCCTTGTACGGTCCATCGACTTCAAAAAAGATGGAGTTATCGCTGTGCTTCTCGTAGCGGAACGTCTCGGGGTCTACTAACGTCTCATACTGGTGATTGGTATACTGTGCGTGAACCAAGTGGTTCAACATTGTACAAGGGTATGAGATGGTCAGCTTCTTACCATTGCTGAGTTTGAAGGCAAAGTTCTCGGGAAATGTTGCTGGTAGAATAGCCCAAATACCGTCAGTGTCCAGTTCCAAGGGTCGTCCAATGCGCTCCACAAGCGAGCGGGCCAACTGAATGATGCGAGCACCAGTCAAGCAAGTGACACCAGCCATCTCAAGAGAGTACCAACGAGATCCCTTTCGCATGACATAACCATAGAAAGAATTAAGAATGACTTTGTGTGCCAGCTGCATAGAGTCGAAAAGAACGATCATCTTCTTTGCATCTTCAATCTCAGTAGCAGGAGCACCGGCGGCTTTGAGTGCTTCCGTCTTCCCCTTCCAGACCTTTTGCTTGCCCTTGAAGTCGTAACGTCGATCACGAAAACCGCTGACGGTGTCAACATAAAAAGGATTCTCTCGTTGGCAGATGATAGCCTCGCGCTCGATCGTCGTGGCGTCATGGACTTTGTGGTAGATCTTCTTGGAGTAGTCTGTTAGACGTTTCCTAACAAGCGCAGCCTGTTCTTCTTCCGAAAGATCTTGGAACGTTCGCTTTGGCGAGTTGGGAAACCTTCCAGGAAATTGCTCGTTCTCTAAAGCGTTACGAACCATGTTGTACTCGTCGCGCTTGGCTGGTAGGTATTCACCTCTCCAGGCCCATGGCATTCGGCGATCGCACGTCTTTCCTGGTCGGTTGAAGTCGCAAGCCGCGCAATTCGACTCGTTAATCATAGAATCAGGTTGCAGACGGTTAGTTGTCATGATGTTAGGATACATAGACGCGACGTCCAAATGATAGATGAGAGGCCGTTCGCTACGGTTTGGCGTGTTCTTGAGCTGCATGAGCTTCTCAACAATCTCAGCTTTGATCTCTTCGTAATTCGTTACGTCCTCCATCTTCTTCTTTTCTTCAACCTCGATGCTGAACTTGAGTGCGGCGTCAAGATCGTTGAGCAATTCGTCAATAGCCGTAGGGTCGACAGCGAAATTATAGGCGATGTCGCTTCGGAACACGCCAGCTTCCAGCGCTTCGACGTGACCTCCAACATAAGTCTCTGACTCGAGAAGATGACCCTCCCAGAAAGCTTCCTTGGGTGGATTGTGCTTATTCGGTAGCACGATGCCCTTCTGGTATGCCTGCACCATCAAGAGCATCTCGCAGAGGGTACCTGTACCCTTGCGCAATGCATCGTCCGGTCCGAGTGGAAGAATCTTGCACAGAGCGAAAATGAACGGATGTACGTACTTCATGTACAAGTAGTAAGTAGCAACAGCGTCGGAGACGGAGTACTCTGCAAGCGTTTGCGGTCGCTCGGCTGCGTAGGGCGTCATGAGTTCCGGGTCGAGCTCGTCTGGGTCGTATCCGAGCTTAGCCATTGTCACAGCTTTTAGACCACGACTACCTTGAGGTAGGTAACTGTCTCGACTAACCCAGGCAAAGGCATCCATGTGGGCACAATAGTCCGACTGATAGATATCCTCGCTGTTCTTCCTGAATCCGATTTCTTGATACATGTCGATACCCTGTACACTAGATCTTGCTTCGACAAACGGCCAATCGAAGAAGTCTCCGTTATATGTGACCATGACTGTTGGTCTAGCTATCTTGATATGTTCGAAGAACCGTTCCAACACCGCCTTCTCGTCCGGCTCGTTGAAAATCATAAACGGTCCTTGGTACTCCGGCTTCGGTGTGTACTCGAAGTCTGCAATGTCTTCCGATACGATCTCGCGGTTTGTGATGAGAAATCCTTGACCGTCGATCATGTACGATATCATCATGATCTGATCGATGGCAGCGTCTGGAAACTTCAATGGGAGTTTTGTCGTTTCGATATCGTACGCCATGACGACGGGATCTGCTGGTGTGAGGCGTTCCTCTATGCACTTGATGCTTATTACGCCATGCTTGGCCTCGACAGTATACCAGTTTCCAATTCGGACGTCCTTGTCAATAGCCACTCGCACGTGGTAAGGAACGTCGTATTCTCGGATATCTAAAATAAAATCGCTGGCGTCAACAGTAGTCATAAATCGTTTCTCGTATTCGTGCTCGTCGTTATCAAAGAAGTCAAAGTCGCCGTTGCCACTATGCAAATGTTAGCCGAAGTCCACGCGTAAGAAACCAGCCAAACTCACTTTGCAACCTCTGCATATGTGTCCATCGCGTTGACGTTCTTTTTGTTCTTCTCTACGATTGGATTGACAGCCTTTCGTACAGCCAACAAGTCGTTGACATTTGCGAAGGTAAGTTGCAAGAACTTTCTTCGGTACCCTGTCAGGTGATTTGGCATACTCAGGTCCTCCTTTTCCACGATCTTTATGGATTTGATCAATCCCTCGTATGCCTTTTTGCAGTACTCTTCCACATCTTGTTCTCTGCCCTTCTTGATCGCCAATAAGAAGTAGGGGTCGTATTCGAGCGTCGCTTTGAATGTGTCGCCTTCTTCGCCGATGAAGTAAAAGTCCACACCAGCTTTGCCACCTGGTACTTCTTCGTCTTCTACCGTTGTCGAATGCATGTTGACGAGCCATCCGACCTTCTTCTTGCCAGAATCGAAGCGCGCGAAGCCCATGGTTTCATCGATGCGGTTTGCCAAGCGAGTGGATTCGAGTTTCTCGTTCTGAGAGGTACCCTCACCACTGCGTAGTGACGAGGCGTCGACTGTCTTCGGTTTCCGTGGGCCATAGGATGTGTTGCCCAGCTTGCCTACCCGGCGGAAGGGCTGGCCTGCGCGTCGTGGCGCCATGATATGTGGTAGTGGTGGAAGGTGAGAGAGTATTAAATGCTAGATATGTAGATCAGGGTATCATTGGAGCAGCGAAGAGAGCGGAAAGAGCGAAAAGACGGGGTATCGACAATTGGCGGTGGGAGTGTAGTGGAGGGACTCGCA
>Ga0265797_10007559_pt1 | contig 14811 bp, 15 predicted proteins | sample P2T30metagenome_FD_192433 | JGI IMG/M metagenome (GOLD analysis project Ga0265797, IMG submission 192433) | Plant litter microbial communities from East Loma Ridge, Irvine, California - P2 T30 | ecosystem: Environmental > Terrestrial > Plant litter > Unclassified | place: USA: California... | reverse complement strand
TCCCCGGGGCCGACGGCCTGCCCGCCGTGGTGACGGCACCCGACGGCGCCCCCGGCATCACCGTCCCCGTCGCCCCGGCGCCGACCACGCAGCAGACGCACCTCGTCCGCGAAGGAGACGGGTCGCGGCTGACCGCCGACTCGACGGCGGTCGTGCAGTTCACGGCGGTGACCTGGGCGGAGCCGTCGACCGTGGCCGGGTCGACGTGGACGAACGGCGACACCGCGACGACGGTGGCGCTCGACGACCAGACCCTGCCCGCCGCGCTCCGCGACGCGCTGGTCGGACAGACGGTCGGCTCGCAGGTCATGACGGTCGTCCCCGCCAGCGACGAGAACCCCAGCACCTACGTCTACGTCTTCGACGTCCTGGGTTCGCTCTGACCGGCACGTCGATCCACGCGCCGCGACGGCCGGGGCGCCCCACCCCGGCCGTGGCCTAGGCTCGACCCGTGTCAGCCGCCCGCGCCCCTCGCGTACCCGTCGAAGAGCGCCTCTTCAGCCTCGTCCTCGCCCTCCTCGCGACCGAGCCCGGCCTGACGAAGTCCGACATCCTCGCCACGGTCCAGGGCTATCGGCAGAAGTACTCGCCGAACGGCGACAACACCGCTCTCGAGCGTCAGTTCGAGCGCGACAAAGACGACATCCGCGAGCTGGGCGTGCCGCTCGAGACCCTCGACGACCCGGCGGCGTCGGGCAACAACCAGATGCTCCGCTACCGCATACCCCGCGGCGCGTACGAGCTTCCCCTCGACATCGCCTTCTCATCGGAGGAGACCGCGCTGCTGACCCTCGCCGCCATGGTCTGGCGCGAGGGGACGCTCTCGGGGGAGAGCAGACGCGCGCTCCTCAAGCTCCGCTCGCTCGGCGGCACGGCGACCGTCCCCGGGCTCGACTACGCCCCTCGCATCCGCTCGCGAGACGCCGCCTTCGAACCGCTGCGCGACGCGCTCGACCGTGGAGTGCTCGTGCGGTTCCCCTATCTGAAGCCCGGCGAGTCCGAGGCGAGGAGGCGCGAGGTCGCTCCGTTCGCCCTCATCCAGCATCAGGGCCGCTGGATGGTCTCGTGCCTCGAGCCCGACACCGGCCGCCGGAAGACCTTCCTGCTGTCGCGGATCATCGGCCCGGTCGTCATCACCGCGGTCGCCGTCGAGCGTCCCGTCGATGCGACGGCGGAGTCGGCCCTCGCGGCGCTCGACGAGGTCTGGCGGACCAGGACGGCGCTCATCCGCGTGGTCGCCGGCTCCGACGCCGAGACCAGACTGACCAAACGACGCTCGACGGTTGTCCGCGACGACTGCCTCCTCGAGATCCACTTCTCCGACGAGCAGATCGTCGCCGACGAGCTGGCGTCCTTCGGGCCCGAGGTGACCGTGCTCGAGCCCGCCTCGGTCAGGGACCTGGTGATCGCGCGGCTGCGTCGGCTCGTCGCCGTCCACACCGAGGTCCGCGCCGCCGGGGGGAGTCACCATGGCTGAGAAGAGATCCGCCCTGCACGCCACCGACAAGCTGGCCTTCCTGCTCTCCCTGGTGCCGTACCTCATCGATCGGGGGCGGGTCTCCGTCGCCGAGGCCGCCGAGCACTTCGGCGTGTCCGTCGGGGAGATCCGCCGGGCGGTCGAGCTGATCGCCGTATCCGGCGTGCCCGGCGAGACGAACCAGTACCAGCACGACGACCTCTTCGACATCGCGTGGGACGACTTCGAGCAGAACGACGTCATCGTCCTCACGCACATGGTGGCGATCGACGAGTCGCCTCGCTTCTCGGCCCGTGAGGCCGCGGCGCTGATCGCGGGTCTGCAGTACCTGTCGTCGCTTCCCGAGAACGCCGATCGCGCCGCCATCGCCACCCTGATGTCCAAGCTCGCACGGGGCGCGTCGTCCGCTCCGAGCCAGGTCGCCGTCGACCAGCGCGAGACCAGCGACGTCCTGTCCCTCGTCGAGCTGGCCGTCGCCCAGGGTCGCCAGCTCGAGTTCGACTACGCGGGGGTCCGTGACGTCGTCGAGCGGAGGCGCGTCGACCCTCTGCGGGTCGAGTCCGTCGACGCCGACTGGTACCTGCGCGGCTACGACCATCTGCGACACGCCTTGCGGACGTTCCGGCTCGACCGGATCGCCCGACCGGCCCTGACCGACGAGCCGCTCGCGCACCGCGCGTCGGACGTCGTCCTGCCGGACACCCTCTTCGAGGGGTCACCCGACGACGAGACCGTGACGATCGACATCGATTCGGCGGCCGCGCCCCTCCTCGCCGACTACGCCCCGGACGACGTCGAGCCCCTCGACGACGGTCGCTCCCGTCTGAGAGTGCGCGTCGGCCAGTTCGGGACGGTCGCGCGACTCGTGGCGGGCCTGCCCGGCGATCCCGAGGTCGTCTCGCCGATCGCCGCCCGAGCGGCCGTCGGCGACTGGGCCTCACGGGCGCTGGCCGGCTACGACGCCGACCCGCGTTCCTGACGACCGCTCGGGCTTCAGCTCGGGGGAGTGGAGCCGGGGTTAGACTGAGACCTCCCCTGCCACGCAAGGAGAACACCTCATGCTCGGAAACCTCACCGGATTCCACCTCATCATCGTCCTGGCGATCATCCTCCTGCTGTTCGGCGCTCCCAAGCTGCCGGCGCTCGCGAAGAGCATCGCCCAGTCGATGCGCATCTTCAAGAACGAGGTCCGCGACGACGACAAGGCACCGTCCGACGACTACACCCGTCGCGACGACGCCCGCCGCGACGAGTACAGCCGACGCGACGACGCGACGGCTCGTCCGACCACCGACGGTCCGGTCGTCCGCCCGTCGCAGAGCGACCTCCCGCCGAAGTCCTGATCCGTGGCCACGACGACGACTCGTGGCCGCAGCGGCGGAGAGCAGCAGCCGAGAAGCAGGGCCAAAGACGGTCGCATGTCTCTCGGGGCGCATCTCATCGAGCTCCGCAAGCGGCTGTTCCTGGCCGCACTCGCCCTCATCGTGGCGAGCATCGCCGGGTGGTTCCTCTCGCAGTTCGTCCTCGACTTCCTGCGTGAGCCCGTGACCCGCATCGCCGAGGCCCGCTCCCGCGAGGCGACCCTGAACTACCCCGGCGTCAGCTCCAGCTTCGACCTGCGGATCCAGATCTCGGTGACGGTCGGGGTCATCATCTCGAGTCCCGTCTGGCTCTACCAGATCTGGGCCTTCATCGTCCCCGCGCTCGTGCGCCGCGAGAAGCTGTACGCCATCGGCTTCATCGGCACGGCCATCCCGCTGTTCCTCCTCGGCTGCACGAGCGGACTCTTCGTCCTTCCGCACATCGTCGAGGTCCTCACGGGTTTCGCCGCTCAGCAGGACGCCGCCATCATCGACGCGAAGCAGTACTACGACTTCGTCCTCAAACTGGTCCTCGCCGTGGGCATCGCCTTCGTCCTGCCCGTGTTCCTGGTCCTCCTGAACTTCGTGGGCGTCATCTCGGCCGTGTCGATCATCAAGGGCTGGCGGGTCGCGATCCTGCTGATCACCCTGTTCACTGCGATCGCCACCCCCGCGGCCGACGTCTTCTCCATGTTCCTCCTCGCCGTCCCGATGGTGGTCCTCTACTTCGCCGCCGCCGGCGTGGCCTGGCTGCACGATCGCCGGGTCGCGAAACGTGCGGCGGCCCTCGACGCCGAACTCGCGACAGGATGACCTCATGAGCACCGAAGCGAGCCCCGCCGAACGATTCGCCGCCTCGAAGAACAGGGTGCGCACGCCGCAGCTGCAGTCGTTCCGCTCCCGTCTCGGCTTCGCCCTCGATCCGTTCCAGATCGCCGCATGCGAGTCGGTCGAACAGGGCAACAGCGTGCTCGTGGCCGCCCCGACCGGGGCCGGCAAGACCCTCGTCGCCGAGTTCGCGATCCATCTCGCCATGCAGCAGGCCCGCGACAAGGTCTTCTACACGGCGCCGATGAAGGCGCTCAGCAACCAGAAGTTCCAAGAGCTCGTGGCCGAGTACGGTGCGTCCGAGGTCGGCCTGCTGACCGGCGACACGAACGTCAACTCCCGTGCGCGCATCGTCGTGATGACGACCGAGGTGCTCCGCAACATGATCTACGCGGGGTCCGAGATGCTCGACGACCTCCGCTACGTCGTGCTCGACGAGGTGCACTTCCTGGCCGACCGGTTCCGGGGCGCCGTCTGGGAGGAGGTCATCATCCACCTCCCGCTCGACGTCCGTCTCGTGTCCCTGAGCGCGACGGTCTCGAACGCCGAGGAGTTCGGCGACTGGCTGCAGACGGTGCGGGGAGGCACCGACGTCATCGTCTCGGAAGACCGCCCCGTGCCCCTCGACCAGCACGTCCTGGTCGGCGGCAAGTTCCTCGACCTCTTCGACTCGAGCGGCCAGGCGGCCACGAACCGCGTCAACCCCGAGCTGCTGCGGGCCACATCCCTCTCGCGCAAGGGCGGGTCGGGTCGTCGAGGCGACGGCGGTTCGAGGCGTGGGCCGCGGGGCCATGTGATGGCCCCCATCCAGCAGGCTCAGGGCCGACTCGACCGCTGGAAGATCGTCGAGATGCTCGACGACCAGAATCTGCTGCCGGCCATCTTCTTCGTCTTCAGCCGGGTGGGCTGCGATCAGGCGGTCAAGCAGGTCCTCCGATCCGGCATCCGACTGACGACCGCCGATCAACGCCAGGAGATCCGCGAGATCGTCGAGGCCCGGTGCCGCACGCTCCGCGACGAGGACCTCGCCGTGCTCGGCTACTGGCAGTGGCTCGACGGACTCGAACGCGGAGTGGCGGCGCACCACGCCGGTCTGCTCCCGGCGTTCAAGGAGGTCGTCGAAGAGCTCTTCCAGAAGAAGCTGGTCAAGGTCGTCTTCGCGACGGAGACCCTCGCCCTCGGCATCAACATGCCCGCCCGCACGGTCGTTCTCGAGAAGCTCGAGAAGTTCAACGGCGAGGCCAGGGTCCCGATCACCCCGGGGGAGTACACGCAGCTCACGGGGCGTGCCGGTCGCCGCGGCATCGACGTCGAGGGCCATTCGCTCATCCAGTGGCAGCAGGGGCTCGACCCGCAGGCGGTCGCCTCCCTCGCATCGCGGCGCACGTACCCGATGAACTCCAGCTTCCGCCCGACGTACAACATGGCGGTCAACCTCATCGAGCAGTTCGGCCGTTCACGCACCCGTGAGGTGCTCGAGACCTCGTTCGCGCAGTTCCAGGCCGACCGCTCGGTCGTCGATCTCGCCCGCAAGGTGCGCACGCAGCAGGCGAGTCTCGACGGCTACGCCGCGAGCATGGAGTGCCACCTCGGCGACTTCCGCCAGTACACGCTCATCCGTCGCGAGCTGGGCGACCTCGAGAAGCAGGGCGCGGCGCGGGCCGACGCCCAGTCGCGCAGCGAGCACGAGAAGCGTCAGCGCCGGCTGGGCGACCTGCGGCGTGAGATGCGTCAGCACCCGTGCCACGCCTGTCCCGATCGCGAGCAGCACGCCCGGTGGTCCGAGCGGTGGTTCAAGCTCAAGAAGCAGACCGATCAGCTGTCGGCGCAGATCCGCAGCCGCACGGGTGCGGTGGCGAAGGTCTTCGACCGGGTGACCGACGTGCTGCTCGACCGGGGGTATCTCGTGCCCCGCGCCTCCTCGGAGTCCCGTCCGGCGTCGTCCCGAGGAGGCACGGGTCGGCTCCCCGCGACCGTCGAGGTGGACGTCGCCCCGGCCGGGCGCACCCTTCGGCGCATCTACGGCGATCGCGATCTCCTGGTGGCCGAGAGCCTGCGACTCGGTCTCTGGAACATGCTCGACGTCCCCTCCCTGGCCGCGATGGCCGCCACGCTGGTCTACGAGCCGAGGCGTGACGAGGGGCAGCTCGCCGAGCGGTTCCTCCCGCGGGGCGAGTACCGCACGGCACTCGACGAGACGCAGAAGCTCTGGGCCGAGCTCGACGACCTCGAGCAGGAGCACCGGCTCCCGGGCAGCATCCCCCCGGCCCCCGGTCTCGCGCTGGCGATGCACCGGTGGGCACGGGGTGCCAGTCTCGACAGCGTCCTCGAAGACGCCGAGCTGGCGGCCGGCGACTTCGTCCGCTGGACGAAGCAGACGATCGACCTCCTCGACCAGCTGTCGGTGGTGGCCGATCTGCCGGTCGGTCCGACGGCGCGGCAGGCCCTCGACGCCGTCCGGCGCGGCATCGTCGCCTACTCGGCGGTCTGACGGCGACCGGCGGAGGGGCTCCCAGCCGGGTCGACCTAGAATCCTCAGGTGCCCTCCCGTGTGACCGAGCTCCGTCTGCCCCTCTGGTTGGCCCTCGTCGTGGCCCTGTTCGCCGGGCCCGTCCTCGACGCGGGGTTCCCCGACGGCGACGTCTGGCCGCTGACCTTCGTCGGCATCGGCCTGGTGCTCGTCGCGCTGAGGGGCCGCCGAGCCGGCAGCGCGTTCCTGGTCGGGCTGGTCGCGGGGCTGTCGTTCTATCTCATCCACATCCAGTGGGCCACGCTCTTCCTCGGCGTGGTGCCGTGGGCGGCGCTGGCGGGTCTCGAGGCGCTGTTCTTCGCCGGGGGAGCCGTGCTCATCACCCTGGCCTACCGCTGGGTGCCCGTCGTCTGGCCCGGCACCCTCGGGCGCGCGCTGCTGCTGCCCGTCGTCGTGGCCGGGCTGTGGACCCTCCGCGAGTTCATCGCCGGCAACTGGCCCTACGGCGGCTTCGCCTGGGGCAGGGTCGCCCTGAGCCAGTCCGAGAGCCCGTTCAAGGGTCTCGTCGCCTATCTCGGCATCTCGGGCCTGAGCTTCCTGATGGTCGCCGTCGTCGCCGTCCTGATCGAACTGGCGCTGCTCAGCACCATCCGGGGTTCGACGCGGGTCCTGGCCGGTGCCACCGTGATCGCGGCGGCGCTGGCCGTCCCGGCATGGCCTACCTTCACCGACGGCACGGCGACGATCGCGGGTGTCCAGGGCAACGGCAAGGCCGGCTACTTCGACTCGGCCGAGCGCGCCTACGGCGACCTGACCGACTCGCAGGTGCTGGCGATGCAGGGGCTCGACCCCGCCGCGAACGACCTCGATCTGATCGTCTGGCCCGAGGGCGGCAGCGACCGCGATCCGACCCGGGACGAGTTCGGCCGCTATGTCTTCGACGCCATCAACCGGGGCTACGGCGCACCGCTCCTGTCGGGTGTCATCACCGAGAGCCCCGACGGCGAGACCACGTACAACTCGTCGATCCTGTGGGACGACGGCGAGGTCGTCGGCCAGTACGACAAGAAGCACCCGGTGCCGTTCGGCGAGTACGTGCCCGATCGCGCGTTCTGGCGTCCGTTCGCACCCGAGCTGATCGACCTGATCGGCCGCGACTACACGCCGGGCACGCGCGACGAGGCGATCGATGTGGGCGACTTCGTGGCGGGCATCTCCATCTGCTTCGACATCGTCGACGACCAGCTGATCACGAACATGATGGATCAGGGCGCCCAGGTCATCGTCGCGCAGACCAACAACGCCGACTTCGGGTCGAGACCCGGGCAGACCGACGAGAACGAGCAGCAGCTCGCCATCGCCAAGATGCGGGCCATCCAGACGGCCCGATCGGTCGTCAACGTGTCGACCGTCGCCTCCACCCGGGTCATCGACGCCCACGGCGACGTCGTCGACGGGACGCGCGACTACGAGCCGGGCACGATGGTCACCACGGTCGATCTGGGCACAGGCGCGACCCCTGCCGTCGTCGCGAGCCGGGCGATCGAACTGCTCGTGTCGTTCTTCGGCCTCGCCACGCTCCTGATGGCCGGTCTGTGGAGGGGCCGACGCCGGGCCGCCCGTGAAACCGCGAACGGCCCCGTCACCACGATCCGTGGCGGTGACGGGGCCGTCCTGGTGCGCTGACCGGGCTGCGGCTCAGGCGCCGATCTTCACCTGACCCTTGCGGGCCCGGAGGAAGTCGAGCCGCTCCTGCAGCAGCTCCTCGAGCTCGTCGCGCGTGCGACGCTCGAGCAGCATGTCCCAGTGCGACCTCGGAACCTTCACGTCGGCCTCGTCGATCTCGACGAGCTTCCCGTCGGCCGTCAGAAGACGACCCTCCAGGCCGCTCTTCGGCGACTGCCAGATGTCGGGGATGTCCGCATCGGCGGCGAACACCATCTCGAACGTCGTGCCGTCGGTCGTCTGGTAGACGGCCTTCTTGCGGGGCGAGAATTCGACGCCCTCTTCGCTCTGCAGGCTCTGACTACCCAGTCTCATACCGCGCAAACTGCGATCTGCCATTGTGTGGTCTCCTCTCGCGGTGCAATCTCCCGTTGTAACCCGGAATTCGGTGCGGTTGTTTCGCCCGACGGCCTTTCACAGTGCCTTCACAGTGCGGAGATGCCTGGTCAACGCAGTTCTTCGAGTGCCAGATCCACCCGATCGGTGACGATCCCGGCGACCCCGAGCGCGACGAGGCGGTGCATGTCCGCGGGGTCGTCGACCGTCCAGACATGGGTCTCGACCCCGACCGAGGCGAGGTCCGCGACCCGCCGGGCGGTCACGATCGTGACCGGCCCTCGCCGTTCGGGCACCTGGATCGCCCCGCAGCCCGCGAGCACCGTGGCGAGCAGACGGCGTCGGACGGATCGGAGGGGGATCACCCCGATCAGGACGGCCGAGACGACGAGACGAGACGAGGCCGAGGTGGCGACACCCGGCAGCCCGGCCACCGTGCGGGCGCGGCGCGACTGGTCGAACGACGTCACCAGAACGCGATCGACGGCACCGGCCCGGCGGATGGCCTGGATGGTCGGCTCGACGGCGTCGTCCGACTTCACGTCGATGTTGAAACGCGTCTCGGGGAACGCGTCGAGCGCCTCGACGAGGGAGGGCATGGTCTGGTCGTCGGGCAGGCGGATGCTGGAGACCTCCGACCAGTCGAGGTCGAGGAGGCGCTGGTCGCGACCTGCGAGTCGTCGCAGGTCGGCGTCGTGGCTGATGACCGCGACCCCGTCGCGCGTGGCGTGCACGTCGGTCTCGAGGTAGTCGGCGCCGATGGCGATCGCCTGCGCGAACGCGAGCATGGTGTTCTCGGGCGCCGTGGTGTGCAGTCCGCGATGGGCGAGCAGGCGGGGCGTCTCGGGGTCGAACCACCGGGTGGGGCCATCAGCCGCGTGCGTCGTCACGGTCGGTCGCTCGGGGGAGTCGCCGGCCCGTCGTCCGATCCGCTCGGGGCAGCGGTCGGGCCGTCGGCCGATCCGCTCGACGGGTCGACGGAGCCGGGCTCGGTCACGGTCGGGAATCCGAGGTCGGGTTCCGATCCGAGGTCGACCGTGCTCGCCAGATCGGGCGTGGCCTCCATGTCCGCCACCGACGGCCCGGGCCGGGGCACCCAGCCCGGTGCGTCGGGGTTCTTGGGAGCGAAGAAGCCCGAGCCGATGCCCTTCAGGGCCTCGGTCAGCTCGCTCGGGATGATCCAGAGCTTGTTCGCCGACCCGTCGGCCAGCTTCGGGAGGGTCTGCAGGTACTGATAGGCCAGCAGCTTGGGGTCGGGATCGCCAGCATGGATGGCGTTGAAGACGGTCTGGATCGCCTCCGCCTCGCCCTGGGCTCGGAGCACCTGCGCCTTCGCATCGCCCTCGGCTCGGAGGATCGCCGACTGACGCATGCCCTCGGCCTCGAGGATCTGCGACTGCTTCGTCCCCTCGGCCGTGAGGATGGCTGCACGTCGGTTCCGCTCGGCGCGCATCTGCTGCTCCATCGAGTCCTGGATCGACAGGGGCGGATCGATGGCCTTGAGCTCGACGCGACCGACTCGGATGCCCCATTTGCCGGTGGCCTCGTCGAGGACCACCCTCAGCTGCCCGTTGATGTTGTCGCGACTGGTCAGCGCCTCCTCGAGGTTCAGACCGCCGACGACGTTCCGGAGGGTCGTCGTGGTGAGCTGCTCGACGGCCCCGAGGTAGTTGGCGATCTCGTAGGTGGCCGCGCGGGCGTCGGTCACCTGGAAGTACACGACGGTGTCGATCGACACCACCAGGTTGTCTTCCGTGATGACCGGCTGGGGCGGGAACGACACCACCTGCTCGCGCATGTCGATCAGCGGCCGGACGCGGTCGATGAACGGCACGAGCAGATTCAGACCCGGGTTGAGCGTCTTGTGATAGCGGCCGAGTCGTTCGACGACACCGGCGCTGGCCTGGGGGATGATCCGCACGGCCCGGAAGAGCACGACCAGGACGAGCACGACGACGATGGCGACCACCACGATCGTGGCGACGGTGGCGGGGGTGACGGTGTCCATGGGCTAGTCCCTTCGCACGGGGACGACGAGAGCGGTCGACCCCTGGATGGCGGTCACGACGACCGGCGCGCCGGTGTCGAGAGGTGTGATGGACTCGCCCGGCATCGGGGGAGTCGTGAGCAGTCGGGCGGTCCACGTGTCGCCGTTGGTCAGCTTGACCTGGCCGGCGTCGAGCCCGATGGGCACGACGACCGTGCCGTGCAGCCCGAGCAGGGCCTCGATGTTGCTCGGCGTCGGATCCCCGCCCTTCTTCAGCGCCTTGAGCAGAGCCGGTCGCACGGTGAAGAGCAGGAGCACGGCGACGATGCCGCCGGTGACGATCTGCAGCCACCACGGTGCGCCGAGCAGACCGGAGACGAGTCCGCCGCCGCTCCCGATGGCGAGCATGAGGAACGTGAGCTCGAGGGTGGTGACCTCGATCACCACGAAGAGGAGGATCAGCGCGATCCAGATGATCCATGCGTACTGGGCGACGACGTCCATCCCCGAACCTCCCTCAGTTCCCCTGTTATGGAAAAGTATCACCTCCCACCGACGTCGAGTAGGTGCTTGGTAGTCTCGGGGCTGGTCCTCAGGGAGGCGCGCTCCGTCGAGAACGACGTCGCACCTCCTCGGCGCCCCGCAGCATCCGCACCCCGTTCCGCCCGCTCAGTCAGGAGTACGCCTTGTCCAACCCCCTCGCCGCCGGCTCGTTGTCCGGCGCCCGTGCCCTCGTCACCGGCTCATCGCGCGGCATCGGCGCCGACACGATCGCGTACCTGGCCGAGGCCGGTGCCAAGGTCGTCGTCAACTACCGCAACAAAGAGCGCCGGGCGCTGCAGCTCGTCGACAAGATCGAGGCCGCCGGGGGAGAGGCCATCGCGATCGGGGCCGACCTCACCGATGCCGAGAGCGTCCGGGGCATGTTCGCCACGGTGGGCGAGCGCTTCGGCGGGCTCGACATCCTCGTGATGAACGCCTCCGGCGGCATGGAGAGCGGCATGGCCGAGGACTACGCCCTCAAGCTCAACCGCGACGCCCAGGTGGAGCTGCTGACCGCCGCGCTGCCGCTGCTGGCCCCGGGTTCGCGGGTCGTCTTCGTCACCAGCCACCAGGCGCACTTCATCGAGACGACCGAGACGATGCCCGAGTACCTGCCCGTCGCCCTCAGCAAGCGGGCCGGCGAAGACGCCCTGCGCGCGATGATCCCGCAGCTCGAGGCGGCCGGCGTCGAGTTCGTCGTGGTCTCCGGCGACATGATCGAGGGCACCATCACGGCGACCCTCCTCGAGCGCTCGAACCCAGGCGCCATCTCGTCGCGCAAGGAGAGCGCCGGCAAGCTGTACAACGTCGCCGAGTTCGCGGCGGAGGTCGCATCTGCGGCCGTCGACCCGGTGCCGACCGATCACACCCGTTATGTCGGAGACACGAGCGACTTCGCGCCCCTGTCATGACCGAGCGGGTCGTCCGGGCGACGTCTCGGTTGATAGTCGTCGACGAAGACGGCCGGGTCCTGCTCATGCTGACCAAGGCCCCCGACACCAGCGGCGTCGCCCGCTGGATCACACCCGGCGGGGGAGTCGACCCGGGTGAGACCCAGGCCGAAGCGGCCATCCGGGAGCTCCGCGAGGAGACCGGTCAGATCATCACCGACCCGGGCGACGTCGTGTACGTCGAGGACTTCGTCGTCCCGTGGGACGACGCTGATCACACGCACGGTCACGCCGAGTTCTTCATCGTCAGACTGCCGCATTTCGAGATCGACGACGCCGGCTGGACGGACGACGAACGCGTCGACATCCTCGAGTCGCGCTGGTTCACGATCGACGAGCTCGACGGACTCGACGCGGCCGACGACGCCGTCGAACCGGCGGCGCTCGTGCCGCTGCTGCGCCGCATCCTCTGAGTCGTTCCTCGACCGAGACCCCTTCTCGGCCGACTCAGCAGTGCGCTGATAATGCACATTATGTCAGCTTGCCGATCTCGAACACCCCTCTCGCGCCTCCTCGGTGTTGGCTCGACGCATGACCAGCGCACCCCATGCCCGCGACGCACACGACGACGAGCGAGACGGCCCCGACGGTCGGCACCGCCGACCGGAGGGCCTCGACGACGCGACCGTCGACGCCCTCGGCGAGCTCTCGGCGGCCCTCGAGGTCGTCGAACAGGCCCGAGGGTTCCTCTACGGATTCCACCGGCTGACCGGCAAGGCCGACCTGGCCCTCGGCGACGCCGTCGAGAAGCTGCGGGCGGCCGGGCACGGCGAGATCGCCGACCGGCTCGACCGGGAGCTGATCGGCCGCAACGTGATCGACGGGCGATGGACCTTCCAGATCGTCGAGGACTACGACGACGGCTACTACGCGCTGTTCCGGGAGAGCGAGAAGAACGCTCGTGATGCTCTCGCCGGCGGCAGGAGACATCTGTTCGAGGCGGAGATGAAGGAGGCGCGGCGCACGCCGGGCCATCGCCACCATGCAGCGCTCCCCCACGACCCCGACGACGGGGAACCCCACGGTCCCGCCTGAGATGATGTCGGCATGACGCCGATCGATCAGCCCCGAATCGAGGCCGCCGTCCGCGAGCTGCTGGCCGCCGTCGGCGAGGACCTCGCCCGCCCCGGTCTGGAGGCCACGCCGCGACGGGTCGCCGAGTCGTACGCGGAGTTCTTCTCCGGTGTCGGGGTGGACGCCGCGCAGGTCGTCCGCGACAGCGTGGTGCCCGCCGAAGCCGATCAGTCGGGCGAGCTCGTGATCGTCCGCGAGATCCGCTTCCGCTCGATGTGCGAGCACCATCTGCTCCCCTTCGTGGGCGTCGCGCACATCGCCTACGTGCCCGGGCGCGAGATCGTCGGGTTGGGGGCGCTCCCCCGCCTGGTCGACACCGTGGCGTCGCGCGCCCAGCTGCAGGAGCGTCTCGGCGAGGAGATCGCGCAGGCGCTGAGCGACGGCGCCGAACCGACCGGGGTGCTCGTCGTGCTCGACGCCGCGCACGGCTGCGTCACCACCCGCGGGCCGCGCCAGAGCGGCAGCAGCACGGTGACCCTGGCGAGCCGGGGCTCGTTGACCGACCCCGCGGCGAGGGCGGAGGCGATGGCGCTGATCGGCGCCCCGCACGACGGGCGCTCGGCGTGACGACGTCGCACGGCCGCTGGGTCGAGGGCGCGGCGGCCCCCTTCCTCCCCCCGCTGCACTCCCCCGTGCGACGGATCGGCCGGCGCACGTTCGACTTCTCCCGTCAGGTCGCGGTGATGGCGATCGTGAACCGCACCCCCGACTCGTTCTTCGACCAGGGCGCCACCTTCGCCCTCGACCGGGCCGTCGCGGCCGCCGTCCAGGCCGCCGACGACGGCGCCGACTGGGTCGACATCGGCGGTGTGCCGTTCGCGCCCGGGCCCGAGCTGCCCGGTGCTGAAGAGCTCGAGAGGGTCCTCCCGGTGGTCCAGGCCCTCTCGGCCCGCTCCGACGTCGTCGTCTCGGTCGACACCTTCCGGGCCGACGTCGCCGAGGCGGTCATCGCGGCCGGAGCCGGCGTGATCAACGACACCACGGGGCTGCACGACCCACGGCTGGCCGACGTCGTCGCCGACAGCGACGCGACGCTCGTGATCACCCACAGTCTGGCCGCACCGCGCCGTCCCCACCCGAGTCCGCACTACGACGACGTGACCGTCGAGGTGATCGACTTCCTCCGCCGGCGGGTCGACCTCGCCCTCGAGCACGGGGTACCCCTCGAGCGCATCGTCGTCGACCCGGGCCACGATCTGAACAAGACGACACGGCACACCCTCGAGGTGACGCGCCGACTCGCCGAGGTCGCGGCTCTGGGTCACCCCGTGCTCGCCGCGGTGTCGAATAAAGACTTCATCGGCGAATCGCTCGGACGCGAGAAGCCGGACCGCCTGTCGGGTTCGCTGGCCGCGGCGACGGTGTGCATCATGCTCGGCGCGCGCATCGTCCGCATGCACGACGTCCGAGCAGCCGTCGACGCCGTCCGCATGGTCGAGGCCGTCGCGGGCTGGCGCGACCCCGTCCGCGAGGTGCACAACCTGGGCCCCGGGTCCGCCCCTCGACCCGGCGGGGTCTCCGACGCCGAGGAGGCGCGCTCATGACCTCCCCGATCCTCACGAGGGTGCTCCCCGGCCCTCCCGAGCCGCTCGGTCACGAGGCGCTCGTGGCGCTCCTCTCCCCCGTCGACCGGAGCGTCCCGCGGGTCGGCGCGAACGCCGTGTCGAGCATCGACGGCTCGGCCAGCGTCGACGGCCTCTCGGGGGGTCTCGGCGGGCCGGCCGATCTGCTCGTCTTCGATCTGCTCCGTCGTGTGTGCGATGTCGTGGTGATCGGCGCGGGAACCGTGCGCTCCGAGGGGTACGGAGCGATGCGCCTGCACGACGACGACGTGGCCTGGCGCCGGTCGCGGGGTCTGCCCGATCACCCGGTGTTCGCGATCGTGTCCCGGTCGCTCGACCTCGATCCGTCGAGCGCCGTGTTCGCCGAGGCACCGGTGCGCCCCCTCGTCGTCACGACGGAGTCCTCCCCGCGCGACGCGAGGTCGCGACTCGAGGGCGTGGCCGACGTGGTGGTCTGCGGTGCGGACCGGGTCGACCCGCGCCTCCTCGTGGCCCTGC
>Ga0265797_10007558_pt1 | contig 14811 bp, 16 predicted proteins | sample P2T30metagenome_FD_192433 | JGI IMG/M metagenome (GOLD analysis project Ga0265797, IMG submission 192433) | Plant litter microbial communities from East Loma Ridge, Irvine, California - P2 T30 | ecosystem: Environmental > Terrestrial > Plant litter > Unclassified | place: USA: California... | reverse complement strand
CGACGGCCGCACTAGGAGGCGTGGAGTATCCACCGAAGATGGGACGGTCGCCCTTTTCCCAGAAACGTTCTTTGAAGAGCAGCGCAACTTTGCAGGCGGATTTGAAACGGAGGCCAGCTTCGCTGATCGCGCGACCGAGTACGGAGGAGAATTTTGGAAGCGACATGAAGCGTGTCATGGTGAATGGCACTGCCATGATCGTGTAGTCGTATTCTTTCGACTCGTATGTTCGGTTGCTGACACTGGGATACCACGATAGTTTCGTGCGTGTGTGACCTTCGCCGTCTTCGACAGCCTCTAGTTTTCTGACCTTTCGGTTCAGGGTGAGACGGTCACTGACATGAGGAAGGAACGCATCAGACAGTCTGTTAAAGCCACCGTCTACACACTTCCACTCAGTCATGCCCAATGCATCCGGTCCGCCATCTTGCGCAAGGTTCGAGTTGTGCACTAACTCATCCCAAAAAACGTCGTAGTCGCTCGCTGTCCAGATGGCGTCTGTGACGTTTTCGCTTGCACCGAAGACGTGGCGCATCATGGCCTGCTCGCTCCAGTCGTCGAGGCCTTGATCCATGGCCTTCTTGTGTTCGCGCCATACATTGCGTTGTACTGCCTTGAGCTTTTCCTTCGACTTCAGAAGCTCATTCATGCGCTGCTTCGTTTCGGTGTACTCCTGGGTGTCCAGTGGTGCTGGTCGCCCAAGAGACGAGTTTGCTTGGATCTCCGCTCGCGTTGGAAGTTGTCCATTTGGAAGTCTGCCAGTTCCCAGGCCGAGGATCTCATTGGGATGATGCTGAACCCATGGGATGAAGTCGACTTTGTAATGCGGATCGTTTGCGTTCATCTCATTGAGCATGTCGGCCAACTGGAATACCATTTGATGGTCGCTGTATTCGATGGTCTCTCCATCCTTGTATGTAATCGAGTGAGGAAGGCGCATAGGACCCATCTCCGCCCATTCTTGCGTTCCACCAACGTACTTGGTTCGGAACCGTCCTCCGACCCGGTCGCTTGCCTCGATGATCTCCCAGTTGTGCACACCCACACTGTCAAGCATCAGTGCTGTAGCGAGACCAGAGATTCCGGCGCCGACTATCGCGATGGTCGCATTCTTCTTGGATGAGGCCGCAGAGGTGGTAATGTTGATCGCCGCGACACCGTCGAACCATGCTCCAAGAGCGTCGAAGTCTTGTAGCAACGGTTTGGTGCGGCTGACGTCCCTAGTCTCTAAAGATGTTCTGGGACTCGAAATGGGGTTGCTGAGCACCAGCCCTGTAGAGGCTAATGTAATGGTTAGTGACCTCAACATCCTCGCCGCTGGATAGACCATGTTCGTAAACACCTTCGACTTGAAGAATTGATAATGAAGGGTTGACAAGCCGTGCTTGCAACACCTTGATCGTTTAAGCTTAATATAAGACACCAATTACCCGCGAACCATGATGGCCAACCACCATGCGCCTCCACTTGGCGAATGGACACACCGCGCATCTTGACGGAAAACAGCAAGCAAAAATGTACTATCAGCATTAGAGTGCCATCACGGTAGACAGAGGACTGTGTCGCGTTTCCACCCTTACGAGTATACACCGATCAAGCGAAGCCGGGCGGTCATACTCAGCGACCCGAACGCGCGCCCCGAAAAGCTTTCAACATGTTGTATACAGCAGCATCTTTGGTCTTCCACTCTTGATCACGCGCTGCGTCATTAGAGTCGCCAAACGTGTATGTCATCTCCTCGTTCTGTTTAGTCGCCTCTTGGTTCTTGTTTATGTTTCTCGGCGGTACTTCGTACCGAGTTGGAGTAAGGACGTGGACTTGCAGAATGGCGCTTTCGACATCGTGGACGAATTGTGCTATTAGCTGTCAGATCTTGTAATGCACATCGAACGAGGCAGACGGGTGCATGCAAGAAGATGGGCGGTCTTACTCCACGGTATACCCAACTCTTCGGCCTCATTTCGGGCTTTATTCCGTGCGATGCAGCGCTCTTGCAGCTCCCATTCTTCTAAAGACTGTACAGGTGCGACGCCCGCCTTGGTCTTAGTGAGGTCATCGAGGGATGGCGAATGCAGACGCTGCGTTACGGCTCTAGAGATGAGTTGTCGGTATTGTACTGTTTCCAGGCCATCATTTGTGTTGTCCTTGCGGACTCTCGTATGGGCGTCGGTGTTTAAGTTTGAGGGTTTGGCTGAGCTCAGTTCTAGGAGTGTGATCGCCATGACGCAGCGTCCGAGATAGACGATCGTAAAGTAAGGACATGGGGTCGTGCAGAGAGAGGGTGAGTATATAGCTGCTGGTGTCAAAACATTGGCGTTTGTGGTATGATGAACTAGACGCGCCGTGTACTCATTATTCAATGATGCGATTGCACCATCGTATGCCTGAGTATCGGGGTAGCTAGTACTTTCTCGATTTCTTCACCATCCTCTTCACGTATAGGCGGCACACGCTTCTTATTTACATCGTCGTCTTGATTAAAGACCATCCCGTCCAGTATGTACAGCGTCCCCGAAACTCTACAAGCTCAGCCCATCAGCCAGCACTGCACCGTACCAGATCATAGCTCCCAATCCAACCATGTTGACCAAGCTGCTGACACCGTGCAGGATGCCGAACTGCTTGTTCAGGGCCTGCATCTCCTTACTATGTGGCCCAGCATCATAGCTCTTCTTCCCATCCCTGGTCTCCTGATGCTTCCTCAGACCCATGACCTCCGTTGTCTTGGGTCCAACGTAGACCCAGTTGACTAGCGCGGTGAGAAACATTGTGGTGTGCAGCCAGGAGCTCAGGTTATCGGTTGCTGTCGGCGGAATGGGCGAGGAAGAGAGGAATGGTAGCAAGGACGACGCTCCGCCGCGTGGGTATGTGAGCAGCATGACGACGGGAGTGAGGGTTTGTAGGGTGAAGTAGACGGGGAAGGTGTGCTTCTGGAGCGTGGAGAATTGAGGGCGAGGGAGGACGCGGAAGGCTACGATGCCTGAGACGAAGGATTGGAAGAGCGTTGAGCCCAGGAGGGTGCCATAGCTATGCTTCTGTTAGAGGATCTTGAGCGTCGAGGGCTGGTAATGTAGCTTCGTACCTGAGTAGATGGTATGTCGCCGGATTCTTGAATGAGGAGAATGACATATTGACGATTGTGGTTTATCAGTCAATCGTGTTGTCAATGAAGAGGAGAGTAGGAGTGAGCAGGAAACTCGGCGTTTCAGAGCGCCACGAGCAGCAGCCTCGGCAAATGATGATCTCACGACATGTCGGAGCCATGCGGTGACCCTGCATGCTACCCGTGCGCTATCCCTTCTGGAGCCTGGCGCGTCTGCCCCGCTAAAGATTTCGCGAGCCCCTCCATTGCGCATCATGGCGTCGTGCGACAATCTTTCAGCCCGTCTAAGGAAGGATCCTAGCCTCCGCCCGACCAGACCTCCGTACACCAACCCTCGTAATGCTGCTTCCTTCGCTGATCAACCTCCGTCGCCCAGCCAACACGCCACTCGAACCTGAAGACATATTCGGGTCCTCCCTCGGCGGCATCTTCACCGACGATACACAGAACCAGCATGGCGACGATCCGAGCACCGTCATTCTGTATCGCAACGCAAAGTTCGGAGAGCAGGAGATCAGGGTCGCGGATGTGAACGGCGAAGAAGAAAGAAGAAAGTTCGCGCACTACCTATGGAATGCCGGCGTCATGATGGCAGAACTGGTCAGCGGGCGAGTGGAGGGCGGCGATCTGGGTGCAAGTGGCAAGGGTCTACACGAAGATGAGGAGGGCTGGAGAGATGGCGAATGGTGGACAGACAAGGAAGAAGAGAAGAAATGGAGCGTGGAGGGCGAGACTGTGTTGGAGTTGGGCGCAGGTGGGTCGGGCTGAGTAAAGAGAGGTGTTGAAGAAAGTACTGATGGAACATTTGCTCGCAGGCGTAGGATTGGGCGGGATTCTGAGTACATTGGCGGGAGCGAAAGAGGTACTTCCATGCTCAGACTCGGATTCTGCACAGGCTCCAACTGACAATCCGCTAGGTTGCCATCACCGACTACCCTGCCGCTCCTATCCTCGATACTCTCAAAACGAACGTCGCGAAGAACGTCCCCGCGCATCTCAAGCCCAACGTGACCGTCGAAGGTCATCAATGGGGCTCCATAAGCACACCCTTCGAGATCTCGCACGCGAATCGCTACACGCGCATTCTCGCTGCAGATTGTCTCTGGATGCCGTGGGAGCACGAGAGCCTGGCCAAGTCCATGCTGCACTTCCTATCCGACGACCCATCCGCACGTATATATTGTATCGCAGGCTTCCACACGGGACGCGCCAAAGTCGCACCCTTTTTCGAAGAGGTGATACCGGAGCAAAGGCTCGAGATCGAGGAGATATACGAGATGGACGTCAACGGGCAGCGGCGGTCATGGGCAAAAGAGCGCGACGGCGGTACGGAGAATATGGGCGAGCGGAAGAAGTGGCTTGTTGTCGCGCGGATACGGCGGGCTGTTCGGCAGTAATAATGGCAGTAATTCTTCTTCTCAGCAGACGAAGCGCTGAATCACACCCTCTTGAAGCACAGCGTAACAACACTGCTGCCCGTCTTGCCTCCAAACGTGAAGCTGGGATACTTGACTTTGCCCTCAAACTCTAGCTCTCCGCCTCCAAACCAGCCCTTGAGTTCTTCTTCTGTCCAATTGCAGCTCGTGATGAGGAATCTGCCGCCCTTCTTCATGAGAGGCTCAACCTTTTCCCTGTACCCCTCGCAGATCCTACGACCTTGCGCGTCTTCTTCTTGCGACAAGCAGATGGCGTCAAATGTGCCCTTGTCCAGTACGACATCGAAGCCAGCGCCTAGCCACGCGCCAGGTGCTTGCGACAGAATATCCCACTCGTGGAATGTGATGTCCTTATAAGAGTCATCCTTCGCGTCGCGAATCGACGTAGCAAGCGTGACGCTCTGCGCAGAGTAATCAACGCCGACCATCTCGCCGTTCCACTCGTCCTCGCGCAGCGCAAACAGCAAATGCCCATTGCCTGTTCCCAGATCCAGGAACCGCGCCGCGTTGTGGTCGTCCCCGTCGTCCTCTTTGTGTATGTGGCCCTCGTCGCTGAGATCTTCAAGAAAAGACAGCATGCGCTCCTCGGCGCCCGCGTCGCTGAACCATATTGTTCCTTCGTCGTCGGCGTTTGCGGCAAAGTTTTGGCGTTCGGTGTTGTACGCGGCGTCCCAGTAGGATTTGGTGCCCAGTTCGCTGGGATCGAGGTGCGCCGGCGCGGTCATTGAGTGAAGGTTCGAGGAGGGAGGAGCGACTGCAGTGGGTGTAGGAGACGTGGGTGATGCGACGTCGTGGTGGAGAGCTGGTGATGTTTTTGGAGGGGCAGAGAGTTGGTTCCTGGCTAGACGCTCGCGCATTGCGCTGCAAGCGAGGCGGGCCGCCTTTGGAATGACAAAGCATGTCAATTATCATACGCACATGGAGGTCGTTGAAGAGAGATACGCATAGATTAAGTGGAATTGATTGATTCGCTATCCGAAGTGCGAAGTCATCCTTGCAGTTGCCCGTGCGATCCACACCGTACTACTCTCGCAATCCACAAGCAGATCTGCAAGCACCCTTACAACGGTCGGTCGCTGCTGCGAATGACCTCACCCTTGTAGACTGTTCGGTAAATATGGCCGAAACCTTGAGGGTCTATTTGATACCGAGCATTGATCCGCTTCCAATAATCGGTTGAAATCTCTTTGATCCAAACCTCATCTTTCCACTCTTCTTCCCATTCGTTTACTGTCCAGTCTCGTCTCTCAAAGAAGAAAGTGTCCTGATCCCACATCTCACCCACGTCTCCAGTGAAGGTGATGTTGATTGTACCGTCAATCACCGCACGAATAGTGTCAGAAAACCCATCCGGTAGATGCCATGGCAAGCCAATGCGGCATAGAAAGCGACGGTCGAACAATCTGGACGTTGGACACGTATTCTTGACTCGGCATTGTTCCAGCATGGCTTCTTGCATGGCTGCCGCATATTTGAGAATGTTCCAAGCCTCGAGAGATTCGCGCGAGTGACCATCGATCACGAGCTGAAAAGAGCCTGCTGGCATCCCGTGGGTATGAAGTAGGTAGACCTCTGTTAGCCATGGAATAATAGCATCTAAAGCATCAGATCCAGCAATGGAGTCATATCCGGCATGGAGGCTGTCTGGATGGCCCAAAGGTAGGAGGTTGGCCAGTAGATCGATATGTCTCTCGACCCGAAGATTTGAATTCGCCTGGCACATGGGAATGAGACCTCGTACATGGCATACGGAACGCGGCATCGACTTGAAGTCTTCGTGGAGGACGAGTTTACGCAGATTGCGCAGCCTTTTGGGGGGGATTTGATGCACTGCGACATGCGTTAGAAAGCTCATACCGTGTGAGGATTCCTGTATTACAATAAAAAGTGCTGTGGTGAGGGACTTGGGAGGTCAATGAGTTGGGATAGCACTTACAAACGTCGATCGCTACTGCAGCAGCTGAGAAGTAGTATCTACTGTTGCAAAGTTGGCGAGGATCCTCCACATGGCACCAGTTGTATATTAAGGTCTTGTCTTCTTCTGGCCGGCAAACGAGCCCTTCCATCCTGGCAAGCTCGCTGTCCGTGGGAATGGACCAAGGGGTTGGCCTCCAAGACAGTACATCGTGTAACGCCCCTTCCACGAAGATATTGTACTGGCCCATACCTCGAAGGTTGCCCACCGGGCAGATAATGTTTCCAAATATTCCCCGTGTGAGCTGCGCAAACTTGGTTGAATCTCGATTCTTCGCCATGTCGAGCGCGAGCACAAGAGCTTCTACAAACTCTTGACACTCATGATTGCCCAAACTCATATCCATATATTGCGATAGTATATTGATATTTCGCGTAACTGCTTGCTTCAGAGGTCCTTCGAGACAGTCTTCGATGACTGGATAACGAGCTCTTATTTCAGTAAGATCTGACGCCTCGAGCAGTTCCGCGACACAGATCAGCATGTATTGTCTTTGAACTTGAACCATATCAAATACTAACAAGTACTTCAGTACAATTTCAAGCTCATCCATCGACGTTCGACGCTTACTCTGGCAAAATCGAGCGGCTCTTGACCGGAGTTGCTGGAATTCTGCGCCATCGTCCACAGAGCAAAGGGTGCTAAACTCAACATTCTGGAAAGCGACGTGCTGCATCTCGTCTGCAGCAATCTTGCAGGTTATTATAAGACCGAGGCCCCCTGCTTGTGCTGAAGCATCGGAATAACGTAGCTTTGCCGTGTCTTTATCGTACACATAGTGTGGTCGACCCTGGGCACAGTACTCGTAGATGGTATTCCGTATTTCTCGTGGAAGTCGAAAGAATGGCGACTGTGTTTGTCCGAGAATGTACTTTGTCTTCGGTGTTGTCATGAATGGGAACATGTTCCAGTGCGCAATGTTGTTGGGGCCTTTCTTGTTGAAAGCCATCGTGGGTGTATCGGGCCATCCAGACGTTGACTGCGACTGCCCGGCATTTTATATCGCGACGGCGCAGTTTCCGTCATACCTCCTCTGGCCTTTTGCCGATGACTCCCAAGAAGGATGCACCATGGTACCAAACTATGGCTTGCTGGTCGTAAGCGGATTCATGGCTGATCAACTGGGCACCATTCGGCCTCAGTGCAACGACTCATCGGTGGCCGCTGGGTTGAGTGCGTAGTGTGAGTGACATGTCCATCAAGAGCAGAGCTGTAACTGTTGGGTGGTCTTGATTCTACGCGACGCGAACGAACAGATGGATGGTCGGTCTGGCGCGGACCAGTTGGCGCGAGCCTGGTGCCCAGCCACCCAGACTCTTCAGGAGCACGGAGCTCCACCACCCAGGCGAACATCACGGTTAACTCTGACACAACTTCCTCAGACCATGACCTCACTCGCTCGTTGAGTCTGATTTCGCAAACGTCCTTAGATAGACCATTCGAAACCTCAGATACTCACGTTGCAAGCGCTCTTGCAGACCGCGCATCCTCAGCGATGGCCGCCGCCCGAACCCGCCCTTGAACCTCGACGAAGACAAGAACGCTGTCCACGCATAACAGGCCCCGCGCGCCATTCACGGCCCTCGCCCTTCAGAATCACGGCCTACGTACAGCCGGTCGAAGACGCGCAACCCGATTACAACGTAGCCAAACATGTATGGCTCATCGTCAGCCGGGGCGCGCTTCGATCGGCTCGCCCTTTTTGGAAAGGAGCAGCAGACCGACACATTGTGGCACTGGAGCAAATCGGCTTACAGTGTAGCTTTCCTGCGTATGATCTGCATCACAGTGTTCTTGCTGTATGTGGAGGAGTGCATAATCTGAAGGCACTGGTCATCTACCAACAGAATACTCCAGACACGGGTTGGCCGCAGTACTGCAAATACGACCACCCGCCTCGCCAGTATTGTACCATGACGGCTATAATTGACTCCCTGTACTCGAGCCTACGGAATGTCTCCGGGACATCGAAGCTCAGTTCCCTCACTAGAGGAGGCAAAAGAGCGTTTAACAACACCTGAAACTGAGTTGCATATTGAGCCCCAGTGTTTGGGTACAAAAGCACTCAAGCGGCGATGAAGTCATCTTCCTATCTATGATATTGATACACAATAGCCAGCCATAAGTTCATTCAGGAGTCAGAGTACCACGTGGCTGCTCGATCAGCGTACGGTCCGTCCTAGATGATTAGTTGATTTAGTGTTTTGGCTGGTACGCTGTGACTCATGCTCTCTAGGGATGTTGCGCAATAACATGCACCAGTACACTGCGTCAAAGAGGCTTTTGTGTTATCGCACGCTACATAGTGGGGACAATATTGGTGTTTCATCTCGGTACGCGGCACTATGACCTCGCTTCTTGCATAGATCGTCCTCAAATCTTACCATGGGATTGTGTGCGACAGGTCCATGTTTTTCGTTTCTCTTGATCATTCATGCCAAAAGTAATACACTATCAAACCCGCGCAATGTCTACGATGAATGCTCCACATCATAGCGCTCCCACACGTATAGCCAGAACTCCGAGAGAATACCACAGTTAACCGCCTCTTCCCAATCCGACTCCCACTGCGTTTCTGTCCAGTCCCTGCTCTTGGAAACAAAACCATCTCGATCCCATAGCTCGCCCACATCCCCGGTGTATCGCACAAGCGAGCTGCCCTCAACGATATCTCGTATCATCTGCGCAAAGTTCATGGGCAGGCTCCAGATGGCCCATGCATTATAATACAACGGCCGAGGACTTCTGGGCGGCAGGCGTATACCGTTTAGCCGCAATTGGCTGTGTCGTGCTTCTTGCGTAGCTGCAGCGTGTTTAAGCGTGTGCCAGAATTGCGAAGACTCGTTTGCCTGGCCATCAATAAAAAGATGAAACGATTGCGAAGGCATTCCGTATGAGACTAAAAGCTGAGCTTCCTCGATCCATGGTACCATCGCTTCGAAGCAATCTGCACTAAGAATATGCGTACCATCCTCAGCCGAAACCAGCGAAGAGCCTGTCGGAAGTAGGTTTGTGAGAAGGCTGATGTGTCTCTCAATACGAAGATGAGAATTCTTGAGGCAGAACGGGATTAATCCTCGTGCATGACATTCTGGGCGTGAAACAGCCTTGACATCTTCGTTGAGAACGATCGTTCGTATGTTGAATCTGCGCTGCTCCGGGATGCGATTTACTATCCTGGATTAGTGAGGCGCTCAAAGAAACAACCTCCACACCTATGTATGGCATCTTGGCCTACACAGTCGAAACTGGGATTGGACTTACAGAACTCGATCGCGACAGCTGCAGCAGAAAAGTACCAACGTAGTCGCTCGGCATCGAAATGCTCAGTTATATCCGGGAAATAGAATACGCCATCGTCTGTGATTGGGAGAAGAGTATCTGATTGTCCGGGCTGACAGATCAGTGCCTCGTATCTTGACAGCTCTTGGTCACTGGGGATTTGCCATGGTGAAGGGTGCCAGTGATAGATATCGGAAAGAGCGCCCTCTACGAAAAGGTTGTTTTGCACAATGCCCAGAGCGACCCCTCGGATAGGACAGTCACCTAGCCCGAACGTGCCACGCACCAGGTCTGCGAACTTTGACGGATGCCGAGTTTTTGCCAGAACCAACGCGTGTTGCAGAGCGTCACTGAAGGCCTGACTGAGAACTTCTTCTCCTGCATCGTCTGGGGCACCAAGCTCATCTGTGCGGAGCGCTGCTGCCCGCTGCAAAGGTCCATCAAATAAGTACCTTACAGAAGGGTAACGTTCGTAGATGTCGATGAAGTCTTCTGGCTGTAATAATTCGGCAGCGCACACCAGCATGCGACATTTTTGACGCTCAGCATACTTTAGCACTGCATCTTTGTCAGCCGACGTGGGTTACAAGGTGTGGCAGAACATACAGCACCAAAAACGACCCGCGCGTGAGCGAACGTTCATATACCTACCCCCGTCATCAATTGATGACTTAGGATAGAATTGTATCTTTCTAAACGCAATCGTCTTCATCTCTTCTGCAGCGATGCGACATGTTATCCGTAAGCCTATTCGCACGACTTGCTTAGGCGTTATCGACGGGTTCTGGTACAGGAGTTTGCCGAGCTCACTATCGTAGTGGTAACCGTCCTGCTCGAGAAGGTAATATTCGTAAATGACATCTCGAATCTCTCGAGGAAGGCGAAAGATTGGCGACTGGAGTTGAGCGGAGTAGTATTTCGTTCTTGGCGCGGTCATGAACGGGAACGTGTTCCAATGCGCAAACTTGTTAGACGGCCTAGCACCAGTTTCAGAAGCCATGGCGATAGATTTCTGGCGTACAATGAACGAGCGAGCTTGCTTTATACAAATCGATTAGGTCTCCTGATGTGTTCGAAGTTGATGACTCTTGTTCAGATCACGTAGGCAAGGCGCCGAGAACCATGGATCGTAACAGTAAGTTCGCCGGACGCTACCCTTGGGAGACATGCTCAGGTAGTGACTCATGCGCGAGTATGGTCCGAGCCAGTCATCTCGACACTCCGCATCCGGATGTATAGGACGATGGAACTCTTCGTCCATAATTACGGAAATGGCGCAGACAGCAAAGGTGTCTTCGATTATGCACAAGGATTGGAGGACAGAAGCGGTAGCGGCCGCAGCCCTACAGTAGAGCTTCATACCGATGATCCGTGAGAATAATCGGCCTTGGTGTGACTCAGTCCCCTGAACCAAATACAAGTCTCTTTCGATGAGGAACATGACGTCATAACCTGTAATGAGTGCATAGCTCAACGCACCTCATCTAGTCACATCGTGTTCTACAAGTGAAGTGCCTCGAGGAAGGCAAGATTCGTACAGTTCTGGAGTAGCGTATATCAAGGATCCTCTTGACTACTGATACCAAAGCCCAAAGGCATCCCCATTCCCAAACTCCTGGTTGACGAACCCGTTTGCCAGATCGCCAAAGTCAAACTCTGCATTTACTTCGTCTGGAAAAGCGGAATCGTGCCGTTCGGCAGAAGGAAAGTCGTGTTCATACGCGCCAGCAAGAATTTCATCGCCGTAATCGAAGTTGCGTCCATCGCCGAGACCTGCCATGAAATCGTCAAAGACTAGTTCCGGTAAAAGAGGCGCATCCAACTCAGGCGCGGGAGTAAATTCCAGTGCAATATCGAAAGCATCGGTGGCCTGACTTTGCGACTCGTAGTGGTGCTGCTCGCGCGATGATCGGAAAGTAAGCGTCCGTGCCAGCTTCGAGAGCACATTCGGACGTCCTTCGCTCGAAGTCGGCCTCTTCTTGCTCGCCTCAATCTCAGCATTTGGCTGCGCATTACCTTTCCAGTGCGCCATCGTCAGGCCATCCTTGAAATGGTTCGCGACGTGCGTCTCACGATCATCCCACGTCTTCAGCACCTTTGCGCAGAAACCGCAAACCCAGTTCTCCACGGCATGGCCATCTGGGCCCTCTCGTCTCCAAAGATCGCGGATGGTTTCGTCTAACTTGGCTTTGTGGAAGTTCTTGACGTGCTGACGCAGGTGATCGGGTCGCAGAAACGTTCTTTCGCTTTCGTCTTTGGCCATGCACTCAGCTATGCGATGGCATTCGGCGAAATGCTTGTCACTGGGGTTTGGTGTCATGCAGAAGACGCAGTATGTAGACGCGTCCGACCGAGTAGGTATCGTAAGGCTAGGGCCAGTGCGCAAGCATGTCCACTTTCGTTTCGGTCGATGCTGGGTTTCCTCGTGGCGGCGCCAAGATTTGCGCGCGATATGTTGGTAGCAAAAGGTGCACTGCCACGTCTGTGATTCGCTATCGACATCATCGGCAGATGAAAGTTGTGATTTGAATGGAAATGATTGCTCTTTGGAGACCGAAGTAGGTACGTTGACAGACTGGCCGTAATCCTTCTTCTTGCCTCGCCTAGATGTAGTTGTGTTCGTATGGCTGGAGTCGTCACCTGTGTAATGAGACGTGACCGAATACCGACGATCGGATGGTGCCTCGAAGCCTGATGAGGTGTCTCGGTGCGACAGCGCTGTGGATATTACGCTAGAAAGTCGAGTATTCCGAGCTCCTTCATCTTCCGAGGCCGGGTTAGACGATTTCGCATCGAGGACCCTTCTTCGCGCTCGCGCATTAGTAAGCCAGGTGTTAACCTGCTTCTCAGTGATACCACATTTCTCGGCTAGTGAACGCTTGGTCTGGTTGTCTGGATACGGATTGTTTCGATGTTCTCTCAACCATTCTTGCAGGCATCGCGTAGCATGCGACTCGAGCTTGGTGGGTGGCCGTCGGGCACAAGAACGTCTGACCTTTGATTGCTGGTCTGACGGAGTTGGAGACAGCAAGCCCGCGTTTAGAGTGCATGAAGCACAGTTGGAGGGCTGGCCTGGGTGAATAAGTGCCGAGATCTCACACGCAGAGCATCGCCCGGTACTCTTGGGTTGGGAGAAGTCTTCCGACGGAGTCACCTTTACAACGTCATGTCCAGGTGCCACATTCGTCGTCTTTGGTAATTCAGCAGTACCTAGGACAGCTTCAAGCGTCTCGAATCCTTCAATTGTGCAGTCGTCGCATCTAATGTTCCCGTCGGGGTTGATGATGTTCCAAAGCTGACATCGGAGGCAATCGATACCATCACTATGCGTCGGCACCAACGATTCGTTACTAGTGCGAACTTTCGCCGTGAACACGTCGATTCCCGTAGCAAGAGGCTCTGTCGAGTTGGTGATTGCTCTTGCGCGAATCTCGTCTCCCAGTTCAAGGGCCACAGGTCCGCCAACATTTGACTGATCGGACTGGTTGGGGGATGTAGGCAACGTTCTATAGATCGTGGAGCTTCCGGCCCGGTTAACCTGCTCAGCGTTAATAATTGCGCAACACACAACATTGCGCACAATTGTACCTGGAACCCTTCATCATCTTCCAATGTGCCTGATCCGTATCCCGAATCAAAAGACCATATGCTAGCGGCCTTACTCTTAGGCGGTTGTGATAACATCGTGTTGAAGCGCTGCACTAATGTTAGGGTGCGTCAAACCAACGTCTGGACGCCAAGTATCTATCGCAATACGGTCAATGGGACGTGGGAAGTGGACCGCGGGTAGAAATAACTAGATACGTTCCGCGACGACGCGCGAGGACAACCACTGGATCTATTCTGAGATACAGGGTGTTCGTGGCTTGAGCTGGACGCCTAACGTGTGGCACGACTGTGGCGTTGCCTTGCTATTGGCTCGAGGTCTGTCGTTGACGGGACAGGGAGGATAGGTACCTCAGCCTCGCCTGAGGCTGAGTACATGGAGGGTTGTACTGTTTGCTTGCCACGCTATACTGAGCGTGGCGCTGACATGCAATGGCGGTGCGCGCCAGAAAGCATCCAGACAGGCGGTATGCACTATTTGTGACCAGCATATGGGCCATGGAACTTCTGTTTGCGCGAGTGCATTTAGTGCCATCAATGAGGCTCGTTAGAGGTCGTGGTGAGGAGTCGCCCGTCGCCGATACCAGACGTCATCACGGGGAAGGAACCAGCCTCCCGCAAATCGGCCGGGAGCTATCGCGTCACCGTGTTCCCAGACAGAACAACCCCTGTCAAACAACATTATGCGAAAACAAAAATCTTGGGTATTCATTTTTTCCATCTCTCGCCCTACCAAACAATGCCGTAATGCTATGGCGCAATTTTGCGAACAATGTGTGTAACTCGAAGTAGGAGAAGCGCTCTATAGCAGTGCGCCTAACCTTATCCATCCCATAACCAGTCCTAGTCCAGCCGCATGCAAAAGATCGTAAAGTCGTTCCATATATTCGTTCCCATGTGTTTTGGCCCTCAAGCGGCTTCTCCAACCACCCCACTGCCAGCACCAGCGCCCTTGCACCAAGGGTGCTCGAGCACCATGCTGATGGTAATCCTTTTCTCCACATTTCGATCTAGCATGAGTCGCACAAGATCGATGCTCTCTTCCGACATGACCCACGGTACGCGGAGATCATGATCCATGATCTCATCGATGGAATAGAAGGGGTTCTCTTTGTATATGATGGTGTAAAGGAGGATGCCAAGGGCCCAGACGTCTTGTTCTTTACCGCGGTAGGCTTTCCCAGCTAAGACCTCTGGGGCAGCGTAGTCTGACGAGCGTTAGTATGGCCATAAGGACTCGAGAGTGACGGGAAACATACCAATTGTGCCTACAAAGACGTCGAAGGGTCCGCTTTTGATGTACGCTGCGCTTCCAAAGTCGATGAGCTTGATGTTGCCTTCACCGTCGAGGACGACGTTCTCATCCTTGATGTCTCGATGTACGACCTTCGCTTTAGTGTGCAGATGAT
>Ga0265797_10007557_pt1 | contig 14813 bp, 16 predicted proteins | sample P2T30metagenome_FD_192433 | JGI IMG/M metagenome (GOLD analysis project Ga0265797, IMG submission 192433) | Plant litter microbial communities from East Loma Ridge, Irvine, California - P2 T30 | ecosystem: Environmental > Terrestrial > Plant litter > Unclassified | place: USA: California... | reverse complement strand
TGTACATACCTTTGAACTTCTCAGCAGCTTGCGGGTTGTCCTTGTTCTTGTCAGGGTGCCACTTCAGCGCCGCCTTGCGGTATGCTTTCTTGATCTCATCTTGCGTCGCGGTTTCTGATATGCCTATAACTCAGTCAGCAATAGTTCATGTGTCTACCCGAGACCTCGACCACCCCGGGCCCTGGCATGCCGCGTCCTGGCAGGGCAAGGCGGTGGAGGGGCACATCCGAGGCAAACGTACCTAATGAATCGTAGAGCTTGGACTCCTTGACCATTTTGAAGTCCGATGATTAGAAAAGAAGGGTATCTCGTGTATGCGCAAGTAGTGTTTGTAAGCTTCTTTGGGGGCAGCTTATGAGGTTGGGTCGCATTTATCACTCGAGCTCTGGATGTCTCTCCACTTGTCAAACGACGCTAGCGGTGACGTCGAGCCCTGACGCGGAGCGAACACAGGGAAGGTTCGAGAAGCTTCAACCACAATGCCATACCCCGACCATCACAAACTCTGATGCCGTGTATCATGCGCTTGGGATCAAAATTAGAAACCTGAATTCGTCGCACAGGGATCGTATCGAATCGACGTATGTAGCAATGAGCTGGCGCGCTCCACCTGACGACGCGCGCTTGCCGTTCCTCGTGGTCTTCCTTGACGCGCCCCGCTCTTGCAGTCTAAGAAGCTTCACTTCAACACGTGAAGCCTCGCAGCTGAAATGAAGTCGCTATGCGTTAAATTTGTATGATTTGCGGTTCCGGATATGCCGAACGCGTCATTGCGTTGCGAGCATCCTATCTCAATTGACAGCTTGAGGTCGTTTTCCAGTAGCTACTTCACGATGCGGTAATCCAGCGCGAGCTCAAGCACGCCGCCGAAGTTCTTCGAATCCACTGGCTAGCCAGCAACAACCTGAAAACACTCCTAATTTACATGCAAGACATATCAACATAGGTTTCGCAACCCTATTACCCTGCCTTGACCTGTCGGCGTGGACATCCATGTCTATGTGCTAAGTCCCTGGTGTTAATACATCACAAAAGTCATCAGTACAGCTTAAGAGAAACACTGCGCATCAATGACAGCCACGTGAAAATATCAGGAATGTGAAATTTAAACAGTGAATTGAACATGTCTAGCGATACGCTATGTCGCACTTGAACACGCAATCGACCACCTTTGTCGCAGAAAGCTTCGACGCGCCATAAAACGCCAGCATGCCCATAATCCCTAACGCCATTTTTCCGGTATGCTACATTAAAGAAGCTGGTATCCAAGGATAGAGTAGTAGTAACTATGACATGTACACGATTCTGGTGTACAGCGCTTGTACAGGCAACAGCGATGCGCGCTGTCGCTTTTTGGTTCGGACGTCCATCGTTCATAACTGATCGTTTAGTCGGAGTCGCTGTCAGAATCACCCTTGCTCTTCTTCTTGTCCTTCTTGGCGGCCTTTTCGGCCTTCTTCGCAGCCTTCTCTTCCTTCTTCTTGCGCTTGCGCTCGGCCTTGTCCTCATCAGCCTCGTCGTCACCGTCACCACGGCTCTTGCGCTTCTTGCTCTTCTTGTCGGTCTCAGCTTCCGCCTCGGCCTCCTCAGTAGAGGTGAGACCAGTCGCTGGGATTGCAGGAGCGGCGAGAACCTCAGAGGTCGAAGTTGTCTGGGCAAGGGGAGCAGAGGCGCCGTCGACGTCGTTCCTGTTGAAGTCCTTGTACTCAGCGTTCCACTTGGAAGGAGTCTTGTCGTTGGGACGACCGAATTTCTGAACATGTCAGTATAGCACTCGCAAACCTGAAGTTGATCACCTACGTCAAGAGTGCCAGCCTCCTTCATCTTCTTCTTCTCGGTGGCAACTGGGCCCATACCCCACCTCCTGGGGTAAAGGTCGCGCTCCATAATGACACGCTTGATCTTCGCAACAACACCGTGGTCGCACGATGACATCTCGACAGCCGACATTTGCGCGTATGCGAGTGCAATGGCCTCACCCTTGGTGGTCATGAGGACGATCTCCTCGTGGATCTCAATGCCCTTCTCGAATCGCAGGAGACCGGGAAGCATGAGCTTAGCACCGTAGCAGATGGCGTTGACAGAGCTGTCCTTGACCACGATACGCTTGTAGCTCATCAACAGACTCTCCAAAGGTGCGATGACCTTGCGCAGGTAAGCCTCGTCGCGGTTGTTGTCGTGTAGCCATTGGGCATCGAGAACGTCGTGCAGAGTGACCAAGTCCTTGGTCTCGTCCATGGCTCCACTCCTGACACGGCGGAGCTCCTGCATGTGGGCGCCAACACCGAGCAAAAGACCAAGATGCACGCAAAGAGTACGGATGTAGGTTCCAGCCTCGCAGCTGACCCAGAAGACACCGAGCTGCCTCTCGTTGTCAAACTCGTATAGCTTGCTCTCATGGATGGTTCGGATACGGAGTTGACGCTTGACGGCGGAAATGAGCGGGGGGCGCTGGAAGAGAGCTCCGGTGAGCGTCTCAAGGGCACGCGCAAATTGCGCCTCGCCTCCCGGGAGCTTGTCGTGCATGCGAATGACGCAGACATACTCCTTTCCGGCTCCCTGCTGGGACTTGACGAGACGGGTAGCGCGATCAATGCAGACGATGAGGCAACCAGTGACCTTGGGGTCGAGGGTACCACTGTGACCAGTCTTCTCGACTCTTTGGCACGCGTTAGCTGAAAGCGCTTGGAAAGAGAAGTCACGAGTGCATCCTACCTCAGCATGCGCTTGATCCATGACACGACTTCGTGAGAGGATGGGTTGGAAGGCTTGTCGAGGTTGATGACACCGGAGCTAATGTAAGACTTGAGGTCTCGCGACAGCGGTGTGCATCCATTTGGGATGGGAGTGTAGTGCGATGTGCGAACGAGCACTGTACGCGCATTAGCAAAGCATTCTGGAGCTATGGGGAAGCTGCAGCATACGGTCGCTGTAGTTTTTGAGCAGGAGCGGCCAGTCGCTCGTGTCGATGGCAGGCGCAGCCGCCGCTGGCTTGATCACATACGCGTCGGGGTCGGTCTGCACGAGAGCCATGGCGATTATTGTGTCGAGGGTTGGTGTTGCAATTGGCGATGCGATGTTCTCGAACTTTTTCACAGCAGACAGTATTTTCGCGCCGCTCAAGCTATTGGACGCTATTGGGCGCTAAAGAACGCTTGGACCATAACGCCGGATCTTTGTCGGACCGTTGTCTAACACGCATCAGATGTTCGCTAGACAACTATATTCAGGAGCGATTTCGTTATGGCGAGCTACAAACAAGTCAGATGTACAACACGCTGCGATATCATTATGGATTTATTGAATATCAAGTGTGTATTATACGCCGCCTGCAACTAGAATGCGCTCTTTCTGCGCAGTAATCTGCTTCCAACTCTAATCATTCTAGTTCACTACCTGTCCGTACTCGTTGCTGTGCAAAGTGGTGATATCTCCACTGCGGACGCCCTGTCTCTCGTTCAAGATCTCGTCATCTCCTGTACTGCGCAGCGTGGTGCCGTCCATCTTGCCATCGACACCCCGCCTAACACCAGGCTCGACCAGACTGCCCGCTCCACTGGGTACATTTGGCCAGAACTCCTCTTCAGCATCTAACAGGGCCCTCCAAATAGGATCAATCCTGCTCTTGACCTCTGCCCATCTTGCATCATCTCGGTCAACAGCGTCGCTTACACCCTCGTTGACAATGCGCTCAAGCTGCTCAACGAACATGAGGAAATCGCGATTTGACCAATTGGGAATGAACTCTCTGCGCATCGCACCGCCGTCCTGGTCGCTGTCGTAGTTCCGAGGAGAAGATTGAGCATCTTGTCGGCGGGCCCAGGACCAGGCCTCGTAATATACCTTCTCGGTCGACCATAGTAAAATGGCGCCTTCGAGCCACGGCATGAATGTGTTTGGTTGCTGGGAAGCAACACTAGCGAACAGTGCTTCATAGCGGCGAAGACCTTCGGATTTGACGCTCTCCTGGAGTGGTGAGGGCGGAAGATCGATCTTGTAGATCTCAGCGACTTCTTGGAAGAACCGCAGCTCCCTCTCTCCATTCTTGATAGCGGATTCTAACCACGCAATGAATCGCGTGGGAATGTCTGGCTCCTCACCATGTGCAGTCGTTGACTTGTGCGTACTGCGGATGAGGTTGAGGGTGTGGTTGATAGTAGCAAGATAACCTTGAAGGTACTGCCTGTCGTTTGCGAGCCATTGCGCAATCAGAGGCTTTGGTAGGGTACCCTTTGCGGCACGCTCGAGGAAGGGATGTCTTGTAACGCGGAGCAATTGTTCGTGGTTGATGGCGAGGAGATGAGTTGTGACTGCCCAAGGGACGTTGGTGGGGTCGATGTCGCTCTTGCTGGCCCAGGTTCCGGGGTGGTGGTGAGGCATGGTAAGTATCGTTCGCGTAGGATCTGTGTTATCTGTATTGAACGGTGTATGTATTCGATGAGGTACATGTTGCGGAGCTGGCGGGGTAGCAAGCTACTTATATGCTACATGAAGATGCTTGCCAAGCGACACGATGGCTCCGAGGGATCACAATTACGTGTTGAGGCTGAGGGTACAAGGACGTGTGGCGTTGCCAAGTAAGATTGATGGTGTTGAATGTGCGCATGACGTCGGACAAGGACCATCGGAGTTTGCGACGCTCTGAGTGGTGCAGGCGTACGGCAAACCGGAATCTAGAATCCCAACTCGGAACTTGGCAGTTCAATTCGTAGCGGAATTTCTTGGCATCGAACAATTTAGAACTTGTCCAAGCTATACTCTGTGGCTGAAGCAAGGCGGACTGCTTGGCGCATGACGATGCCGCCACTTTTGAGCTGCTGCTGATGTGATGGTTTGAGTGTGTCGGACAAAATTCGGGCAGCGAGATTAGTATACAAGCTCACGCGACCAAGATTTTGAGTTGAGGAACATGGTGTTTGCCGATTAACTTCTCAATTCGTACCGGCATATTGCCAGTCGTTCGATGGTCACATTGCTTCGTCGAACACGGGTGCTCCGTGGCTGTGGTTTGTAAGACGAGCGGACGTGGTGAAGAAGAAGAGAAGTCTAGACAATGCAGCAGGGAATTTAGAAGGTCAAGGGACTTGGACGATAATTTTGTCAGCCATTGTAATGAGATGAAAACATGAAGGATGATAATGAGTGAAGGTGTCCCGAAACCTCGGTCGCCTGTGCTAGCGCGGCGCGTCATACTGCAGCCTCCACCTCGAACTTTCTTGCGACCGACCGTCGACGCCAACCCTAGCCCAAACCAGCGGGCTATTCACACAGAACGATCATGGAATTCTCCGCAGACGACGAGCAGGCTCTTAAGCAATACCTGCCTAGCGAATTTGGAAAAAAGGATGGCTCCGTGAACGTCGAGGCGCAAATCGAGCGCGCGCGTAGGCCAGTGGTTGATGAGAGCAAGCAGGCAAAGAAGGAGAAAGGGTCGGACGACGAAAAGGATTCGGACGATGATGATAGCGATATGAGCGATGAAGAAGACGAATATCCAGTTTCCCACGAACTGGTCATCAAGACGCACGATCGCGCGGTCACGACGATTGCGCTCGATGCATCTGGTACGCGGCTGGTGACTGGAGGGAACGATTGCACACTCAAGCTACACGATCTTAGTGCACTTACCCCGAGTACTATCCGCGCGTTCAAGACGGTCGATCCTTTTACCACCAAACCCTCGCAAACGGCCGAGTCGCATTCGATACACCAGGTTGTGTTTGGCCCACACTCTGGAGGCCAATTCCTGTGCATTACTGCAACATCACAGGCGAGGCTGTTCAGCAGGGATGGAGAGCTTATATCAGAGTTTGTCAAGGGCGACATGTACCTGAGGGACAAGCACAACACAAAAGGACATACGGCAGAAATCACAAGCGGCGCGTGGCACCCCACGAACCGCGACCGCTTCGCGACGGCAGGCACAGACAGTACAGTGCGGATATGGGACGTGAATAAAAGGATGAAGCAGGAGGAGGTCATCGTGCACAAGTCAAGAGCTGCTGGTAGCGCGGGCATGACAAGGATGACGGCCATTGCATGGGGCGCCGCAGCCGAGGGAGGGAGCAGTATGCTGGTGTCAGCAGCACTAGACGGAAGTCTCGTCATGTGGGGTGGTGAAGGACCCTATCATAGGCCGACAGCAGAGATTAAAGAAGCGCACGCGAAAGACACATGGACGAGCGGACTGGATATCAGCGCAGATGGCAGGCTGGTGATCACGAGAGGAGGGGACGACACCATCAAGTTGTGGGACACGAGGAAGTTCAAGACACCTCTGAACACCACATCACATCCGTCAACGTCTTCACAATATCCCACATCGAACATCAAGTTTGCGCCCAACTCGCAGAGCATAGTCACAGGATCAGAGACCGGGCACCTACACATCCTCAACCCAGCCACACTTCGCCCGGAGCTGGTCACACCAGTCACGCTAGGCTCTCCTCTGATAACAGTCAACTGGCATCCCAGGCTCAACCAAATCCTCACGGGTTCGGCCAACGGCCAGACAACCATTCTCTTCAACCCCAAGCTGTCCAACGCCGGTGCTCTTACCATCCTCAGCAAGGCACCCAAGAAGCGACACCTCGATGACGACCCGTCCCTCACCGTAGACATGGACCCACTCGGTATGGCTGGTGAAGCACACGATCCTTCTGGCAATGCAGCCTCATTTTCCGCACGCCATCCCACCATCGGTCTCACAGCCTCGGGTAAGAGCCGCGACCCACGGAGACCGCATATCCCGGCTACAACACCTTTTGCCAAGTCAACGCCCGACCAAAAGTACGTCATGGAACAGATTGAAGGCAGTGATATGAGGGACGAGGATCCTAGGGAGGCGCTGCTCAAGTATGCGCTGAAAGAGGGAGAGAAAGCTGTCTTCACCGGCGCGTGGGAGAAGACCCAACCCGTTGGAATCTACAAGGACTACGACAGTGAGGAGGATGAGAGGGAGAAGAAGAAGGCAAAGCGGTAGCCGAGCCGGGGCTGCATACCGACTTGGGATCCCTACAAGGGATGTTTGTACCATAGCGAAATATACCCAATGGCATAGAGACTATGGATTAGTCAAGCCACCAATCAATCCATACAATGATCACGGGTAAAGCTCCTAAGACACCATGTGCGGAGGATGATAAGGGGCACTGACACGTGCGCCCATGGTGCCCAAGTCTTCCTCCGCACATGGTGTCTTCGAAGCTACCCAGGCAGGGCTACACTAGCGTAGCCGCGTCGCGCCCCATAAGGAAACGCAAACAACCCCACTCGCCTCGCATCACGACAACCTCCAGCCCACAACCGCCAATTCGACCGCTACTCCCTCTGCAACCCACCAATTCCGCGCCCGAACCACCGCGACGATGTTCTCCTCCACCTTCCGCGCTGCGGCCCGCGCGCCCACCTCGACCTTCGCACGCAGCTTCTCGTCCACCCGCCCCTCGCAGGTCGCGCGCATGACCGTCATCGGCCGTCTCGGAGTTGCGCCAGAAGAAGTCACCGTCTCTGGCGACAGGACACTCGTGCGCTACGTAGTAGGAACGAGCTACGGCAAGGGCGAGGACAAGAAGACCAGCTGGTTCCGGATTGCGAGTTTCGTGCAGGGCGCGCAGAAGGATTTCCTGATGAACGTGCCCAAGGGATCGATGCTCTATGTGGATGCGGATGCGCGCATGGAGACGTACCTTGACAGCGAGGGCAACAAGAAGAGCAATTTGAGCTTGGTTGCACGTATGTTTTCGGATGCGGGTGGATGAGAGAGGTCATGCTAATTTGGTGGTGTAGGCAACTTCGATGTCTTGTCTCGAGCTCGTACTGAGGACACGGAGAACAACGACGAGGGCCTTGTTCAGGAAGCTTCTGGTTAAACAGGCAGTTTTGCTTGCTCATCCATCTTGCTTCGAACATAATGTCCGATGGCGGCAGTTTCTACAACAGCTCGAGTGGCAAGTGTCGGCTGCGGGGTAGGGAAGGTTCGATGAGACACGTCTTTGCGCGGCGCTGTAGGATCTTCTTGTGGAGTTTCTCTTTACGATATTCAAATGTACGACTATGGGCTCACAATTTACTTTGTAAGATCTCTACTCTAGGAGTGGTGTGGCTTGGAATTTTACGGAATGATACCTTTTTCTTCATGATACATGAACGATACCGCCACTAACAACGCAATTACGGGAGAAATTCTAGCAGCAAAGAACCAAACTACGCACCCATCAGTTGAGCAGCTTGGTATACCTATTGCATCTCGTCAGACTACCCACTTGCGCACGGACGTGATGCGGCGAACGAAGACCTCCGAGTTGGCCCATTCCAACTTTTTGTGGCGCAACACCCGGACTCCAACACAGCACTTCACATAATGCACAGAGTCGTGCCGTTACCAGCGCGTCAGCTCTGGGGCCACGCGCCTCGAGTACGGTCGGTCAATCGCTTCAGTCGTCGCCCACGCACATTCGCGACGGTGTCTGGCGCAGACCGGTACGCCACTCTACTATCAGACCCCACCAATCAACCAACACTGACTCTTATATAGGCCATACGATGTAATCGTAATCGGCGGCGGTCACGCAGGCTGCGAGGCCTCCGCAGCAGCAGCCCGCTCCGGCGCCCGAACGGCCCTCATAACGCCCTCAGTCCACAACCTCGGTGTCTGCTCGTGTAATCCTTCCTTCGGTGGTATCGGAAAAGGCACTATGCTTCGCGAAATCGATGCGCTGGACGGTGTCGTGGGTCGTATTGTGGATAAGGCGGGTGTGCAGTTCAGGGTACTGAATAGGAAGAAGGGTCCTGCTGTGTGGGGACCCAGAGCGCAGATCGACAGAGCGTTGTACAAGAGATATATGAAGGACGAAATGCTGGCATACAAGGGGTTGAGCGTTGTGGAAGGTAGCGTGGCGGATATCATCGTGGACAGGGCACAAGAGGAGGGATCCAAGGGCCAATATGGAAAGATTACTGGTGTAAGGTTGGAGAGTGGGGAGATAATACCCACAGGGAACGCGGTCATCACGACTGGCACGTTTCTTGGTGGAGAAATACATATTGGTCTTGAGTCGTTCCCATCCGGGCGCATGGGTGAAGCGGCGACCTTTGGACTGAGCAAAAGTTTGAAGGATGCTGGATTCACAATGGGAAGGTTGAAGACAGGGACACCACCACGGTTGGACGGGAAGACGATCGACTACGAAGTTTTGGAAGCGCAGGAGGGCGATAACCCGCCTATGCCTTTCAGCTATTTGAACGAGCGCGTTCAGGTCGAGAACCAATTACTGAATCACGAGACACGTACGAACGAAGCGACGCACGACGTAATAAGAGACAATCTCGATAAGTCAATACACATCCGCGAAACCGTAAAAGGACCGCGGTATTGTCCATCACTAGAATCGAAGGTGATACGGTTCGCAGACAAGACATCACACATCGTCTGGCTAGAGCCGGAAGGTTTCGACAGCGACATAATATACCCGAACGGAATCTCCTGTACAGTTCCCGCAGACGTACAAGATATCATGCTCAAGACTATCAAGGGACTTGAGAACGTCAAGATGCTGCAGCCTGGCTACGGTGTAGAATACGACTACGTCGACCCACGGCATCTTCGTTCTACACTTGAGACGAAGAACATCTCAGGACTCTTCCTAGCAGGCCAAATCAACGGCACAACTGGCTACGAAGAAGCAGCAGGTCAGGGTGTAATTGCTGGCATCAACGCTGGCCTGAAGAGTCTAGGAAAAGAAGCCATGGTTCTGACGAGAGCAGATGGATACATCGGCATCATGATCGACGACCTCATCACAAAGGGTGTCTCAGAACCATATCGCATGTTCACCTCCCGCTCCGAATACCGGATGTCTGCGCGCGCCGACAACGCCGACACACGTCTCACAGCTATGGGCCGAGCCGCCGGCGTAGTTAGCGACCTAAGATGGAAAGCCTTCGAAGACGAAGCCGAACAAATGGCCGCTCTGGCCCAAGTCCTTCAATCCAAAACCATGGGTTGGACAGACTGGAACAAAGAAGGTTTTCCCGTACGAAACGACAGCACAAAACGTTCCGCATATGACCTCCTCCGCCTCCCCAACACCACCCCATCCAGCCTCACCGCCCTCCTCCCCGAAATTAAAGGCTTCTCACAACGCATCCAAGACCGCGTTCACATCGAAGCCACCTACGCCCCCTACGTCGCTTCCCAAACCGCCACACAAGCCCGGTGGCTCAAAGACGAGAACCTCAAGCTACCAGTTGACCTTGACTACGAATCCATCTTTGGGCTTAGCTTCGAAGAAAAGAGGGCGTTGGAGGTAGCAAGGCCGGAGAGCGTGGGCATGGCGAGACGCGTTGAGGGTGTTACGCCGACGGGCGCGTTGAGGTTGTTGCAGTTTGTGAGGGGAGTGGGCAAGGAAGAGAGACAGGCGAGGATGAAGGAGGAGATTGAGGCGAGGAAGGAGAAGTATAGGGGTGTGGCGCAGGGGGTGAGTGTTGAGGGGTTGTGATGAATGGGTGGCTGTGGTGGAGTGTAGGTTTGTAAGATATGGCATTGGGCGGCGTTGATAATCCTCAGATGCGATAGCTAAGTCTTCAAACTGGTTTCAAATGGCGATGGTCAAAAGACGGCATACAAAGTCAATCGCACTCATTCCGCATACCAAGGTACAACTCCAATGACCGTTGCGAACCAGATCAGGTCCGATTCTGAGTCAAAGGTGCATTCTCTCTTGCCTCGAAATCCAAACTTGCAGTGAACGGAATGTCGGGGTCGCTGCTGCCTTCCAGGACTGTGCCCCGCTGTCAGATGACGTCGGTTCGCGGACGCGACTGCTAATCTAGATATCACATGATGCCTACCGTGCCACTCAGTTCTAACAACAGCGTTTCGAAATGGGACTTTTTGTTCTTACTTCGCTGCAACCGCCCCATTCCAAAATCTGGGTCTTCCGTCTTCCTCTCCCACAACGAGATCGAGATCGCCGAGTTCAGCAGCGCGCATCGGAGTGAGTTGCGCTTACATATCGATTGGCATCATCATTGGATGTGAAGATGGAGAAGGATCAGAATGGTACGTCTTTCTTTTGTCATTTTCCGGAGGTGCATTCGTCTGCTACAATCTTCGTCGCGGTGGGGGGCTGAATTGTGGTTGCGCACCGAGAGGTGCTACGCCGCTGTCAGCTTGAGTATAACTGTGTTTCTGGGGTTGAGTCGAGTCTGCGCTTTACTTGGGCCCTGTTACGCATGCGCTCAGAACGATTCCATCCCACCGGGCTACGCCGCCATCAGTTTGGGTGACTGCGCCTTTGGGATTGACTTGAGTCTGCACCTTACTTCGATCGGATGATGCAGTCGTTCCTGTATCCAGGATGGGACCGCCCCGGCATGCTACGCCTCCATCACCTTGGGTGACTGTGCCTTCGGGTTCGAGTCGAGGTTATTCCTTGACGCGGGTCAGATTACGCAGTCTTGTCTCTGTGCCAAAGAGGGGGCGGTCTCATTTCGAGTGCCTCCGAAGACACGCGCGGATGAGTATACGTATTGAGAAAGACGTTGGGTATAATGGGATGCATTCGGAAGCCAGTTTGGATCTCAACATCTTCGTTCGAGGCTGTCTCGTTCTTCATCCTATTGCTTAGCTGATTTATAGTCATCTCTGGCGCTCTTCAAACTCCTTATTACAGCCATGAGGCTCCACTTAGCAGTGCTTCTTTTCGCTCGGCTGACGTCGTCGATGTTATCTGCTAACCGTAACGCCGCAGAATCCCTGGAGCCAGTCAAGAGCGAAGGAGCATCACAGAAGGATGTAAACCCGCCAGTCGATCAACAAGCTGCGACTTCCGAGCCGAGAGACGTCCCACTTGGATCTACTATCGTTGAAGTGCAGCGAGATGCTTCGTCTGAGACCCGAGTTTACACGGTCTATGCAAGCGACGTCCACAACGAAGCCCAGGTCAATGAGACGCGCACTTGGCTCAAGAGCCTTGTCAAAGACAAAGACAGGATGCGTGACGAGCTGGGATGGACCTGGGACACCATCGAAGATTTCCCCAGAGAAGAGGTGAGCTGTGGATAAACGAAACACATGGGATATGAATGCTGACTTCAGGTTTTCCCTCTGTAGTGGGACAAGCTGGCCGATGAAGGCAGGCTAGAAGAGGAGTTCGACAATTACGAAGTGGTGCGTTGCTGGTCAGGCGTGGTCTTGGACCAGGCTGGATACGAGAAGGTCGCAGCCAAAACGGAATGGTAAGTTATGGCTGTACAAAGTGCATGGGAGACATATGCTAACTTTGTACCTTTACCCCTGTAGGATAGAGGCAATTGAAGCTAACCTACACACTTCGGACATGAACGCACGTGCACTCCCGACAAAGACATATACCGTCTACGCAGCCGACATCAGGAACGAGGCCCAAGTCAACGAAACTCGGGCTTGGCTTGAGGGTTTGACCAAGGACAAGTCTAAGATGCGCGAGGAGAAGAGGTTTCCCTGGGATGAGCCCGAAGACATACCAGAAGACGAACTCGACAGATTGTATGACGAGGGCAGGCTCGACGCCGAGCTTGACAATTACGAAGTAGTTCACGCGTGGGGAGGCGTTATACTAGACCAGTCAGGGTACGACGAGGTGATGGCCAAGAAGGAATGGGTGGAGCATGTCGAAGATCCGAGTCAATACCACGAAGTGAAGATGATTGCTGTCCCCAGAATGAGTAGCAAGACCACGGGAACTCTGGAAGCTCGGAAATTCGAATGGGGAGATTGGCAGAAGCAGGAGGGTGCAGCGCGGGACTTGGTCCAAGCCAGCTGTTACGAGTAAGTAAAGGTCTGAATGCTGTATCTTGACTGGGCTAACATGTCAACCCAAGGGGAAGCAATTTGGAGGACTTGTAAGTACCTACTACGGTACTTGAAGCCCTAAAGAGGCCGGAACTAACCTGTTACAAACAGCAAGGACTACATTTACGAGAAGAGAGCTGGAGAGGGAGTACATGTGTATGTTTTGGATGATGGAGTACAGGTAGATGTTAAAAAGGTAATGACTTACCTCACATACGTTGGTGACATCGCTCTAACCCGACTCCAGGAAACCGACGAAAAAGTGTTTCCAGGTTTCGACAACGAGCAGGACAATAGCGGTATCGTAGAAACAAGAGCTTTCACCAACCAAAATGCTGCGCACAACATTCGATACGACCATTCCCCCAAAGGCCACGGAACGAAAGTAGCGTCCAAAATCGTTGGGCAGTGGGGAACCGCAAAGGGAGCGACACTGGTGCCGGTGCAGGTCAAACCGGGCGGAGACGATATTGACAACGGGTTCGAAAGGATTTTTGCAGATGTAAGCAGGCGGCGCAGGAAAATACCAGGGTTCCAAGCTGTAAGTACGACCAACAACCGACGCCATCGACGCATGTTTACTGTTCTGGACTAAGCTTATTGGGTATACTAACGTCGCGTGACTTTCAGGTTGTCGTTATGAGCAGCGGCACGGAACGCGCCGTCGCAGACAATGGCCACAAGGGCTACACACGAGAAGAAGCAGAGAACGATTACAGAGCAAAGCGACAGATTCTCTGGATAAAGCAGTTATTCAGTTACGGGGTCCCCGTGGTGCTCGCTTCTGGTAATGAAGCCGAAACTGAAGGCCGAAAAGTCATCGACAATTTCCCCCAGGTCTTGGAGACAGATGACTTTCCCATTATCAACGTCGGAGCTGCCACGCTTGCAGGCAAAGCTGCACCTTTCTCGCAAGGCCTGGGTACCCAGCAAGATCCAGAGAAGCGCACACAGCTGACCATCTACGGTGTTGGAGTGGATGTCGACGTCCACGATCAATATGACGGTGCAGCAACGCAGGATTCGGGTACGTCGTTCGCTGCACCGGCGGTGGCAGGCATTATTGCTACACACATGAACTACGAATCCTGGGACCAGAGCAAGCAAGGACCCGACCGAGTGAAAGAAATCAAGAGATGGATAACCACGCCTGAGTCGAGCTGGGAGCGTGCCAAAGATCCCGACAAGCAAGTCAACATGGTAAGAACGACGGCAACACAACCCGAAGTTAATAAGGAAGCTGACTCAAACAGATCTGGAACGGCGCCGACAAAGCAGCCCACGGCAGCGTCTCCAACAACCAGTCGCCCAGCCCATCCCCTCAACCCCAAAAGCGCACCTTCACCGTCGGCCTCGAACAAATCACGACCCCAGAATGCTCCAGCGTCATCTCTAACCCCGACTTCCCCCCACATGACAGCTGCGATTTCAAATACGAAAACCGATACTTCTTCTACCGCCTCGACGACAACAACCAGGAACCCGACAGCCTGTGCACCTCTCTACTCAACGACTTTCACCAAGACGACCAAGGCGTAACGACCGACGAGAACCTCTTCGAGCATCCGACGTGGCCGGCGGGAGAGTGGACCCTGAATCTCTTCGGCGAGGAATATGTCTATAGGAATGATGGGCAGAGTCCGGGGGCGCTGTTTAAGGGCGAGCAGCAGATTGGTTGCACGGGTGATCTGGAAAATCATGGTAAGTCTAAGATTTCCGGAGTGGCTGTGCGCTTTGACTTTTTGCTAACGAGTATCATAGATCCTCTGTCGGATGAGTTGTGTGAGAACAGTCTGACCAAGGAAGATGGGAGGAAGAGGAAACGGAGACGGCTGGTTGGTTGCACTTGGTGAGTGCATGTGTGGTCGTGGCAGCGACATGGGTACCTCTTTCTGTCGTTTGATTCTTTTTTGCTCTATGTAGGCTTTCGGGATGTTTTTGTTTCTACGATCTTTTTGTCTCCGATGCTATATGTACA
>Ga0265797_10007556_pt1 | contig 14814 bp, 17 predicted proteins | sample P2T30metagenome_FD_192433 | JGI IMG/M metagenome (GOLD analysis project Ga0265797, IMG submission 192433) | Plant litter microbial communities from East Loma Ridge, Irvine, California - P2 T30 | ecosystem: Environmental > Terrestrial > Plant litter > Unclassified | place: USA: California... | reverse complement strand
TTCTGCATTACGACTAGAGTCAGATACGGATATCAAGAGGATAATGAAGACAAGAAAAATAGACCTCATGTTATATGATGTGTAAAGTCGTTGCTGCCATTGGAGCGCAGCAGCAGCAGCAAGAACACAGGCGGGCCGTGCGCGGTCGTGCTTTCCGCGCATCTCAAGCTCGACTCCAACAGCGACTTCACCCTGCCGCCGCGCTAGCAGCACCACAGCCACAACACCCACACAATGCTCTCACGAACTCTGCGCGCCGCTCCCAGGAGGCTGCCTGCCCTGCGCAGTGCATACAGCACCACCACCGACAACCCCATCCCGGCCAACGACCCCAAAGGCCGCCATCCCAGGTCTCCCGTTTCGGCCACCAATGCCACGCCCACTTCCTCCGAGGGCAGCCAGGACAAGGTCCTCCAGGAGAGCGTAGAGCAGGGCGAGAAGTTCCGTGTCGCGCAGTCCCCGAACCGTCAGGGTATCTGGAGCAGGAGCCAGCAGCCCCGCGAGAGGGCTATGGTTGGCCCGCGTTTCGAGCAGACTATCATGGCAGACCAGGTACGTGCTGGGGAAAGAAGGAGGAAGAGAAAGCACACTGGGGAATTGGAGACTCGTCGAGAGTGGAAATTGTGGGAGCATTGGCTAACAATGACACAGCCGAGACCGATGGCAGCTATCGACCTCATTCACAAGCAGCCTGTGCGCTGGACCGAGAAGAAGGTCGTTTCTTGCGACGGCGGCGGAGGACCTCTCGGACACCCGCGTGTCTTCATCAACACAGACAAGCCCTCGATTAACCCCTGTGGCTACTGCGGCGTGCCATTCGTATGTTTCCCTCACGTCTAGGATATTCGCCTAATACTAACACCATCTAGGCCAACACCCACAACCGCAAGTACCTCGAGAGCCTTCCCTCCACACCCTACCCTCTCGACCCTCCCAGTGACCCTGCCACCCTTCCTGGATCTGACTTCCACTCTGTCGACGCAAAGACTGGCTCCACCGAGCCTCTCCAGTCTAACACTGGCCGTCCTCTTGAGCAGAGATAAATTATAACACAATGTACTGTAGAATTGTACATACGCACGCGAAGCTTTCATTTCAGAAAACATAGATTATTCCTCGTTGAGATTGGTCTACAAGTAGAACATTGTGAAGTCTGAAGAAATACTGGTCTCGAACGCATACAACAAGAGGCTCAGCCTTGACTTTTGTTATTACATCATTCATTACACCTCAATAATGCTTCAATTGCATTATCTAAGCCTTCTCGCCCTGAATAGTAGCCACAAGCTTCCTCGAGTGCTTGCTCGCCCTAAATTCGCAGTAGTAAATCCCCTGCCACGTGCCCGTGTTCAACCTTCCATTCGTAATCGGCACACTGACACTAGCTCCCACCAAACTGCTCTTGATATGTCCCGGCATGTCATCCAGCCCCTCGTCATCATGTCTGTACAACACACCCTCCTTATCCTCCGGCGCAAGACGGTCCAGCGCATCAGCCATGTCGGCGCGCACAGTCGGATCGGCATTCTCGTTGAGCGTGAGACCGCAGGAAGTGTGCTGGATGAAGAGGTGCATGACGCCGACTTTGAAGTTCTTGATCTCTGGGACTTGGCGGGTGACCTCGTCGGTGATGAGGTAGCAGCCGCGAGACTTGGAAGGGAGGGTGAATTGTTTTTGGACGAAAGACATGCTGAGCGGTTGTGCTTGTGGCGGTGGTGTTGCTGAGGATAGGCAGGAGGCTGGTGGGCAGCAGGCGCAGGTTGGGAGTTTGAGGGCGGGTGAGAGGGGGGTGTTGAAGATGAGTTCGAAGGGGAGGGTTATTGGTTTTAGGAGGAGGTGGAAGGCGCTGTTGTTGTGGTTGTTAGGTCCCTCCTGGGCGATGGTAAGGTGTGGTTTGTGGGGGTTTACCTTGGGAAGAAAGCGACTATGAATACAGCAAGGAAGATCAGCGTGTTTCTTAGGTTCGTGTCGAAAGGCATTAATGTTAGATCCAATGTTGAAGAGGACAAATGCTGATTTGAATTGACGTCACAGGTGGTGGGACTTTTCAATATGGTAGATCTATAGATACAGGCGACCGCACTTGCATGTAGGTAAGCAGAATTATTCATTGCAGGATTGAGTAAACATGCGATATTCGAAATTGGGAAAGTAAGCACGTGGTAACTTTTTTTCTGCGATCTTCGACTGCATGATATGTATGAATGGACGGCCTAGGGATGGTATGTTATTGCCCAAGCACACAGAAGGCCACGAGCCAGTATTGCCTGCAAGGCGTTTTTGACTAGAACAAGAGATATTACACGAATGCTGTGCAACTCTCACGAAAGAGTGCTGGTGAATGTGGAATTATTGCCGGGCTGTCACATGTCTCGAACACTTTAATTCACTAACTCAAATTACACGGCTTTGCCCTGTGCAGCCTGAAGTCGTCTCATCAATCTCGCTGATGTTCCTGCGGCTCAAGGTTCTCGTGCTGTATGGGCGTCTTTAATTGCGTTATTTTGAAAGCGTAGTATCGTATAGGAAGAGCGAGGACAAGAGACAGGTTTTGAGTTCGCGACATATCTCAAGAACGCTCACATGTGATATCTAGACCACGTTCGTACCAGGTGGCTACCTTGGTTGTAGTGGCCCAGAATCGAGGGTCTACACAAAGGTTGAGAAAAGGCCCGAACCATAGTCGGGTCAACGCTTCGTGGAGAAGCCACACCTCGCCTCGGCTACCACGCATTGAATAGCACCATATATATGAATCCAATGGCGATGTGATCAATTGGCTGAGTAACAAGCAATCTCAAAGCATTTTCAAAGTGAGTGACCAGCTTCCGCAGCAAATCTTCACTCTCTACGGCTGGATTCAGTAGCCTTGTTCAGCAGAAGTGAAAGGACCACAGACCCTATATCACCCGCACGGAGCACCAGCCGACATTGATTGCGGAGAGACGGTGGCTTGGTGGAGTCGGTTGACTAGTTTCCTTCCCAATTGAGCGTGGAGGGAATCCTGGAGATACAGTTGGCCTCACAGAAGTCGGTTCGTTGGCGGATGGTGGTCACGGTGGTGCACAACAAACCCTTGACAGCACGTCACCGCGAAGTGCATGGAGCTCTGCAGAAGAGTCCAAGCTCATTGGCTGCACGAACACGTGAACCTGTTTTCTTCACCTCGCAATCGCGAACACGACTCTATCCATCTGATCTTCAAAGCAAGATCCATCACCTTAACCGACTTTCTGCACACGTGACCACAACGCCGGCTTCATTGGACGTGGCAGTAGTGTGGATCAGACACTGAAACTCTATCTATCTAAGCCCACAGCGGACTGAGCCGCAATCGAGGTTACCTCGCCTCGCCTCATACACATCACCTTCCACGACAGGCCCCGCAGGTAACAATGCCGGTGCTTGATACCAAGAAGGATTTGTCCGCCCTGTTCTCGCTACAGGTGCAGGTGACTCCCGATGCCATCGCCCTAGAGGACGACAAGACCACTTACACATATGCCGAGCTCGACCAGAAAGTCGAAGATCTCGCTCATGCACTCCGCAGTCATGGAGTGAAGCGAGACAGCCTAGTCGGCGTCCTTCTTCCGCGAAGTGCTGACTACATCATTGCATGTCTGGCGGCTCTGCGCGCTGGAGGCGCCTTTCTGGTGCTCGAGCTCGCCTACCCTCCGGAGATGCTCACAGATGTCCTCGAGGACGCCACTCCAGTCGTGGTGGTGACATACCGTGCTGAGGTCGGCAAGCTCAAAGAAGGCGTCCCGCTCGTTATCCTCGACGAGCAAGAGAAGAGCACAGACCCGGACGCAAATGGACTGGCACCCGTGCCAATCGAGACTGACCTCGACCGTCTGGCGTTTGTAGCCTACTCTTCTGGCACCACAGGCAAGCCCAAAGGCATTGCAAACCCCCACAGAGCGTCGGTCAACTCATATGACCTACGATTCGAGCTGTCAGACGTTCAACCCGGCGACAGGGTCGCCGCCAATGTCTTCTTTGTTGTACGTATCAATCTGCAACACATCACTTAAATCTCAGAACTGATATTGCAATAGTGGGAAATCCTTCGCCCGCTCCTCCGCGGTGCCACCGTCATCCCAGTTACGGATGAGGTCAGCTACGATCCTTCTGCATTGGTCGAGCTTTTGGCTGCAAAGAACGCCACAGAGACTCTTATGACCCCGACTCTCTTGGCCGCTGTGCTCTCCCGCCACCCAGAGCTTGGTCAGCGCATTCCTAAACTGAAGACACTTTGGCTCAATGGAGAAGTCGTCACCACAGATCTTGCGCGTCGCGCTATGGAGGCATTGCCGAATACACGTCTTCTTAATGTGTACAGTTGCTGCGAAACTCACGAGGTCGCTTGTGGAGACATCAGGGAGATGTTCGATGAGCAGGCACAGTACTGTCCGGTTGGCCCACCTGTTGATCCTAAGCATATCTACATCTTGGACGATGCTGGACAGAGAGTTGAAGACGGCGCAAGCGGTGAGCTCTATGTTGGTGGTCAGCTGCTCGCTCGTGGCTACCTCAACAGACCCGACACTACCGCCAAGGCATTCACACCTGATCAATACGATTCTTCTCCCGGAAGCAGGATGTACCGTACTGGAGATCTCGCCCGTCTACTGCCTTCCGGCTGCTTGGAGATCACAGGTCGTGTTGGTGCTATGATCAAGCTGCGTGGCTACTCTGTCGTACCCGGCAAGGTTGAGAACGCCATCACCGCGCATCTTGCGGTCAGGCAGTGTGCAGTCATTGCTTACGGCGAAGGTCTCGATCGTCAGCTCGTCGCGTACTTTGTGCGTGATACTGAACCATCAGGCGAGCGCCCGTCCTTCGAAATTGACGAGTCTGGTTACTCACCGTCTGCGAGACGCGCTCTTTCGGACTACCTGGCGCACTACATGATTCCGGCTCTCTGGGTGGAATTGGAGAAGCTCCCTACACACGAAGTCTCTGGCAAAGCCGATCTTAAGAACTTGCCCCCACCACCGAAACCGGCAAACGGCACTGGCAAGGCAGAGCCTAGCACTGAGAAAGACCCCATCGACACTGATGCCATTGCAGAAGTTTGGGCTGCGACCCTCAACATCTCGCGCAGCTCTATCACACCTGAGCACAGCTTTTTCGACCTGGGTGGTCACTCTCTGTCACTCGCAGATTTGGCATCTAGATTGTCAAGGAACTTTGGTTTCCGTGTGCCCGTTGCACGTCTTGCGGACCCGGTCACGCTCAACGGTCACCTCCAGACAGTTCGTGCTGTCAGAGACGGACAAATTGCTGAAGTCCAGTCTGATCTACCCGCAGCTCTGCGCAAGGATACCATCCTTGATGCAGACATGCACCCCATTCCAGGTACAAAGATGCAAGGCTTGAAGAACGCAGAGACTGTCTTCCTGACCGGTGCTACCGGTTTCCTTGGAGCTTTCCTCCTGCACGACCTTTTGGAGAACACCTCGGCCCAGATTGTCTGTCTCGTCCGCTTCAGTGATCCATCTCAAGCTGATGTCCCTTCGGGTATTGCACGCATTCGCCGCAATTTGATCGACCTTGGCCTTTGGCGCGACTCCATTATGGAGCGTGTCGAGATTCTTCCCGGCACACTTTCGCGTAAGAGGCTTGGTCTGTCAGTGAAGGTCTTCGATGAGCTCGCTGCTCGCACTCAGGTCATCATCCACGCTGCGGCCACTGTCAACTTGGTTTACCCGTACGCCGCCCTGCGTGCTGCCAACGTTGGAGGAACTCGCGAGATCTTGCGTCTTGCATGCAAGGGTGGTGCCACACTCCAGTATGTCTCCACAAACGGTGTCCTGCCACCATCACCTTCTGGCAACGGCTGGCCTGAAGATTCCATGCTCTACGTTGATGCTGTGCCAGAGAAGATCCCTGATGGCTACGGCCAGACCAAGTGGGCCGCAGAACAGCTTGTGCTCGAAGCTGGTCGTCGTGGCTTGCCAGTTCGCATCTTGCGTGCTGGTACCATCTCTGGCCACAGTGCAACTGGTGCTGCCAACGCCTGGGATCTCCTGACTGCGCTGTTCGTCGAGTCTATCCAGCTCGGCTACAGGCCGAACGTTGAGGGCTGGCGCGCGGAGATGACTCCTGTCGACTTCGTCGCCAAAGCCATCGTCCACTTGGCGGATCAGACACAGGCCAAGCAGCTCGTCTTCCACCTCGGCGATCCCGACCCAGTGGACACTGGAGTTGTTTTCAGGGACCTTGAGGCGCTCGGATATCCTACCAAGCCTCTCGAATGGGACGAGTGGGTCGCTCTCTGGACAGAGAAGAGAGGCTCTGTCAAGGGTGGCGATGGTGCTTTCACCATTGATATCCTGCGCAGCGGTATGCCCAGTGTTGAGTTCTTGACTGGTATCGTTGTCCTGAACAACGCTCAGACTAGGCCGTACCGCGCCATCGTCGAGCGTCCCAAGGTTGACCACATCCTCATGGAGACTTATGCTCGTCACTGGTATGCCAGAGGTTGGCTGTCCAGACCACCTGCCACTCAGCACGCTCTTGGTGGAACTGCTCACTCTGCCCGCAGGAGTGTTCTCTCCGGCAAGGTTGCCGTGATCACTGGTGCTTCGTCCGGCATCGGTGCCGCCGTTGCCACAGCTCTTGCCAGAGAAGGCTGCCACATTGCCCTGGGCGCTCGTCGCGTCGATGCTTTGGAGAAGGTCAAGCGCAGACTTGCGGTCCGCGAGGGCAAGGTTATCATTCGCAAGACCGACGTGACTGAGGGCGAAGCCGTCAACGCTCTCGTAGCAGCGGCTGAAGCTGAGCTCGGTCCCGTCGACATTCTCATCTCTGTGGCTGGTGTCATGTACTTCACCATGATGGCCAACACAGACATGAAGCAGTGGGAGCAGACTGTGGACGTCAATTGCAAGGGTCTGCTGCACTGCTTGTCGTCCGTCGTGCCTGGTATGTTGGAGCGTGGCTCAGGTCACATCGTCGCCATCTCTTCCGACGCTGGCCGCAAGGTCTTCCCTGGTCTTGGTGTCTACTCTGCCAGCAAGATGTTCGTCGAGGGTACGCTTCAAGCTCTGCGTGTCGAGACTGCTGGCAAGGGTCTGCGCGTCACTAGCATGCAACCTGGCAATGTCGCCACAGACTTGCTCGGCATGTCCACTGACGCCGAGGCTCTCAAGGCGTATGGAGAGCCTTCTGGTGCCAAGGTGCTCGAGCCAGAGGATGTCGCTAACGCGATTGTCTATGCGCTCAAGCAGCCTGAGCACGTTGCAGTCAACGAGATCCTTATTGAGCCTAGGGATGAGCCGATCTAGACATTTTGGCTATTTGCATCTTTGGACAAGGCGAAATATTGAAACGAGTAAAGTTGGTTAGATATGCCCGGCCGCAAGGCCAAGTACATATTGGTACAGGACACACATAGGATAGGATGTAATGCCGGATCGAACATGAATTTTGCAATTTGAACATATCTCAGCACAGCCTTTCTGACCATATGTTGTAGCGCAAACAGTGCCCAAATAAGTAATATTCTAAACAGGTCAGGTAACATTGAAGTCAGATAAAACTAAATTCTGGGGGGATTGCTCAGCCTTGCACACTGGCACCTATACATCCCAGAAGTACACCGCTATGCATGCCCGTATAGGTTAGCGATGCGCTGCGTGGCCCTATACGAGGAACGAAGAATGGCGTACGTTGATTGGCTCGAACGGTTGGCCGGTCGCGAGCGAGTCCGAGACGCCGTCCCACACCATCGCAGCGAGGCGCCAGGCGTCATCGACGCGAAAGAGAAGCAATCAACACGTTACCGATAGATCTGTCAGCTATATATTAGACGACTTCCGTGGCTTTTCCGGACTGGTCTATCTTACACCTCTGGAGTATATCGTCCTTGGATCGTCAGCAGCCGTTGTCACTTACTGGACATACTCTTGACCAAACGCTCGAACTCTATTGGTGCATACCGAGACATGCCGACCACAATACAGCTCTTCGTCTTCTCCGCCGCCGCTTCTGTGCTGGCGCGCGCATACACGCCCGCATACTCTCTGGGACTCATATCGAACACCGTGCTCTTGTTTCTGGCACTGTTCCTATCAAAGATCACATGGAGCGTGGTTCTCTACCCCAAAGTCTTCAGCCCGCTACGCCACCTGCCCACGCCGGATGATAACAGCTTCTTCAGCGGGCAAACGAAGAGGGTATTTCGTGAGGCTTCTGGTCGACCTATGAGATACTGGATTGAGAATATTCCGAATGATGGCCTTATCAAGTATGCGGTTTGGTTCAGGGAGAGGGTGCTCGTAACTGATACGAAGACGCTTGGAGAGGTGCTTGTTACTAAGGTACGTATCTTACTGCTAATCTTACCGGATGTTAGAGTATTTCATGACTCCGGAAGGATGCTGACTGCTTCTAGAACTACGAGTTCATCAAGCCACCCCACTTCCGCGAAGGCCTTGCAAGGATTCTGGGAGTCGGCATTCTACTAGCCGAAGGCGACGAGCACAAGAGGCAGAGGAAAGCTCTCATGCCGGCTTTCGCTTTCCGCCACATCAAGGAACTGTACCCAGTCTTCTGGTCCAAGTCTCGCGAGTTGGTCGAGCGTCTGAGGGAAGCGTCAAAGTCTCCCGTGCCTACATCAGAATCGAAGAATGCTCCAGGTCAGGATCCCGAGAAGTCGGCTGCAGATGCTACTGTGCATGCTCCTGGTGCAGTCGAGGTTGGCAAATGGAGCTCCCGCGCTACCCTTGACATCATTGGACAGGCCGGCATGGGCAAGGACTTTGAGGCGCTGAAAGACCCTAACAACAAGCTCAATATGCACTATCAGAATGTTTTCAATTTGGGCAAGAATGGCAAGATCTGGCAGATTCTTGGGTTCTTTATTCCTTTCTGGATTTTGAAAAGGATTCCGGTTAGTCACCAGAGCTGATTATTACATTCATGAGTCGCATGCTAACGATGATTACAGTACGTCTCACCTTTCCAGAGCTCATTTCATCTGTCACCGGCTCGACATACATGACATCGTACGCAATCATGAAAGGGCAATTTACTGACTTTGTGATCGTATAGCAACAAACGCAACCAAGAAATCGTCGAAGCGAACCACTTCATCAAGCAGACTTGCAGGGACCTCATCAGAAGCAAGCGCCAAGCGATGGAAGAGAAGAAACTTACTGGTATCGACATCATCTCAGTGGCACTGGAATCTGGTGGCTTCACAGACGAGGATCTGGTCAACCAAATGATGACATTCCTAGTCGCCGGCCACGAGACCACCTCTACTTCATTGACGTAAGCTGGACCTCTTCGAGAGTCTCTACTGCATCAGCTAACACGAAAGACTTAGTTGGGGCATCTATCTCCTTTCCCGCAATCCCTCCATCCAAGCCAAGCTCCGCGAAGAGATCCGTTCCAATCTCCCCTCAATCCAAGACGAGATCACCGCCGCGGACATCGACAACTGCCACTACTTGCACGCCGTCTGCGCTGAAATCCTGCGCCTCTGGTCACCAGTAACTCTCACCATGCGCGTCGCCGCAAACGACGCCACTCTCGCCGGCCAATTCATCCCCAAAGGCACCACCGTCATCCTCGCACCTTGGGCCATCAACACTTCCACCACGCTCTGGGGCCCAGACGCTCTTGAGTTCAAGCCCGAGCGTTGGCTCGACGCCGATGGCACTGCGAACAACCGCGGCGGCGCGGACAGCAACTACAGTTTCCTCACTTTCTTGCACGGACCTAGGAGTTGCATCGGTCAGAAGTTCGCACAGGCTGAGTTCGCGTGCTTATTGGCAGCGTGGGTCGGCAGCTTTGAGATTGAGTTTGAGAAGGGCAGTCCGCTCGCGGAGGGTGAGCCTGAGGTTGAGGGTGGTATCACTTCAAAGCCTAAGGGAGGGCTGTGGGTGCATCTGAAGGAGGTTGAAGGATGGTGATGTACTTTGGGCGGCTCCTTGACTTGATGATTTGATCGAGCAGTCTAGCGTTGAAGCAACCTAATTATTGCATCTTTTGAAATAATTCGATCTCTCTTGTATGAGTATTGCTTAAGCTTGGTCGTTCGTCGCGATCTTCATGCCATAGAGTTGCATCATCTGCCACTCCCAGCACCTGGAGTATCGGCAATCTTGAAGACAAATTTGGTCGCACTAGCAGAACCATCTTTCAGTCGCTTCAAAGCACCTTCGATTCCTTCGAGCCCTCCAGGGCACTCCTCCTGCTTTTGGCCCCTGAACCAGCCTTCCTCAAGCCCTTTGGTGAAGTACCTGCTAAACAAATAGCCAACATCACTTTGCGGGCCATGCACATCCCCAACGACTGTCATACTCTGATCGATACTTTCAGGAATGTCTTTGTGCTTGCCCGCCATGTCGTCCATCGGTGGCAACACAAGAGTGATCTTGCCCGTCTCGTGGTCCAGGACTCTGCAGATGTTGACCCAGGAGTTGTGCTCGGCGGTAGCGTCGAAGGCGTATTCGAGCTTCTGGCCTTTGAGAGCTGCTTTGATGCCTTGCACGATTGCTTCATCGCCTTTGCGGTAGTCGATCACGACGTCGCCCTTAGAGGCTTCGAGGAGCTTGGTCACGTGGCCTTGTGCTCTGCCGGCGATGGCGATGATGGGGTGGATGTTGGAGCGCTTTGCTAGTTGGATAACGTAGGTGCCGACTGCTGAGGAGCCACCGTACACTACCAGAGGAATTGGGACGGTAGCTGGAACTGTTGGTTGAGGAAGGCTCAGACGATCGCTGGCGTAGAGACCAACTGCTGCTGTCAATGCAGCGAGTGGAATGGCAGCTCCCTCTGTTCAAGATTAGTGTGAAGAGCTTGGAGGATAAATCATCAAGAGCATGGCTGACCTTGAAAAGAAGTCCTCGCCGGCAAGAAGAAAGTCGTGTACGCCTCAGCGACTGCGTACTCCGCAAAGCCACCGCCTGAGAAGCCCAAGAAGGCCGCAACTCTGTCGCCTTTGCGAAACTCGGTGACCTCGTTGCCGACGGCCTCCACGAAACCTGCGATATCGTTGCCCTCATTTTTGGGCTCGCCAAAGGCTCCCCATTCAGGGACTTTCCAGTCCTTGGGATTGCTTCCGCTGTAGATGATTTGAATCAGGACCTGCTTAGGGCCAGGCTTCGGGATCGGAATGTCCTCAATGACGACGTTAGGGCCGGCGTGGATGACGGCGGATTTCATTTTTCGGAAGAGCTGTTTCAACGAAACTTGTTATTCTGAGATGTATCCGTCCGCCAAATGGAATGAATCGAATGATGAGTTGCTGTGAGTACAAAAGATGCCGGCCACTGGGACGGATGGTGGTGCTGTATGTAAAAAACCAGATTCTATGCCCTATGAGGGCATTTATGATACGAGAAACCTGACTTGCGTAAGCTCTATTGCGCACGACATTTAGCAGAGAGTCAAAGCAAGCAATACACAGTCGCAGATGAGTGGTCTCTCAGGAACAAGTCCTTGCTGACTACTCAGGGTCCGAGCGAGCGGAGCAGGTCGCAGGAAGTCAGGGCCGCTTCCTAGCGTAATTGTGCTCCAACTGTGCTTTGTGCCATCGGCTGTTCTTGGTCCCGAGCACAGAAAAACTAAATTATGTGATACTGTCGAATCGTTTGTGGCAGTATCTGCCTTAACCTAGGAGACTGTTTTGGTCGAGATGTCCGCAAAAACTAGCTTACCTCAACTCAGCCCAGCGCAAGGTCTCACGAACACAACAATCATTACCACCTTCTCTATCGGGTGACAATCAACCTCACACACATGCATCTCTTCATCTTAAGTTGTTATGCCCGCTTGCAGGGCGTGAACCCAAGATTGAAGGCGGTATTACGTCGAAGCCGAAGAGAGGACTGTAGATATATCCGAAGGAGGTTAAGGGGTAGTGAGATGCTTTTTACAGCATCGTGTTTTGATGTTGCAGTTTGAGCATTCTAGTTTTACGAAGCGAGCTAATAACTATCTATTCGATGGTTGGACTTGAATCCTACTTCCATTAATATTATCTTCCAAATTACAGCCATTAGTGAAGTACCTGGTGAAAACAGTAGCCAACATTGCTGTGAGGATCCTGTGCACTTCTCTCATGTCCTTATGCTTACCAGTGATAGCATCTATCGACGGCAGCGCAAGCGTGATTTCCCTGTCTGGCGATCTAGGAGTTAGCGGATGTCGGCCCAAGAGTTGTGCTCGGTGAAACCACCGAATTCTTCTGCCATTCTTGCGTGCTGGGTACTCTGAAGGCTTGGTCGATTGATGCCGCAGGAAGAGGATCTGCCTGCCCTGACCCAAGTCTGGTCGTTGAGGTAGTGTGGGCGTTTCGTCAGCACCGTGTTTGCTGATTGCATGTTGGACCTGCAGCTTTGGTCCTGTGGGGTTCAGGTTTCTCCGATGCTTTGCAGGTAAGCTTTCCGCGCACACTGTCGAGTGGGCGCGGCAGGGCTGTGTCTCGCTTCGAACATTGGTGATGTAGAGGCTCACGGCCTGGGTTCGGGTCTACTGGCGGCGTGTTCTGGGAAGATTGCGATGCCAGGGTCGTCTTGAAAAAGCAGGACTCCACGTCGGGAGCAAGGCGTTCTTGTTTTCTCAAAAGGATTCCGTGATACACGAGCGACTCGTTGGACAGTCATGGAAGCAAAACTGCTCGTGGATTGCAGATGCTTGTGCTGGACGCGTCGACGTCTCGTTGCTGATATATCATAAATTCAACGCCAGTCTCCAAGTCTTGCAAATTTGAAATGTTCCGAGAGAGAAGTCTTGTGATAACAACCTTCCGACTCAGGTATTGGTGAGGCTTTCGCATCTAGCCTCTGCGGTCTGATCTGGTCGATGATTCGCTCGAGATGGGCTATGCAGCTCATGCAAGTTCCAAGATCATCCGAGTAAAGGTTATTACCAAAGATGGAGGACTCAATGGTTTGGAGACTCGTATCTGCATCGAACCCGCACTCACTCCATAACGAGGTCTCTGTCGAATGCTTTGCCCTTCCCAGGACGCCATTCCCTTGACTTCGAAGGATGTCCTTCACTACACTCACGATCTGATGTCTTGTTCTCATGTTCTGCGCAGTACAATCATGTATGACTCGCAAAAGAACGAAAAGTTGACGCTTAGGCGGTCGGTCAGCCTGGATCTACACACTAAACCGGTTTCCCTCGAAAGTCTCATTCTAGATTGAACTCACCAATTCGGCTTCGATCTGACGAGCACCTCCATCGATCACCTGCGCAGAGCCGCACATGATAATCGAGCCTGCTAGGCATGCATAAAAGTTTGCTGGATCGGCAGGGATCGCGCCCGTGTTTTGTCGACGCACAAAGTCTTGAAAGACAGTTTCGTGGTGTGATTTGACAGTGCTGAGAACGCTCCGAGAGATACCATTGAAATCACGGACCACGGAGTCCAGTTGCGATTGGATCCGCTCATTGTAAGTGCCAAAAAGATTCTCTAAGGCGATTGAGGCCGTTTCCATCAGTGTAGCGATTTGGTCTCAAGGCCGTCTCGATAGCTGTGATTCCTCGTTGTCGAAGTCGGAAAAGAGTCGCATACGCCTGTCGGGGCTGGAGTCTTCCCCAAGACGAAACATTGTTCGTTGCCCCGAAGAAGAATCGAGCGCAGCTGTCTACAAGAGGGACGCAGGATCGTGTTCGATCCGTACGTCCTGCTAGCGGGACACGGCGATCGAAGAACGCCACGGTTGTTCCAGGCGCTGTCGATCGCAAGCTGTAGTATGTCCGAGGCCCCGTGGCTGCATTCCTACGATCCTATAGTCACACATCATTGCAAATTTGTCAACACAACCATCGCTTTTCCCAGCGCACCCATAGACTTTTCTTGATTGTTTTGCTGTTCGCTATAGGGAAAGCGTCGAAGTGATGAGGCGCGGATATCTAAAGGTGTTTAATGAAAGTGATTTCGAAAACTGCTGGAAAGAAATGTTCTCTTCAAAAAAGGGTCTGCATTCAATGTTCTTGGGCTATAATTTCAATTTATTATGGATTAGCTGAGGCGTGCATGCAGTTGCCTCCGGAGGTAGCTCAAGGACGCAGAGCGCCAAACACGTACCCTGGATTACGAGCTGCTACCTTCCCTATCGGGCGACAATCAACCTCACGCACATGCGTCTCTATCATCGCATGTGAGCATTCGTTATCTCAGCTTACCACCAAAGAAGGAAGAGTTAAGACCCTCCACTACAAAAATACCAAGCACAACTCTGTCCATAGCACACCACATTACCATCTCGCCTCCAAACCGAACTCCCACTTCCCTCAAACAAATACAAGCTTATTATCACAATGTCCCCCTCGTCAGAAAAGCCGCACCCCATCAAACCCCGAATAATCATCCACGGCGGCTGCGGCAACATAACCCGCGCCAACTTGCCCCTCTCCCAATGGACCCTCTACCGCTCTGCCCTCCATTCCATCCTCCGAGCCTCCATCCAAGCCCTCTCCAACCCCCACGCCACAGCCCTCGACATCGCCACCACCACCGTAACCCACCTCGAAAACAACCCCCTCTTCAACGCCGGCCGCGGAGCAGTCTTCACGCGCGCCGGCACAATCGAGCTCGAAGCTAGCGTGATGGTCAGTTCGGGGTATAGGAAAAGGGGCGTGGGCGTGATGGGGGTTACGAGGGTTCGGAACCCTATTTTGTTGGCGAGGGAGATGTTGGTTAGGGGGGAGGAGGCGGATGGGGGTGGGGCGCAGGGGCATTGTCAGCTTACGGGGGATGTTTGTGAGAGGTTGGCGGGGGAGTGGGGGTTGGAGAGGGTGGAGAGGGGGTATTTTTGGACGAGGAGGAGGTGGGAGGAGCAT
>Ga0265797_10007555_pt1 | contig 14820 bp, 10 predicted proteins | sample P2T30metagenome_FD_192433 | JGI IMG/M metagenome (GOLD analysis project Ga0265797, IMG submission 192433) | Plant litter microbial communities from East Loma Ridge, Irvine, California - P2 T30 | ecosystem: Environmental > Terrestrial > Plant litter > Unclassified | place: USA: California... | reverse complement strand
TCGTAGAAAGTAATTGCTGTTTTTCGTGACCTTGTTTTCGCGTCTTATTATTTTGTAGTCGAAATAGAAGAGTTGTTCGCGGGATATTAAAAATAGCCGAAGTACGCGAAATCGACGCGTAATCGCTATGCGTATATGCAGCGATCGCGTTTTGAATATCTTCTTCCGTATACGAAGGCATAGGGAAGAGAAGAGGAAATTAGAATAAAGAAGAGGGGTATAAGTAGCTAACCTCGGTAAAAGTGTCAAGATCCCCTACATGTTAAGACCCCCTACACCGATGTTATAGTAATATAGCTATAAAGGCTAGCTAGTAGAAGATACTAGCTAGATTCTAGTCTTTAGTATAAAAATAAACCAATTAGTATTTTATTATTAATTAAAATTCCGAAGAAATAGATTTAAGACTTAGGATCTAGATAGATTAGATATTAAGTAATATAGAGGTAGGGGAAGCTAGCTAGTAGGGGAAGCTAGCTAGTAGGGGAAGCTAGCTAGCTTTTAGCCTTTTTCAGGCTTAATACTTATCTTGAGGCTAAGTAGGCCTAACTAGGCTGATCCCAAGAAGCTAAGCTATAGTTTAAGTGTTTTTTTCTTAAATTTATAAGTCTTAGACTATTATATATATAGACTATAGGGATATAATAAATCTTAAAAACAGTTTTCTTTCTAGAATTTAGCTACTATTTTTGAAATTCTCCTTAATTACTTATCATAATTAGGTCTAGTCTTTAATATATTAAATTTGAAGTGTTTATCTTAAACTTAGCTTATTAGATCTTACCTAACTAGGCGTAATTAGCCTATTATAGTAATAGTAAGATTTAGAATCCTAAAGTCTCTAGAGTTCGCTCTAAGTAATTCTTAGAATCCTAAGGTATATTCTAGAATAGGCCTAGATTTGACCTCTTCTTAGGCATTTTATAAGTATTATAGCTCCCCTTTAGGCTAATCAGCCTTAGTTAGGGCTAGGCACTAGACTTATAATATAGATCTAGCTAATATATGTCGAACTAAGTAATTACTTAGCCTAATTAGGAAGTTATAGAGACCTTTAAAATAGATAATCTAAAAACATAATTTTTAAAATTAGATTAATTAGTAGTCCTTAAGCGAAGTTACCTAAAACTTAGAAGCTAACTATTTTAAGCCCTAAAGATTAATTCTGCTTCTTAGGATTTTAAAAATAGATATAAGAATTAAATCTACTTAATTTACTAGGATTAGGCTAATATTCTAGTTAGCCTTAAGATTAGTTCTAAGTCGTAAGAAGGCTAAACTAGCTAGTTTCTCCTACTATTATATTATCTTTAGAAATATATATAACTAATTCTAATATTTTTTTAAAGTACTATATTTTATAGTAATACTAGTTTTAATAAATAATTAGGCTTTCACGCTGGGCCTTGCTAACATCAGAATGATGTTCGAGACGTAGGTATGCTCGAACTGGTGCTCACGGCTAGAGGTTGTTGCCAATTTTCCGCGCAGGCGTCCTTTTACGCTTCTATACACCATTCTCTCAAGAACCCATCCAGAGCTTCCCAGCCAATTCCCCTACGCATACCAGTCTGATCATCCTAGCTCGAATGCAACCCTATCACCTCACCACTCTCAGCAGTAATCAATGGTGCACCACTGTGGCCCCAGTATGTCCAGCAGTCGTGTTTCAGCGCACCGATTTCAGAATTATCATGCACATCTTGGCCTCTCGCCATACCTCGGTAGTGGCCATGCGATACGTGCAAGATGTCGTAGTTCGATGGGACAGGTGAGGAACTTGCAACAGCCTCGAGGTCTTCAGAGCCAGGATGACCGATGCAGATGAGGGGCGTCTTCTTCATCCTGGGCGCAGCAGGTGGCGCGGATGCTATAGTGGCATGTGGAAAAGCTGGCAGCGAGCCGCTCTTCAGATCCTCAGCGGCCACGATTTGCAGCAACGCCAGATCTCTTCTTGCATCCCAGGCAACACACTTAGCTTGCACTACCTGGCCGCTTGAGAAGATGAGCCAATGAGGATTGCCCTCGGCATACTCTTCTAGCGATTCCGCCACGCAATGGGAGCACGTGAGCAGCAGACCCGACTGAACCGGGCGACTAATACTAGAGTGGGTGACCATCTAGGAAACCCGCCTGTTGTATGTATTTTTGCATTTTTGATCGCACGGCTAGCAACACCGCTTTACCCTCCGCACAATAGATGTACTCTCGATCCCATCAAGCTCGTACCGTCCACCGCGAGAAGCGTTCTCAGAGGGTGTAGATGAAATCGGGCCTATCGAGCGTTAGCAATCGTTCTACCAAGATGACAAGTTGCAACAGCCCACCTTTTGTCGCCCATCAAATCAATCTCCTCTTCACTCTTCCCCTCGATGGAAGCATCTCGTTTTCCAGCGCGCCGCTTTCGGTTCTCAGCGCGCAGCATGAGATGCGTTATAACACTACCTCCAAGGAGGAACAGAGTAAGATACGCCAGAACTACACCGTGTCCAAGCCGGTAGAGAGGTTTGTCTGCTGCGCGGTAGATATTGCTGGCCACGATGCCGTTCAAGTTACCCCATCCAATGACGAATCCAAGCGTGATGCCGCGCTTGTACACGCCTTCGGTGTTGTTTGCGCACCATGATATGGTGTTCGGGCTTTGTCATGTTAGCAAGTATCCACATGGACGGGCGATACAGTTCGCGACTCTTACACGTTGGGATAGATGCCCAAGGCCCCAAGGAAGGTACCAGCGTATTTGACTCCAGCAGCATCTTCAGGCGCACCGAGTAGCATGGCGAAACCAACTATGCCCAGGAAAGAGGTACTTATGTTGCAGTATCCACGGGCTTTAGTTCGGTCTGCAAGCCAGCCGATGAATATGGTAACCACTGCCGCAACTGAGGAATAAAGTTAGCTTGTGCGTGGGCTTTATGAGGCCTTACCTCACTTCACAAAGTGAAAGACTTACCAGCGTACGGCGGCACCGAGAGTAAATTCGCCTTGGTGCTGGAGATTCCCGGATAGAGCTGCTGAATAATCGAAGGCAAGAACAAAGAGAAAGCGTACAGCGAGCCATCGCAGCCCATGTAGATGATCGCAAACGCCCACGTCTTCCAGTCTTTGACCGAAGCCCAAAAGTACGCCATCTTGAATTCTTCATGCTCGGCAGAAGATTGTCCATCGGCCTTCAAGCGACGAAGAACACGCTTGCGATCATCGTCGGAGAGGAATTTAGCATCATCTGGGAAGTCGTGGACGAGCCAGTAGCTAGCAACGCCGATGAGTACGGTGGCGAGACCTTCCTGTGTCACTAGTCAGTATATGCGCACCATCATGAGGGCTGTGTACGAAATACCAAGATGAAGATCCATGCCCACCCAGGCTTCCCTCCAATGCCATCCATCTTCGCAATCGCTGCTGCCAGCAAACCTCCAAAGCTTCCCGCCAGCGCGGCCGCAGAGAAGAAGATTGCAGATCGAATACCGAACTCGCTGCGTTTGTACCAGCACGAGAGATAATATGCGACTCCCGGAAATAGGCCTGCTTCGGCGACACCAAGGAAAAACCTCGCCGCCATGAGACCCGCAGCGTTGTGCACCAGACCCATGGTGACCATCACGATGCCCCAGAGAAGCATGATTGCTGGCAGGAAGATCGAGGGTCTGAGGCGCTTGAGCAAGACGTTGGTGATGGGCTCGAAACCAGCGTAGCTCACGAAGAAGAGACTCAACGCGGCGTTGTACTGGCCGTTGGTCATGTTGAGGTCCTCTTGGAGGCCGTCTACCTATGGGATGATCAGTATGCAAGACGACAGCGTCTACATCCGACGGCCGCTTACTTTAGCGTTGCCGATGTTGGTACGGTCTGCCCAAGCGCAGATATATTAGCAAATGCTTTCCCAAGTTATCTGGCCTGCAGGCAACTCACCCAAGAAAGACACAAGATACAAGAAAGTCAGCCATGGAATAATCATGAAGTCGAGGCGGCGAACAAGCTTCTTGTCCTGTACATTTCCATCAGCCATTGTCCAATTCACAAACCATCGCACACAGCATAGCATACAATAAGCGCCCTCTCCTCCTCACTCTTCCCTTCATCAGGATCCGGAAACCTGTCGAGCGAGGCCACTTGCTCTGCATGTTGAGCCTCGCCGTCGTAGTCTGCCTTCTCGTGCGCTATCGATGGGCTGTGCCCGCTGTCACTGTCGCGTTTTCCCATCGTGCGGAACAGTGTAGAGTCTTCGCCAGCAGTCGATTGTGAAGATGGACTGAACGTTTTGCAAGGAAACTCTGCTTGAACTTAGTATAATGAGGGAACAGAGGATTTGTGCCTGAAGACGACAACATCAACAAGACTTACTCGCACAACGTTCCTCTCCTCACCTCACCACAAGCCGACGGCAATGCCCATCTCCAACTGCCTGAAGAGACACACGGACAGACAGACAAAAGATCGGCAGCGGCTCCCATCACTCGACGTCATCTTTTGGAGTCTCTCGACCAGTCGGCCCACGAGCGCACCACGAAGATTCCTGCGGTAGTCCTCCCATTGGACGTAACCCGGTACACCGTGATGACCAAAAGCCGCAATCTGCAAGCTCACTCGCTAGGGTCAGATAAGCTCACCAAGGATTGTCCAACGGCTGGTGAAGCTCATGTGCGGTGGATGTCGTGCGGGGTTGATGGAGGGCGGAGGATAGATTGTCCGGAGCAGCATGGGTGGTGCCGAGGGAAATGCACGTCAATCGGTCGAAGGTCACTTTGGTGATCACTGCAGGCGGAGATGGTCGAAGAATGCGAGGAGGCCAATGTTCGAGGAATTGTGGCAGGCAAGCTTGCACTTTTGTAGGAGGGTATAAACTTAGTATTCTCAGGTATGTAATTTGGACGATCAATCCTAGGCGTCAATCTATGCACAAGAAACCTCAGATTTAGGTATCATCTCGACGTTCATAAACACAACCATCGCCATTTTCGAGACTCGCTCAGGAGAATTTGCACACATCCACCACAGGTGAAGTTGAAGAAGAAAAGAAGCAAGAAGGGCGAAGCACCACGCTCTAAAGCGTTTCGAGACTGTACTTGCTCGCGTCGTCGTAGAGGTCGATTATGCACCCTGCTGACCACGCTTGCGTTGGGCACTGTGAAATATTGTTAGCATTTGTGTTGAGTTTGTCCGATCAGTCGAATTGACTTACCGAATCACCACAGAAGGAACCGTTGTGGTTGGTCAGCTCTGTAAGACCAGCCCAAGGGCTCTCCTTGATTTCTTGCATGACGCCGTGGAGTCTCTGTGTGACTTGCTGGAAGGCCTCGACGCGCTCCTCGTGCGTGTTGCGCCTCTTAAGGTCGAAGCGCAGGAGAGCGCGGAGGAAGAAGCCACGAGGCCACTCCCATTCGGGTCCAGAGTGGTAGTTGCGGCCCTTTGCGGTCTGGTAGTTGTCGCTGTCCTCGCTGTTGATGTAGTTGGGGTGGTACTCGTGGTCACTGGGGTCAAGAGTAGCCATGCCGCGGGGTCCGAGAAGGTACTTGTCGGCAACCTCGAGAGCGCCAAGAGCGTGCTTGTCGTCGAAGAGATCAGGTGCAACAACCATGGCGATGGGGAAGTTGGGGCGCAGCTGGTAGTCTCTGTACTCCTTCTTGCCACGGTAGACGTCCTTGTAGATGCCGCGGCGGTTGATAATCTTCGGGTTGACGTCGTATTTGGTCCATTCGGACTCGTTGGCAGGGATGTAGTAGCAGTGCTCGAAGCTGTTCTTGATCTTCTGTGCCCATGCGTCGTACGTGATCAGCTTACCCTGGCTGGTGGTGACGCCGTCAAACTTGTAAAGGCCAGCAGCCTTGAGCTCGCCACACCACTTCAAGGCGCTGTACAGCAGACCAGTTATCTCCACTGGAGCGCCATCACGGCTGGTTCCTGGGTGACCCTTGTTGTGAGCCTTGGTAGACTCGCCCATCTTGTCCATCCAGGTACCACAGTTCCACTCGTTGCCACCGAAGATAAGACCAGTCTCCCAGTCAGTCTCGATGTCAATGTTGAAGCCCTCGTCCATCATCTGGCTGTCAATGTTCGGGCCAGCGTTGTACTCGCGGAAGTGCATGCCGGAAGCGTGGCGCTGGAGACATTCCTGAACAACGTCTGCAATGCTGCTTGTCTCTGAGTAGGCGCGCTTGTCGTCGAATGCAAACCACTCGTCGTTGTACGGCAGGAAGCGACGCTGAACTCTCTCCTTGAGGATCTCGTGTCCATTGGGAACCAGGTTGCAGTAGTCCTGGATGTTCTGCAAGAAGAACCAGACTGAATCTCTGCTGTTGTAACGCGGCAGCTTGCCAGATCCCAGCAGGTTCGGGATCATACCGTGTTTGACGACCGAGGCGAAGCACTTCAGGTGCTCTTTTGCTTCTTCGTAACGGCCTGTGCACAGAAGCAGACCACGCATTGCGATCATGATGTCTCTTCCCCAACAGCGGGCCCAGTCCTGCGCAAAGTGAGGCAAGCCAGCGGCCATTGAAGGCACAAGCTTGTTCGGCCATAGCGATGCATTAGGCATGTAACCTTGGACCTGGTAGGAGACCATGGCCAATGACTTGAGGAAGCGCTGACCGTTCCTGACATTGCTGTTCATCTGCTCAATACCGCGTTCGAAGCCAGCCTTATACGCAGTACGAATGATAAGGGCGAAGTAACGCGGGCGGAGGAAAGAAGGCAGCGGGCGAATGGCATCGAAACGTTCGTGGAACCACGCAGCAACTGGCTTCAAGTTGGTGTACACCGGGTCTTGTGAGAGCTTTTCGAGACGCTTGACAATGTAGTCCAGTGCCCACTGGCCTTGACGAAGGTGCTCGCAAATGGGGTGTCCAAGGTCGTTCTTTGCGATCACATCACGTAGGACTGACCACCAACCCTGAAGACCACAGTATACCAGAGCACCAGAGCCAGGAATGGCGTAGACACCATCGGCACCACCAGACGCAGCACGCTCTTCGGCGTCCGCACGGTACATGATCACGTTGAGATCAGTAAGCCCAACGTTCTTGAAGGCATCGTAAGCACCAGTGGTGACATACTTGTCCAAGCCTTCACTGTGTTCTGCGGCAGGAATCCAGGTCTCAAACACAGCGATGGAGCCAGGGGGGAAATGGCTGGGCACGCGAATGACGCTATCTTCGCCGTTGCTGTCAATAGAAACACCGCGAATGTCCTTCACTTGCGAGGGCACACCACGAAGCACTTTGTCGTGACTGGCAGCCTCCTTTGCCTCGTGGCTCTGTTCGACTTCCAGGTTCCACGCGCCAAGAAGCTTGGCCTTGGTCCCAGTAAGAGTTTGTGGCTGGAAGCCTCCGTTACCGTTGCCGTAGCCAGGGTAGGCAGTGTGTGCAATCAAGTAGTAGCCCTTGCGCGACGTGGGGTGGAGACGATGAACGGTGATGTATTCGCCATCGTGGTGCACATGGCACTCGCTGTAGCCGTCCAGTCCCATGATCGAGTGTAGCTGGTTCATCAGCTTCTTGACTCCACCAGCACCTTCGCCGGCGCCGATTTTCAGACCGTCACCAAGTTTAAGATTGCTGTACGGACTGGTATACAACCGGGTCTCATGAACCAGATCGATAATTTCCGGATAGCATTCATCCATGCCGAACACTGAGCCAGAAGCAGAAGCACACATGGCGACAAGAGCAGAGCCAGTAATCGTGTCACGGCCATCGCGGCGCTGCACAGGCGTCTCGTTATCGTGGGTGCAGTCCATCAACAGAGCGTGAATTTTGGATGGAATGATCCTGTGGACAATCTCCCTGCCGGAGGGAATCTCGCCCTCGGCAAGAGAACCGTTCGCGCTGGGCTTGTCGGCTCCCGGATGTTCGTCGACTTCGAGGCTGCCGACGGGACGACCACAGTTGATGTGAACAAGACGAGACATCTCAGCAGTGGACCAGACCTGCATAGCCTCGCGGATCAAGAACGAGATGCCGAGCTTTTGGCAGTAAAGGAAGTCGATGTTCTCATCGCCAGAGAAAAGCTCTGCTGCGACACAGGTGTCGGGACGGACCACGCGAGCGGCGTCGAGCATGTGCTCGGCAACGTGCGAAGGAGTGGAGTGGCAGTTGTCGATACGGAAGGCGTTGAAGTGCTTGGCCATCAGCTGGGTGTACCGGGTCATGTGCTCCCAGAGGTAAGGCGAATCCTCCGGACCAGATCCGTAGCGAAGTTTCACGCAGTCACCCCAAACTATGAGCTCACGGCGGAGATAAACCTTGGAGCGAGGGCCTGCATTGTCCTTCATGACATCGGCGGCCCAAACCCAACCGTTGTTTGCGAGCGCAAGAGAATCGGCATCATGCTGAGAAGTCACATCGTTCTTCGGCAGACGGGTGAAGTACGACTCAATGAGCGGGTTCTCAAGAGTGATGTCTCCAGTCTTGGGACCGTTCGGGTCCAGACGCATGTACTTGGCACGATTGAAGATCTGGTCCTTGATAGCTGCAACATCGGCGTTGCACTCACGGTACCAGTACAGGTTTACCTCGTTCAAGAAGCGATGCATGGTGCCGAAAACGCTACGCTCATCGCTTGTGTCGTATGATTTGGAGTTGTAGGTTCCGATCAACTTTTGCAGGAGAGCAGCTGCGCGAGCTGGAATGATCTTGCGGCGGAAGCGCTCGCCCATGCGGTCAGTACCAGTGAAGGCGTTTTCAACCAGCCAGTCCGCCTTTTGCTTCAACGTCCAGTTGCCGATTTCGTCAGGAACAGATTGCTTCGTGTCGATATCGCCCTGCTTCCAGGCTTCGGTCGCTGCTTTGGCGTCCCTTTCGACATCGGCAATGTAGAACTCCCAGAGCTTCAGGACGTTGATAACGTTCGGCTCAATTCCGTCGCAAATCTTTTGTAGGTCACCTTCGTTGGCCAGGTGTGTGGAGAGACCTCTCGACTGCAGCGAAGCGGAGTATTTGAGCAGCTCAGTGTCAAGCTCGTAAGGAGCACGCAGATGAGGAGCGGTTTTGAGGTTGTAACCAGCTTCGGGATGTTGTTCAAGCCACTTGCTGTTATTCGCGGTATGGTTCCAGACCACGTCGGTCATGGTCTTCAGGCCATAGTCTTTCTCCATCTTCTGCGTCAAGTCGGAAATATCGGCCTCGCCGCGCGGGAAGTAAGCCGGATCAAAGATGAGCTGGTCGGCGAGCGAGTATGGCGAGTTGCTGTCACCACGCACCATAAGCGGGGTGAAGTGCACCATGTTGTAGCCGCGTTCGCTGATGCCGTGCAAGTGACGCTCCCAGTCCTCTGGGTATTTGCCCATGAATTTGGAAAGACATGAGATCACGGAGATGGCGTCCAAGGGCAGCTTGGTCTTGCCCACGTGCAGTGCTGGGGCAACATCGATGTAGTAGGATTTAGTGCTCGTGGGCTCCGGCTTTTCGACCGGGCCGGTGGTGAATTTGGGCAATGGGGTATATGTCGTGTAGAACTCGAAGGCACCTGGAACGTGAACAGGAATGTCGATGCAGATGTTGTCGTTGAAATTAGGCTTCAACCTGAAATTAATGTTAGCTCCCTGCAACATCTCCAGCATAAATTATTGGCCACTTACTTGTATTCCTTGAAGTGCTTGCGGTTGAACTTCTCCCCTTTGCCAGGAATGTTCACCCAAAGACTGCCATTGCGACAGATGGAGCTTGTACCTTCGATCTCAAAACGAACGCAGTAGGCAGGGTTGGTAGGTGCTGGCAGGTAGATGTACGGGCGTTCGCCGGATAGACTGGGTGAGCCATCGTCGCGGAGGGGAAGCAGGTGAACGGTGCGGTTGGTGATTTGCGCCGGAGCCATGACTGGAGATCTTTCTCTATGGGCTGTCTGAGGAATGTATGTGCTTCGGAGCTTCTTGCGAGTGCAATGAATGGCTTTGAAAGTCTACAAACGAGTAGCGGCCGTGAATGTGGTAGGCTGGAATCAATAAGACCAGTAGCAATGCCAGCTGATCCTGAAGATATGAGAGTTGCGCGAGGAAGATGCGGTGTATGTGGTGGTATTCAGGTTTCGTCTCAAGCGAGCGGAAGGGAAGGAAGATCAAGGTAGAGGTAGGCGAGAGTGTAGTGTGTTTGGGGGAGAGAGCTCGCCGCCGCTGCTACTTCTCTTCAATGGCAGGCGCAGGTCAAGTGTAGGGGAGGAAGGTGAGACTGCAGGCTTGGAAGAAGACGGATGGAAAAGAAAGAGCTCAGAAGAGGTACCTCGCCGCGCAGGTACCACTTACCTTCCAGCTAGCACGTGTGTGGTGGCGGCATGGTCTCAGCGTGCATGTGCAGGATGATGATAGACGAATGATGTGAGGTACCTCCACCAAGGTACTGCATCACCAGTGAGCTCTAGACTGCTCCTCCACGCTGCCGCCGCCGGATGCTCTCGCTTGATAACTTGGTTGAGTTGAGTGGTGGAGTTCACGCTAGTCTCCAACTCTCTCCGCGACAACGCGACAAAACGCCCGTGGGGATAGTGTTGGAGCCGCGTACGTCATTGCTGATGCTGGCGCCGATGCAGATTGCGCGATGGGCGCGGATGGAGGTGTTGTTGTACGCGCATGCCAATGTGGTGATCGCCATGCATAAGGTATCGACCGCATTTTCTCTTTTACCATACCCATTGCCATTCACTTCACCATCACGTGTCGTCGATCTGTTCCTGCCGTGTTGGGCCTTGCCTCTTCTTCACCCGGCGATCTCCAAGACACTCGCGGCTCAACCATGTGAGACACGTGGTCCATGCGTCTATCGATAGCGGATTTTTTGTGAGGCTCGCTTCGCCCATCGAGCGATGCGCCCATATCAAGTCGCGACCCGCGATTAGCAGAGCGGATACCTGCAGAGACCGTGCCAGCCCGTCTTCAACACCAGACACACCACAGTAATAATCATGGCCGCTGCAGCAATGGATGGCGTAGAGCAACACCACCCCTCGGCCGCCTCGCTCCCTGCCACATCGCCATTCTTCCACACGCCACCTGTAGCCCAGGCCGACTCCCTGGCCATATTCCATGTCAAGCGCGATTCGCTGCTACCAATCACTCTGCGCACAACTGCCGACGATGGCTACGCAGAGGGTGCCGTGACCAACACCCGTTTTGGCTCATACCCGCACAGCACCATTATTGGTGTCCCCTGGGGCAGCCAGGTCCGCGCCAGCAAAGTCGACACTGGCACCAGAGGACGAAAAGGGAAGCAGGCAAAGGCCAGCACCTCTGCACCTGTGGAAAATGTTGCCCAAGATCAGACCGACAATGGTGTCGCCATGGACTCCAAGAAACGCAAGGCGGAGGAACAGGAACCAGAAGCTGCTGCCTCGCCTACGAAGAAAATGAAGTCTCAGCCAGAGCCTGTCATCAAAGCAGCCCAAGCAGCACCTCCCAAGGCAGCAATCGAAGCCGGATCAGGATTCATGCACGTTCTCCAGCCTACACCGGAATCCTGGACTTATTCTCTGGACCACCGGACGCAGGTGGTGTACACACCAGACTACTCATACGTTCTTCAGCGCATGCAGGTCAAGCCCGGTGACACCCTGATTGAAGCTGGTGCCGGCAGTGGCAGTTTCACACACGCAGCTGCCCGCGCTATCTTCAATGGCTATCCGTCCGACCCATCCAACACAAACTCAAACGGCAAAGTGTGCAGCTTCGAATACCACGAGCCTCGCGTCAATACTCTTCGCGATGAGCTCACTTCCCACGGCCTCACTAACATCGTGCATGTCAACCACCGTGATGTCTACAACGAAGGTTTCCTATTGCCAAACTCTGTCTCGCCCAGAGCAACCGCCATCTTCCTTGACCTTCCCGCTCCCTGGCTAGCACTCAAGCACCTCACACGAGAAGACCCCAACACCCCTCTAAATCCCGACAGTGCCGTCCAAATCTGCACTTTCTCACCCTGTATCGAACAAGTTACCGCCACCGTCTCCGCCATGCGCAAAGCCGGATGGACAGAGATTCAAATGGTCGAGGTGCAGAACCGTCGTCTCGATGTCCGTCGTGAGCGTATCGGTCTGAAGGAGGAAGGTCTTCGCGGTGTCAACTCTAGCGCTGCGACCGTGGAGGAGTCTCTCAGTCGTCTGAGGGAAGTTGATGCCAAGCTGAACGACTTCCACGCTGGCGATGGTAAGGGTAAGGTGCAGTCGAAGGCGGAAAGGCTGGCAGAAATCAAGAAGGGTCTTGCGGATAGGAAGCTTTTCAAGGAGGGTAGATTGATGCACAGGACGGAGCCGGAAGTCAAGACGCACACGAGTTATCTGACTTTTGCTGTGCTCCCGAAGGCCTGGAGCGAGGAAGATGAGGCGAAGGCTGCAGAGCAGTGGCCGGTGGATATGTCTGCTCCCGGTGGCAAGGCTAAGGCAAAGCCATAGATAGTCTTGACATGTATGTGTCATTCGATTCCTTTTACTTTTACAGTGTTCCCGGCGATCCTTGGGAGATGTCTGCTGTTCATCTCGAGTTATCTCACGGCGTTCCTTTGTAAAGCCGGGTTTCACCTAAGATTCACACAGGAGCAGTCGACGCGCCTTCCTAACGTAACGCAATGCCCTTTGAATCACTGTCATCAAAGCCTTTTGAAAGCCCTCCACTACGACCTGACTCACGACATCGCGGCGATTTCGCGTCGACTGTTGACCAACAAGGTGACCTCGAATGTATGCACGTCTAACCCCAAACCCTAATTCGAATCACTTCACAGCCACATTCGAAGCAAGCTTGACGAACACATGGAACCCACACACTTTCACTGCCTCTTGGTATTCTACAGTCAGTCGTTCGCTCCAGATTGTCCCAATTGGGCGCGGCATCGATGCCAGAAGCGTTCGCGAAGGATTATTGATGCAGCTCCCAAGCGACGTCGTCTGCCAACCCAGAAGCGGTTGCGGTGGCCGCGGGGGGCGGGGCTATAGCCAACTCCATCCACCGACGATAGAGTTCCATCCCATTTACAGACCCCGGTGAAGGTGGTATCCGCTTTCGCTAATACAGTGTGACTGTCCACTCGCAGCACTCATAAGTTAAGGCCAGGTAGGTCTCTACGCTCTTCGTTTCCCTCCACCTCTTCTCTCTACGTTAGCAACATTACAGCACGCAACCCAACAACCACACAACAACAACCGCCCACGATGCCAATCGAACTCCACCCCATGACCGAAGCCGACGTCGACGCCCACCTAGCAATCATGTGGGCGTCCTTCGGCCCCGACCTCATGTCCGTCTTCTACCCCAAGGGTCTCAGCGCCGACGACCTCGCGCACATGAAAGCCGACACCCTCAAAGCAATGCGCAAGAACAAACCCACCGAGCAAACAATATACATCAAAGCCGTCGACACAGACCTCCCCGCGGATAAACAAATCGTCTCAACGGCAAAGTGGCAGATCTACCCCCGCCAGCGCAGCGAAGAGGAGCTAGACCGCGATGCCGCGGAAGGCGGGAGGGAGAATATGTTCTCTGAGGGCGCGAATGTAGAGGCTATGAAGGCTTTCTTTAGCGAGTTGGCGGAGAAGAGGAGGGAGAGGTTTGGCGGGGAGCCGTATGTGTTGCTTTCGGTGCTGGTGGTGCACCCGGAGCACCAGAGGAGGGGGTTGGGAGCGCAGCAGCTGAAGTGGGGACTGGACAAGGCGGATGAGCTGGGAGTGCAGGCATACTTGGAGAGTAGCCCGAAGGGCAAGGGGTTGTACGCCAAGCATGGGTTCAAAGAGGAGGGTGGGATGAAGTTTGACGCGAGGACTTGGGGGAAGGAAGAGGATGTGCCGCATACTTATATGGTGAGGCCTGCGAAGAAGCAGTAGAGTGCCTTATTTTCAGACTTTTCTGGGACTTTCTTGGACCAAACGATGCGGCTGGCCGGCCTTGCTGACGTTCGAGTCTGAGCGAACGACATCACAAACCAAGTTGACCTGTTTCGACTTTCGGCTTAACGTACGAGATATAACCACGACACATTACTCGATCGAGCACGTTGTCACTACACTGTCTCGGTTAGTTCCAGCTCAGATTGAAGTAGGTCAACTTGGTCGGTAATACCGTTCGCTCAAAGTTGAGCATCAGAAGGGTCGGCCACTTAATTGGAATATAATGATTAGATGACAAGGATACAAGCATCCTCACAAAAATTTGTCACGCCAGCGCTGACATCAATCATTGGAGAATGCTTCGTTCTGACTTTACGACTTGTTCTCTCCTATCTCAGACTTTGCATGCCCAGAAAGCTGCCACCACCAAAGCCACTGTCGGGAGCAGACACTATGGTCTCGCAGATAATTCCCCTTGCTGTTGCTACGAGCCAGCCATCGTAGAGATCATGCAAGTCAATTCCCAGCATCGCATGCCTTAGTTGTATCCCGAGTCCACCCTCGCGCGCTTCAGAGGACGTGTAGGGCTCGCAATCAACTTGAGCTCAAACACCGCATGCTTAGCATAGACATCCACGAACGCCTGAGCATCCTCGTTGTCAAGGAACTCCACGATCGCCGCGTTCGTCATGATAGGAGGCAGCGTTTTCATGCCCGCAGTGCCGGCGAACTTGGCGACGAGAATACGATCACTCTGGAGCTCAGAGAAGAGGTCGGCGAGAGTTATGCCGATGGGGATGTTGCTCACGAGGACAGTTCTGCGGAGACCGATGTCTTTGGATGCTGGGAAGTGAGTGACTTCGTATGATGCGTATGAGAGGTGAGGTTGTCCAGCGTAGGGTGTGTTCATCTGTGGACGAGGCTGAGGAGCTGGCCAGCGTGAGACAGGCTGTGGCGAGGCCCACTTGGAGTGTTGTAGGGGGGAGTCCACTGGCTGGTGGACTGGGGCGGGGATGT
>Ga0265797_10007552_pt1 | contig 14825 bp, 16 predicted proteins | sample P2T30metagenome_FD_192433 | JGI IMG/M metagenome (GOLD analysis project Ga0265797, IMG submission 192433) | Plant litter microbial communities from East Loma Ridge, Irvine, California - P2 T30 | ecosystem: Environmental > Terrestrial > Plant litter > Unclassified | place: USA: California... | reverse complement strand
TGAGCTTATGGCATTTGCTCGTGCCGTCGAGGATGGGGCAGATATCATCTCCTACTCGAATGGCGACGCCTCAGGCTGGTCGCAGGACGTACGCGCTACCATCATCTCGCGCATCGTTGATTCTGGCATTCCAGTCGTCATTTCTGAGGGTAATGACGGTGGCCAGGGTATGTTCTACGCTTCCACGCCAGCAACGGGAAGCAGTATTACGGGCACAGGAGCGGTTTCTAATACACAATATCCTACCTTCCTTGCACAAGGTTCCTACACAACCGATTCCAACGCTACTACTAACAGCACCGCCAACTTTGGTTTCTTGATGGGCGTTCCCGAGTTCGCCAACGACACAACACTTCCACTATGGTCTGCTGCCGATGTAGAAGATGCTTGCAAACCGCTACCTGACGACACGCCAGATTTGAGCCAGCGCATCGTACTTTTGGAGTTCAAGGATTCACGAGCAACTCAATGCTACCCGCAAGACCAGGGCGCCAACCTCGCCGCAAAGGGTGCGCGATTCATGGTATATTACGAGCGCAGCAATCTGACTATGCGTGACGAACCTTATGTATACGCCGATGGTATTCAGGGTGTCGTTAAGGCTGTGCCATATGTTGCTGAGCGTTGGATCTCTCTACTTTCACAAGGCGCCACAGTCTCTGTGACCATCCCAGCCAATGGAACCCAGACCTACCTTGAGGTGCTCGAGAACAACGAGCGAGGTGGCTATGTCGCAGGTGAACTGACCAGCTGGGGCCCAAGCTGGGAGCTTGGTATGTCACCCCAACTCGTATCACCTGGAGAGAACATCCTGAGCACGTATCCAACGGCTTTAGGTAGCTACCGCGTCATGACTGGCACGAGCATGTCAACGCCATTGGTCGCGGGTGTTTACGCATTACTCGGCGAAGTTTACGGCAAGCTGGAACCAAAGCGTCTCCGCAGAATTCTCACACATACTTCCAAGCCACTGGCCTGGCACGACGGAAAGACTGCTCATCCCGACATCCTCGCCCCAGTCGCACAACAAGGATCTGGACTTGTGCAAGCTTGGAATGCTGCTCATACTACCCTCGAGATCAATGTCGATAGTCTGATGCTGAACGACACGGACCACTTCGTTGGCATTCATACCTTCACCATCACCAACACTGGCTCCGCAGAAGAGGCTCTTGGTTTGGAACACCGAAAAGCCGTCACAATGTACACTATGGATCCAAAAGCCGATGTCTTGCGTGTTGGTTCATTCCCCAACGCTATCGCAGAGTCATGGGCGACCGTATCCTTCTCTTCCGATAGCATCACCATTCCTGCCGGCCAGTCTGCCAACATCACCGTTGAGTTCACAGCACCTGCAGGACTTAACGCAACTCTATTGCCTGTGTACAGTGGCTTCATCGCCCTGGGCGACAAGCTCGTGCTCCCTTACCTCGGTGTTGGGGGTAGTATGCACGCCATTCCCGTTCTCACATCGGAGACTGTATACCTCGCCCAAGGATACACGCCCACTCCCGCCAACGCGTCTTACGTCATTCCACGACCGGATCCTCAGAACCCACCTATGACTGATCGCGGTGATATGTTCGCAACCCCGAACGTGTACATCAATCCTACAGTTGGGTCACCTTTGCTGCGTGTGGAGATCTTCCAGGGCGACAAGAACCTGGGTGCATTGGCTGGATTTCCGCAAACGTACATCGCAAGGAGTGAAGTTCGCGCATATTTCAATGGGCTAATGGCGAGTGGGGAGGTGCTTGATGAGGGCTCGTATCGTATGAAAGTGAGCGCGCTCCGCATCTTCGGTGACGAAGAGAAAGTCGACGATTGGGATGTAGTAGAGTCTACTAGCTTCGCAGTGCAGTACGCGTCGTAGTAGAGTTGGTGTGTGATGTGGGGGCTGAAGGATTGCGATCCTTGCACATTCGCTCCCTGCAAGGCTGTCTCGGTCGCAGCCGCCTGGACCGGCGTGGCCATCGCATGAAGTCTACTCGCTTGTACCTGTATTCGATCTAATCTAAGTTGCTTATTGGTGGGCACCTGCAGTCGCCAAGGTTGTTGCAGCACGACATAGGTAAACCTTGCGAGCCGGGTAATCGTCAATTACTGAAACTTCGAAAACTGCACGCCTTACCATCCGCGGCACAGACGCCTCAGGCTCTCAGCCTCACCATCCACGACGACTGAACTTGCGCTACCCGTATTGGTAATGACTACGATGTCTCTTCATCAACATATCGCGGATATAAGTATGTCTCTTTATGTAGATTAATCGCATTCAGCATCGGATCATCATCTACATACTACACCCATACGTTCACGTTGCTTTCTGTGCTGCTCATGCGATGAGATTCTCACTTCTATTCCTCAACACCTTGCTGCTGGTCCTTCAATCTGCCGCATCACCGGCATTCATCCCCTCTGGAGTGATATCTGCTCAAAGCACAATCACCTCGCCTCCTTCCATTGTAATACCGCCTTCTCGCCGCGATGATAACTTCGCGCCAAGTATACCTCCGCTCTCACTAGACCTACCATCAATCGCTGCGCCGTCAATACCACAAGTCTCCCTCGACCTCCCGACCCAGACATGCACGCCTGGCTTCAGTTCATACGCAACTCCAGGCATTGATGGCTACGTCCCTGCGGATGCATGCAATGCGCTATGGGTGTACTTCCCGAACTTCGCTGCAGCAGTAGCTTTTTCCATTTTGTTTGGCATCCTCACAATCGTACACCTGACTCAAGCAGTCGTGTATCGTAACGGCTTTTGCTGGGTCGTCATAATGGCCTCCCTTTGGGAGATGGGAGCATATGCTTTCCGCGCTCTTGGATCCAAGAACCAGCAATCCTCTGGCATTGCGACTGTTGCTCAGATCTTAGTGCTGGTGGCTCCTATCTGGGTCAATGCCTTTGCATACATGGTCTTTGCTCGAATGGTCCACTTCTATTCGCCCACTCGCAAAGTCTGGTTTCTCTCGCCTTCTATCCTCGCTCTGGTCTTCGTCACCCTAGATATCGTTTCTTTCGTCGTTCAACTCATCGGCGGTGGAATGGCTGGCCCTGGTGCAAGCGCAGATGCACAAAAGAAGGGTCTGAACATATACATGGGCGGAATTGGTATGCAAGAGGGCTTCATTGTTCTGTTCTTGGGCCTAGTCATCAAATTCCATCGCGACCAGCTACGGGCAGAAAGAGTAGGACGACTGACTGCGGACAAGATGGGTAGCTGGAGATGGTTAATCGGGGCGCTCTACGGATGTTTGCTGGCGATCACAGTTCGCATCGTCTACCGCCTCGCTGAGTTCTCCGGTGGTCTCGACCACAGTAATCCTCTTCCAAGTAACGAGCCACTCCTGTACGTCCTGGAGTCGACACCAATGTGGTTGGCCATCTTGGTTTGGAACGTTGTCCATCCAGGTCGCTTCATTCGTGGCGATGGCGCGAAGATGCCGCGTTCATGGCTTTCTCGCCATCTGTGCTGCTGCTGTCGCAAACGTCGCTGCGACGAATGCCATAGCAAACTCGGCCACGGCGGGCTTCACCACCATGTGGCAGATGATGCAGAACTAGAGAACAACAGGGAGATGTTTCCTATCCAGATGACCCCCGCGGATCGCGTCGTTGCTACTCCAGTCGATCCTTTCCTGGACGCATCATCTCGTGCCTCGTCTCCGTACGGATTGGACAGAGAGCGGGAACGATTTCGGTGAGAACAAGTCCAGTATTTAAATTTTGAAGTACCAGGCAAGGAATAAGGTTTACGTGGCATTGGGGGGACAGCTTGTGCAGAATAACTGAGCATCTTGTTATCACTCCGCACTCCGCAAAAGGTGACGCAGTAGGCCGATCCTTCCGCGGTCCGATAGTCTGACTCTCTAGTGCTGCACCAACTTTGAGAGAAAAGAGGATTAGTGAACTTTGATCTTCAAACACTTTATTTCTCTACATTCTACGTAAGACTTTGATAATTGATTAGCTTTGTGTTCATTCAATCCACAATATTAAACTGTCTCTGTTCCTCAGTCTCGAGTCATTAGCAGCTTTGCGCATTTCTATCTTTTGTTCTGTGTCGCCTGCTCTATTATCAAGAATAACTCATGTAATAGATTTGTAACGAATGAACACTAATCTACATTGTTTCAAGTATAGCATCCCACTTCAGCTTACTGTACTAGACAATTATATAGCTTAGACGACTACCGTTTCGGCGATTCTCGAGTAGTCAAGGAAGTAAGCTGGCTCCATCGCTTCTTGGCGCTGTAAGGCGCTAGACGTCACAACGCACAGGTAGTAATTTTATCTTCACGGCGTAGCTTCACTATCTAGTCTTGTCTATGCTACAAACAACTTCATATAGTTACTCTCAGCATTACAGCCATGCTGTGCTGTTAAATAGCCCGCTACAACATCGAAGGCATTCCGGGATGAAGAATGACAAATATCGTCTTACATCGCACGGGCACTCTTGTCCGCTTACACCCCAGAACTTTTCAGGGTAAACCTTGGAAGATACTTCATATGTTCCGGTTGCTTGCGGCTCACGTTTCTCTAGGCAGATATCATGTTTAATTCTACAGATTATAAAGTCTTGTGTCGCGACTGCAATACAGTCTATCCACTCAAGCAGATATCTCCTACACGCGACTTTTCCAACTTTCAGCACGTAGCACTACTCTTCTCTCAAGAACATTGTTCCACGACAATGAAGTTTGCTCTCATTGCTCCCGCTCTCCTCAGTCTCGCTGTCGCAGGACCCCTACCATCATCCGAAGGTGTGCACGTCTTGACAAAGCGTCAAACGCGCCCTATCGGCTCCTGCGAACCCGGTCCGAACTTTTGCGGCTTTTCACTCGAAGAATGCAATACTCAGCTCGCGGCTCTTCGTGCCCCCTGTACAAACAGGTGCATTCCGCAAGGTCTTCCCGTGCGTGTGGAATGCCTTGCTCCTCGCAACCTCGGTTGCTTCTGTTAAGGGGATGGAGTTGGAGAAACTGGGGGATAGATCGAGTGTAGAAGGACTAGAGCAGCACTTTAGAATACAAACAAGAAAGGGAGATGGTTTTCGTCCATGCGGAAAGGAACGACCTGTCCTCCAGTTTCTGGAAGGTGTTGTCACAAATACACAAGAGGACTTAGATGACAAATGATCAAATTAGCCATCCCAATACACACTGTCGCTTCGGAGCTAGAACCTTACAACACTCTCAAAATCTCCCTTCTCAATTGGAATGCAGGTGAAGAAGATGAAGAAGATTGTAGTGAGGTGGGCGAGGTAGATATACTGTTTTGGCAATAAAGCCTTGGACAGTCTCGCAACAGTACTGCCAGAGTTCGCATCCTTCAAGATCAAAGCGTTGCCCCCTTCCTATTCGTCTACTCTTCTGGAGGCGGAATCTCAATCGAGTCTTCAGGGATGTTGTCAACGTCAATGCCAGGATACACGACACCACGGAATTTGGCCATCTGCTCTCGCATCCTCTGGATTTGTCCGGGCGTGAATTCGTACCGGCAATAGTCGGCCGAGTACGACATGTAGTTATCTGATGTAAGATTAGCAGTGATAGCCAGTGCTGTTGTTGTTGCAGGTTGCTGATCGACTACCTACGTATGGAATCTAAACCAGGCTGGTCAGGGCAGGAGTCGCTATTTTCGGGAGTTAGTCAGTTGGCATTGTACAAAGCCCAAGTGATGTGAGCTGCCTTACCGTCCGATGTCGCATTCACCCGAGACCTCGGGTGCTTGCTGGTTTGGCGTGTCTGCGACCTAAATATTCAATAAAAAGGTGGTTTGAATGTGAGATGATGATGGGACCTACGTAGTCGTAGCTCACAGCGCAGCCAAAGTTGAAGACATGGTAGAGACCACACCACTAGTAATCGTTATATGAGCATTTCACGCGGGAGTTTCGTGAGAGTCGAGGTGGATACTGCACTTACATGACCAACTTCGTGAACAAGCGTAATTCCCTCATTGAGAGGGCGACTGCCCCCTAGAAATGCTGTGTTGTTCTGGAAGACGCCATCGTAAGATGCCTGCGAGGCAGGGAGCGTTGCCCAGGCAGTCTCTGTCGTGTTGACGACACTGTTATGTCGATGTCAGCTCTCTTCGTAGAGCATATGAGTAGGTTCACTTACCCCATACTGTATATGTTTAGTGTAGCGAGATCGCCCTGCCGCAGAGCTGCCGAGACTTCTCGTTCAGACGGACGTGCTTCTAAGAGATTGTTGTACCTGGAGAATATCAGGTTTTGCACCTTTTCATCATGTCTCCGCTGGCTTACCAATACTCGTTGATCGTGCGCGTCGTGTTTACAAGATTGAACTGGAATCCAACAGGTTCGAAAGCATTGTTCAGGACCTCCATCTGCGCACTGAGCGCCGCGTCGCTCGAAAGGAAGTTAACAAAAACTCTCCGGCGTCCACGATATCGAAGCATACCTAATATATCCCTCTCCTTCGATGTCGCCAGGAGTTATGACGTGCATGTAAACCTGCGACCTCGTTAGCATCGCGCGCTCCCCATACTTGAATTCCGGGAACAAGCGCACGTCAATAGGCAATAGCACAGTCGCATTGTCAGCCCGTCTTGAATGGGATTTTGCGTGCAGATTGCGACGCTCAGCGTTTGGAGAGACCAAAGCATCCTCAGTGCCACCTACCGAGGCTCTAGGACGAGTGTCAGCCAACAAATCAATCTTAGAGATTATTTTTCAACCGCTTACAGGACACCTCCGGTGGTCGCGAGGAAACAGGCTAAGACTTGTACAGCAACCATGTTTGCGCGACAGAAGTTTATTGCGATGGCTCAATATAACAGCAAGACGAACGATACTTATACGACGATTGGAACAAGACGGACGTACATTGTATAGACACTCCGAAGCGCCTTGGCAGGTGGGGAACAGTAGCCTTGTTAGTTAGGTCGTAGCTATAATTACGTCCTGTCGCGTGGAATTAATGCCGGCAGCGTCGGCAGCTTGGCAGGGAAGACAAGGCAATAACTAATCAGCCCGTTGGGCTATGTAGCGTGCACGGGCCAGTACCTGATTGTCTTGCAGTTTTACGCACTGCCTTCCTACTAGCTTCCTACTTTACATTGTAGATAAACCATTGATTAGGATTACGGTTTGGAGGCGGTGGAAGGAGAAGAACTACGGCTGGGGCTACAGAAGTATCGACCAAGACGTTCGGTGCCTGGTCTGACCTTGCTTCTTCAGTCATCTCTTGGACTAATCGATTGGGCTGTGCGCCACGTCTGTTAGCGAGAAGATGCGCAGTTGAGAGTCAGAGACCTGAGATGGAGAAGGTAAAGCTTCGTTAAGGTTGACTATGATCTTCTTAGGAAGAACGGTGACCAAGGCGGGGAATCACCTCTAGTCTTGCTAACAGAGCGGTATGATGGGGGATACGGAGATGCAGAGCGCAAGCTTCAATAATGCCTTTGAGATAAATCTCTGGTTGCGTCCAACAAGGCTTTGAGTCTAGCTGTGTCTTCGACAGGCAGTATATAGGCGTTGGGTCGGTGCATAGTGACGTAAGGGCGAGGGAAAAGCGTAGGAAGCTGTCTCCTATCCGCGACCGTCGTCTCTTGACACCAGCAACATGTATATAACCATGGCGGTGAGCACACGTAAGGGCCAACATCAGAATTAAATCCTCGCGTGGTATCCCAGCGTTGCGGTCATCATCCTCGTCACTTTCAAATGGTAACGATGGTGGACATATCAGGCATGTGTCTTTCGGTATTATCTCACGTTTCTTCCTATGATTCATGCTACTTCACGGCAATACCGAGTCGTAGCTTGTGATGTATCGTCAGAAATTTCTTCAGCCACAAAGATGCAGCTGGTCAGTCCAACCACTCCTCTTGGCCGCTATGGAAGGCACACTGCTCAGGTCAAGAGCTACGATAAGCAAGAAGAACAGTGTGCTTTCTTCACGAGAATGAGTTCCCCAATAAGCCTGCCCGCGCTACACCTGCAGCCGATGAAGCCGACCCTAAGCATACTCATCCTCATGGAAGAGGTCCATACGCCTTGCTATGTATAACTCGCAGTCGTCGGTGGTCCCGTCGTCCGGGTGCTCGAGCTGGTACTTGATGTAGAGACTAAGGCTTGCTTTGACTTTGCCGTAGGTCATGCGGGTTCGATGGGTTCGTAGGTGCTTGCCGTATCCGAGGACCATACCAGCGGTCAAGTATCCGCTTCCACCCAAGTTTGGGAACATCTTCTGTGATTGGTTAGTTACAGATTCACTGTGTAATACTGCCGAGACGTACAATCAGCCACTGTTGGGCGTTGATCGCCGATCCTTGGTCGAACTCCACGTCAAGATCCATGAGGCGGTATATGGCAATCAGTTGTGCAACCTCTGCGCCTTTAAAGTCATTAGATGCGTCTCCGATAGCGCGCTCGATTGCGTCGATGATCCACTACTCGCCAGTGCTGGCCAATTCATTGATCATAATCTAGATGTCGACGAGTTTCGCAAGCTGGGGATCGTGCTGCGCGTTGGTACTCGTATTTGGCGTCATCTTGAGGGCCGTGGAGTGTTTTGTAGGTGGAAGAGGGCAGTGAGCTGGTCAGTGTTGATATACACAGATGCGCCTTAGCGCGCCCGCTGACCGCGACCGACGACGCCGCCTTCACTTAGTCTCCTCACTTCTTCTTCCACCGAAAACTTTCCGATCACAAGCAACACGACAACCGCTAACAACATGCCGCCAAAGGCGAACGAAACGACCGCGAGAGCGCCGGAGCCACTCGTCGACCCTATGACAGCTGAAATTCTCGCCGCAAGCAACGAAGCCAGGACCGCTACCAAAACACTGAAGGAGATGAACCAGAGCGATCCGAGATTCCAGGAACAAAAGGCAAAGGTGGCAGCGGCAATGCAAGCCTTCATAGATCTCGCCACATTTCTCACGACCTTCCAAGCTCTCAAGCGGCCAAGGCGCTCACCGCAGAGCCATGAGGTACAAATGGCACTACTGCCACTGCTAGATCTCCTACAACAATATCGCAACGCCGAGATCGACCTTCTGAAATCACAGTGTATTGATCTGATGCAGAAGGCTGCTAAATCTCTTGTGGAGGCCGGTACCAAGGGCGCTGGTTTCCAGATGGGGAAGTCATGGCTTGCATCCACCAAGGATGACGGAGAAGGCCAAGAGCAGGGTAATCACCACCGTCTTCGCTGCCCCAAAGCCGTATGATAATGTCAGTTTCTAGGCATCCGGGATCGTATCGAGTCTTGCGCCAACGACGATGAGCCAAATAAGGACGCTTTCGCACCGTACGTCGACGAGGAGAAGATCTACAGGGGTGAACGCTCTGACGGAACTACCTTCCACATGAATCATGGCACCTGCAAAGTGGTCACCGATGAGAACGGCAGTTCTATGAGAGCGCAGTACGACAAGAAGACAAGCGGTAGCGAAGGGATGATGAATGTCGAGGAGCACGGCGAGGCCCACGGCCACAGCGACCTCGAAGATGCACACGACTACGGCAATGGTGATGGCGACGGCAAGGCGCGCAGCCAACGACCAGTTCCATCCGCTCATCCCGATAGCGATACCGGTTCACTGTAAGCCCAAGGAGGACAGGGACAGCAAAAAGGTGCTCTCTGCACCTTAGGTTAGCCCGGACTTGAGGGTGGGAGGTTTGTGGCGCGAAAAGGCGAATGCTATGAGTGTAAGGCACAAGAGGATGCAAGACTTGGAAACAGACGTTGTGCCGGTTGTCGCTTCCGGATCGACCCGGGCAATCTTGATGATTTGTACCCAGCGTTTTGCAAAGCATGTGCTGTCGATGTATTCTACCGTTGACCTCAATCTTTTCCGTTCTAGCGACTGCGAATGTGGCGCGAAGAATATCGGACAAGGGCAGGTTCAGTGAGGTGGGTTCAGCGAGGTAGATCTAGTCACGGAACAAAAGTTCGTCCGCGAGTGCCGATATCGATTGCTACAATCAATACACAGTGAATCATACTCTTCTTGAAACTTGAATAGATGTGATGATGCCAGTAATGGACTTGAAAGCACGCCGAACTTGCTGAATACTGAAAGACTAGAAACCAACGCATAAGGCCCATACCATCAGGTTTCCAGTCACCTGCTAGTCTGAAGTAAATCCACTTTTGTTCCGACGCCCAAACCTTCAAAGAAATCAAGACGAAAAACACTTTTCGAGGAGCCTGCCCATGTGTCAGCAGCTCAATGCCATCTCGCAACTGTCAAGACCCCTACGACCACCACAAAACGTCCGCCCGTTCCCTTGTTCACCGTTAAGAACAGTCCCTACTCTGTCTCTTCCTTGCCGTCCTCTTCCATCCGCTTCTTTCTGTTAGGTCGCATTCCTTCAGTTGCAGAAGTCTCCAAGTCAAATCTCCGGCGCAATGCAATTGAGCCATCGGGATAGACATTCAGCCGGTCAGTTGCCTTGGCCTTCCACTCGACAGTTCCATTTTTGCCTTTGTGTGGTTCCTTCCAAATAGCTTTTTTGTAGGCGGGTGAATAAATCTTGTTGCCATCTTTGTAGACATAATCCGGTGTCATGGACGCGAGGAACTCCTCCCTGGTCTCATCTGGTGCGCGCTGCAGGCCAAAACTAGCCTCCTCGTCGTCATCCTCGCCCTGGACGTCACATTCGACAGTTGGGACATCTGCGTCATTGACTTCGGCGTCTGCGTTGAATTTCTGTATGGTCCAGTTAGTCATGTTCGTGTCTCCTTATGGGAAGACATACCTGCTCGGCGAGCAGAGCCTTGAATTGTTGCCTGTGGTATGCACCAGATTTTTTCCATGATTCATCTGATACGACTGCTTCTTCCACAAGCGCATAGTCCTTGACTGGGCCTCGAGATCTGATGACCTTGCCATCTCTACCAAGCTTTTCTTGTACGCCATCACCCATTTCTTTGGCATCGACCGACATGATGCTGCTTGCGTCACTGTCAGAGTCTTGGTCATACTCCGAGGGCACATAGTAATCATCGCCATCATCGTTGTCATGGTCTTCGCTCGTGGCTATCTTTGCTGGCCTCTTGGCTGAGATCTTCCTCTTCTTCTTCGCCGGCTTCCTCGTCGTGGACATGTTAGTCTCGGTAGGTCTGTTCTTGGGCGGTGCAGGCTTGATGTATACGTTAGTAATACACGGTGAATATGGATGATGATGGTATACTTTTGGTCTCCAGTCTGTGAACCGGCGTCCGATGCTGGGATTACCAGCCTTCGGTCTCTTCATACCTTCTAAGGTATGGATTGGCATTTTTGTTGGGTTGATCGTATGTTCGAAGATAATCTGCGCAGTATCAAGGTAGTGGCGTGCTGGAAGAGGAGTGTAAGAAGAGTTGTGAAGTTCGAAAGGCTGATAAAGGTCCACGGTACCAAAAGACCACCTGCGCGGCAAGTGAAGGTGGGAACCGAGAGGTTGCGCTTTCGGAGCTTAACGTTTGCACTGCAATTTGTCAGTGCGTCAGCATGTGAAGGAGGTAGAAATGATGCACTGAATATACCACGCATTGATCCCTCGCATGACATAATTATCGGGAGCAGGGAAAACAGCCACGCGTTAGCATCCTCAAGCAAGCGCATAAACTGAAGAACCAGAAGGAAAACAGCGCTACTATGCCTTACGTTGAAGTCTACATTGACTTTTGAGAGGAACTCTAATAGCGACTAGAAGCATTGTAGGCTTCACGATTCTTAGTATCCATACTATGGCTCTCAACACACGTTGTCGTGGTAGGAAAAGGTTTGTCTTATCGGAAGCTTCATCAGGGTCGTACGGATGGGCCACGGCGAGGAAATAGTTGTCATAGACGATGATTCCCGCTCCGTAATGGGACTTTGCACCAAGGCCGAGGAAGATTCAGAAGTTTCTGTTCTCGCAACGTACAACGATCGACAGAACGTGGCGATGAAGAAGCGGTCAGTCGATCTAAAGCAGGCTACAGCACACTTCATCAGCGCAGTTCGCGATCTCAATGCCAACACGGGATCATCTGGTAAGGCTATGGATTTGCTACGTTGCGCAAACATAGACGAGAACGCCATCGACACAAGGGACTTTACCGAAGCCATGACGACTTAGCTGCTCGAGAGCGGCTTCCAGGAACTGAGAATACTGTCTATGATTGAACCCCTACGCCGAGAGAATGACGTGGATATGGAAGGCATGAGGGTCGTGGAAGGCATGGAGAACATGGAGGACATCGACTATGACACAGCCGAGTTCCACCAGCCAGACGCATCAAATTTGCTGTGTATAGAGGCACAAGACGACAAGACGAAGAAGAATAAGAAGACCAAGGATCCAGAGAAGTCGACCAAGCATCAGTTGTTCTTGGATCGGATTGGCAAGATGAAAGATATCGACGTCTTCACTCCTCGCTGCGAGGCGCTTATAGAACTCTACAAGGACATTCAGAAGAGATACCCTGGGGAGAAGATCATCATCTGGAGTCGTTTCTACAAAGGCCTAGTCATCATCGCTGAAGCCATGCGCCGCGGCTATGAGATCAATGTTCCGATCTTCTCAGGGTTGCTCGACACGGAGCAGCCAGACAACATGCTGTACACATGGTAGGGTCCATACATGTCTACGAAGGTTCCCATGAGATTTTAAGCGAAGGCTAGCGTCACTAGACTCATAGTCGATACATCCTTACATGTCATCTTCTCTAAGCCTTGGTGGAATAGTCTGGATGGTATGCAAGCAGAGCGAAGGGCGTTCCCAATAGGCCATGATAAGATCGTGCACTTCTGGCATTTGACCTGCATCAACATTTTCAGCCTGAAGCTGATCACGGTTCTTCCCGTCGTCTCCCGACAACTCAAAAATGCCTGGATGCTGCCTTATACACAACTTTTTCCCTTTCCTGTTGAAGTAGCCGGTATGTATTTAGAGCCTTCTTTGTCATCTCTTGATAGCTTAAAGGTCTTCGGGTAATTCCAGTTCGCATTTTCGGATTGAGATGTCCAAAGGTCCCATACTAACGTCGTCGCCCGTGCCCATCGAAACTACTGCCCTAATCGGTGTCTTCCTGTCTCAAACCACCAAATTTCAGTATCACGTGCACGACTAGCTCCTTGCTTTCTAAAAATCATGTCTCGTGCCTGGAGCGTATTTGGTAACAAAACCTCTGGATAGGCTGCTCTTTGTCGTTGAATGCCTAGCCCGAGCAAATACGTAGGCTAGCGTCAGTAGTTGTATTATATAATAAGTCGATGATTTCGCACTGCTTGTAGTATCAGAGATGGACATGACTTTGATATACAAACTTGAGCTTCAGCAGTAACTAGGCCTAAGAAAGTCCAGACTCTCGAAATCAAATGCCCACTCAATATCGGTGTCCGTGCTTGACATGTGTGCGCCTCCAGCATCTTGTCCCCGCGGTTCTATGTGTTTTCGAATCAGTCATTACATTCCCATATCTCACGATTGGAGTTGTGGTAGAAGGCAAGCGAACATACCTTCCGAGACTCTAATCATAACTTCAGATCGAAGCTTCTCTCGACAGCTCTCCAACAACTTCACAGCCTGTGAGCAAGCCTGTAGTTGCACTTCATTGTGTCTCAAAGTCTGTAGAGCTTTATGCCAGGAATTCAGATATGGTTCGCAAGACAGATCGATGCCTCCGTTGGCTTTAGGAAGAAAAGCGGCCGCAAGAAGAACGCTAGCAGCGGTGTAGAGAACTGTGTAAATTAGTTTATCACTTGAGAATACATGTCAGAGACTTTCTTACAACATACTGCGTGCCAACTCGAATGATTTGCACGACATGTCTCGGCCTTATAAAGTACGTCGATAGTCTGCTGCGCGGTCAAGATACAGAGACTACGGATCTCTCGAAGAGTGCTAGCACCAAGTGACATAGGGAAGTCAGAACTAGTTCCTTCAAGCAACCATGGTCGAAGGATAAGGAGGCGAACGTAGTGTATCCTTAACACTGGTCAGCTAAACTTTTCTCGTCGATCTTGGCGTTGCACGTACCTGCAATGCAGCACCTGGGCCTGCACATAGAAGGCGTTCCTTGAATGGGCTAATGAATTCTCATGAGTCTCTGATAGCCTCAAGCGATCTGGCATGCTGTTCACTAGATCCTCAAGCCGTGAATCAAGGGACAGAGTGTCGACAAGTCTAGACATAGATTTTCTAGCTTGGTGCCTATGACCATTAGCGTGCTCTTCTTCATCTTCTTCTTGTGGGTTGTGAGACATGGCTAGAACATCATCAAGAATCTCGAATAGGCCAAGAGAGTACACAAATCCTTCGACATAAGAAGGAAGACCTAGCGGCTGGGAGCCTTCGCCTGCATATTGGAGAAACTCGTCATCAATCGCCTTGGGAGGCATTGTCTTCCATGGTCTTGGCAAAGTCGTAGGCCTTCCGAAGGTCGCAGCTGACATCCTTCATTTCTCGTTTAGTAGGTGTCGATGTGAATGACTTTAGAGCTGAACGACTTACTTGTCCAGAATGACGCAACAGAACCAGATCCTGCGCCTCATTTCGCGTTTCAGTTGAGATTCCTTACCGTGAAAAGAGGCGCTCTCTCGAAACAAGCCCAGCCCTATGGCTATACGAGTTCCAGTACCAATCATGTCCCAACAGCGATTGGCATATGCAGTAGAATGCAGATAAATACTCGTGAGTAGAAATAGTTGAACATGCGACTGTGTAGGATTATCGATGGCGTTCGAAGATACGAGATCAAGTGACATCTTGTAGAATGCGTCTGCTCTTGTAACACGATGGTCGAAAGCGAGTTGTTTGTCGTATTGAATGCCGAGGGCAAACACAATGTACAAAATGGCCTGAAAGG
>Ga0265797_10007551_pt1 | contig 14825 bp, 12 predicted proteins | sample P2T30metagenome_FD_192433 | JGI IMG/M metagenome (GOLD analysis project Ga0265797, IMG submission 192433) | Plant litter microbial communities from East Loma Ridge, Irvine, California - P2 T30 | ecosystem: Environmental > Terrestrial > Plant litter > Unclassified | place: USA: California... | reverse complement strand
AAATCAAGTACAAAAAAAAAGAAGAAGAACCAGGGATGCCAAAACAGGGAGACGGATATGATACGATGACTGTTATGATAGAATTTGAGACTGCCACAACATGTTTAATGAAACGAGAACGATTTCCATTGAACTCCTGATTTCGAAATTGCTCGTACTCATCATATGGAATTTATTAAACATTGCAATCATAAAGTGCTCCCTGGAAATAGCTCAGTCATCATCTATGAAATCTAACTCCCCAAAGACACCGTCACCATCCTCTATAGCGACGCCTTAGGCATCCCCTTCGCCTCACCCTCATACCCAGCCAGCCTCCTCGCCTTCGCCTCCCGCACTAACCTCCTCACCTCCTCCATCGGCAACTTGGCGCACAGCTCCGCCACTTCCAGATCCTCCTCCCGCCCCGTCCTAGCCTCGACCCACGTTCCTTTGGTCTCCAGTGTCCATCCCTCCAAACCACCTCCCTCGACAGCTTCCCGCAGAAACTTGCCCCACGACCTCATGCAACTCTCGCTCGCGGCCAAGTGCGGCAGCAACGAGGCGAACACGTGCGGCATCGCCTGGTATTCCTCGAAGACGACTTTGACGTTTTGTTGCGCTGCGCGGGAGGCCAGGACTTTGATCTCGTCGGTGAGCATTTCCTCGCCGGTGTTGAAGTAAATTGGCGGTGAGCCCGCCCAGGAGTCGGCGAGGATGGGCGAGACGAGCGGGTGGTCGAGAAGGGTGAGGTCGCAGAAGAGATCGCCGCGGGGAGGCATTGTGGGCCAGACGTGGTCTGAAGGGAAGCGCGAGACGGCGTCGTCGTGGTTGGCGGGCGGGAGATAGTCGTATTTGGAGTTGCCGGTGATGGAGGGCAGGGCGCGGGAGATGTCGAACCAGCCTGCGGCGGCGGAGACGGCGGCGGGCAGTGGGATCGCGACTTGGGTGCCGTGGAAAGTCAGGGTTGGTTGGGAGCTGGGAGAGGAGCGCTGGAGATGCAAAAGGAATTGGAGAAGGGCGAAGGCGAGATTGCCACCTGCGCTGTCGCCTGCGAGGACGATATTTGAGGCTGGGACGGCTTCGTGGAGGGAGCCTGGGGGTGGGTAGATGAGGGACAGGTAGACCAGCAGGGCATCGAGGAGCTGTGAAGGGAAAGCTCCCTGGGGTGCGAGGCGGTAACGTACGCTGCACACTCGGCCATTGGTCTCTTTGGCAAGGCGTGAAGTTACGGGTCGATGGGTACTGGGGTCGCAGAGGTAGTATGCGCCGCCGTGGAAATAGAGCACAGTGGTCTCGCTTGTTCGTGTCGGCTCGGACATGAGACGTTGGTATCTCTCTGCTTCGCTGATATCCGGCATGGTCTCGTTCTTGCCAGCATCGAGACGGAAACCGGTCCACTCGACTTCAGTGTCGACCAGACTCGGGCGAGTATATTCTACATGACCCTCAGCCAAGTCGTCAATAGCCTTGAAGACCGCATCGCGAATCCCCTCCTGGTCCTCCTTGGGCGCCGGGATAGTCGCAGTCGCCACCCATGTCTTTCCCTTGACGCCGGGATCCCTAAGAGTGCTGGCTTGGACTTTACCGACAGGAGCTGGTCCTGAGCCGCCACTCATCAGAGACCGTAGGACTTGAACCGTGAGAGCCGTCTTTAAATCCCATTGATTGCTAGTCTCGGTCATGCCAAGGGTGTGCCATAGAGTCGTGTTCGCCAACGAAGGGATCTTCGGAAGGAGGAGCTTTAGAACACCGGGGTCCATGGTTACTGTTGATGTGATATATTTATCCGGGTATGCTGCTGCAGTGAAGCTGAGATGTGAGCGTGACACCAGCAAGTGTGTAGAGGTTCCAGTGAGAGATTCAGGAGCGACAACCAAACGTATAGGAGAACAACAAACCAGAAACAACCCCCAAGATACCTCCCGAAGAAACAAAAGAGAGGAAGAGAGGGAGACCAACAAGCCAAGCGCACCAACCTTCACACGACTCAAACTAGTGTGACACCTCGACCTCCTAGCCTAGGCTCGACGACTGCAAATGTGCAAGCCACGTCAACCATCCCATCAAACCGCTCCATCAGACGACAAGTGCAATTCCTGGCACGCGGGACGGCATACCGCCCTATCCGGCGCGCAGAGTGGCGTGTGTCGGAGTGGATGGAGGACGTCACAAGGGTGCAGGTCGATCAAGCGCGCCGACAGCGCGACACTAGAAGGCACCTTAAATTCGAGCGAGCCTCGGCAAGTCGTATTTGCCAGTGAGCACGAGTACGAATCTAGAAAATGGACAATCTGGTGGAGATTCTGGACGTCCATGCGGTGCTGGAGCCAATTCCTACTTTTTGATTGCGTGCATATGGATAGCGTGAGTGGGGGACTCGGACATGGGGATTAATTGGTTGTGGTGAGATAGCAACCCTTTGGAAGCGACTTGGCGGTTCTTGTTGCACCACCTGCATGGGTCGTGTGTTTGCACGTGACCTGCCGCAACCTCATGCATATACCTAATTCATCGCATTGAGACGAGGCGCAAATAATAATGGGGACGCCAGAGATCACGCGGTGCAGACGGAAGAATCCAGAGCGAAAATTTCCGACGGGCTATAGTCAAGGATCGTGCTTGACGGACAGAACCAAATTGCGGCACGTTATTACAGGAAATCACAGAGATAACGGTGAACAAAATAAAAGCAACGACTGTTTTTCATTCAAGTTTTTCCGAGTTTGGGTATACGCATTGTTTTACAAAACACCACACTTTTCGTCTTCCGCGTCAGCTAGACGCAGAACTCGCGCAACTCCGTGTTACAGTACGCCGCCCCAAGAACGCAATGTCAAATGCCCCAGAACCAATCTTGTAAACGCTGCAAAGCCCCAAAATATGCCCTTGTTGAGAGCGACCAGCCGTAAGCAGTAATCGATGACACGCAAAGTAATGTTTTTGGACCATTTTTTTCAGTAAGCCAGCGCGGTCAACAAGGCGGCCCGCAGTCGCAGGTGCCTCGCACAAATGTCCTTGGAGGCATGTAACGCCGATACACGGGGTCAGCCGTGCAGTCTTTTGGAAAGTGGTTGTCCTTGAAGGTTATGCGAATGTGAGAAATCGATAGTGGCCACAGTATGTGGAGCTTAGAAAGCGAAGTCCGCAAGACCCAAGGCAAATAAAACAGATCGGACCATTGCAATGCTTCTTCAGGATCAGGCTAGAAGAATCACCTTCATACGCCTTCGTAGCTAGGATCTTGAAAGAAGAAGCATCTTCTGCAGGTATGAAGCGAGTCGGGAACCAGTGATTGCACCGCGCACACTAAGCGGGCTTAGGTAGCTTCTCGACGTTGACGCCGCGGGCGAGGATTTCTGCGTCGAGCAGAATGTCCTTCTCCTGGTACAGCAGCTTGTAAGCGCCACGGATAGTGGAATCGCTGACACCAACGACGTTGGCAATCTCCTTGGCGGACTTGGGAACGGCCATGAGATGTCCAGCCATGAAGATGGAAGCGGCTGCTGCAGATAGAGGAGAGCGGCCAGCAAGACTGCCAGAGTCCTTGAGCTTGGCTGCGAGTTGGATTGCCAGGTTGGTGGTCTTTTGGTCCATGTCAAGCATGCTGCAGAAGCGGTTGCACAAGTCGCTGGGATCTTGGCGGTGTGCGCTGGGGTTGTAGGATTCTTGAGACACGACAGTGCCTAGAGAACATGAGGTTTAGCATTGTGTGAACATCATCGAGGGTTAGTAAAACAGTAAACTTACCACCAGCGACCATGGCCGTGCTTTCGCCGCTCTTCAGTCTCTGATCGTCGCGCTCTCGGATGAACTTCTCGAGGGCTTTGAAAGTCCGGCCGATTTCCTTCTTGCTGACTCTGGTCAACTCCGTGACTTCACGGAACGTACGCGGAACATTGTTACGGCGGCAGGCAAAGAAGAGGCAACCCGCGATAAGAGCATCCTGGCTCTTGCCTTTGGCCAGACCAGCCTCGCTGGCATCTTTGTAGATATGTTTGGTGGTGTCAGACACGGCACCTGGCAACTGCCAACCATCGCAAAGCGCGCCAATCTGCTTGTAAGCCACAAGCAAAGGCTTGTTGCCCTTCTCGACATTGGTTTTGCTCTGAGCGCGGTGCAAGTCCTTGCTTCTCGGGCCATCGGTATAAGCAATACCTGTGTTCAGCTGGGCACCGTTGAGCAGAGCATTCGGCCCGTCACCGACACGCGAAGGGTCATCGTTGCCCTGGTCATCGTTGGAGAATGTACGCCACTCGGAACTGACATCGACGTTGCGCTCTGCCAGGACCAGACCACAAGTCGTGCAGACCATATCGCCGCTTGCGTGGTCCTCGTAGAGCTGGGGTGGATCCTCGCGACACTCCTGACAGATCATCCTGACGTTCAAATTTTCACGCCATTCGTCATCCTGCTTCTTCTGTATCGGCGGTTCTATGACCTGACCAGGTGAGAGCACCTGCGCCATAGTGGCTAGAGGCTTGCGGGGAGCGAGTTTGGGTTTCTTGAAGGTGTTCTCGAATCTCTCGGACGCTCGTCTCTTGATACCCTTGGAGGTGATACGAAGTTTGTGGTTTCTCGCGAAAGAGCGGACGAAGAGTGGAGAATACGTGGTGGCGGTGTTGCCGAGGGTTGCTGAGTCACGTAAGGCTAGGCTTTCGCCACGAGCGCTGAGTGATCGCAACTACGAGATCAGGCAGCGTTAGCCAGACGTGCTTCAGGGAGCAGAAGACGTGTAATAGCAAGCGCTTGCGATGAGGAAGAGAGTGCCGAGTTGTTTGATATGACGTGTGTTTTCGTCGCAAACAGGCAGCAGCCTCAGTTCACCAAAAACAAGCACTCACTTTTGCGCGGAGATGGAGTCGATGTGGAATCGGGTCGCAGTCGCAAAGTAGAATAAGGTGTTGAGAGGGTTTTCGCTGAGTTGTCCGGCCGTCGAACCAGTGAAGGCGTCCGTGAGAAGGCGGTTCTCGCAGATGTCGGCCGTTAGAGCACGCTGGCGGATCGCCGAGCAAGGACCAGCAGACTGAGTAGTGAGATCAGTGTCGCCGGTGCAGTGTTGGGTTGGATGCGTGGAGCGTGGTCTGCGACAAGCAGAGCGGGTGGTGATTAGAGGTTGGCGAGGGTGGTTGGAGGGTGGTGTAAGAGGTATGAAGTGGCTTGGTGAGGAATGGTTACTAACGCTCGCTCACGCCTGGCCGAGACTTATGTCACGCGCGCGTACCTTCACTGCCACGATATATGGCCGGCCCCGGACTCTTCCGAACAGCAAGCTCGACCACTGGAAAGGACGACCGGCGCTTCAGTGAAGGAGGAGAGGCTGTCGAATCGCATCTATCATCCGCCGTCCATTCCACCACCAACCCACATCCGCCATCATGCTCTCCCAATCTCTTATGAGGGCCTCGGTATGCTATTCTCTGTAGAAAACGTGCGCGCGCGACCGCCCAGCTAACCCACCTCCTCCCGCAGCGCCAATCGCTCGTCCGTGTCGCCCGCCAGCAGACCATGCGCCGCACCTTCGCCGTCTCCGCCGTCGTCAAGGGTACGAAAGCCTCGTCCTTCGAATAATTACACGCATCTCCGGACCCAGAAACTAACACCGCAGCAGCCGACCTCGTCCAGGACATGTACCTCAAGGAGCTGAAGGCCTACAAGGCGCCCGCCGTCAAGGCCTCCGACGCCGAGGGCCACGTTCAGAAGTTCACCCTGCCCAAGGCTCCCGCTTCCCCCGAGGAGGCCGACATTGCCAGCGAGCTCAAGGCCTACGAGAGCCAGGTGCCCGAGGTTGAGGGCCAGTCTGGTGAGGCCGGCGCGGCGCCCGTGGAGCAGGACTGGTTTGAGGAGCCCGAGGAGGAGGAGGAGGGCCACGCCGCCCACTAAGCGGTTTGACATCACCCGGATAAAAGAACGGAGACACAAAGATATGTTAGCGAGACCGTTTGTATAGTATGGCAACACCATGAGGATGTTGTGTTGAGTGGAATCTTGAGAAAGGACTGCTCTTTTTAATGTTCCTAGTGTTTCGCATCCATCCTAAAGCAGTGCTTTTTCTCCAGAGAATCATCATCTCCAAACCTGATTGCAAGCAACTGCTTGTTTGAGCGCGCCTTGCGTTTATGACAGTATAGTACGTCAATATATCTCAGCCAAAGTCTAAAAGTCACGTGAATGAACCCTCACGACAACCTAAGATTGTCACATTCGGACTCCCTTACACAAAACCCCTCAGATACCAAAATGTCAGCAAAGGTCGTTCTCGATTGGAGAACAAGTGATACAAATTAGACATCATATAAATATGCTACAGAAACAGTCTAGACTTCGGCACCACACTAGATATACACACTTCAATCGCGCAGCAAACAAGTCGATGGGATACTTGTCCTTGTAACCGGACGCTGATGAGATGGCGACTTTGCTTGCTCGTGACTACATGTACATGTACTCTCCTCCACATCGACCATACTACCCATCTCTCCCATAGCCACATGCAGTCAAGTAGCCTGCCTTGTTTTGCTGCCCTACTCTAAACCCTAATACAACCACCAGAAATGGCATTCTCGATCTTCTCCGAGGACCTCAATTGAATATCACCGTGCCACTCAGACAGAGCAAAAAGGGAGTCCAATGTTGGCCACTGGCTCGCCTCCTCTCTTGGAGTCAACCATTTTTCCTCTATCACGAAACGTGATACAAAATACTGACGAAATAATCAAAAAGACTACCAAGAATTTATAGAGTTACATTTACACTATGTCTTACTGTATGTTTTTTTCTTCACAACCCATGTAGAAGGGAGGAAAGCCGGGCATAATCTGTTATGCTGCCTCTGAGTAGAAAAGAAAAGGAAACAAACGAGATCGAGAAGCATAGACGTAAAGAAAAGAAACGAAAAGGTCGAAGGGCCAGTACCAGTACCGATAAGACGAAAAGAGAAAGTGGCAGCCCGAAGACATGCCATACCAAAAAACACCAAATCCCCGACGAATCCATGCTCCCAGAGCAAAGAGATGAAATGAAAAAACCCCTCGATCAATGCCTCGCCGTCCCCCTCCTCAGCTTCCCCTTCAATTTGTTCAGACCCGTCTCTCTTCTGCCCATGCCGAGATCAATCTTCACCGCCCCTCTCCTCTCCTCCCGCCGCCTCTCGACCAGTTCCTGACTGACATTGGCGAACCCGCCTCTCCTGCGGAAACACACTTCCATCAGCGCGTTGACGTCCAGCATGCTGCGCGGGCTCGTCTGCACGACCTGGAAAATTTCCATCGGGTCGTTGACGGGCAGGATTTGGCGCTCGGCGGTCTTGAAGATGGAGAGTGCGATGCGGAAGAGTGTCTTGGAGCCTTCGAAGAACAGGCAGTCCCAGACGCGGAGGACAGATTCGATGGGGAGGGTGCCGACGAAGAGGGACATGAACCATGCAGTTGTGGCGAGGCTGACGGTTGGAAGGCGGATCGTTTGAGGCGTGTCCTCTGCTGCTATGCCGCCACCAGCGCCCTGGTCGTCGAGCTTGGCCCAAATGGTGGGGAGGGAGTCTTTGATGCAAGACATCAGCACGGCAATGTCGATGTTAGCGCCTTCGAGGGTTACGCCGTGGGTTCCTGGGAGGTGGGTGCTGGTGACCATGGTGAGTAGGACAAACGCTTGCTCCTCATTCTGGTCAAGGAAGAGGAGAAGGAGGCCCGCGATGAAGTTGAGGGATTGACAGTATCCTATTGACGGGTTGTGCACAGCGAAGGCTTGCAAGACGCGACGCAGAGCGCGTACGATCGGGACTTCTGGCTCGGTCGATTTGCGGCCTGTGCCTGCACTTGCGGCGGCTTGAGCGGGAGTTTGGTCTGGCTTGAAGCGTGCATTGTCGGGGAAAGTACGATTGAGATCGCGCTCGATATGTTCGCGGTCGTTGTCGCTGAGTTTACCGGCTTTCACTGCTTCAAGCAATTGGCTGTACATGTTGGGATGCTTGGCCACGAAATTTGGTCCGCCAGAGTACCACCACCAAGCTGCTCCTCGCCACTCGGGTGGGACACCCTTGCGAATGTACCGTTTTACTTTGTCGCTTTTAGGCGGGAAGCGGATCGGATTGTCGGTGCTGAGGCCGTAGGATTTCATGAGCAGATGCCACTTTTTGCGTCGCCGGTCCAGGTGCTCGCTGTACTTTCGATCCCACTCGTCATATGCCTCGACGCTGACGTGATGGGACGCCTTCTTAAAACCGTACCTGTCTCGAGGAACAGGAGTGGGAATTGCAGATATCGAATTGTCTTGTCGGCTGTCCGAACTGTCACCAAAACTTTTGCCTGTTACAATTTGCGTGGAAGTGCGATTCACACTCGGTGTCGGAGGCGCGAGAGCATCTTCGACTGATGGTTTGATACGATCCAGTAGACTTGCACTTTGGCTCCGTCGGTGTAAGAATAGAGGTTTGTTCACTGGCCGAGAATTGCGATGCGATTGGGCGGATGAGGGCCTGTACTCGGTCCACGACCTTCTGCTTCTTCTGCTTGGAGCATCCATGCTTCGCTTTGAGATATCCAAGCTTCCTTTCACACTTTCGAATCCGTCCTCGTACATGCCAATCATGTCGTCAACATCAAAACTTTCTTTCCCTTGCTCCGTTTCAGGCCAGTTCGGGTAGACGTGAACGAATTCGCTGTGCGAGCTATGCCCGGTGGCCATGCTGCTGCGGTCGGTGGTGTACATGCTGTCCGTGTTGGCAAAGCTCGAATGGCTGGTCATTCCCGACTGCGAAACCTGCCTCGAGCCCTCCTCGTAAAGACCAGGCCTAATGGCGCTGATGGAGTCTGGAGTGTCTCTGCCATTTCTTGTGCTTGTGGAATTCCCGCTTGTGACCCGATATTTCAAACCTCGCAAACCCTCTCCCAACGATCTCTGGTGCCGTAGCTTTTTGAATTTGTCAGACAACCGCGGAGACGGTGGAGGAATGATTGGCGAAGAAGGTGATCTTTCGTTCTCGGTGACCGTGCTGCTCGAGCTCGGCGGCTCCGGTTGTTGCGTCCTCATGTCCGGCTGATCTCGCATTGCCTGCACGCCTGGCGGCATTCGAAAGGGCCTCTTGTGTCGTTCATCTCGGCCTGCAAAAGCATGCTCTGAGCTCGCGGAAACGTTGTCGATGTATGGCGAAGGGTCCACCGGGGATGGATTGAAGCCGTGAGAGTCGAAGATGGGCCCGCTGCGGCGCTTGTAAGTTTGCTGCTGCAGACGCTGGGCAGAGGCCTTGCGCAGCGGCAGGTGTGGTTCGGGGCGAGACTCGACGTAGGGCGAGTGAGGAGTGTTCATGGCCTGGTAGAGGGCCTCGGCGACGGACGAGCTCGTGCTGGGCTCCAGCGAGAGCATACGCGTGAGAGTGGATTAAGCGTCGGCGTGGTCGTGAGTGGACGGGCGTGCTGCAGGGCTTGCCGACGATACAACCGCGCCGCTATAGAGGTGGAGGAGAGGGAGAAGCAGGAGAGGATCATCAACAACAGCCTTCCGCCGCCTCGTCATTATTTTCGGGGCGTGGCGGTGCGTGAGTGGTGCTGCAGTGGGCGTGGTGGTGACGAGGGAGCACGTTGCACAGCAGCAGCACAGCACAGCACAGCACAGCACAGAACAACGGACTAACTTACCGCACGCCTGCATGCATGGACGGAGCAGTGGTTTGCAAATGAAGACAGGAGCACGCTTGCGAGCCTAGGGCTGCTTCGAGGCATCGAGCATCATATAACAGTGAGATCACGGCTCCAGGAGGGAGATTGGGTGCGGTCACTGCAAACTGCCGTTTCAGGCCAATGCGCGAGCGTTTGCCAGCTCGAACGCCCGTTGCCCGTCAGCCATCCTGGTTGGCTCCTCTCGGCTTGCAAGCGAGCAGGGCGGAATAGCAGTAGAGCACGGCTCGCTGTCTCACTTCTAACAACCCACGAGGTTCGCTTGGGCCGCATAGGGCAGCGGCACGTGAGCTCGCCGGACATTGCACTGTGCGTAGTGCGGCGATCATACACTTGCAGAATATTCCATCCATTCTTCTAGCGGCTAAGCAAAACAGTAGGCTGAAGCTGCAATGTAAAAGCAAGCCTGCAGATCAGTGCGCCCAGAACGCCTAACCATCCATCATCGTTGCCTCGTATGTATGTAATTGCACCCTTGTGCTGGTCGCGTGTCCTTGCGTGACGCAACGCAGGATTGCTCTCCTTGAGCACGCACGCTTCGAATCATGTCCAGTAGCCAAAAACAACTCATGCCTTTCCCATGCCATGCTAGTAGTCTCAACACTCCATCGCCCGCTCGCAAGAAGCCCGCAATATTGCGCACCTTCTCTACGCACCCTTGGCGTACCTGTTCACCCAGTCTTTCGCATTCTTGTCAAAGGCCGCCTTGTCGTTCTTGAACTGGTCCGCAATACCCGTCTCGACTGCGTCATCCGGCTGAGGAGCCGCGAGGACTGTCCTGACCAGCGCAAGCACATCCTTGATCTTGTTCGGCGGCTTCCACTCGTCAGGACGCAGCATGCCCAAGCACATGGCGCCTCGGTCGTCGTTCGACACATTTGGGTGGTAGATCTTGGTTTTGAAGCTGATGCCCGGTGGCTTGAAGGGGTAGTCTTTGGGAAGAGTCACGTGGATCTTGAAGTTGCCGCCCTGATTAACTTGTCAGTGCTGCTGGAAGTGTGCAAGAAGGCGATGCTGGGCGTACCTCGTAGACCGAGTCCGCTGGGCCTTGCATGATGACCTCCCAGTTGTTGATATCATCGTTCGTGCTGATGGTGCATCCCGCGGGCGGCTGCTGGTTGATGTCGGCCAACTCCTGTGTAGAACGTCAGTCGCATGTTGCTAAACCTGCATGTGTGTAAATATAGCCTACCTTGAGGATGCGCTTGTTCTGGGCCATGCTGGGCGATGCTTTGGTTTTGTCTGAGCAAAGTGGTCGAGGAAGCTCGGTGTTGCGAGCTGAAGTAGATGAGTGGTGAGATGTCCTGGACTTCTAGCCGGAACAAGGTATTTGAAGGTGAAAATTGCCTAGAGTGAAACAAGTAGAGCGTGTTCAGTAGTTGCGTTATATGCAGCACTGCGGGTCACTTCTCATGACATAATTCGGGACAGGCGCCCGCCAGACACGTGAAAGTGAAAGGCTGGCCTCCCCGCGTCTGCCGCGCTCTCTTGATTTAGGCCGCCGAGTCATTTCACTGCTCTCATTACCTTTAGGTACAACTCAATTCATTCACTCTTGCCATTGGTGCAGTGCATTCACTTTGCCTCCTGACGCCGAAACACACATCATTCACTCACCATTATTCAAAAGCCATGTCATACACGCAGACTTCCACAGTCACGTGCGGCCTGCCGACGCGAGAGATCAACAATGCCTCTCCAAATAGCAACCGGTGTTGCCTCAGCTCTCAGCTCCGTGTAACATGGTGATTGGGCCTTCACGTGCATACGTGATAGAGCCATCCCAGATTGGGCGTCGACGAGGCTTAGCCCTGCAGGCCAAAGGCAAACAGAGCAGGGGTACGCGACCTGTATATAAACTCGCGTGCCGCCCGCCATGTCGACTTCCTCTCGTCACCGCTGCAGCTAATCATCAAGTCGGAGGGTAAAGTGCCCCTCTCGGCTTCCAGCAGCGCGTCTCGATCGAACCAACACCACCCACCACGCTCTTTCTCCCAAAATCACGACAATTCCCTCTTTCGTCTGGAACCTCAAGTCAATCGCATCCCGACTCACCATGTTTAAACGTTCGTTCGCCGCGACGAAGGATCGCGCAGGCAAGGCGAGGAAGGTGTCGAAGCGTTCATTTCGCGACGATGCCAAGCAGAGGATGCGCGAAGCGTTGAACGAGGCCACAACGCCTGAGACGTCTCCGTCGATCGGAGGCGCTTCACCCAAGCTGAACAGCGCCATCGTTACGATCGTTGTCGGCAAGGACCAGCGTCTGTTCGCCGCCCATGAGGATGTACTGTCTCGGTCGCCGTGGTTCGCCACGGCATGCCGAGACCAGTTCTTCTCGGCCCCGGGCCAACGCCGCATCAGTCTCCCAGACGAAGAGCCAGAGATCTTCAGCGCCGTCCTCGAGTATCTCTACAAGAGCGACTATTCGCCGCGTCTCCTGCATGACAGGAAGCGCAACACATGGTCGCTCGAGGACCTGCAAGATCCGATAATGACTCCCCGTTCGGAACACCCGGACGACCCAAAGAAGTTCGTCGGCTTCAATGAGTCCGCAACAATTTACCACCATGGCGTGGGTGACTATGTCCTCCGGGACACAGTCATCTACTGCTCTGCGCTTCGCCTCGGCCTACCAGACCTTCAGCGTCTTGCTCTTCGCAAGCAGGGCCTTCAGACTGGTATTGACGTGGCAACTATTCTGCGCAGCGCACGATTCGCATATGCGAACACGCCACCCAGTGACTCCCGCCTTAGAGCCCACTACCTAGCACTCATCATCCGCAGCCGCAAGACCTTCAAACGCAGCGGCACGATGCAGATGGAGATGGAGAAGGGTGACACGCAGTTCTTCTTCGATTTGTTCGTGGCCATGTGCAATCACATTGATGATATCTCGGAGGAGATCGGGCAAGTCTCGCCTTCTCTTACTCATATGCGCTGATTACAACCGTCGTTTTGCTTTCTGCGTTGCTTTCTGCCATTTGTCACACCTCTGCCCTTAAGGTTAAAATCGCTTGTAAGCCGTTGCTAACAGACTGACTCGAGCAGCCACGTCCACTCACCCAATATCACGAAGTGATTGCAACATGCCCAAACCCACAGCTCCAATGAAAATCAACAAAAAAAAACAATGGATCTTGCTGACTTGTACATCTCGACTATTTGCATTCCCAATCAGACTGCCAGGAGGACTTCGTATGCTGCCACGAGCTAGCAACAAGCCCTCACATCTGTTTTCCGGCGTTTGGGCTTCTCGCTACTCTCGGCTGCATGATTTCCTTCACAGACTGTACCGGATCGAGCTTGCAACAAGCAGCACAGCTCTTCCTGTTCCCCTGTTCTTGCGCGGCGAACATCATTCGGAGAAGAACACGATCTCTTGCGTTAAACCCCACTCCGTTCAACTGCTGCCGCGTTGCCGAGGGAAGCTCTCTCGTGGGAGACTGCTACCCGACGACCGTCCAGCAACTTCACCAGTCTTAGCCGCGGCTGCCTTCGCGCAACACATTTCCTATGGACCTGTCATGTACGAAAATCTGCTTCTTCTTCAGACTGCTGAACCCCAATCTTACCGCTGCCTCTCTGCTTCAAAGCTGGGCGAAGCGATGGTGTTGTGCGCTGGTAACTTTGTCGCGTTTCGCTCACTGGTTTGAGAGAGAGCGATGGAGATACAAGATATGCCACAATACTTTTCTGACCCTTTGGCCTTGACGTTTTGGGGAGATACTGGAGGCGCTTGCGGAGGAATGCAGGTGCGGATGGATGATGTGCCTAGGTGTGGTTGTAGGTAGTTGTGCCTCTCTGTCTACTTTTTTGTGGGCGATGAGGTGGAAATGAAGAACGTCGGCCTAACTTGTTTCTTGTTCTCATCACTCACGATACCATTTATCAACCTGCTATCCTAATCACAGAGGCAAGTGCCGCGTAATACTACCACCAATCGTACCCAATGATCAAAACAACCTCAGCAACGTCTTGCCAGACCAAGAAGGCAGCTTCCCGTCGCATCCAGTACCTATGACCCGCCTGCCTGCTCTCATGGCCGCTTTCCACAGCTGACTCTTCAGTCTGTCCCGTCGTCGGAGGCCAAAGCATGTACCTCACCGGCACAAACATTGCAAATACCACTTCAACAAGCCGTACCACTGCGCCTGTGTACAAGTATGCTGCACCGCCATTCGTGGAGAAGAATTGGTAGTGCAGATGGCGGACAAGCAAAACCGTCGCTGCCAGCCAATACAAGGTGTGCATGGCAATGAGCGGGTCGAGAATCCTTCTGATCAAAGATCGACGAGCATGCGCTGACCTTTCGTTCAAAGGTGCCCGGAAAGTTCCTGAAACCACGAACGGTGTCTGCTCGGTATCGTAGAAGAACGAGTATAACACGCAATACGTGTGATCTAGGAGAAATGAGTAAGCTACTTTCCAAAAGATCGTGCGTCGAACAACTTTAGACTCACATGGCGCCATCCAGATGTTGTTCCGCATCATGTTGATTGCGTTCTCCCTTCCGACGCTCGAGTAAGTGATGTGTTGCCAAAGTTTCGAAGACAGCCATAAGGGCAGGAACTGCCAGCGGCAATCGTTATGGTCGCTTCTTAAGCCAGTGTTGTCTAAGCTTTGTAGGAAGATTGGAAGCAGCAGCATGGAGATCGTCGGTAGTGCGTGCAGATACGGCTTCGCGGCATGCAGGAAGCCTACCCAACGGACGATGTTTGTGCTTCTTGACTTCACTCCGCTGGGCGAAATGAAAAAGCGGAATCTCTTTCCGAGGAGGAGGTTGCCCATCGTCTGAGATCGATCATTAGCTCGTCTGATTCTCTCGTCGAATCAATCGGAAAAGCTCTTACCCAGCGCATCCGTTGCGCGACGTAGGCATGGAATGACCCTGCTACGACGCCGGACTGAAGCCTCTCGTTGACGTGAGCAGTCCTCCAACCGACACCCAACAACGTGAAGGAACAGACAACATCTTCGTTGACATTGCACAACGGCCATCCGCCAATTGAATCGAGCGCCGCTCGGCGCATCACGAAACCAGACCCGCAACATTGACTGCACCCGAAGCGGTCTCTCAGCGGTTCGAGGATCTGCGCGAAGACGCCGGTGTCTTGTCCTAGCAGGTCTCCCGCTGGCACGTTGTGGAATTGCTGTGGCGGGCCCGCCATCGACAGC
>Ga0265797_10007550_pt1 | contig 14825 bp, 12 predicted proteins | sample P2T30metagenome_FD_192433 | JGI IMG/M metagenome (GOLD analysis project Ga0265797, IMG submission 192433) | Plant litter microbial communities from East Loma Ridge, Irvine, California - P2 T30 | ecosystem: Environmental > Terrestrial > Plant litter > Unclassified | place: USA: California... | reverse complement strand
TCTGAACTATATGAAGGCAGCAAACAGAACTAAAGAAAGAATACTGCTGTCGTCAGAGACGGCAGGCGCGATGCCACTAGAGGCTAGTTCAATCGTAGCAGTCATCGTGAGATGCATGTTGCATCTGGGAACGCATGCCAAAAAAGCATATGGCATGGTGACAGCATGGAAAAGTGAAGATGTCCATAGACCGATCGACATGCGGAAGTCCCCTGCATTAAGGCTTGGTGGTGGGAATTGCGTCAGGGCAGAGAGCGGAGTTGCGGAACATTTGCTCGGCCAATCGGCGTGCGCGTGGCATGCTGCAACCGCGCCCGTCATCTCGAGGGCTTGCGCGGCAGGAACCTTGGGAGCAAGAGGACACGCATGCGATTGGGGCCGCCTTCCGATGATACGAGCTGATCTAGCTGCGAAAACATTCACCCTACAACATTCACCCTGTGCTCATTGCTGTGACACCCCGCGAACCCTACTGATCGCGTACGACCGTCAACAGACCAGCCTGGCCTCCCGCGCAATTGAGCTATGAACAGACACAAGCGCCGAACGAGTGCACGCTGAACGCTAGCGAAGCGTCGTAGACGACGAATAGAGCCAGGACACGTACAGCTGTAGAGGCACGATGAGCGGGAAGAACTGGTGGAACAGCGCCATCTCGGGCCTCGAGTCGCGCCTCGACGGTATCCTGGCCGAAGATGGCACCACCACCACCAAGCCGGCGGTCGCAGAGGCAGGCGCCAAGTCAGACACGACAGAAAAGGCAGCGACGGACAAGAAGCTTGCGGTCGAACCAGGTGGGTGGCCATGGAGACACTTGCTGTTACCAGCTTGCAGAGAGCTAACGACACAGGCATCTCGCGCACCTCGTCACGAAGCCGGCCCAACTCTCGACTACAAGACCGCCTAGCCAAAGCTGTGAACAAGGGAGCTGAAGCAAGAACCTCGTCGGACCTTGGATCAAGACCTGCGAGTCCAGCCGTGAATGCAGCCACCGCATCGCCAAGAGCAAGCATAGACTCGAAGGCGCCTGAGCCAGCGACAGAGGCGGTAGGTGTGAAAGAGGAAACCACAACGGTGAAGGAAGATGAGGCGCCCAGGCCAGATGAAAGCAAGGTCAAGGAACCTCCACAACCTGCAGCAGAGGCACCTGCGCCGATAGTCCCTCCTCCAGCGACTTCACCACCGCCTACACCCCTAGTAGCCGAGCAACCGACCTCGACGCCCGTTCCCACCATGTCCATGCCGTCGATACCCTCCATCGTCACCCCGCAAACCTCGTCTCCCCGCCAGTCCTTCGACAGCAACCCGTCGCGACCTTCGATCGACGTACTCCCCCCAACGCTGTCTACCGAGACCAAAGACCCCGAAGAAGTGCAGGCTGAGCTATCGCTGTTGCAGAAGACATACGAGGAGACGATGCAAGACAATCGCGAGGAGCTCAACTCTCACCTAGAGCGAATCGATGCTTTACAGTCGAAGCTCACATACCTCTCCGAGCAGCTTGCTGCCTCTGCAAAGGCCGCCAAGTCCGACTCGGAAGCGACCCCGGCGGACAAGAAGCTGGCGGACAAGGATGCACAGATAGCTGCGCTCATGGAAGAGGGGCAGAAACTCTCCAAGACGGAGATGAAGCATCTGACCACTATCAAGAAGATGCGCACGAAGGCCTTGGAGCAGGACAAGGACATTGCGACACTCAAACAGCGGCTGACAAAGGCGGAAAAGAGCATCACTGAGCAGTCGGAAAGGGCACGCCGCGCAGAGGCGGCGGAGAAGTCTGCGCAAGAAAAGCTGAAGATTGTAGGCAGGATTGAGAAGGACATCGAGACTATTAGAGCAGAGCGCGAAGAGGCTGGACTTACCATATCTGAGCTGCGGAAACAGCTCAACGATGCTCTCTCACGAGCAGAAGACGCTGAGAAGAGAGCCCAATCTGGAGCGCTGGAAGCAGAGAAGAGGGCCACTGCGTCGCTCAAGGAAGACATCGAGAACGTCCGGATAGAGAAGAAGCTCGCCGAAGATCGCGCGAAGAGAGAGCTTCAAGCGGCCAGAGACGAAGCGAAGAGCCAGCAGGAGAAAGCAAAGGTCGCCGAGCTTGAGTTGCGCGGCGAGATTGCTGTGAGTTTTGATGACCTCCTGGAGAAACACTTATACTGACAGAAATCTAGAACCTGGAATCTAAGCTCGAATTGCTCCGCAGCCGCACAGAAGAGGCATCTTCATCTGCGACTGGCGACTCACAAGCCAAGCTTCTGCGGCAGATTGAGACGCTGCAGACCCAGTACTCGCTGGCTTCCGAGAACTGGCAGGGTATCGAGACCACTTTGACGTCTCGTATGGCAGCTCTTGAGAAAGACCGTGATGAGACAGCAAAGCGCGAGTCTGACGTCCGACGAAAAGCAAGAGAAGTCAACTCGAAAGCACGTCGACTGGAAGACGAGCTGGAGAGCATCAACGAGCGAGCCAGGACGTTTGAACACGACCTGACCGAGCAGCGTGCCGCAGCTCAGAAGCTACAAACTAGGCTCACACAAGCGGAGACGGCAGCACAAGATGCGCGAGCCGACCTTGAGCGGGAGAAGAAGCTGTGGGAGGTCGAGTTTCAACAACGGATAGAGGAAGAGAAGAACAAGTGGAAGGTGGAGATACAGACGCCGTCTCTACTAGGCGATTCACATCATCTACGGACAGACTCACCTTCAATAGCCCAACGCCGGCATTCGCCCGACCCACTAGGCATATACAGCCGGCGACCCAACCCACGCTCCATATCCAGCGGCATGGACATGCCCATGATGTCCCCCATGGACCGCATGTTCGACGAAGCCTCGCGCCGCCCCTCTTCCTCCCGCCACAACAAATCCAGCAACGCGACCAAAGTGCGCACCCCCGAACTCGGCACCCCCCAACGACAAGACTCCATTCCATCAAGCATGTCAAATCTCAACGGCGGCCTGGAAACCCCGTCTATCCACACCATCGACCACGACAACGACCCCTTTGAAAACACATCTTCCCCACACAGGACTATAAACGACATGATCAGCGTCTCCACCGCCGGCGCCGGCCCCTCCGTCCAACTCGTCGAGCGCATGAGCGCCGCAGTCCGCCGCTTGGAATCCGAAAAAGCGACTCACAAAGAGGAACTCGCCCGTCTGACTGCTCAGCGCGACGAAGCCCGCGAAGAAGTTGTTAAGCTCATGCGTGAGGTTGATGAGACGAGGAAACAGGGGGAGAAGGTTGGGGATTTGGAAAAGAGGTTGGGCGAGATGGAGAATAGGGAGATGACGGCGTTGGAGATGCTGGGCGAGAAGACGGAGAGGGTCGAGGAGTTGGAGGGCGATGTGAGGGATTTGAAGAAGATTTATAGGGAGTTGGTTGATACGTTGAAGTGAGGGGGGTGGTGTAGCAAAGCTATGGAGGCGGGGATTGCAAATGCTACTGCAAGCGCCTGTTGGCTTGACTTGCTTGTTGGAATGCATGATTGGAAGACGTCGAGTGATGTGATGAACGTTGCGAGAGAATTCAGTGAGATTCTTTACTTGAAGTTGAGGTGTGGATTTTTCAATCCTCGTTCCTGCTGAGGAGAGAAAGTAGTTCTTTAGCTACTTCTTCGGGTGTGGTGTTGGTCGTGTCGATGCTCAAACCAGAACAGTCGTCAAATCGGAAGAGTTCGCATCTCCGCCGGAATTCGCGAAGAAGTTGAGGATCTGTGATCTTCCTGGTGCTGCTGTTGACGCGTCCAGAGGTGGCAATCCGCTTTATGTTTTCATCGACGTCGCAAGTAATGTACACGGGCTTGAAAGGTCGCCCAGCTTGTCTCGCTGCTTCCCGATACTCTTCCGCAACCTTTTGCCCTAGTGCGTTGTGGGACTGGTAATCTTGTACAACAATTAGCGAGGTGTTATTGTTGTTGAGAAAATAAAAGTCTTACCGGTGAAAACTACAAGTTGCGATAACTTGGCAGGGTTGCTCACGTGTTCTTTGAAGACGTGTTGCCGATATAGATGGCGTTCTTTTTGATAATCGGGGTGACTTCGCTGGAACTTCGCTTCCACGGGGTCTATCAGCGAGTGATTGTCCAGCAGAATCATGTCGGAATGGAGGGTCTTTATAATGGAAGCGATGGTGAGCTTTCCGCAGCCTGGAAATCCGTTGATCCAAACGACGGGTGCTATCTTGGTCGTCGACATGATGTTGACAGTCGAGAAGGCGTGATGGGTCAAGGGAATGTGGAAGTTGCTGAATAGTGTGTCATCAAGTTTTACTTGTGATTCAGAACGAACATTGACGGGGTGAGGGCGCATGCTAATATAGGCGCCCAGGCTGGGATCCCCCTTCCCAAATCGGAGGGTGGTACTACCTCGCTTAGCTGAGGCTGGTAGCCCAGTGTTCAACCTCAGCAAATCAATGAGTCTGATGATTGCGATCTCTCTCGTTTGAGTGGTACCTTTGCGTATGTGGTAGCGATGTATTGCAGGAGTCTTGAGTGGCTCGTCGCTCTGCATCATCGCAGTGCCAGTGGATGGGGCAGATGGTAAGCAAGCAACTCAATGACGCAGAGTCACACAGAATCTCTCTCAGACTTGTCACAGAGGTGCGTTTGTGTCCCGCAACATTCATTGACGCGAGCTAGTCAGATGGGGTACGCATTTATACTCCGTTCTCGATTGGGAAGAAGTCCACCGAATACAGAAGTCATTTCGACAGCTAATCATGATCAGAAACAGCAGACGATATAATTGCAAATCGCTCGGATTGAACTCACATTACCCTTGGGTTTTGCGATGTCGCGATTGTCCAGCTATACTTAGAGTATAGTATCCAGCTTGTTGGTATCGCGAGCGAAGATACATCGCCTGTCTTCAGGTACTGCATAGTACGGTCGGCTGCAGAGTGTATCTTTTCAAGCCAGCGACGGAGTACATGTCTTTTACTGCGAATGTCATACCGCTCACTCGCAAGTCTGATCCTTGCTCAGTCACATTGAGAGCACTCGCTCTTGACCGTACGGTAACTATAAGCGTCTGATATCGGTCGCTACACAGTCGCAAGCGTGATATCTGTAACCCTTCAGCGTTCAGCACGGCTGCAACCCAGACCTCCAATTCCGGACACGCGCGATCGTGGGATGCGACCACAACATGCCGGAGAAAGCTTTAGCTGGTCATATTATCTTTGGTCTGGACTCTCTTTAATTGTTGTATGATCTGTACGTAATTCGGAGGCTGTGTTGCTGAGGTCTCCGAGAGAAAGCACTACTGTAATTGCGCATCTTGTGGAGGCGGTGCATTCTCGAAATCCAGTCGCCAAAGCCCCTGAAAACAACAGGTGTACGACGGCGTGTCAAACGTCAAATTGGGACCGACAGAATGGAGCTTTTGCATTTTAGCTGTGTGTAAGAGAGCCTCGCGAGCTTGGAAGTTTATGCTGGTAGCGCGCGCTTTTGATGCCGATGCACACGATGTGTATGTAGCTAGTGAGGAGGTAATGGGTAGGTTGGCGTTGGTGGGAGAGGGTTTGTTAGAGGTAGGTGGGTTCGTAACAATCCGATTGCCTCAGCCATGAATCTCGCTCCACCCATCAGCCGTACGATGAATTCTACAGTCTGATTTCTTCCTTGCTTTCTGTACAGAAATGAACAACAAACCGCCACTGTTGTCACTATACAAAGACATAACTCAAAAGTACGCAAGATTTGCAAATGTCGGTTGAGTTGCTCTGCATCTACGCTTTGAGCACAGTGCGAGGACGTGAGGAGAGTCGAGGCGATGTGTATATAGTATACTTTTAAAGATAATACAGTCTATGCAGCAATCTCCACAGGCTTTGACCGCCGAGCCAAGCTTGTCCTAGATAGATTACATCGTCTCAAGTTCTTATTAACCGGAACATCCCCGGTCACGACGTGTGGTGTTCTTCGGCCTACACCGTCCATACTTCTTGACTTTTGGCTGCAGTTCATTGCCTTTTGGCACACCAGACCGGGCGCCTGACGCAGGCGCTCCGCCCACTGGCTCGCTCGTGGGAGGAGGAAGTCTCCTCGGCGGCAAAGGAGGAAGCACCAGTCTTCGCTTGAGATTATTACGCAGTGCATCGGAAAAGTCGACTTCCTCCCATTTGTCATTGACAGGGTCACACTTGCTCGGGTCTTCTGTCTGTGGGAGACACAAAGTGTAGTCACTTTTGTCGCCGCAGATAGTCACTGATATGGTTTCGCATTGCTGGTTATGGGGAAATGCACAACGTTCGCCATCCAAGCAAAGGTCGATGGTGTAGCTCTGTGCAGGCTCTCTTGCGTTCTGCGGACCGCCTGACTCATTGAGGTTCTCACCGTCTAGTAAGGCATCAGAATGGACGAGATCGAGACTGAGTGGAGCTGGTGCGGCTGGAGCAGGCTTAGGCACAGTTTTGTTCGAGTTCGAGAAGCCTGTGGAGCCTGAGACGCAGTTCGAGGTGTCGTCAAAGATGGCGGTGACAGCATCAGACCACAAGCGGGTGTAGTTGAAGACATTTGCCAGGGTGTAGAAGATACGGCAATCGGCTGGTTCGTATTTGAACTGGAGCGGCTCTGTATCGTTGGGTCGAACCTGGTCCCTGAGGTTGATGCCAAAGGCTGCCGTGAAGACACCGGAATCTCGGTAGCGGTTTCCACTAGCGGTGAGCCGAGGGATCGTGGCCAATGTTGCGTTGTCGACATTGAACGCGGGAGGTGAGATGACGCCGAGGTCATAGTCGATTCGATCAGCGGAGTAGATTGCGGCACCGCGATTTCCTGGAAATATTTGTGTCAGTGGTGATACACTGGCGTATTCCAGCACTCTTGAACATACCTCCTACAGCTTGCATAGGGCCGGTGGCTGGACGTCCGCCTACTGCAATGGTTCGAACGCCGACCTGCTTGAACATCTCGACCAGAAGAGCGCATGTGGACGAACAAGCTCCATCTGTCAACTAATACTTGTCAGCCGTAGTATTTGACCATGAGTCGTAACACTTACTATAGCAATATTTTCAGCCGCGAATGGTGGAGTCGTGTAGTCCAGGGGATATTCAGGAGCATAGCCCGATGGCACCCAGCCTTCGAACAAAGCCGAAGTGAACGCGGAGTTCGAAAGATTGTAGCGCTCCTAGACTCTATTAGATTCAACTATTGCATGAGATCTGTCCGGCAACATACCGTGAGCGAGAAGGAATCGCCCTTTTCCAACACAGGTCCGGTGTACTCAGCCCAGCTAGTGAAGTTTTGGCCTGTTGCAGCGTTGAGTTTGGACGTGACCACCCATTCGGCAGCCACAAAGTCGTTGTATTCAGGACCGCTAGGATCAAGACCGTTGAAGTGCGATGTGTATGCTTCGCCAATAATGCCTCCGAGGTGATGATTTCGGCGTCTGCTTCCTGCGTAGGGATCTACGTCCGGGAAGAATCTCTTGAAGGTGCTAAAGGCAAGCTCCACAGTACCACCAGTGTTCTGCTGAAGGTCTATCACAACTCTCTTCAAGCCTTGTTCAGTCGTGTTGCTGATGAAGTCTGATACAGCACTGCTAAAGTCCCCGATGGAGTCAGAGTATTGTGCAAACGAAGGGATGCTGAGTGTCGCGGCATCGAGCTGTGGTAGGAAGTAGCCGGAAACAACGCCATCGGTACGAACTGTAAGACCCTCTTGTCTAACATCAGGGTCGGGGTATGCTCCGCTAGATATGATACTCCAAGACTGCGGATCTGGTGTAGGCGTAACAACAGGTTCAGTCGTGCTCACGGGATCTGCAGGAGGAGCATATGCTGGGTTGTAAAAGTTCCCGCTCGGGTTATATGAGGCGGGCAAGAAGTTCAGAACGAAGTAGTTGTAGAGATCTCCACCAGTGGTGAGTGGGCCTGTCTCGTACGGCTCCTTCCAGAGCGCACGCCAGTAATCAAGGTACTCGGTACCGTCCTCCATGACCAACGCAATCTCGTCTCCTGGATAGAAACGTACGCCACTGTCCCAAATACCACCCAACCCCTGGATGGCCGAGGCAGGTGTGTAGAACATTTGGTTCCAGTCGGCATTTGGTTCTATACCACCAACGGCATTGATGCTTGCCATTCTTGTGACGTACTCCACAGCATCCATTCCGTTGATTGTAGCGATTGCGGAAGGCATCCCACCATCGTCTCGGCTTTTTACTAGGTCGTCCGTGATGTAAAGCTTTGGTAGACTCGTACCGTCCGGTGAGGCAGCAGTGATGGAATACGGTGCGAGGAAAGAGAAAGCCGCCATGATGCCGCCTCTCAGATACATGTGGCCATCATGAGCTCTGTCCAGCAAATGCTGTACGTCAACCTCGAATTGATATTGGTTCTTGTAGACTTGCGCCGTGATGTTATTCTGGATTTGTGTCAATTCCGACAGGATATCCACAGCGGGCTGCTGATATCCGGCTGGAGGTTCGCGAAGATATGCAAGAGTGCTTTGAAACTGCACGGTGTCGTTGATGTACGTGATAAAGCGAGTGGCAACATCAGCGTTGAAAGGTACACTGGTCAGGCAAGCGTATGCATCGTATGCATAGTGATAAGCGTATCCAGCATTGACGTTGTCGATGATGTAGCCGCAATCACTTGAGTCTGGGTTTTCGGCGTCTGTTTGGCGTATACCGATCTTATTGTAGGGACTGTCGGGCGTCGATATCGATAGCGCATCTGCGAGATATACACTGTTCAACACCGCTACCATGAGGAATGATGTTTGGAACAGCATTTCGAAGGTGATGGTCGCAAGTTGTATGGAACGGAATCATCAAGTTCGTTGAGGGGAATGGGTCAAGATTAAGAAAGAAGGAAATATGGGTATAATGAAGCAGTTGATTTTGATAGTTCAACTTTACCAATATCCACCGCAAGCGTGACAGGGGGATATTTAGACTCTGAATGAGCCCGCCGTGAGCGGGAAAAGGGTCATAGTAAGCCAGAGGCTCACCCGAGTAGGTCAATTTCTCAGCAGTCTTACCGCGGCATATTGGAAAAGCCACCTGCAGGAGACCATGTTAGGGAATAATTATATTTGGGCCGATGAGGAGCGCGAAGGCAGCTGAGCGCACTGCCTGAGGGTCGCTTCGTGACGGGGCCTAGGTACCAATCATCACCCAGATCGACATGCAGCATCCACGAGGGTAATGCGAAATTCGGTAATACAAGCTTATCGGTGTGTGCAAATTTGCTCCAAGACCCTTACATGACCGGTCAATATTCGCAGTCAGCTCGATGCTGGCGTCTAAAGATGAAGTTGGCCCCCAGAATCGGCCCCCGAACTTGGCCCCGAAGTTGGTTCCGGCAGGGGTTCCGCAACGCTGACCTTCCCGCTTATACGCCACCTATGGGGAAACGATATTGCGCAGTCAGCCTAGCTGAGGCTGTACATCACTTGACCTACCACGACTCGATCGCACTTCTTGCGTGAACAACACGTGCATTTACACAATAGATTTTACCTAGGTAGATTCTCGAAGCGCAGCCTTCTCGAGGTCAACACAGCCCGGCCAGTGGAGCTTCGCTCGTCGAAGCAGCATGTTTTCTATCGGTCAGATTGCAGTGAGAGATGATGGCGATGTCTTTGCCCGAGACATGGTCGTTCACACAGCAATCCAAGAGTCGTTCCCTATCGCGTCCGACATCTACGAAAGACTATTTGACGGTATACTTGACAGCGAGCTTCTTACAGAATGGCGACACTGTAAAGACTATTGGCAACTCCATGTTGTTGGCGAACCGGGGGCAGGAAAGGTCAGTGTATGTCTAGAGCGCTGAAGAAGATGCTCATACGTATAATCAGACAACGTTCGCATCACTAGTAGCCAAACGCTTAAGAGAAGAGCAGACCTTGCAGCTTGCCAGTATATTCATCAACCATCGCAAAATCGAGAATGAACTTGCCTTTTTAGAGGATCTCTTGGATACCATGTACAACCAAATGTCGCCTCCCAGCTGCGATGTCGATCCTGCGACAAGTCTAGCGTACGGCGCATATAAGGAATTGCTGCGCACAGGGAAAAGAGCTTCGAAACGGATTGATTCCATCGCCCAAGCACTCCGCCTAAGGACTGCGGAGCTGGTCAGAAAGGGAGGCGCGGTGCTTATCATCGATCATCTGGACCAGTGCAGTCCAGCGCTACGGGAACTGGTGCAGCAGCAGTTCAATATCCTACAAGACGAGGGACTGAAGATACTTATCACGTCACGATTACCTAGGCATGAACCAGCATTGACAATACGGTGTGATTATCACCCGCGAGGCGCACCCCTTACGGTGTTTTGGAGCTGCTCTAAATGCCTGGAACAGGACATTTGTAATACTTGCAGGAAGGAAGATCCTCCTTGTCAGCAGTGGTAAGTACACTCGGCGTGGAAAATACCCAGATGAGATGAGACCCATCACGATGAACTATCTAACTCCATAACCAGCGGTTTGGTCGGCACTTGGAAGTCCCCAGAGTATTACACTCTTACTCTTGATGGCCTGTCCAACAATGCCATTGCCGAGTACCTTGAATGGGATCTCGAAAGGGAGCACGGCGATCTAGGATTCAAGACCTCGGACGATCCATCGGAACTTCCTCCGTTGTCGTCGTTCGGACTCGCCTTTAGAGATAGCATGCACGGGAACAAAGGACATGAGTGGATACAAGACATCGCACGTTATGTCGAGGGAAGCATCCTGCAAGCAAAACTTGCCGTTGACAGAATCCACAGCCTGCCTTCCCCCGACGCTCTCGATCTCAAGCCAAAGCGTATACCGAGAAATATCCAGGATCATTTCAATACCGCGATCGAAACGATCAAGCAACAATCGACCAACAGCTCTTCGATAGCTCTCAAGACCGTCGCAGCAGTGGGTCGGAAAGGGAATCGGGCCCCAGGCTTGCCCCTATCCCGTCTTGCCAACCTACTTCGAGAGCGAACTCGCAATCCACGCGTGAGCACAATGCCACCTCGCAGTCCAGAAGATGTGCTGGAGTCCGCGAATGGCTACCTTACGATGATTGCCCCGCCACATCGCGGTCAGGAATCCACCATTGCAGCGTGTCACCGCCTCTTCTGGCTGTTTGTGAACGACGAGTACAACGAGGACTTGATTTGGGCATGTGCACAACTGCCGACGTCCAAGGTCCCTAGGTCGTATACATTGCCATTGATCTCACCACCGGAAGAGACGGATCTGGACTTCCAGTAGACAGAGTAGATTTGTTCAAGGCTGTGTAGATTAGACGTTATTGTGAGCTACTTCAGATACTAAACGTTAACAAGGTGACAATCGTAACATGTAATTCTCAATCTCACACCACGTAAAATCTCTTGCGAGGCCGTATGTCCGTCTCCAATATCGAGCCCGGGAAGCTGCTGCTCGTCGTCTGAAGGGTTTGCCAAGTCTTGGAACTCAGATGGCGAATGTGAAGAGCACCAGTCCGCCGGAAACACCAAGGCTCCTTTGCCTCTTGTTCAGAAAGAATAGAGTGCGCCTTCGACTCAGACTGCGGTCTGGTCCTGATTCGTGCCTCTTGTAATAAGAGACCATGACCTTCATACCAAACCTCTTGCGCCATGATATTTGTTTCGTCCTTGTTTGAGCATTTCGTTAATGCAAGCACTACAAATATCGTTTCGACGTCATCCAAACTTGAGACAAGATCGGGAAACGCGTCGATCTCATCGGTCTTTTCGAAAGCGTGGGGAATTTCCAAAGACCAGGAACGGGGTTGATGCTGGCTCAGATGGCCTACGTGTAGAAAGCCTTGCATCGCAATTTCATTGATTTTTAAGGTTGGTTCGTGTTCACGTCGCTCATCAGGTGACGTCTGTGACTTTTTATGTGCGTTGGAATTTCGCGTTTCTTGTCTTGAAATAGGTATACGGGGCGTGTGTTCCATTCGTGACGGCGAAGAAGTCCTTGACCTGAGCAGGGGGCGAGAGATTTGATCGGCGTCCAAAGTCCCAAGTCCGTCTTGTTGCGAGCCCGTACGTGTCGTCGTACCTGATTCACGCCGCCTCGCGCTTAACGCGTCCAACTCTCTTGTCATATCGCTAGCGTTTTCCGAACGTCTTGTCGGCAGTCTCGGTCGAATGCCTTGCTCACCAATGTCGAATCCAATCCTATCGTCATGGTGATCTCGAATAATGTAGCTTCTTTCCCACCGAGCTGATCTGCTCTGGCTTAATACCGTCCCTTGTATGGAAGTCCAAGACCAAGTTGGGTTTATGTTCAGCTCCGAAGGCCGTTTGCTGGTTGTGCAGTCTGCGACCCTCCAAGCCAACTGCTCCTCAAGAGCCCCCTCCCACATTCCAGCAACGTACTCTTCGCTTTGTATTTCTCGAAGCCGCTTTACAACACCCCAAATTGCCATACGCTTGTCTGTCTGGTTAGTGAGGTTAAGACTCGTGTAGTCTCTGACTGTTGATATCCACAGGTCATCAAGCGAGTCGTCATTGACCCCAGAAAGTAGTGTTGTACCCCTTGCACTCTCCTGCAGACGCCCACGCCAATGGCGATCTATCGACGACTGCTGGTCTAGAGGCAAAGGTAATCCAGCTGGAAGAGTCTCGCAAGCACTCATCTCGGTACAATCCCAGAAGACCTGATGTTTGCTAAAATGCAAGATCCTGGGTGCAAGCATACGCTCTAAAGACTGTTAGGCAAGTGTACAGAGTTTCTCAGAAACGGTTCTTGGAGATGCGATACTTCTCTTTCGTAGAGTATCTCCTCGCGTATGAGTCGTATGGAATGCGTTTCTCAGAGACACTGACCTTGATAGACCCAACCACGTTTGTACAATGGCTTCTCGAGAAGTCCTTGATCCCACAGATCGCCACGTACAACTACCCACCGTCGCTTCCCCAGGACATGAGACACGCCGTCGGGGTCCAAACTAGCTGGCAAGACGTCTCGCGCCTCTCTTTGGCGAAAGAGGCCTCCAGCACCACTCTCTGAATCGGCAGCAGCGATGTTGCAGAAGGAGTTTCTGTACACTTGTTCCATGCGAGAACTTTCGCGCTTCCAGTCGTCGCGGTCTCCTTGCTACACAGACATCAGCACAACCTGACAGGTAGGGTGGCAATATTACCATGATGCAGACTGAATAAATCGGGGCAATGTCAGTTTCCATTATCTCTTCGGCCTTATAATGGGGGCTTACGAGAATCAATCCAGATGTAGTCAACTTCGAGGAACCACGCCACCTCGATGGCCTGCTTGAAGTTGTTGGACAATGCATGCCAAGGCAGACCGACGAGCATGAATTCTTCAAGAGTACTAGAGTTCAGAGTCACCAACGGATCTTTCCCCCAACAGTGACTCAGGGTGGCGTAAGGTCCTTTGACGTTGTTAAGCTTGGTATTGACTACCCGTAGGCGATCCCCTGTACGGTGGCCGCCGATGTGTATTAGTCGTGTGGGGATGAACTTGCTCGCCGAGCCAGCGCGCTTAGGACAGTGTTTGTGTCCAATACCACAGGCCCTAATCCAGTCCTTGATCTGCTGGCCACCATTGAACGCAGGATTTGTGCTCGTGCCGAGCTCAGCCGCAGACAATAAACCTTCGACCTCTTCTTCGAGGAAACAGTAGAACACTCGTTCCGGTATCTCGAAGATCTGTGGCTTTCCCTCGTGATGCTCGTTGTTCTCATCGTTGAGTTGCTTTGGTGGAACTCGAAAAGTGATCACTACTTCCTGTTTCATCTCGCGGGTACGTCCCAAGCTGCGGATACTCCATCGGTGTAAAGATACGACCGAGCCACGGCCTGGCTGTAGTTTGTCGACTCTTGCCACGTCCTCATGCAGAAAGCGCCTCAAGTTGATATTCTGATGCTCATTTCCGTCTAGGAGTGAGCGATACGTGCGAAAGTCTTCTTGCAGAAGACTACAGAAGGGGCAGCCTCCGTCAGAAGACCTCTTGAGGGACGATGCGCTTGGGTGGTGATAACCCCATGATTTCTTCGCCCCAAAAATGTTCAAGTAGCAGAAGTCGCAGAAACCAGGTGTGTATGCCATTCCTAGAGTTCACCATTTGGATCGAATGAAGAATTACGACGATGCGTGAAAGGTGCGGAGAGAGCGAGCTCCCGCCCAGGAACACCGGTAGGTAAGCGACTCCGAGCCTTGCTGACGTGAGCTTCAACTCAGGTGTCCCAATACATATCCGGGGGGCCAGCTTTTAATCTAAAATATGCAAGCCATAAGCAGGGGGGTGTTAGAGGAAGTGTTGACATCATTCGTGGCATTCGAGGGACATTGGTAGACTGTGCTGAGATGCTGGAAATCATCGACAACTTCCAGAGAAACTATGAGTCTACCAGTCGAATCAGAAACTATCGCACTCTGGACGGCGCAACTGCTATGCGAAGACGAAAACGTATTTGTACCATTCGTCCTACCAACAAGATGTCATCAATGCGATATCGTACAAGCCGCCTATGTCGAGGCAAAACAACCGTACACATTCCTTTCATTCATTCGTCGCCCAGGGGTATTCAATTCTCCACTTCTCATCACATCGTAGGAATGCATATACACAGTAGCCCACATCGTTGATCTCCTGCGGCCCATAAACACACAACACAGGTTGCACTTCCTCTACAAGAAGTATTCACCGCGACCTCCACGACCCGCGGGGACAGCGCGCTTGTGATCTGGGACGGCAGAGAAGATTTGGAACTCCGGCTTGAGGTCTTCGCCTAGGTTCATGATGGAGGCGACGTTTCCGCAGCGGTAGCAGTAGTTGGGTGCGGACCAAACGGTGACAACGTCTTTGTCTTTGAAGTGGTATTTGTAGCCTTCGTTGACTAATTGATGGGCGC
>Ga0265797_10007549_pt1 | contig 14825 bp, 5 predicted proteins | sample P2T30metagenome_FD_192433 | JGI IMG/M metagenome (GOLD analysis project Ga0265797, IMG submission 192433) | Plant litter microbial communities from East Loma Ridge, Irvine, California - P2 T30 | ecosystem: Environmental > Terrestrial > Plant litter > Unclassified | place: USA: California... | reverse complement strand
CTTACGTCTTCTTTGCAGTCTTCTGTCTTTGCAGTCTTCTATGGGTTTACTGGTTTGTCCCAGAAACAGCTGGTAAAACCCTTGAAGAGATAAATCATGTTTTCAAAGGTGCTGCAGGTGAAGAGGGAAGGAGGGAAAGGATCGAGTCGGTAATTGCTGCTAGGATGGGCCAGCACTAAACCAACACAAGACATGCTGTGTCCATTGACATAATGTCAGCTGACATTACAATTCAAGTTTACAATAATATCAATTATTACAGATGTTTTCTAATTTAGAGACCTTGAACATTGCTTTGAACATTGCTATATAATAATGTTGTTATTTTCCCTAACAACTTAAGCAGACTTATATAGTTAAGCTATAGCTTAGTATTTTTCATTTGGTCTTAATTAGTTACTAACAATTCTATGATACAATATAACTTAACGTCGTGGTAGTAGTTACTATAAGATAGAAGATTCCATGTATTACATAAGGTTAGGTATTTAAGATAACTATAGTATAAGCTAGATAATACTAACTAATTAAAAATCAAGAATTAGTAAGTTTGACATACAATCTAGATACCAACATCATATGATAATAGAGATAATGAAATAGTAGAAGAAGTACATTATAAAATAAGGTTTACTACCTTTAAAAAGTCATAGATTAGTTGAATATTGTAAGTGAGCTATAATTTTTCTTTGTTATAAAGTTTATAACATAAAGCATATATAAATCTTATCCAGACTAGTATTATATTACAACTATAAAGATATATTAATTCAAAAAAGAGGTTTTAAAAAGTTAAGAAATTATAATTAAACTACTTATCTAGATTACAAGCTTATAGTAGATTTTAATTCTCTAAACTATACTCTAAGTTTTAGTACTTAGAAGATCCTAGAAAAACCTCTATAAGAGTAAAAGTCTATTAACTCTAACTCTAACCCTACGTACTTAGCAAGCGAGCTGTCACGGTCAGAACGTGACAGCTCCTGATGTATGCCTTAGGCACACTGATCAGCCTAGTAGGTAAGCCGAGGACTCGGCTTACTCCTGACTTCGCACTTTGCATCCTGAATGTAGCTCTTCGAGCTACGTCCTGTTAATAGAGCATACCACTAGGTTGCCTATCCGTACGTACATAGCTCTATATCTGATCCGTCCGCTATTATACCTACGTACCGCCTGCGTTCCCGATACCCGCCCGTGACATTACGTAGCTCTACCCTTAGGTATAGCAGCTCCTACCTAGCTATAAGCACTAGGTTACCCCGACTCGCTCGAAGACTTCCTAAAGTAAGTAGACGAAAACCGCGAAGCTTAGTACCACTATGTTTATAAAGCCGCGAACTAGAACGCTTACCTCTCGAATGAAAACACCTCCCTCCGCGAATAAGTTATCGACCTCTAAGAGAAAGGAACTACTACCCGCGCCGAATTATCCGAAGCTTAAAGCATAATCCGGTTCTAACAGAAAGAGAGAGATATACTGTCGACTCGTGCTATTCGAGCCGAAATTGAACGTGATCAAGCCCTTCAGAAAGCTACACAAACTGTAAATGCCTCTACTACACCTCCAGCCTCTACCTCGACACCTGCTGAAATCACGTAAGATACTCTACCGAGAGCGACTATATTTATTGCTCCCGAACCTTCCGAGACCTCCCGCCTCTCTGAGAAACTCCCTGATACCGACAAGTTTTCTGGAGATAGTAAAGACCTTAACCGCTTTACTACCTAGATCTACCAGAAGCTAACGATAAACCGTGATCGTTTCCGTATACCCGAAGAACGCATGGCCTACGTTACTAGTCGCTTAACCGGACTAGCCTACGCCTAAGTTGCTCCGAGAATCCGCTTCGGAAAGCACTAGTTCTCTAACTTCGAAGACATCTTAAACCTGATGGAAGAAGCCTTTAGGGACCCTAACCGAGTCTAAAACGCTCAGAACGCACTCTACCGCCTACGACAGAAAAACTAAGACTTTAGCACCTTCCATGCCGAATTTAAACGCCTCGCTCTTAAGGGCGAGATGATTAAAGCTTCTCTAGGAACGCTACTAATGCAAAACATCTCCTTTAAACTACATGAAATGCTCCTCCATACGCCTGCTCTATCTAAGGAATACCGCCCTCTTGTTCGACACCTATAAGAACTAGACAACCGCTACCGTTAACACCAATTCCGTAAACGACAACCGGCTCCGAGGTCTTACGCGACTATAGCTACGTCTCCCGGTACGAAGGGCTATTCGTCGCCCCGAGCACCTTCCCCTATCCCGCCGTATCCCTAAGTTATAACGAGGGTGATAACCGAACCTATGGATTTAAGTAATACCCGCCGCCGCCCTAATAAGGAAACTAGTAACTGCTTCCGCTATCACTAATCCGGGTACCGCATTCGTGACTACCCTTAGCCTAATACTAGACCCTAGAGCATCTAACGCCGTGATAGTGAAACTAGGAGGTACCGAATAAGCATAATGAACACCCGTAGCCCGTCTCCGCCGTAGTCACCCGGTAACCGCTTCTCTATCCTATAACCTACTCCGGTCCGCGCTCCGACTCCTGCTTTTGCGTCCCGTTAAATAACCGAATCGGAAAATGGCGTACGCCTAAGATAAGCCGCCCTCAGGACGCAGCTATAAACGCACTGAAAACTGGACCTACCTATCGACCTAACTTAACTACCGGAAAACCTATACGCATTACTAACATAGCCGTTCACGGCACTACGATTAAGAAGGAATTCACTCGTACCTTAGCTCCGATTCTTAGTGTAACAGTTAGACAGAATGACTTATCTAAACCGACCTATACTCTAATCGATACCGGATATGAAGGCTACGCCTTCATCGATAAAGAATACGCGTAAGATAAAGGGATCTAGCTTACGCTACTTAGCCGACCCTTCTCTCTCTACGGCTATGATAGCGCCGAGGGAGACTCCCGCACTATGAAAGAATATGCCCGATATGACATCCAGAACGGAGACCACGTGGATAAGGACGTTGTCCTATATGCTACTCCGCTGTCACACTACCCGATTATCTTAGGACACCCCTAGCTTAAGAAGCATAACCCGAAAGTAAACTAGGCCGACGGCTTATAGGAGTTTAATGATCCCTACTGCGTTCAGAACTGCAACCAGACTAGACACCCGACCCGACAGAAAGGACTCCGAGAAGTGCCGAAACGTTACATCCCGAATCTGAACCACTCCAACTCCCGATAGTCCTTCAAGACTACGCCGATGTCTTTTCCCCGAAGAAAGCAGATAAGCTACCGCCGCACCGCTCGTACGACCATGAGATTCGCCTGAACTCCGATAAGAAGCTGCCGTTTGGAAAGATCTATTCCATATCCCGCGAAGAACTTTAAACGCTACGTAACTAGCTCGACGAGAACCTCCGGAAAGGATTTATCCGACCGAGTTCCTCCTCTGTTACCTCTCCTGTCCTGTTTATAAAGAAACCAGGAGGAGGCCTCCGACTCTATATGGATTATCGAGCACTTAACGAAGTCTCGGTAAAGGACCGCTACCCGCTACCGCTGATTAGGGAAACCCTAAACAACCTATAAGGTATGAAGTACTTCTCGAAGATCGACATCATCTCTGCGTTTAATAACGTACGAATGAAAGAAGGACACGAGAAGCTAACCGCGTTCCTTACTCGCTTTAGACTGTTCGAATCCCTAGTTATGCTATTCGGGCTAACTAGGGCCCCGGCTACCTTCCAGAGGTTTATTAACGACTCTCTCCGCGACTACCTCGACCAGTTCTGCTCCGCGTACCTCGATGATATCCTAATTTATAGTAAGACCCACGAAGAACACGAAGAACACGTCTATAAAGTCCTATAACGCCTCCGAGAGGTAGGACTCTACGCTAAGCTATCGAAATGCGAGTTCTTCGTTACCGAGACTAAGTTCCTCGGCCTAATTATCGGCCGAGACGGGTTTAAGATAGATCCCGAGAAGGTTAGGACTATCCTCGAATGGAAGACTCCCAGATCTGCTACCGACGTCCTCCGGTTTAACGGTTTCTGCAACTTCTACCGCCGTTTCATTAAGAACTATTCGAAGATAGTTACTCCGCTAATTAACTTAACGAAGAAGAACGCTATCTTTAACTAGTCTCTTAAATGTTAAGATACTTTCGAGACTCTAAAGCAAACTATTGCCTCTACTCCGATTCTCCGCCCGTTCGACTGGACTAAGGAAGCTATCCTAGAAACCGACGCCTCTAACTTTATGTCCGGTAGAGTACTCTCTTAGTACGATAAGGAGGGTATTCTACGTCCTATTGCCTTCTTTTCGAAGAAACACTCTGCCGTTAAGTGTAATTACGAGATCTACGATAAAGAGCTGCTTACTATCATTCGCTACCTTAAAGAATGGCGCCCCGAACTCGAAGGAACTAAGTCCCCGATCCGAATCCTGTCTGATCACCGGAACCTCGAGTACTTTATGATAACGAAGATGTTAAACCGCCGTCAAGCCCGCTGGTCTGAGTTCCTGTCCCGTTATAACTTCCGCATCATCTACCGCCCCGGAAAGTAAGGTAAAAAGCCCGATGCTCTAACTAGGAGGTTAGAAGATTTGCCTAAGGAGGGGGATAAACGCCTCTAGCACCAGAGCCGAGTAGTGCTAAAGAAAGAGAATTTCGAGGACCAGCCCCTTCCGCCGTCCCCGCCTTAGACTCCCAAACCGCCTACTAAGCACGTCCGATTCGAAAAGTACGTCAGATTTAAAGAACCGTCGATAGTACAGGTCAACGCTATGATTCCTGAACCTACGCCGTAGGACCAATAAGAAGAGATCTAACAGCTACTAAAGACAGGCACCCGAGAAGACGAAAACACGGCCTCCGTACTCTCCGCAATCGAACAGAATAAGAACCGTTACCCCTTTTTACAGTTAGCTTAGTACGAAGCTAAAGAAGAGCTTCTCTACTACCGTAACAAGATCTACGTTTCAGAATATGAAGACCTCCGTACTAAGGCTATCCGATAACATCACGACAACCCGTTAGCCGGTCACCCCGGAAGAACGAAGACGTTTAAGCTAGTTTCCCGACACTACTACTAGAAAGGAATGAATTCCGACGTCCGACGATACGTTAGTAACTACCTTACCTATAGAAGGATCAAAGCCCGTCGGAATGGACATCAAGGTCTGTTACAGCCTCTACCGATTCCCGAACGATCTTAGCAACACATCTCCGTCGACTTTATTACGTACCTACCCTTATCGAATAGGTTCGACGCGGTGCTAGTGATTGTTAACCGGTTAACGAAGATACGTCACTATGTCCCTTACTATATAACAGATAACGCCGAAGACGTTTCCCGTATCTTTATCCGAGAGATCTACCGCCTTTACGGCGCCCCGGTATCCGTCGTCTCTAATCGAGATATCCGTTTCGTAAACGAATTCTAGAAACACCTATCTTAGAGACTATAGTTATCTACGAGGATGATAGTAGCATATCGACCTAAAGGCGACGGCTAAACTAAACGAATGAATGCTGTTTTAGAACAACACCTCCGCGCCTACGTTTCTTATATGCAAGACGACTAGTCCGACTAGCTTCCGCTCGTAGAGTTCGCCGCGAACTCGATGTTCTCTAAGACTATAGGTCTATCCCCGTTCTTCGCAAACTATAGCTTTCACCCGCGACTAGGAGTCGAACCGATTAAACCTATTAATATACCCGCTGCCCGATAAGCCTCCGCGTTCGCCGATCAGATATCCGCGATTTAAGATCACCTCCGAGAATAGACGACCCTAGCTTAAGCCCGTTACGAAGAAGCTATAAACCGTTCCCGCGCTACCGCCCCGAGATACGACGTCGACTAAATGGTTTGGTTATCCGCTAAGAATCTAAAGACTCTCCGCCCCCGAAAGAAGCTCGACTAGAAGAATATTAGCCCGTTCCGAATCACCGAAGTACTAGGCCTATATATGTATAAACTTGACCTCCCGGAATTAATACCGATCCACCCCGTCTTCAACGTGGATTAGCTCTACTTAGCAAACGATAATCCGCTGCCTAGATAAGTATAAGAACCGCCCCCGCCTATGTTTATCGACGGCTCACCTAAATACGACGCTGCCGAAGTCCTAGATTGCCGCCGCCGTAGTAAAGGATTCTAATACCTCGTCCGCTAGACTAGATACGATAACCCGACGTTTAAACCTGCCCGAACGATTTACGAAGACGTCCCTTAGCTCGTAAGAGACTTCTACCGACGATACCGCGATCGCCCTATACCCCCGTTCGTTCGTTAGGAGCCTCCGCATCCGTCCTATAGCTATATAACCGAGATTTAATACTAGTTCTAGTTAGTCGTTCGGAGACCGACCCTTAGGAGGGGAGTAATGTCACGGTCAGAACGTGACAGCCCCTGATGTATTCCTTAGGCATACTAATCAGCTTAGTAGGTAAGCCGGGAACTCGGCTTACTCCCGACTTCGTACTTTGTATCCCGATCGTAGCTCTTTAAGCTACGTCCTGTTAATAGAGCATACTACTAGGTTACCTATCCGTACGTACATAGCTCTATATCTGATCCGTCCGCTACTATACCTACGCACCGCCTGCGCTTCCGATACCCGCCCGTGATAATAACTTAACTATCTATAAATTTAATCTTAGCTTGATTATCTTAGTTTAATATAGATCACAATATATTAAAGTATAGATAAGTATTAGTAACTTTATTCATAATTAGTTTTAGAACAGATTAGCATTATAGCTAAGTTAACTTAACTTACTTGAAATTATATTATAAGTAATATCATAGTAATATCATAGTAGAAGAAGCTAATTAGATAAAAAAAGCTAAGTAAGAATTAGAGTTTATAGTCTAGAAAGTGATTTAATTTAATAATAATAAGTAACGTGCCTATAGGGGAAGTGGGACAGTAGCGGAAGTAGGACACTTTACCGAGGTTAGCTTTATAAACCCCACTTTCTTTCCTACCGTTTCTCTTCCTTCTCTATGCCTTTATGTACTAGAGAAGATATAACTAACGCATTAAATGCGTTAGTAAACGGCGAATATCGGTCACTTCGTCGAACTGCATTAGTCTTTAGAATCCCCTCTTCGACTTTATATAATCGACGTCGAAAATCAAAATCAAGAAGAGAAAGTCATATTAGTTAGCAAATACTAACTCCAATCGAAGAATCAACACTTAAGAACTGGATTTACCGCGCTACTAAGTTAGGGGCTCCGATCACTCTTTAGTTAGTGAAAATCTTAGCCTCGGAAATTCAGTCTAAACGAAGTTCGAAAATCAACGAAAATACATTAAGCTCTATCTCGGACCGATAGATCGGTCGCTTTCGGACACGTTACTTAAGAATCAAGACGTGTTTCTCGCGTACTATTGATATAGCACGATCTACGACACTTAATTTTTCGACGATAAAATCGTACTTTAATAACTTAGGAGAGGTTCTACGTAAACATAAATATCCTCCTAGTACGATCTATAACGTCGACAAAACCGGCTTTTCGATTAAATCTAGTAGTAAATCAGTTGTTCTACTTGATTAGCTAAATTAACGCCGAGAAAAGAAACAGCCGGGACGACAAGAGTGGATTACCTATTTAGTGTGTTAGTGCCTCGGGGGTGACCCTGCCTCCGTGTCTGATTTTTAAAGGTGAAAACCTAAATTCAGACTGGATTCTGAACGAAATCCCGACGGATTAGGAGTTCGTTACTTCGAAAAAAGGCTAGAGTTCTGATCTAATTAGATTCGAATAGCTAAAAACGCATTTCCAGCCGTTTATTAGTAACTCAACTAACTCGCGGCACCTCTAAATTATCGACGGTCACTCCTCTCACGTTACGGCCCGGTTCATCGCCTACTATATTACATCGAAAATAGACCTCTTTCTACTACCGCCACACTCGTCGCATAGAACGCAGCCTCTCGACCTATCGATTTTCGGACCTCTAAAAATGGTAATCAACTTAGAGGTCGATCGAATTTTTCGACATTTAACAATACGTTTACTACGCGTAGAATGGACTTTAGCTTATATTAAAGCTAGGGCCCGATGCTTTAAGCCGTCGTCTATCGAATCTAGCTTTCGAAAGGCTAAAATCTATCCGTTTAATCCTAAGATCTTACTATCGACTCTTACCTCTCCTCTCCTAACCCCTTCTCCGGGAAATCAAGTCTCAAGTCAGATTAGTTACGCATCTCGGATCCTAAGAGCTAGTGGTAGTCCGCGTACCCCTAAGGCTCTTAATCTACGTCAGATTGTTGATCTCGTTCAAAATGATAGAGATATACCGAGTTCAGCTAGAGAGCTTATCCGGGATTTAATTGACTTCGCCGAAGATCGAGATACCGACGCGATCTTAGCTAAGGAGAGAGCTACGCAAGAAGGACGTACTACTTAATACGCGTAAGACGGGCAAAAGAGTAGTTTTAAAGGGCAAATACCTTCTTACGAAAGAAGGTATCCTTAAAGTAGTCTAAGATCTGGAAGAAGGGACTAAGAAGAAAAAGATAAGAAAAGAAGAAAAAAAGACGAAATATATACTGATCTTTTTAGAAGAAGAAGGAGAAGAACAATATTTGTTAGTTCGCCATGGCATTAGTGAGTTAGTTAGTGAGTTTTCGAAATCTGAAATCAAAAAAGTGTTCTACTTCTCCTACTGTCCTACTTCCTCTACAGGCACGTCACTGTTGTATCGAAACTTAAAAGTTAGTAAGTATATTATGTAATATAGAAGCTATTAGAGTTATAGTAGATTTGTACTGGCTCTAATTAAGTTATAAGCTATCTAAACTAATGTCTTAGATTAGCTAAAGTTCAATATCTTAATTTTTAGAGGTATAACATAGTTAATAGCTAGTTAGTTAGACTAAGATTCTTTATGCTAATCTATTAGTTTATATCTTATGTAACTACTGATTCATTTGAGCCTAATAGATCTTACTAAAGCTAGTTTTATTTAATATAGGAAGTAGAAATAACAGATTTCCTATCTATCTTTAAATATATTTAGAAAACTATAACAAATGTATAAAACGAATTTAAGCTTTAGTGTTATTTCAAGTTATCTTTCAATTAATTAATGTATCAAGATTAGTCTCCTCTTAATAGGCTACATTAACTTAATCTATCTAATCTTTAGTCTTTTGTAATAATTCCTGAGTTAACTATTTAGTTTATTCTCTAACTAAATAGTTTAATATAAGTTTTTAAACTTTCTAAATCTTCCTTTTTTAATGAATATGTCTCTATAGTTACTAGCTAATACTAATTAAAATTAGATTTATGTATATAACATGTAATAAAGCTTGTACTTATAAATTATTATAGTTTAATTAATATGTTTAACTAACTTTTAATTTTCAAAAGTCAATAAATCTTATTTTCTATTCTACTTCTTCTACTGATCTACTTTGCTTATTATGATATTAAGAGAAGTAGAATAATGAGACAAGGAAGATGATAGAGAGAGAAGAATGGAGAACAAGATTAACTAACTTTAAAGTTATAAGTCAGTTAAAATTGATAAGTAAGCTATTAAAATTTATTGGTATAAACTTTACTAAGTTACTACTAAGTTAGGTTTTGCTGATTTAAGGATAGATCAGATGTAGTCTTTGATATCAAGTCTTAGATTTAGTAAACATATACTTTTATTATACTAGTAAATCAAATCGTGCTTATCTCTAGAACTATACTTCTTCAAAATTGAATTATAATCAATTTATACTGAGTTAGGAGTCGTAAGACTTGAGTTATAGTAGAGATCGTAAGATAGTATATTAGGGTTTACAGAATACTAGATAAGACTCGTATCCTAGTTTAATAATCAAAGACTTAGTATACTAGTCAATATGCTAAAAATCAAGTATCAGTAAATTTAGGTTATAAAGATCGTTTCATTATTGAAACTTAGTTCAAAGTAGCTAATCGGTATTTTTTGACTTCTGTATCAACCAATACTAGCTCTACTAAAGTCTACTAAGCTTATTTGATTTTGTAGCTACCAAAGATATATATTAATAGATTTGTATGTAGATTAAGTTTAATTAACTAACTATTTGTTAAGTTCTAGCTCTAAACCCTAAAGTCTAGAAATCTCACTAATCTAAGACTCTGATTTAATTAGTTTATAGCTATTAGAACTAGTATAATTATACTAAAATTAGATAATATACTAAACTTACTAACTTCTAATTTTTAACTTAACAGTAACCATAGTCATCAAGTTAGGTTTGACTAGTTTAGGTTATAATTTCTAAGCTTTTGATTTATTTCTACTGCTAATCTGCTTCTTTTACTATAATATTAACTTATCTAATCTTTGTGCTTTGTTAGTTATATAACTTCGATTGAGTAATATTATAACAATGCTACTATAGAGCAAGCAGAACAATAGGAACTTAGTTTTAGAATAACGTGACTGTAGGGGAAGCGGCGCAGTAGGGGAAGCGGCGCACTTTACCGAGGTTAGCTTTATAAACCCCGCTTACTCCCCCGCGTTTCTTCTTCCTTCTCTATACCTTCGTATACTGAAGAAGATATAACTAACGCTTTAAATGCGTTAGTGAACGGTGAATTCAAGTCACTTCGCCGAGCTGCATTAGTCTTTCAAATTCCCGAGACAACTTTACGAAAACGAGCTCAAAAACGTCCGTTTAATCCTGAAATCCTACTATCGACGATTAACCCTCCTCCTCGGACACCCTCTCCGCAAAATCAAATTATTAGCCGTATTAGCGATGCGTCTCGGATCTTAAGGGCTAGGGGTAGTCCGCGTACCCCTAGGGCTTTAAATCTACGTCAACTGAGCGATCTAGTAAGAAACGACGAAGATATACCGATTTCTGTAAAGGACCTTATTCGGGACTTAGTTGATTTTGCCGAAGATCGCGATACCGACGCGATCTTAGCTCAGAGGGAGCTACGCGAGAAGGACGCACTACTTAATACGCGTAAGACGCGTAAAACGGGTAAAAGAGTTGCTTTAAAGGGCAAATACCTCCTTACGAAGGAGGATATCCTTAAGGTAGTTCAGGATCTCGAAGAGGAGACTAAGAAGAAAAAGACGAAAAAAGGAAGGAAAAAGACAAAGTATATGTTGATTTCTTCAGAGGAAGAAGAAGAAGAATCAGTTGATGAATTAGCTTAGTTAGTTTGTTTTTAACGGCGTTAGTTAGTAAGTTAGTAATCCTTGAAGTTTTGAAATCAAAAAAGTGCGCCGCTTCCCCTACAGTCACGTTATAAATTTTGATTTATATTCTACTCCCTTTGTAGTAGTATTAGATTTTATTATATAGTATTAGATTTGATATGTTATTTAGAGTCTCTTGATTTAGAGTATCATAAAACAACTAACTACTGATCTCTATATTTATATCTCTAATAGTAAAACCTTTACTAAGCTATACCAAATAAATTATTAATAGCAGAAAGTAAAGCTTTATATAATATAATAGTCTCTAATAGATATATTCCAATTATAAAGTTAGCTTATTATTTTAGTTTGGAAAATAGAGTTTAAGTTAGATGATCATGTTGTTTCTTACATAGTAGATTGAAAATATCATTAGCTAGCTGACAAGAACTAGAACTCTGATTTTCATTTGTTAGTTTATGAGTTAGTGATATAAACAAATTTGCTTATCTTTCTTAGTTGATATATTTTTATCTCTTTGATTTTAGAATGAAGATAATAAAACTTTCTCTTCCAAGTTAAAGATAAGATATATTAGTATAACTAGAATGTATTTTAGATTTTACTCAGCATAAAACTTAAGTTTTAAATAATAACCAAATTGTTATTATACTTTATAAGGTCTATTAAGACGGCTTAGATAATCTAATGTTTTCATTATACTTAAATATTTAGTTAGTATAGAAATCAATTTAATCAATTATTATACTTTAACCTAGTAATAGATAGTAGTATTGTAAAACATCAATAGATTCAAGCTCTTAATTTATCAGATATATTCCTTACTTTATATTGACTTATATTAAAGAAGATAAGATATAATATTTATAAAAGTTTTATACTCTTAGCTTACTAATATCTAATATAGTCTCTTATAAGCTAGCAATGTAGCTGATACTAACTAACTTTCTTTATATATATCTAATTAGTAATTAAGATCTTCTACTAATCTGTTTTCTCTATCTAACTTGATATTAGTATTGAGCTTTTATCTATAAGTTAAAGGCTCTACAATCTGATATACATTCGATTGTAAACTTACTTAGAACTTAATCAGTCAGTTCAAATTATCTATAAGTTAGAACATCTAATCTAACTAATATTTATTAAGCTCTAACTTATAGTAATGATACTTTTAATAATATTACAGTAGAAGAAGCAGAGTAATAAAGAAAGAAGGATAACTCAGATTAAGTATTATAGTTATTGAGTCAAATGACTTTTAGACTATAAGTCTATCTTAAACTGGTTTGATAGCTAAGAATTGAAAATAATCAGTTAAACATTTTATAATGATGTCGTAGAGAAAGCATATTAGTAGAGGAAGTAGATTAAAAATTAACTCTTTATTGAAGAAATTAGTTAATTTAAGCTATACTAGTAACTAAGTTTTAGAATTTTAACAACATAAATTTCACTATATATAAGAGATATATTGATATAAAAAAACGTCTTAAAAAGCTTAAAAGCTCTAATTGTCTGCTTATCAAAACTACAAGCTAAATAGCTGATTTAAAAATTATTTAAAATTACAATCTTATGGACTAGCTACATGAAGCTAATATAGCTTATTAGAGTCTTTGAGTTTAGTCTTTCCATGAACTTATATTAAATCTTATGAAAGCTTATAAAAGCTTTTAAAACAAGCTGATTGAAATTATATAGATCTTAAATAAGAAGATAGTAGTAGACTAGAAATCAGATTAAGAAAGATATTCTAGATAGATTTATAAACTAATTAGTATATCTCTTAGATCTTTCAATTTAAGGTCTAGAAAGTAATAAATCTATCTGAATTTTATGGTTTTAATATCTTATATATTCAATCTACTTAACTTTAACTCTATATTCAGCTTTTTAGAGCTAACTTAACTGAATATAAGGTGCCTGTAGGGAAATTCGCTCAGTAGGGGATTCCGCTCACTTTTTCAATTTCAAAATTGCAAACTTGATTCACTAACTTATTAACCCCGTAATTACATCACTAACTAAGCCAATTCATCAACTGGATCTTCTTCTTCTTCCTCTGAAGAAATCAGTATATATTTCGTCTTTTTCGTTCCTTTTTTCATCTTTTTCTTTTTTGTTCCTTCCTCTAGATCTTGAACTACCTTAAGGATATCCTCTTTCGTAAGGAGGTATTTACCCTTTAAAACCACTCTTTTACCCGTTTTACGTATCTTACGCGTATTGAGTAGTACGTCTTTTTCGCGTAGCTCCCTCCGGGCTAAGATCGCGCCGGTATCTCGATCTTCGGCGAAGTCAATTAAATCCCGGATAAGGTCTCTAGCCGAAGGTAGTATATCTCCGTCATTTTAAACGAGATCGCTAATCTGACGTAGGCTAAGAGCCTTAGGGGTACGCGGACTACCCCTACAGGCACGTTAGCTAAGTAGACATTGAATTAACTTACTTTATAAAGTCTAGATCTTAGTCAATATCTTCTAACTCTCTACTATAATGTTATAAAGATATGAAGCTAGTAATGAAATTTGTTGAACAAGTACTAAGTAAGCTGAATTATCAAGTTCATTTTTTCTCTCTGATATTCAGTTACCATAAAACTTAGCTTAAGAATATAATTTTCTTGATAATATAACTAAATATACAAATTAGTTCTATACATCATATTGTAATACTACCTAACATGCTATAGTTACCATAATAGTAGTATCATAAATAAGATTAACAGAATGTAGTTAGCTAGACTAATTAACAATCTAATCAATAGATTTAGTAATTCTTTTTATTAATTAAAAGTTCCAACTTATCTTTTATTTTGTAAATAGTTAGTGAAGAAGACTAGTAAAATTTATTAAGTTAAGTCAAACAAGCTATTATCTTTATCATATCCTCAAATCTATTTGTAGTGAAAACTAGCCTAAATAAGCTTAGTCAGCTCGAGATGGAGGTAACACTATAGTAGAGATAATAGTATAGTAAGAAAAACTATCCATCATATAAGGTTTACTAACTTTAAAAATTCATAAGTCAGTAAGTTAACTTTAGTAGTTTCTAAAAGTTTCTATGGTAGATTTCAGAATATAATATATCTATGAAACTAATCTGAACTATATTGAATGAATATCGATCAAGATATACTGAATAGTAGATTAGAAATAAATATAATTAGTTTAATCTGTTAGATAATTTTACTACTTTGGTTTTTGTTAGTCAAATAGATAATTAACTTCTCTAACGCGGGGCACAAGGGCGTGGCACAAACAAGGGCGTGGCACGGCTTTTCCAAGTTAGCTACCTTAATAATTGGACATCTCAACAACTACTGATATAACTAACTTAAGATTTATACATAATATACATTAGTACCGACTATACACTCTTGCATTGTCTCATACTATAGCCTTTTTCATGGCATGTGCTACATGTTAGCGGTCTCTTCTTTAGCTTTAGCATCTCCTCTATTATTTCAGCTTCAACCTCCTTATACCCACCTATTGCCTACACCTCACCAACTAACAAGGCCTTATCTGATACTAGAGCCTTCCTAGTCCTCTTCCTCCGAACATGCATAGCCTTATTAGCCTTTTAGAGGGTAGTAATCTGTGCCTATAGTAGGGCTGTTAAAGCAGCCATAACTTAGGCACCTTTAGA
>Ga0265797_10007547_pt1 | contig 14829 bp, 14 predicted proteins | sample P2T30metagenome_FD_192433 | JGI IMG/M metagenome (GOLD analysis project Ga0265797, IMG submission 192433) | Plant litter microbial communities from East Loma Ridge, Irvine, California - P2 T30 | ecosystem: Environmental > Terrestrial > Plant litter > Unclassified | place: USA: California... | reverse complement strand
GTTCTGCGGGCGTCAACCGCGCCGCCGCGCTGCAGCTGGCCCTGCCATGATCGGGAGTGGTCGGCAAGCCCCGCCGGTCGCGCGTCCCGGTCTGAAGAAAGTCGCCGTCAAGCAGTTACGGCAAGGAATGTATGTGGAACAACTGTGCTGCTCGTGGATCGACACGCCATTCTGGCAATCGTCTTTCCTGATCGAATCGGCGGCGCAACTCGAGCGCATCGCGACCAGTCGCGCCGCCGAAGCCTGGATCGACACCGAGCGCGGACTCGATGTCGATTCCGCGCCAACGGCGAGCGCCGCGGCGCCGGCCGCAGCGCGCGCCCCAGACGACACGGTGTTTCGCTTCCGCCCCGCCCCGCGCGCCACGATGGACGACGAACTCAGCCGCGCCGCCGTGCTGCTCGACCAGTCGAAGCGCGCCCTGTTCGACATGTTCAACGAGGCACGCATGGGCTGCGCGGTCGAGGTGCGCGACGCCATGCCGATGGTCGAATCCATCGCCGCCTCGGTGCTGCGCAATCCGGGCGCGCTGATTGGCCTGGCGCGCCTGAAGACCGCCGACAACTACACGTACATGCATTCGGTGGCGGTCTGCGCATTGATGATCGCGCTCGCGCGCCAGTTGGGCCTCGACGACCATCTCGCGCGCGAACTGGGCCTGGCCGGACTGCTGCATGACGTCGGCAAGATGGCCGTCCCGGCCGAGGTGCTCAACAAACCGGGCAGCCTGACCGAGGACGAGTTTTGCGTCGTGCGCAGCCACCCGGCGCAGGGCCACGCCATGCTACTGGCCTCGCCCGGTGTCGGCCCGGTTGCGCTGGAAGTGTGCCTGCACCACCACGAGCGGCCGGACGGCCGGGGCTATCCACATCGGTTGTCCGGTGACGACCTGGGCCTGTACGCGCGCATGGGCGCGGTCTGCGATGTGTATGACGCCATCACGTCAAACCGCCCTTACAAGGCGGGCTGGTGCCCGGCCGATTCACTGCGGCGCATGGCCGAATGGGCCCGTGCCGGGCAATTCGACGAAGCCGTGTTTGCCGCCTTCGTCAAATGCCTCGGCATCTATCCTGTGGGCACGCTGGTGCGCTTGCAATCGGGCCGCCTTGGCGTCGTCGCGGAGCAGCCCTGCGGCAAATCGCTGCTGCTGCCCAAGATCAAGGTGTTCTTCTCGACCCGGGCACGGGCTTATATCCGGCCGGAGTTGATCGATCTGGGGGCGCCGGGTGCGCGCGATGCGATTGTCGGATGCGAGAACGCTGCCGAGTGGGGTTTGCGAGACATTGACCGGTTCTGGCTTGGGGATGGCGTCGTGAAGGCGCCGTGAATGGTGTCAAACCCTATCAAGCGCTATACAAACTGAAACGATATTCACGGCTGATGTAATTCGATAGATTCTCAGGAGTCACCGTTAGTTATAATTTAACTAATACGAATAATGATTCTGGGGACGAAATGAATGATTGGCAATGTGATTTGGTTCGGTATGGCATGCGGCGACCATTCCTGAAGGAACAGTCGATTTGGGCAGTATGGCTGTATCGTCAAGGACGCCGCATTGACCTCCGCTCTGCAGGGCCCAGCAAAAAGTTTCAGACGACGCTGTACTGGCTGGCCTTTCGTGTCGTCGAAACAATGACGGGTGTCAGCCTGCCGAAATCTGCCACCATTGGTCCCGGCCTGCGGATCTGGCACTTCGGCAGTATTTTTATTCATCCCGATACGAAGATCGGCGCAAATTGTACGCTGCGCCAAGGGGTCACGATCGGAAACCGTCATGTCGATGGGTCCGTGCCCGTTCTTGGTGATGACGTCGAGATCGGCGCGTATGCGCAAATATTGGGTGGCGTTAAAATTGGCAACAACTGCCGCATCGGTGCCATGTCGGTCGTCCTGACGGATATGCCGGATGGCAGCACTGCAGTGGGCGCACCTGCGCGCCTGGTTTTCCAGCCTCAGGTGGACGTCCCGGCAAAGCAAGCCATTGCGGCTTGATCGGGTGGGGTCAGGTCCATGCATTCTTCCTGAAGTCCAGCCGCCAATCGTCACGCGTCGCGCGCATAAAAAAACAGCACCGGGACTAGATGAATATCTGATCCCGGTGCTGTTGTTCTCTCCGGCTTTCGCCGTAACTACTTGAATCTATTGGTCGGGGCGAGAGGATTCGAACCTCCGACCCCGTGCACCCCATGTAAGGGAGGCATTGTCCAGCACAATCCATGTAAATCAAAAACCACAGTTATTTCAACTACTTACGCCACTTTATCGTCCAGCACTGTCTATCATGAACTGCTACAATCTAGCCTTTATTGGTGCATGATTGGTGCAGAGGGGATGATATGGCAGATATGACAGTACAGGCAATTCAAGCACTCAAGGCTGGCAGTAGCTACGCCAAGGTGAAGGTAAGCTCCGGGCTGTATATTGGTGTTGCGACCACCGGTGAGAAGACGTTCTTTGTGCGTTGCACGGTTAAAGGCAGCAACAGGATCGAGTACAGGATTGCCAAGCCATTTGGCGTCAAAGCCGGTCCTGCAACCACAACTCTGATCGAAGCTCGTGCGAAGGCCGCAGAGATCATGGCACTAGGCAGGCAGGGCATCGACTACCAAGAGATGTTGGAGGCTGAAGCCGAAACCGTCAAGGCTCAGCAGACGAAGCAGGAATCAGAAAACTACACCGTACAACACCTCTACGACGCATGGTTCCCGACAACCCACCGCAAGGACGACGGTGAGGCATTGGGCCGCTCATTCGAAGGTAGCATCCTGCCCACCATCGGTAGCGTTCGCCTACGCGATCTTGAAGAAGGCCACATTCGCAGCTTGATTACGCCCGTATCTAAAGCTGGCTTTAATCGCAAGGCCATCGTCATGCTGAACAACCTGAAGCAGATGTTCAAGTGGGCCAACGGTCGGCGTCCATGGAAGCTCCTGTTGGACGATCCCACCATCAATCTCCGCCCTCGCGATGTTACACAGCCGGGCTACGAAGAGACTGAACGCGACCGCGTGTTATCCCGTGATGAAATAAAACTGTTAGCCGCAAAGCTGAGAACAGCGGGACTTGTCCCCAACACTGAATTGGCAATTTGGATCGTATTGGCGTGCTGCACCCGGATTGGCGAAACGATCATGGCTGAATGGAAGCACGTAGATTTGGAAAATGGTGTGTGGTCTATCCCCGAAGTTAATACCAAGGGACGCGCACCCGCCCACAAAGTTTATCTCTCCGAATTCGCCATCAAGAAATTCACAGCATTGAAAGCACTAACCGGCCATACCGCGTGGTGCTTCCCCAACCGGGCGGAGACAGACCATCTCGACACCAAGTCACCGACCAAACAAATCGGTGACAGGCAGGCTTCGCTCAAAACCGGCATTCCGTTAAAGAACCGAACCAAAGCCGCCGACGCGCTGGTGCTGCTTGGCGACAATTGGACATTCCACGATCTACGCCGCACTGGCGCTACGTTGGCCCAAAGCGTCGGGGTTGACCAACACGTAATCGAGCGCATGGCGAATCATGCGGAAGATAACCGGATGATGCGCATCTACCAACGCTACCATTACGCAGATGAGCAACGGGCAGGCTGGGAGAAGCTGGGTACGCTGCTGGACGAACTGACTTCATCCTGAACCATCCTAGCTGCCGGCGGTCACTCACCAATGCCGCTGGGAGCGATCCTAAGCCCCGTTGCGACACGCAAATGGGTGCGGTAAGGGGTTGGGCTAGGCAAGAGCTTCTAGAGCCTCTGGCGGGCTGTGGCGAAGTTCAGCCTTGCCGGGTCTACACATGGCGTTGATGACTTCGACAATCTCCACCGACGACATGGTTTTGACACCATCAAGCGAATCAGTCACGTCTTACTACTTAGGCTATAAACTTAGTAGCTACTACGTCACAACTACTTAGTTATTACTACTTTATTAATAGAATAATAAACAACATCTACTCTATAAAAACTACTTCGTTGTATATAACCTAAGTTAACAACATAAGTAGTAAACATAACCTCACTCGCTGGCGCTCATTCGGCAGAATGCTACCACGTTTTACCTCGTTTGTCCAGTCCCTTGCTCAACCTCAATCCTGATGACTCCAGATATGCGACCTCCGGGTTAAGCAAATCCAGCCACTCTCTTCTTAAACATTTCCGTGGAAATCGAAGTGCCCTCCAGCGGAAAGATAGCTGTTTTACATGTGATAGTGGTAAACTATCACATCATATTTGTTGATAACTTTTGACTATGAGTCCATCAGGTGTTGACAGGAGTCATGGTTTGTGGTATAATTACGCAGTTACCCAGCGGAGCGCACGTAATCCACTAGCGCAGCCGTTCCAGTTGTAAGAAAACCCCGTAAATCAATGAAAAGGAGGTCGTCATGACCGATACCGCTATTCCTGCGTTCGCAGGAAAGGCACGCACTGAAAGCTACTACGAAACCGTCAACCAGACAATCCGCGCCCTTCGCAGGATGGTAACGAACCGCGAGATTGCATCGCGGCTTAACGCCAAGTCGTTGAGCACACCACGGGGCAACCCGTGGAACCGTGAGCGTGTAGCACAGTACATTCGTAATCAGGGCATCTAAGCCCATCATCAAGGAGTCAACTATGACCAAAGCAGCAACCGCAGCAAAAGTAACAACCGACGTAACCGCAGTTCCAGCAGCCCCGGAGGCGATGGCCCCAACCTTCCTCGATATGAGTAAGCAGCCACGCACCGTCGTCCTGTCGGGGATGACCTACAACGTCTTTCCGCAGTCAGTAGCACTGGCCCGGCTGGGTTACGTTTACGATGCAGCGATGCCACCAATGGTGTACCCGCAGACTAACATGGCGATCTTGCACATGACGTTGGGCGCACCTGATGAATTCGCCGTACGTGGTGCACGGGAAGCAGTAGCCGACGCCGCAGCCATCGAAGAACGCGAGTTCCTGAAATCCGTGGAAGCAGCAGCAGCCCGCATGATTGAAGATCAAGCAAAAGCGGCTCGCAAGACCCAGCAGGATGCCGAGATTGCAGCCGCAGAAGCCGCACTGGTCGCTCTGAAGAAGGCCGCAGCAGCATGAGCGCCGTACCAACCCAATTGACGCTTACAGGCCCATCGGTGTCGGTCTTCCAGCAAGCCGCATACCTTTGCACGCAAGGCTTCAAATTCGCAGACTGGCAGATGGATCAGGCCATTCCGTCTTACCAGTGCACGTTGATTATGGTGCTTGGTAAAGTTGACGCAGCCGACATTGCCGCAGCAAAGAAAGCGATTGGGCAAGCATGACCAAGACCCAATTCCGGCTCACTACCGCTCTTGTGCCAGTGGCTCATGTACGCATGGGGCCGACGACCGCTCTTGTACCTATCGCCCGTATCATGGTCAACGCGTGGGGCGTAGCACGTCGCTTCGCTGACGCGGTGAAATTGACCGTAAGCGCCTTACCTGTGGAAAAGCTCGTCAGCATCGCCACGCCGGTCAAGCAGGCCGAGGGACGGCAGCGCCAGCGTATCAGCGACAGCAAGGTTGCAGCCATCCTAGCGGCACACGGTAAGCACTGGAACCCGGCCAAAGCCGCGTAATACCCCGCCCCTACCGCTACCCGGTAACAGGGTACGCATCCCGGCCAACCGGCCAATAGTAATACCTTCCAGACGCTAAATATAATCGTTACATCCGATGGGATTGTCACGCCTATACGTTGCGTCTGGTTTCTAATTAGCAGAGGAAAGAATGAATATCAGCAGCAAATGCGGCATTAGTCGCGCCTGTCGTGTTATTAAACCGACTGGCATTTCAATTAGAGGTAATCGTGCAGAGTAATCCCGTATCGGTTCCGAACAGCCGTCGCCAACGCCTTGTAACCCGTTCTGGCGATGTGCTGGAAAGGGCTTATGTGTTCTTGCCTCCGCAGACTTGGGAAGCCTTAGCAAGCCTGTGTGAAGTAATGGGCCGTAGTGGCTCACAAGTAATCGAATCGCTTATCGCAACCGCCAGTCGTGGCAACCTGAAGGATAATACCAATGACGCATCTAGCACTTGTAAAGAATAATACGGCAGCGGAAGCGCCAGCAGAACCTGTAGCGAAATACTCTACGTCGGAGAGAGAACTCATTGAACAGTATCAAGCGAAACTTGCGCTCGGTCGCTACTTTAAATACCACAATGGTAGCTATCCGTTCGCACGCATTCTATCAGGAGATAGCCCTACAGAACCTTTATCAATGGCGTTCTTGGTGGACGACTTTGTCGACTTCTGTAGAGAACACGGTCGGCCTGTGCCTAATCCGCTTCCTAGTGCACCATACCTGGCCTATGGCCTCGAGACTGTTACCGGCACAATCTTTAAGCCTAAAGGAACTTCGCTGATTCGTTCAAAGTATTCCCGCCATAAATACGTGAATACGTTTAAAGAGTTTGTACCGGAACATACGCCACTACCACTGTCACCGCATTTCCACAAGCTCTGGGAGTGCCTGTTTCCAGACCCGGTAGAGCGCCATACGATGCTGCAATATATAGCTCACGCGATCCAGTTCCCGGAGATTCGCCCCTCGTGGCACCCTATGTGGCTGTCGGTTACTGGTAGCGGCAAGGGCTTCGTCTTCAATTCAATCCTTACTCCGCTTTTCAGTGGGCAGACAAGGCTATTGAAGAAGTATTCTGAACTTACAGGGAGATTTGCCAACGTAATGGAAGGCACAATTCTTATTCAACTGGATGATTGCAAATCCAAGCGCACAGACGTTCAAACTCAGTTGAAGTCGTTGATGTCTGAAGAACGTGTAATGGTAGAAGAGAAGAATATGGCAGCTGGAATGGTTTCTACCTACACCAGAATCATCCTTGCTAGTAATGAGCAAGTTCCGCTTGATATTGACGACACAGACCGGCGTTGGTACGTTCCAAAGAGAATGGAATACTCTGACGGGCTGACTGGCGACGAAGGCCGTAAGGAGCGGAAGAAAAATGTAATTCAGCCTCTTGCCGATTGGCTGAAGCTTGATGGCTCGCTAGAAGCTATGCACGAGTTCTTCATAAATTATCCGCTCGACGGCTTTGACCCGAAAACACCACCTATGACAGCTACACTTTACGAACAGATTGCCAAGTCGGTTACGGTTGAACAGACCTTTACGGTTGAATTCCTAGCCTCTCACGAAACTAAGGTCGTGAAATCTGAAGAGTTGTCCAAAGCATTCTCGGAGGCGGGCATGAACAAGCCCAGCAATCAGGCCATTGGAAAGTTATTTGAATTTGCAGACTATCGGCAAGAATCGCTGTTGTTTGGCGGTCGCAAGTCACGATATTGGATGCCAGCCGCGATGACAAAGGCTGAAGCGGAAACCATTATCGAAGCGCAACCTGCATTCTAGAACGGACGCAGAACGGACGCGGAACAGACGCAGAACAGACGCCCTCATAGGAGGAACGGACAGAACGGACGACTACTGAATTACTTCTAATAATGAGTAGCCGTCCTTTACAGGAGTATTAAATTGAGCATCACATCTAAAGCAGAACTGGCATCGTTAGCGAAGTTCGCTAAGCTACAGTTCAACATCGAACCAGCCCAAACATTCACCCCGCTGCTATCAGGTAACTACCGGGACGGTGCGGGCGTGGAGCTTGACGGGAAGCCCGACGCGGTATGCGTGCAACCCCGTGGCTTCACCTTCATCGAATGTAAGTCGAGCAGCCTGAACCACCACCCGGACAAGCATTCTAGCTGGTGGGCCTTACAGCAGGAGTACACGCTTCGGATGCACGACGGGCGCGACAAGGACTACAACTTCCTCACCGACTACTTCTACCGCACCGACCGCGTCTTTCTGAAAGACAACGCTTGGAACCAAAGCCTCTTTAAAGTCGCTGCAATGCAAGCCCAATTCGGATGGGAGCGTTACATCGTGTGCTTTGCTAGAAACCCGTCGTCAGACGAAGCCGAGCGTTACGTGGAAGCTGGCCTTGTGTTCTGTACCGACGCCAGCCTTGAGAAAATGTTAAGCGTCATCGACCTTGCCGCCCACGGCGTGTACTACCCCTTCTGTCTGGATGCCCGCCATAGCGGCTACACGGTACAGGTGAACCCGACACCAAATCCCGACTACGAAGGCTTCACCCCGGAGCAGATCATCGCCGCAAACCGGGCCAAGTACGAAGCTGTCATCGCAGCCATCCACGCCGAACGGACCAGCCCCGCTATGCACGACTATTTCTGACTATGCTTGTCGCCGTGCGGCCCTACGCTGCTGGGCTAGTCGCAACATTTCTGGTTCGGTGTACAGCCGCTCCAATAGAGCCACTGTGAAGTCGAGTAGGTCTTCCGCGTCAGCCTCCGTCAGCGTACCTTCGTGCGCCCCATCGTTGCCGTCTTCTTTCACGCAGGCGGCTAGCTCTTTCAACCCTTTTGGAAGTACGTGGGTGTCGAATAGCCAATTGAGGCGTAACCCCAGACTGCGACGGACTGTATTGTTTAATCCGTTATCGTTCGCTTCAGGCATGAAGGACTTCGTTGCCATGTCTAAGCACAGTCGGAACATCGTTCCTCCCGCATTGAAACAACCAACGGCCATACACGTTGCACCTTCTTTGAACACAGCTTCGATGTCCGGCGGCAAGTGTTCAGGCGGTTCAGTAGCCAAGTTGTCTTTGAGGCTGACATATCCGTCAACGGTGAAATCGCTATTGAGGTTGCCCTTAAAGCCGCTTATGCCACCCAAGTTCAAAAGGGATGGTAAGGCACCGTCAGTTTTCTCGCGAATGACAACTATGGTTGCTTTATGGCAATGCCTGCAGATGCAGTAAGTTTCAAGGCGGTGCTGCCATCCTCCTCGCTGAACAAGAGTTCGCCCAGCCAGAACATCGAAAGTTACATTCTTAGCATTGCATCTTGGGCAGTTGTAAACCAGTTCGGACATTCGCTTCTCTTTTCATATGGCACGCATGAAATTGTATGGTACTCCGAACTCAGCAGCATGTTAACAATCGACCGATTGCCAACATGCCCCCAATACCCCCACTTTTCCTGTAATCAAATTAGGGGTTGCACTTTCCAACAGTATCAGATATTCTAACACCCATTGATAACAGGTACAGGGGTGTGAGATGGCAACGTTCGGATACGGCAGGGTCAGCACAAAGGATCAGACGACAGAGAACCAGCGTCTTGAGATTGAAGCAGCCGGGTACAAGCTCGATTACTTCTTTGCCGACACCCTCAGTGGCAAGACCAGCGCCAGCCAACGCCCGCAGTTCATGGAACTGTTGAAAAAAATCCGTGAAGGTGAAACGTTGGTGGTATCCAAGCTCGACCGCATAGGTCGTGACGCGCAAGACGTAGGCGCTACCATCAAGACGCTGAAGAAGTTCGGCATCAAGGTAATCGTGCTCCAGTTAGGTACGCTCGACCTTGCCAGCCCGGCAGGCAAGATGATGCTCACGATGCTGTCAGCAGTCGCGGAAATGGAACGTGACCTACTCATCGAACGTACACACGCCGGTCTGACCCGTGCCAAGGCTGAAGGAAAGACGCTAGGCCGCACCCCGAAGACAACCGCTGACCAGCGTGAAGAAATCAAAGCGAAGTACGCGAAAGGCGAATCAGTAAGCGCCCTTGCCCGTGATAACAAGATCAGCCGTGCAACCGTGTTAAACATCGTCGGGAAGGAAGCAGCTCTAATCACGTAAGCACTCGCCGGGCTAGGAGGCTCTACAGGAGCTTCCCGCCCCAATCCTGCACCACTCTACCATTCCACCAGCGGGCCTCTCACAGCCCCGCTAAAAGCTTCGTGTATATTTTGGAAACGTTTCTATGAATAAACACCTACGCCATTTTCGGTATTAACAATCGAAGTCGCTACCCGGACTTTTCCAATCTGCCCCGTTCGATACTTTTCCCGGACAGCCGGAGGCATGTCTTCGCTCAGGCTAATTCCCAAAATTTTTTTAGTTCACTTTCAAGATTTTCCAAATGGCTTAATATTATAGTAACTCCCTGCGTACCATTTTCGTATTCCAATGTCTTCAGCATTCTGCGCAGCCCAAATGATTTTCACCGTGTGCCATGTCAGGCTGAGCGAGATTGTCATATACTGAACAGACCTAATAACTATGAAAGTAGACAGTGGACTCAAGCAATCCAACGATGGTCGATGTTGCAAGGATGATCTCGGAAGGAAAGGTTACGGACAATTATCAGTTCTTCATCGTATTGGTAGTTCTAGCAGTCCTGACCGGGCTGGTAGTCTGGTTTGTCGCACCGTACCTTGGCGAACGTGGCAAGCTTCTAGCACTAGCAGAAAAGCTCCAAGAACGGTTAGATGAAATACGGCAGACAACGGAAGCTGCGGAGAGTGTGAGAACGCGGATTGCTCATAGTGACTGGACTGTCAAGGAACATAAAACTTTGATGCGTACAAAATTAGAAAATCTAATGACGGCGGCATACCGAACTAAAACGGCGTCAGAATTAGATGCAGATTTCCAAAACGACGACATCAACCTTAAAATTTCTTCCAAAGAGCCAGTGACAGAAGTTCAGCTCATCTACAAAATGTATTTCGCGGTGATGAAAGACGAGGTTCAGGACTTTATTACGGCTCATTCGCAGTTCTCGATCTGGTTAATCACCGAGCGCAGTAAACAACGTCAACAGAAATTAGTAATTGAACGCGAAGAATTCCTGTTGAATCAAATTCGAGAAGCTCCAGATAGGACTCTAAACGGAATCACTTACGCCGCCAAGTACGGTGAATACAAAGCAGCGCGCGAAAGAATGATTTCTATTAAGGATTCTTATGTTGATCAGTACGGTCCTCACAGCATTGCGCTTTCTGACGCTTTGCAAAAGCTTGAGGCGCGTGCCGCTTGTTTGATGGAAGATTACATTACGCCGACGCTCGCTTGAGTCACAGCGGCGTTGAGAGTAGTAGTAACAGCGGACATGCTATTCGAAACAAAGCCTTGACCTAGCTCATCAGTTCCGCTACAATCCCGACATGGCAGCGGCCTGCTTCGGGTTCGTCACGCCTATTTACTCTTCAAAGGAGAACTTCAACGTATTACAGGAGGTAGCAAGTGCATCACCAACATCAACTGGTCAAGGTAACGACCGTGGCATCCATTCTGGACATTTGCAAGGCAACCGTCTGGGCACACGCGGCGAAATACCCAGACTTCCCACAGCCAATTAAGATGGCAACAAGGATGACACGATGGAAGCTGTCAGACATCAACGACTACATAGAGTCGAAAGCAGCAGTAAAGCACTAACTTAGAAGCCGCTCCCAGCAAACTGGCAGCGGCTTTTTTCATGCCAGCCTCAAACGCAGCAGCCAAGCAAATAGGTGCAGGAGCGGTGCACAGCCCCAGCAATGAAAAATGGGCTAGAAGGACAAGCCCCCTAACCCATTGATCTGAAACAAATTTCTTGGTCGGGGCGAGAGGATTCGAACCTCCGACCCCGTGCACCCCATGCACGTACGCTACCAGGCTGCGCTACGCCCCGACTAGTCAATAATTATATCAGAGCCACAAAAAAAATCTTGCGATTTTGCCATACCCATCGCGGCGGTATGGCCCGGCGCTGACTTCCGCTTACTTCCACTCGCCGCGCAACGTCATGACCTGCTGCTGCAGATACTCCGGCGTCGCCAGCTCCGGCGCCACCGGTGTGCCCACTGCCAGCGACAGTTGCGAGCGCATGCCGCGCGCGACGCGCCGGCCGAACAGATTGCCCTGGTCGCGCGTGAACCAGCTACCCCACAGGCCGCGTAGCGCCATCGGAATCACCGGCACCTTGTTGCGCTCGACGATCTTGGTGATGCCGCTTCGGAACTCGCTCATCTCGCCCGTCTTGGTCAGGCGCCCTTCCGGGAAGATGCAGACCAGCTCGCCATCATGCAGTGCATGGGCGATGTCGACGAAGGCCTTTTCCATCGTCCACGGGTCTTCCTTGGCCGGCGCAATCGGGATCGCATTGACCGCGCGGAAAATCCAGCGCAGGAACGGCGTCTTGAAGATGCGGTGGTCCATCACGAAGCGGATCGGGCGCGGGCTGGCCGCGTTGATGACGATCGCGTCGACGTAGCTCACGTGATTGCAGACCAGTACCGCCGGGCCGTCGGCCGGGATGTGCGAGGTGTCGATCATGCGCACCCGGTAGACGGTGTGGATCAGGATCCAGGCCAAAAAGCGCATCAGGAATTCCGGCACCAGCGAGAAGATGTAGATCGCCACCACCGCATTGAGCAGCGCCGTGGTCAGGAACAGTTCCGGAATCGTGAAGCCCTGCCCCAGCAGCAGGATCGCCACGCCGGCCGAAGCCACCATGAAGATCGCATTGAGAATGTTCATGCCGGCGATCGTGCGCGAGACGTGTTTCTGGTCGCAGCGCGTCTGAATCAGCGCGAACAGCGGCACGATGAAGAGGCCGCCGAACACGCCGATCATCACGAGGTCGAACAGGATGCGCAAGGCGCCCGGCTGGCCCAGCAGCGCCAGCCAGTCGACGATTGCCGTGCCCGCCGTGAAGCCCGAGCTGGCGAAATACAGGTCGATGCCAAACACCGACAGCCCGATCGAGCCGAACGGCACCAGACCGATCTCGACCTTGTGGCCCGACAGGCGCTCGCACAGCAGCGAGCCGGCGCCGATGCCGAGCGAAAACACAGTCAAGAGCAGCACGAACACGCTGTGGTCGCCGCGCAGGTAATCCTTGGAAAACACGGGGAACTGGGCCAGCAGCAGCGCGCCATAGAACCAGAACCATGAGTTGCCGAGCATCGACAGGAACACAGTGCGGTTCTTGCGCGAGAACGCCAGATTGCGCCACGATTCGGCAATGATGTTGCGGCTGATGCGCAGCTCGGGCACCGGGGCCGGCGATGGCGGGATGCGCCAGCTGGCCAGCAGGCCCAGCACGGCAAACAGCACCGTGGCGCCAGCCACCAGCATGATGCCGTTCGGCCGGCCAACCAGCACCGCGCCGGCCACCTCGCCCAGCAGGATGCCGACAAACGTCCCCATCTCGACGACGCCATTGCCGCCAACCAGCTCATCGGGCTTCAGATTCTGTGGCAGGTAGGCGTATTTGACGGGCCCGAACAGCGTCGAGTGCATGCCCATGCCGATCACGGCCGCAATCAAGAGCCACAGATTGTGCGTCATCCAGCCGAGACCGGCCACCAGCATGATCGCGATCTCGGCGATCTTGACGATGCGCGCGAGCCGGGCCTTGTCGAACTTGTCGGCGAGCTGGCCGGCCGTGGCCGAGAACACCACGTACGGCAGGATGAACAGGCCGGGGATCAGGTTGTTGATGAGCGAGGGGTCGAGCGTCGTCCAGTTCAGCGCGTCGTAGGTCATCACGACCAGGAGTGCCGTCTTGAACAGGTTGTCGTTGAACGCGCCCAGGAACTGAGTCCAGAAAAAGGGGGCGAAACGGCGCTGGGTCAGCAGGGAGAATTGGCTCGGTTGGCGCATGCTGGAGGGCTCGGGTGACTAGGATGCCGTAATGTACAACGGCAAGCACGGCCGAACAAAGCATGTTTCTCATATTCATGCTTGCGTATTCGCATCTGATACCGAAGGTCGTGACCGGCGATACGAAACAGCCTGGAAGAATCACGCGGCACTACCCGGTCCGCATGATGCGGGTGGCCGCCCAGCGGCCACCCTGTGCTTAGCCCAGCGACTCCAGGCGAATCCGCGTCACCTTGCCAATCACGGCCGGCATCGCCTCGATCCTGGCGATCGCCGCATCGATGCTCTTCTCCTGCGTCTGGTGCGTGAGCATGATGATGTCGATATTGGTCTGGTTGCCCGGCTCTTTCTGCAGCACAGCGTCGATCGAGATATTGCCGTCGGCCAGGATGCGCGTCAGGTCGGCCATTACGCCCAGCTGATCCTGCACGTGCACGCGCAGGTAGTAGCTCGTCGTGATGTCGGCCATCGGCATGATCGTCACGTCGCTCATCTGGTTTGGCTGGAACGCCAGGTGCGGCACGCGGCCGGACGGGTCCACGGTGGCCAGACGCGTCACATCGACCAGGTCGGCGATCACGGCCGACGCCGTCGGTTCTGCGCCAGCGCCCTTGCCGTAATACAGCGTGACGCCCAGGGCATCGGCATGCACCAGCACGGCGTTCATCGCACCCTCGACATTGGCGATCAGGCGCGCGGCCGGGATCAGCGTCGGGTGCACGCGCAGCTCGATGCCTTCGCCAGCGGCAGTCGTCGTGCGGCGGGTGATGCCCAGCAGCTTGATGCGGTAACCCAGCTGTTCGGCGTAGCGGATGTCCACTGCCTGCAACTGGCTGATGCCTTCCACGTAGGCCTTGTCGAACTGCACCGGGATGCCGAAGGCAATCGCCGACATGATGGTCAGCTTGTGCGCGGCATCCACGCCTTCGATGTCGAAGGTCGGATCGGCCTCGGCGTAGCCCAGCGCCTGCGCCTGCGCCAGCACGGTGGCGAAGTCCAGTCCCTTGTCGCGCATCTCGGACAGAATGAAGTTGGTGGTGCCGTTGATGATGCCGGCCACCGATTCAATGCGGTTGGCGGTCAGGCCTTCGCGCAGCGCCTTGATGATCGGGATGCCGCCGGCCACGGCCGCCTCGAAGGCGACGATCACGCCCTTCTCTTGCGCGGCGGCGAAAATCTCGTTGCCGTGCAGCGCCACCAGCGCCTTGTTGGCAGTGACCACATGCTTGCCGTTGGCAATGGCTTGCAGCACCAGTTCGCGCGACAGCTCGTAGCCACCGATCAGCTCGACAACGATGTCGATGTCGGGATGGTTCACCACGGCGAACGGGTCGTTGACGACTTGCA